>FSSH01000026.1_pt1 | contig 323910 bp, 307 predicted proteins | sample 1166101 | NCBI WGS metagenome assembly FSSH01 (sample SAMEA32972668, study PRJEB13176) | freshwater metagenome | biome: Drinking water system; feature: Biomass in drinking water that filtered by 0.45 um membrane; material: drinking water | place: USA | collected 2012-12-20 | depth 0 m
GACAATCTGGGGAGCAGGTCAGACTCAATGTGGGAGGAGTTCACGATACTTAATAATTTAGCCTTTAAACAAAATGCTTTAGAGCATTAAAATGGATACTCACGGGGCATCCAGCTTTCTCGCGCATACGCCGCTATGGGTGCGACGCTGGGTCCTGCTGGAGCTTTACCAGAACAGCCACCAATTGCCCGTCATCCTTGGCATCGATTGATGCGTGATAGGCGGTGCGCATCTTGTCGATTTCTTTTTGCCAGGTCGCGGCGTCGAGCCGGGGTTGCGACAGGATCATTTCCGGGGAATGGCAGGCAGCGCAATTGATCGCCACCAGCTCTGCCCAAGGCGGCAGCACCGCCGTTTCTTGCGGCAGCGTGATCTCGGCCGATTTCAGGGTAAAATCCTGGGGCAGGCTTGTGGGTGTCGGGGTCGGCTGTGCGCTGCAACCGGCCAGCAGCGGGGCCAGCAGCGCGGCCAGCGCCCCGATGGTTCCAGCCCTGCTCATGTCGCGTCCACCGCGATCGTCTGGATGGTATTCAGCCGGTAGCCGGACGGGTTCCAGATCGTATCGGCCCGCTGGGTTTCGCCGGCGGTGTTGGTGGCCCGCACCATGATGATATGCCTGCCGCGGGCGAGGCCAGGAACCGTCATGTCCCAGCTGCGAAAGCTGTAACGGCCATGATCACGGCCAAGCCGGGTCGATTGCCACTGGCGCCCCTGATCCAACGACAGTTCCACCTTTGCGACGCCGGTATCACCGCCAAGCGCGATACCGCGCAGCGCGATTGGCTTGCCCGCGCCAATCGCCCCGCCTGCGCGGTTGGTGATGAACGCGCGCGGCGCCATCTGGCTGATCGGTTGCTTGGCGAAATCATGCGCGCCGGGCGGCACATTGGCACGCGGCGCAGTGGGGATCTGATAGGCTTTGGCCATCCAATAGCCGGTATCGGGCGCGTCGAGCACCTCAATCCGGTCAAGCGCCTTGATCCAATAGGTAGAAAACCATCCCGGCGCGACGATTCGCAGCGGAAAGCCGTTGAGCAGCGGCAATTGCTGCCCGTTCATCGCAAAAGCGATCATCACCTCACCGTCCAGCGCGTGATCGATGTCCAGCGACTTGGCATACCAGGGCGCGTCCCCCGGCGGGCGATCAAGCCCCGACAGCCGCACCGCGACCGCGCCGGGCTTTACGCCTGCCCGCGCCAGCACATCTTTCAACCGCACGCCGGTCCACACCGCATTGCCCATCGCGCCATCGGCCCATTGCGCGCCCGGCACGCGCGGGGCAAAGGCGCTGCGCGAATTGCCCGAACATTGGTTGACGGCGGTCATCTCAACGCGCGGCATCTTCAGGATATCGGCGAGCGACAGCGACATCGGCGTTGATACCCGCCCGCCAACCCGCAGCCGAAACGTCGCCACGTCAACGCTCAACGGAATATCATCATAATGCCAGCGGACGAAAAACCGGTCGTTCGGGGTGATCACGCCTTGGTCGAACACCTCAAGCGGGGTTTCGAGCAACGGCGCGCGAACCCGGCGGATGATCATCCCGCGCTTTTCGGGAAAGTCCGCCAGCCCTGGCGTCGCCGCTTCGGCAGGCCGCGCCCAACCGGCCAACGCTAATCCGGGCAACGCCAATCCGGCGCCCCCCAAAGCCAGCGCACCCAGCGCTTCGCGGCGGGCAACGTCAACCATTGGTGGCCGTGGAAAGCGGCGCAAAGCGCGCAACCTGCTGGCCCACCAGCGTCAGTTGATCGATCACCGCCGGCTCGTTCGCGCCGCCTGCGTCGTCGAACTTCGTCACCTGGGTGTTGATGGCGGCGGCAAAGGGCGTCGGCCAGCCACGCAGCGCGTGAACGATGGCGCGCAGCGCCGCAATCGTACTGCCAGTCGCCTGCCAGCCATAAGCAGTGGCGATCAGCCCGACGGGCATGTCCGCCAGATAGGGCCGATCATCGCTTGACGTTTCCTCCAGCAGATCAAGCGCATTCTTCACCACGCCTGATATGCTGCCATGATAGCCCGGACTGGCGATGATCAGCGCCGATGCCTGGCGCACCGTTTCCACAAATTCGCGTTCGGCGTCGGTGCGGCTGGTGGCCTTGGGATCATAAAGCGGCAATTGCGCCATATCGGCCCCGCCAAACATCCGCGTGCGGAACCCTTCCCGCCCGGCGCTTTCCAGCGCGATCCGCAGCGCGCGTTCGGTGGACGAGACGCCGCCGATCGTTCCGCCAATCCCCACGACAAGGGGCAGGCTGGCGGGGGCAACATCGGCCATCGGGTAATCCTTAACTGAGCTGGCCCCTATCGCAGCAGGGCGTGATCGATGTTCGGCAACACGTGGCGAGCGAACAGATCCGCCTCGGCGGCATGGGGATAGCCTGACAGGATGAACGCCTCAATGCCCATCGAGCGGTAATCGTTCAGCTTGGCAAGAACCTGGTCGGGATCGCCCACAATTGCTGCCCCGCAGCCTGATCGCGCACGGCCAATGCCGGTCCATAAATTGGCCTCGGCATAGCCATCATCCCCGGCATTATCGCGCAAAGCCGCCTGCGCTGCGACGCCAGCCGACTGCGAATCGAGCGATTTCGCGCGGATCGCCGCCCCTTGGGCTGCATCGAGTTTTGACAATAGCCGGTCCGCCGCAGCGCGCGCTTCGCCCTCGGTTTCGCGCACCACAACATGCGCGCGGTAGCCGAAGCGCAGCGTTCGCCCCTCGGCGGCGGCACGCGCGCGCATATCGGCGATGATGTCAGCCACCGTCTCGCGCTTGTCAGGCCACATCAGGAACACGTCACAGCCCTTGGCGGCGGCATCGCGTGCAGCGGGGCTGAGCCCCCCAAAATATAGCTGCGGTGCCTTGCCCGAATGCGTGCCGATGCGCGGCGGATCAAGCTTGAGCTGCCAAAACTCCCCCTGATGATCGAGCGATTCGCCGTTCAGCAGCGTTTTCAGGATGTGCATCGCCTCCACCGTGCGGGCATAGCGCGGTTCGGACGCCATGGTTTCGCCCGGCATGTCCGACGAAATGATGTTCACTTTCAGCCGACCACCCAGCATCCGATCAATCGTGGCGATCTGGCGCGCAAGCTGGGGAGGCCAGGTTTCGCCAATCCGCACCGCCATCAGCAGCGCCATCCGCTGAAGCATCGGCGCAATCGCGGCGGCAAAGGCGGTGGTGTCTATCCCCAGCGCATAGCCGGATGGCAGCAGGATATTGTCAAACCCGCCGGTTTCGGCCTGCATCACGATATCGCGGCAATGCTCCCAACTGGCGGCGAGCATCGGATCGGGCACGCCCAGAAATTCATAATCATCGTCGCACAGCGCGGAAAACCAGCTGATTTCGCATGGGCCGATCGGCGTGGTTGCGGTCATGGCAGCTTCTCACCCCGCGCGGCGACCAGCACATCGTACCAGCGGGTGCGCGTCCATTGGCATTTAAAGGCGTCGGAGATTTCACCGATCCGATCGATATTCTGCGTGCCGACGATGGGAATGGCGCGCGCCGGATGCGCCATGATCCAGCCATAAGCAGCGGCAGCGCGCGAAACGCCTGCTTCGTTGGCCACCACATCAAGGGCAGCGGCCACGGCCAGCGCCTGCGGGTCTTGCGGATCGCCAATGCGGCCCCCGCCCAGCGGCGACCATGCCAGCACCGCCAAATCGGTTTCCATCGCCAGATCGAGCAGCCCGCCCTCCACCGGATCAATCGCCAGCGGCGACAATTCGGGCTGCGTTGATACCAGCGGGATCGACAGGAACGCCGCCAGCGCCCGGTGCTGGGCCAGCGTGTAATTCGACACGCCCACCGCGCGCACCTTGCCCGATGTCACCATGTCTTCCAGCGTGCGTGCCACTTCATGTGGGTGGGCGAGCACATCGGGACGGTGGATTTGATACAGCTCGACATGGTCGGTCTGCATCCGCCGCAGCGATGCTTCCAGTGCGGCGTTCAGATAGGCTGGCGACGAATCATACGGTACCGGCGGGGTGATGCCGCCCTTTGTCGCCAGCACCATCTGCCCGCGCAGAGCAGGCGCGTCGGCGAACACCTGGCCCAACAATGCCTCAGCATCGCCAAAGCCGCCGCTGCCATCAAAGCCATAAATATCGGCGGTATCAAACAGCGTGACGCCGGCGGCAAACGCCGCCTCGATCAGCCGCCGCCCCTGTGTGACACCGGCGTGACTAAATCGCCACATCCCCCAAGCAATCGGGCTGACCATGATTCCGCTCTTGCCGAGCGGGCGCGATTCGCGTTTAAGCTGCATTTCAGACATCGTTGTCATACATAGAGGTGAGACGGTTGGGAGAGCAAGTAAGATATGGTTTGGTCGGCACCGGGATGATGGGTGTCGAACATATCAACAATCTCGCCATCACCCCCGGCGCGGTGGTGACGGCGATTGCTGATCCCATGCACGGCTCGCTTGGCTGGGCGAAAACAGCGCTTGGTGGCGCGGCGGACGGCGTTCAGGCGTTTGATGATGCGGCATCGCTTGTGGCCAGCGGGCTGTGCGATGCGGTGATCGTCGCCAGCCCCAATTACACCCACCGCGATGTTCTGGTGCCGCTGTTTGATGCCGGGCTGCATATTCTGTGCGAAAAGCCGATTGCGACGACGATTGATGACGCACGCTGGATTGCCGCGCGCGCTGCACAGACGCCCGGCGTGTTCTGGACGGCAATGGAATATCGGTTCATGCCGCCCGCCGCCGAATTCATTGACGAAATTCATGCTGGCCGGATCGGCAAACTGCAGATGCTGTCGATTCGCGAGCATCGTTTTCCGTTTCTGCCAAAGGTTGGCGACTGGAATCGCTTCTCCCGCAACACTGGCGGGACGATGGTGGAAAAATGCTGCCATTTCTTTGATCTGATGCGGCTCATCACCGGCGCTGAACCGGTCCGCGTCTATTGTTCCGGCGCGATGGACGTGAACCATCTCGACGAAGCTTATGATGGGGAGCGGCCCGACATCATCGACAACAGCTATACGACGGTCGATTTTGATAACGGCGTGCGCGCCATGCTCGATCTGTCGATGTTCGCCGATGGTGCCGAAAATCAGGAAGAAATCGCCGCCGTGGGCGACAAGGCCCGGCTGGAAGTGCTGATTCCCGAAGGGGCGATTATCTATTCGCCGCGCGTCGGCTTTCGCAATCCCAAGCGGGCAGAGCGCCGGGTGGTCGATGTTGATCCCGCCGCGCTCGCCGCAGGCAGTCACCACGGATCAACCTTTTATGAGCATCAGCGCTTCAACGCCGCCGTGCGCGGGGCAGGGCCGGTGGAGGTAACGGCGCATGACGGGTTGATGGCGGTGGCCATCGGCGCGGCAGCGGAATTGAGCGCGCGGGAGAAGCGCGTCGTGACAATGGCGGAACTGGGGGTCTGATCGAACGAGAATTTCCCGGGGCCAAGATTTTCTTGAAACCGGCCAAGAACGCGGCGGTTGCCGCCAAGATATAAAAACCTATCAATCTAGTGGGAATTTGGGGAGGATGAGTATGAAACGAGCAATTTTGATGGCGGGTGCTGCATCGCTGGCACTGCTGATATCGACACCGGCACTGGCGCAAACCGCCAATTCGGCCCCCTCGGCAGCGACCGGGGACGATTCGGGCGAAATCATCGTCACCGCGCAAAAGCGCAGCGAGCGATTGCAGGACGTGCCATTGGCCGTCACTGTGGTGGGCGGTGACGCGCTGGCTGCGACCGGCAAGGTCAGCCTTGAAGGCGCGCAATATCTGGTGCCGTCGCTGAACTTTCTGAAATCGGGCACCACGCTGAACCAGTCCTTGTTCCTGCGCGGTGTAGGTACGGCGACTTTCTCAATCGCGGGTGAGCCATCGGTGTCGACGGTGCTCGACGGCGTTGTTTTTAGCCGCGCGGGTGAAGCGTTCAGCGATTTGCTCGATATCGAGCGGATCGAAGTATTGCGCGGGCCGCAAGGCACATTGTTTGGCAAAAATGCCAGCGCCGGTGTGGTCAACATCGTGTCGAAGCGCCCAACCAAAGAGGCAGGTGGCTATGTCGAGCTTGGCTATTTCACCAACGCCGAATACCGCGCCCGTGCCGCCCTCAACCTGCCGCTTGGCGAAAATGTCCGGTCGCGGATCAGCGGTTATTACAGCAATTATGACGGCAACATCCGCAACACCGCCGTAAATCGGATCGTCAATGGCTGGGAACATTATGGCTTTCGCCTGCAGGTTGAAGCCGAACCGACCCCTGATCTGACGCTGAATTTCATCGCCGATTATCACCGTAACAACGATGATTGCTGTGCGCCTGTTGTGGGCACGCCGCCGATTAGAACGGTCGACGGCACGACGACGACCAACTTGTCGACGTTGGCGCTGCCAACCCCGTTGCGCGATCAAACGCGCACGATTGCCCAGAACCTTGTCACCGCAACACGCGAAACCGGCTACGGATTCTCGCTGCAGGGTGATTATGCATTGGGTGATCACACCCTCACGTCGATCACGTCGTATCGCGACTGGAGCAACACCGAAATTCGCGACGGCGACTGGCTGCCAAGCGCGTTTATCGGTTTCAACCAGCTCCATGATTTCGGGCCGCAAACGGGCCATACGGTTACGCAGGAACTGCGCGTAACGTCGCCGGGCAAGCAGTTTTTCGATTATGTGATCGGTGGCTTTTATTCCAATGCGGTTTCGGAGCGCACCTTTACGCGTGACGTGACCCGCTGCGCCGCAGCCGTCGGCGCGGTCATTCCGTCGGACAGTCTGATCCCGTGTTCAAGCCCATTGGCGGCCCCGTCGACCTTCCCGTCGGGCACCGCCAATTTCGGGTCAACATTTGATAACATCGCGGTGTTTGGCCAGGGCACGCTTAACGTCGCCAGCTGGTTTCGGTTGATTGGCGGGGTGCGCTACACCTCCGATCATCTGGATGTGTTCCATTCGCGCGTCAGCCGCAATCTGGACGGGGGCGCCGTTCCGATTGGGACCGCCGGCATTCAACCCAATTTCGATCAGGGCGTGTTCAATTCGCCCGGCGTGAACGGGGTTGTTACGGCCACAAATGGTGTTCCTTTCACCGCGCGCACCAATGCAACCAACGTGTCCGGCAAGGCCGGTTTTCAGGCCGATCTTACCGATAACAACATCGCCTATTTTACCTATTCGCGCGGGTATAAGGGCCCGGCGTTCAACGTGTTCTTCAACCTGACGAAAAACGGCACGAACGTGATCGCGCCCGAAACGTCGAATGCCTATGAAGTGGGCCTGAAAAACACCTTCCTCGACGGCCGATTGATCCTAAACATTGCTGGTTTCCACGCGACTTATAACAACTTCCAGGCGAACAACCCCGATCTGGTGGCGGGCGTTGTCGTCACGCGCTTCACCAATGCGGGCCGGGTGTCGACGCGCGGGGTGGAGGTAGATGCCAGCTTCCGGCCAATCCCCGATCTGAACTTCAGCGGCGGCTTTGCCTATACCGATGCAAAGGTCGATATGTTCCGCCCCGTGCCCGGCGGAGCGTCGATCCCATCCGGCACGCCGCTAGGGTTCGCACCCAAGTTCAAGGGTAATTTGAGCATTGATTACCGCGTGCGATCGCTTGACACGGTTGACGTGTTTTTGGGCGCGCAAGGGTCATATCAAAGCTCACAGCTGTCGCTGTTTTCGGCAGATGAAGTCCAGCGGCGGTTGGGAACAATTGCTGGCTATGGCCTGATCAACCTGTCAGCGGCGATTGCGACCAAGGATGATAAATACCGCCTGACGTTCCAGGTGCGGAACCTTCTGGACCAAAGCTTTGCCGCCACGATCGCCAATGGCGGTCCCGGCCAAGCCTATCTTTATCAGATCCCGCGCGATGCCGATCGTTACTTCGGCATCACCGGACGAGCCAACTTCTGACCTGATCTGAAGACCTTATGGGGGGAAGAACCCGGTCGGCGCAATCCGGCCGGGTTCTTTTTTGCCCAGACACGCGTCGTTCCGTGCGGCCCGGTCGTGGGGCGTTAACAAGGAACGCGGCCACCCGTCGAACCAGCTACCTTGCCGTTGGTCACCGGTCTGCGCCAGGCAAAAGGGGATAGGCCAGCTTCGTGCAGCCAGTGACCAGCAATGCCAATCAGTGCGCCATCGCCAGCCCGTCGCCGCGCTCGCTTTCGTCCACCGCCACGATTCTGGGGATCAGCAGGTGGATGAACAGCAAGGCGAGCAGATAGCTGCCCGAACAAATGGCGAGCAGCGGGCCATATCCCCAACCGCGCGACAACGAATAGGCGGCCAGCTGAATCAGCCCGATAGACCACATATTGCCGCAAAACGCCGCCATCCCGATAACGGAGCCCACCGCACGCGCCGGGAACACATCGGTCGCCAGCCCGAACAGGTTCGTCGAAAACCCCTGATGCGCAAACAGGCCAAGCCCCAGCAGCAGCGCGGCACTCCACGGGCTCGATACAAACAGCACCATGGTGACGGGCAGGATCAGCACGGCATAGATCAGCAACGTCGTTTTGCGGGCGCGGTTGACGCTCCAGCCGCGCGCCATCATCCATGTCGGCAGCCATCCCCCGCTCAGCGCGCCAAGCGCCGCAAACACATATACCAGGGCGACGGGCAGGCCGATGGTGCCCTGTGGCAGCCCGAACAACCGGTGGAACAGATCGGGCAACCAGCTGAGCATGAAGAACCACACCTGATCCGACAGCACCTTGGCAATCGCCAACGCCAGCGTCTTGCGATCGCGCAACAGCGTCGTCCACGCAATCGGCGTCGGCTGTTCGCCCTCTACCGACACCGGCTGCACGCGCACCGCAAACCACACCACCACCCACACCAGCCCCAGGCCACCGGCGATCAGAAAGGCGGCACGCCAGCCCAGCGCAACCGCGATCAACGGGATCAGCAGCGGCGTCACAATCGCCCCCACATTGGGCGCCGTGTTACCCACGCCCAGCGCAATCGATCGTTCTTTTTGCGTGAAATAGGTCGCGGCTGATTTGACGGCGGCGGGCGTGCCAATCGATTCCGCCGCGCCCAGCACCACGCGCGCCACCACAAAGCCCATCACCCCGGTGGCAAAGGCATGCGCCATCCCCGCCAGGCTCCACACCGCCACGCCCAGCGCGAACCCCAGCCGCAACCCGACCCGGTCGATGAACCACCCCGTTCCCAGAAACGCGACCGCGGCAGAAAACTGAAACGCGGACACCATGTTGGCATAATCCTGGTCCGACCATTTGAACTCGGATTCCAGCGTCGGCTTCAACAGCGCCAAGATCTGCCGGTCGACATAGTTGAGCATGATGGCGAAAAACACCATCGCAACGATAACCCAGCGCGTGGCCCCGCTTTTGCCTGACATTATCGCTCTCCCCGGTTTGCTTTAAGATAACGTTGTCATATCGTCGCTGCTTCGGCTAGCCCTTTGCTGTAATCGCGATAGAAGGCGGGGCATGGCGACGACGCAAGCAAAACCGGCAAAACGCCCGCTGCCCATGGCCGCTGATCTGTACGGTGATATTGAGCCGAGCCCCAAATCGACATGGCGCGGGCTGTTCCCCGGGCTGGCGGTGGTGGCGGCGGGCACGCTGTCTGCCGGGTTCATCTCTGATCATTACGGCGCGCCGCTGACGCTGATGGCGCTGCTGATCGGGCTGGCGCTCAATTTCCTGAATGCCGATACGCGGCTGCATGACGGGCTGTCCTTTGCGTCACGCTCGCTGCTGCGCTGGGGGATTGTGCTGGTCGGCGTGCGGGTGACGTTTGGGCAGATCATGGCGCTGGGGCCGGTGGCGTTGCTGAGCGTGGTGGTGATTGTTGCGCTGGTGATTGGCGTGGGCGTGCTGGCGGCGCGGCGCTTTGGCTTTGACAGCGCGTTTGGCGTGCTGGCGGGCGGGGCCGTGGCGATTTGTGGTGCGTCCGCCGCCCTTGCGCTGGCAACAACCCTGGGGGAGCGGCGCGCGAGCCAGGCGCAACTGACCATCGTGCTCGTCGGCATTTCGGCGATGAGCGCGGCGGCGATGGTGCTTTACCCCATTTTAGCGCACGCCATGATGCTCACTGATCTGCAGGCCGGGTTCATGCTGGGTGCCGCAATTCATGATGTCGCGCAAACCCTGGGCGCGGGCTATGCCTTTTCGCCCGGCGCGGGCGATATCGCCGCCATCGTCAAGCTCACCCGCGTCGCGCTGCTCGCCCCAGTGCTGGCGGTGGTGGTGCTTTTTCTGCCAAATGAGGGGGGTAAGACAAAAGGGCCGGGCGTGCCCTGGTTCGTCATCGGGTTCTTTGTGGTGGCGGGCGTGCATTCACTCGGCATCATCCCGCCGCTGGTCGCCACGGGTGCAGAAAAACTCGCCACCGCCGCGCTGGCCGCCGCCGTAACCGCCACCGCCATCCGATCCCCCATGCGCCAATTGCTGGAGGCCGGGCCCAAACCGCTGCTGGTGATTGGGGCCGCGACAGTGGCAGCGCTGGTGCTGGCCGGGCTGGCGGCGGTGTTTGTGATTGGGTGAGGGGGCGGCGCTCACGGGCACAAGCGCCACGAGCGGACGATCATCTTCCGGGGTATCTCCTGCGTGTTATCCGCTCACCCTGTCGTCCTCGCCGACTGGACCTCGCGCGGGCTTTTCCCGCTCCAGCGTTTGAACGCCCGAGAGAAGGCGGCGGGTTCGGAGAAACCGACCAGATAGGCAGTCTCGTTGACAGAGACCTTACCGCCCCTGAGATAGCGCAGCGCCATGCGGTGGCGCAGCGCATCGAGCACCTGTTCATAACTGGCATCTTCGGATTTCAGTTTGCGGAACAGGGTCTGGCGGCTGAAGCCCAACGCTCGGGCGACCCCGTCGGCGCTTGCCTCGCCGGTATGCAGCAGCGGCAGAAGCACGGCCTCAACCCGGCCGCTGACGGTCTTCTGGTCCTCAAGCGCCTGTAAAAGGCCGTCGGCCCGCTGGGTGAGGACATCGAAAACATAGCGTGGCTGCAGTGCGACTGGCCAGGTCTCAATTTGCGGATCGAGCCGCATGGCGTTCCACCGGCTGGAGAAGGTTACCGGGCATTGGAAAATGCGATCATATTCGGCCCGGTAGGCGGGTGCCGGGTGGGTGACGTGAACCTCCAGCACATGCGGCTTGGGCAGGAAGCGGCGCGGGCCGCAAACCAGCCGAGCGAAGGCGCCTTCGGTGAGTTCCGGAAACGCGTTCGGATTGGTGCGGGTGTCGACCATCCACAGCTGCCCGTCGCGCATGGTGAGTTCAAAGCGCGGCCCTTCGCTGAGTCCCTCGGTCTCTAGCGTCAGCCGCCCGAGCCGCTGCATCTGGGTAAAGGCATCGGCCATGGTGGCCGATGCGTTCATGATCAGCCCGACGATCGACAGTTCAGCCAGATCGACGGCCTCACCGAAATGCAGCGCCAACGCCGGATCATCGCACATTTCCTGCGCCGCGCGCATCAGGGCCATGTAGGTTTCGAACGGCACGCGGTGGTCGGCATCCTCGATGTCGGCGGGCCGCACGCAAGCGCTGGCCATGAGATCTGCGCGATCAGCTCCCCGCTCGACAGCGAACACGATCAGACCAGCGACCAATCCGGCTGATGTGGTCAGATTGGACATCGAAAAGGCCCTTTGTGTTACAAACGATCATGTGCGCGATACGCACGGGCATGGTCCGAGGTGTATTATATAGATAACTCATATGTCGAGCGACAATTCCTGCCTCGCCCCAGCTGCAGGATGATTGACTGAGAGTGAATGATCATCATGACCGCCAAACGCACAAGCGCCCAAATGGCGCTACATCGGGCCGCCGCCGTTTGGTATCTAATGGCCGCATTGGGTCAGATGGCCTTCCTGCTGTTCATCCTGCTTTTTTACTATCCATCGGCGTTGTCGGGCAATTTTGCTGCTTGGGATACCAAGCCCAACATCGATGGCTTCATTCCCGGGGACACCGTTGGCAACATCTTGTTCGCTCTACACGTCCTTGCAGCGGCAGTGTTGACGGCAGGCGGATTGCTCCAGTTGCTTCCAGCCCTTCGTGCAAATTGGCCAAGGGTTCATCGTTGGAACGGCCGACTCTTTATGGTCACAGCATTAGCACTGGCGCTCGGCGGCCTCTGGCTCGTCTGGGGGCGCGGAACCTACCTCAATCTTGCCGGAGCCTTTGGCATTTCGTTCAATGCCCTGCTGATCATCAGCTTCGCGCTCATGGCTTGGCGAACGGCGATCAAAAAGCGGTTCGTCGAACACCGGCGCTGGGCTCTCAGGTTATTTATTGTTGCCAATGCTGTTTGGTTTATGCGTCTCGGGTACATGATATGGGGAATTGGGACCGGTGGTGTCGGCATTGGTAAGGCGATGGATGGGCCATTTGATCTGTTCCTTGCCTTTGGCAACAGCCTAGTCCCGCTGGCCATAATGGAGGTCTATCTGCGTGTCCAAGCGGGCACGAGCGACCGCGCACGCATCCTCATGGCGGTTGGGTTGATAGCCTGCGCGTTGCTCACCATCGGCGGCAGCGGTGCGGCCTGGTTTGTGATGTGGGGGCCGTATATCTAAGCCTAAGGATTAAGCCAGCCGCCCGCTATGTTGAAGAGTGTCGCGCACAGCAGGCGGGCAACAATTTGCATCTCGGCGGAGGCGTCGTCTGCCCTGAACGACATCGGGAACGGCAGCCAGCCCAGCTAATGTGGCCAGGTTGGACATTGAACGAGCGCTAAATGTTACAAATGATCATGCTCGCGATACGCTCAAGCATGGCACTTGACCCGCGTATCGACAATTAGGGTTTCATGACACCCCGATTTGCCCTTTCGTCCGTCCTGTTCGTAGCCGCCGCCACGCTGCTGCCGTCAATGGCGCTGGCGGACAACCTAGAGGCCAGGCCGGGGGATCCTGCTTGGATGCATCTGGGTGCTGGTGCCCTGCTATGGGCGCACATCGCCGGCGGGGCGATCGGGATGATTACCGGCGTGGTTGCGCTGGCCGCGCGCAAGGGCCAGCGGGTCCACCGCGCCGCGGGGAAACTGTTCTTCATGGCGATGTTCATGGCCTATGCCATTGGCGCGGGGGTGGCACCGTTCCTTGAAACTGGGCAGCGGCCCAATTTCATCGCCGGCATCATGGCGCTGTACCTGCTGGTCAGCGGCACCGTGGCGGCGCGGCGGCGCGATACAAGGGCCGGTGCTCCCGAGGTGATTGGCCTGGTCGTCGCCCTGTCGATCACCGCGGCCGGCCTGATCTTTATGCGAATGGGCGCGGCTAGCCCCAGCGGGACGGTGGACGGTTCGCCGCCACAGGCCTTTGTCCTCTTCACAATTGCCGGCGCTTTTGCCGCTGAGGGCGAACTCAATTTCCTCATTCGCAGGCAGTTGTCCAACGTCGCGCGGATCGCGCGGCATCTTTGGCGCATGTGCTTTTCGCTGTTCATCGCCTCGGGGTCGTTCTTCCTTGGGCAACAGCAGGTGTTTCCAGCGGCCCTGCAAGACTCAGTGCTGCTGTTGGTGCTTGCGCTGGCGCCATTGCCGGTGATGCTGTTCTGGCTGGGCAAGATCCGGTTCGACGCTTGGCGGCGGCGCGCGAAAGCGACGGAAATGTCGGCATCGCAGCAGGGAGGTTGAGCAATGGCACCCACAACCGACCGCAGCGTTTCCCTGCTCAGGCTCAATATCTTGCGCGCCTATTATGCCTTTATGGCGTTTGGCACGGCGGCGGTCTTCTGGCCGCCGTTGCTCAATCACAGCCATGAATGGGGCATCGCTCACGGTGCGCAGTACAGCCTGCTCGCCGCCCTGTCGCCACTGGCGCTGCTCGGGATTCGCTACCCGCTGAAGATGCTGCCGGTCATCTTCTACGAATTTGCCTGGAAGGCGCTGTGGCTCGCCTTCGTCGTTGCGCCACTCTACGCCGCGGACCGGATGACGGACGATGTTTGGGCCAATGTTTTCGCCTGCGGCATCGCGATCATCCTGACCCCGCTCGTGCTGCCATGGCGCCATGTTTGGCAGACCTATGTCGCAGCGGTGGCCGAACCCTGGCGCAGGACATCGACGGCTTAGCCATGTCAAGGCCTGCCGCGCTCCGGCGCGACACGCCCGACAGAGGGCCGATTCCGGCGACAGCGGCCGTTCGCCTATCGATCAGGGAACGGTTTGAAGTTTGTCGGAAGCCGGCCGTTATCCGCGCGATGGCGGCTTTCGCTGGTCGATCCCCTGACAATTGCCAGCCCGCAATCGGCCCAGAATCGTTCGGTGCTCGGACATCCGGCAGCAACCACGCTCAACCCAAGAGCAACCCCAGCCCCTATCCCCCAATCACCCCCGTCGACTCCCGCGCCACAAGCTCATGCGCAATCTCGCGGCGTTCGGGTGGGCCTTCGCTGCTGCCCAACAGCAAATCAGCCGCTGCGTGGGCCATATCCCGCGTTGGTTGGCGGATCGTGGTGAGGGGGGGCCATACATAACGGGCGAGCGCTGTATCGTCAAAACCCGCCACGGATAGCGCGCCGGGCACTTGCAGCCCCAGACGGTGCGCGACGGTGAGCACGCCGGCGGCCATATCGTCGCTCGCCGCGAAAATCGCGGTGGGGGCGTTGGGCAGGGCCAGCAATATCTCTGCCTCGCGCGCGCCTGAGGCAAAATCATAATTGCCGCTGCGGATCAGGGCGTCGTCGATCGCCAGCCCCGCACCCAGCAGCGCGTCGCGATAGCCTTCGGTGCGCTGGGCGCTGGTCGCAAAGCCGGGGTCACCCGCGATAAAGCCGATCCGCTGGTGGCCCAGCGCCAGCAAATGCCGCATCATCGTGGCGGCGGCGGCGCGATTGTCGATAAAGGTCGATGGCGACACATCAAACTGCGATCCCGGCGACACCCGCACAAACCGCACCCCGCGCCGCGCCAGCAGCTCCAGCACCGCGGGATGATCGGTAACGGGCGGGGTCAGGATCAGGCCGTCAATCTGCGTTGCCTCCACCAGGCTTTCAATCTCATCCAGTAGCCGGTCTGATCCGCGATCATAGGGTTGGGCAATCATCCGCACCCCTGCCGCCTCACACCGGTCCCTGATTCCCGATTGCATTTCATAGACATAATAGGGTGACGGATTGTCGCAGATCAGCGCAATCTGGAACGATCGCCGCCCGGCGAGCGACCGCGCCGCCACATTGGGGCGAAAGTTCAGCCGCGCGACCACCTCGGCAACCTTGGCGCGGGTTTCGGCGCCGACATATTTCTCGTTGTTCAGCACGCGCGATACGGTTTTAATCGAAACACCTGCCTCGCGGGACACATCCTTGATCGTGACGCGCACTTGCCCCCCATCTGTCTGGTGTTCCGCGATCTTCGTGGACCTGCTAGGCGATGTGCATGAGCCACGCGGCCCCGTCTAGTCTGGCACCCCGCCCGGCGTCCAACAGGTGGACGGGCAAGCACTTGCGGGCACTGTCCTATTTCTATAACACAGTTGCTGGCCCACCCGAGGGCCATCTGGATGATCGCGATGCCCACAGGCCCTTTTGATCGCACGCCGCAGGGGCGTTGGCCGCGTGGCAGCGAGCCCCCGCTCGACCTGACCGATGGCATGCCGCCCCCGGATGCAGCGCATGATCGCTATCGCCGCGCCCCCCAAGCCGAAGACGAAGCCGACTCCGAAACCGATGACGCCGAATGGGATGACGCGGATTGGGACGAGGAATGGGATGACGACGATGCGGGCGAGGGCCGCGACCTCTCAGGCAAGCGCGGCTATTCCACCAACCTGCCCGTTGCCTATCGCCCCGGCCGGTGGCGTTGGGGCATTCGGGCGGTGGCGGCGGGCTTTGTGCTGTTTGTGCTGGCGGTCGGCTGGTTGGCGCTGACGGCACCGCTGTCCAAATCGCTCCAGCCGCCTACCCCGCCCAGCATTACGTTGCTCGCATCAAACGGAACGCCCATTTCGCGGCGCGGCGCGACCATTGGTGCGCCAGTTAATGCCGAAACGCTGCCAGAACACGTCACAAATGCGTTTATTGCGGTCGAAGACCGTCGTTTTGCGTCGCATTGGGGTATTGATCCGTGGGGAATTACCCGCGCGATGTTCCGCAATGTTACTGCAGGCGGGTTGCGAGAGGGAGGCAGCACCATCACCCAACAGCTCGCCAAAAACGCCTTCCTCGATTCAGATCGCACCGCGGGCCGCAAGATTCGCGAGGCGATGATTGCGCTGTGGCTGGAGGCCTGGCTGACCAAGAATGAGATCCTGTCGCGCTATCTGTCCAACGTCTATTTTGGCGATAATGCGTACGGCCTTAGCGCGGCGGCGAAGCATTATTTCAGCACCACACCCGAAAAGCTTTCGATTGGCCAGGCAGCAATGCTGGCCGGGCTGGTCAAGGCACCGTCGCGATTGGCACCGACCGGTAACCTTAGCGGCGCGCGCGCGCGCCAGACAGTGGTGGTGGGCGCGATGGTGCGTGGCGGCTTCCTGAGTGCTGCCGATGCCGCCGATATTGGCCCCGCCCGGCTGCGGCCTGACAAGGTAAAGCAGCTGCCCGATGGCACCTATTTCGCCGATTGGGTGCTGCCCGCCGCGCGCGACCAGGCCGGCGCGATCAGCACCGAGGCACGGGTGACGACGACGCTCGATGCGCGTCTGCAGAAAATGGCGGAACGCGTCGTGCGCCGCGCCGGGCTGAACAAGGCGCAAGTGGCGATTGTGGCGATGCGGCCCGATGGGCGGATTGTCGCGATGGTCGGCGGCAAATCCTATGCCGACAGCCCCTTCAACCGCGCCACCCAGGCGCGTCGCCAGCCGGGCTCCGCCTTCAAATTGTTCGTTTATCTGGCGGCGCTGCGCAGCGGCATGACGCCAGATTCGCTGGTTGATGATTCGCCCATCACGATTGGCAATTGGAGCCCGAAAAACAGCGATGGCCGCTATAAGGGGATGATCACGCTGCGGCAGGCCTTTGCCCGGTCAAGCAACGTGGCGGCGGCGCGGTTGACGCAAAAAGTGGGCGTGCGCGCCGTCATCAAGGCCGCGCGCGACCTGGGGATTTCCACCGATCTGCCCAATGAGGCAACGATCGCGCTTGGCACCGCCAGCAGCTCATTGCTTGAACTGACGGCGGCTTATGCGGCGATGGCCGCCAATGGTTATCCTGTACGCCCGCACGGGCTGAGCGAGCCGACCGAGAAAAGCTGGCTTGACGCGCTGGGGGATCGATCACGCTCACTGGGCGGGCGCATTCGCGAGGATATGCGCGATCTGCTGCGCGCTTCAATCACCAGCGGCACGGGGCGTCAGGCTGCGCTGTCGGTTGATGCATATGGCAAGACCGGCACCAGCCAGGATAATCGCGACGCGCTGTTCATGGGTTTTGCCGAAGATCTGGTCGTTGGCGTGTGGGTGGGGAATGACGATAATTCACCCAATCCGGGGCTGTCGGGCGGCGGCATACCAGCGCGAATCTGGCGCGACTTCATGCAAAGCGCGCTTGGCCTCGACGCGATTGTTGAGCCCGCCGTTGAAGATATCTTCGCGAGCGAGGGCGATAATGGCATCGATCCCCTAATCGATCTGAGCGGCATTGATGCTGGTGGTGCGGGCGTTGACGGCAATGTCAGCGGCTTTGGGCTGAACCTGCGCTTTGGCCGCGACGGGAGCATCGCGATCGATCGGCAGGCACCACGGGCAGACCGTGATCGTCCCCCGCCGGATGATGATCCCCCGCCGCCACCTGACGAAGAAGGCCAATAGCGCCAGCTAGCGGTTGACGGCAGGTGCCGGGTATCGGCAAGGCAGGCCATGCGCTTTTTTTCAGATAATGCAGCCCCGGCATGCCCGCAGGTAATGGCCGCGCTGGCCGACGCCAATGTTTTGGACACCGCCTATGACGGCGATGGTTGGAGCAAGGCGCTTGATGCGCGCGTATCGGCGCTGTTTGAGGCGCCGGTGCGCGCCTTCTGGCTGCCATCGGGCACGGCTGCCAATTGTTTGGCGCTGGCGGCGATGTGCCCGCCTTATGGCGGCATCATTTGCCACCGCGACGCGCATATCCAGAATGACGAATGCGGCGCGCCTGAATTCTACACCCACGGCGCCAAGCTGTTGATCGCAGAAGGGGAAGGCGCCAAGCTGACCCCGGCGAGCATCACCGCGCTGATCGATTTGATTCCCAACGACGTTCACCGCACGCAACCGCACGCCATCTCCATCACCAACGCAACCGAATATGGCCTGGTGTATTCCCCCGCCGATGTGGCGGCGATTGGCGATCTGGCGCGGGCCAAGGGGCTGCGGCTGCATATGGACGGCGCACGCTTTGCCAATGCGGTGGCGCATCTGGGGTGCAGCCCAGCTGATCTTACCTGGCGCGCCGGGGTGGATGCGCTCAGCTTTGGGTTCATCAAGAACGGCGGCATGACGGCAGAACTGCTGGTGTTTTTCGACGCGGCGCTGGCGGAGGGCACGCCGCAACGCCGCAAGCGGGCGGGGATGCTGCTGTCCAAGGGGCGCTATCTCGCCGCGCAAATCCTGGCGATGATGGAGGGTGATCTGTGGCTTACTAATGCCCGCAGCGCCAACGCCGCTGCTGCGTTGCTGGCCGAGGCGGCGGGCGCGCGGCTGATCCATCCGGTTGAGGCGAATGAGGTTTTCTTGCGCGTCACGCCGCAAGAGGCCGCAGCTTTACGTGCCAAGGGCTTTGATTTCTATGATTGGGGGCCGGGTGAGGCGCGGCTGGTGACGTCGTGGAACCATCAGGCTGGCGATATCGGCCCGCTCGCCGAAGCGATTGCGGCACTTTGAGCGATCAACCCGCAATGCCATCCAACCGGATGACCGTGTTGTTGCCGTTTGCCATCGTCACGCTGATCTGGGGATCAACCTGGATTGTCATCCGCGATCAGCTCGGCACGGTGCCGCCGAGCTGGTCTGTCACCTATCGATTCCTCATCGCCGGGCTGACGATGCTGGCCTATGCCAGGTATCGCGGTGACCGGATTGTGCTTGATGCGCGCGGCTGGGCCTTTGCCGCTGCGCTGGCCGTGCTGCAATTCTGCCTGAACTTCAATTTCGTGTACCGCGCCGAAGAACATATCACCTCGGGCCTTGTCGCGGTGGTGTTTGCATTGCTGCTAGTGCCCAACGCCATTTTGGGGCGTATTTTCCTGGGCCAGCAACTGGGGCCGCGTTTGCTGGTGGGGTCAGTGGTGGCGATGGCGGGGGTGGCGTTGCTGTTTGTGCATCAGGCGCGCGTTGATCCCAATGGCCCGGCGGAATCGCTGATCGGGATCGGCATAACGATGCTGGGCGTGCTCGCTGCATCAACCGCCAACATCCTGCAGGGCACGCAAACGGCAAAGCGTTACCCGATGGTGCCAATGCTGGGGGTTGCGATGTTGATCGGCGCTGCGGTGGACGCCGCCATCGCCTGGTCGCTAACCGGCCCCCCCGTGATTGAGCTGCGGCTGAGCTATCTGTTCGGGCTCGCCTATCTGGGCGTGGTTGCGTCGGCAGTGGCGTTCACGCTGTATTTCGGGGTGCTGCGGATTATCGGCGCCGCCAAGGCGGCCTATTCCAGCGTGATCGTGCCCGTCATCGCCATGCTGTTATCCACGCTGTTTGAGGGCTATCGCTGGTCGCCACTGCCCGCTGCTGGCGCTGCGCTGGCCATGATCGGGCTGGTCATCGCCCTAAGTGGAAACAAGCCACCGAGCGCAAGCAAGCCCGCGCGATAATCGGGGAAGGCGGGGCTCCAGCCGAGCACGCGTTTGGCCTTGCCATTCGCGACCCGGCGGTTTTCGGCATAAAAGCCGCGCGCCATGGGCGATAATCCTGCTTCATCCATCGTCATGAGCGGCAAGCGCGGCAATCCGGCGACGGCGCAGGCAAAATCAATCACCGCATTCTGGCTGCACGGGTGATCATCGGCCAGGTTATAGGCCCCCGCGGCCCCGTCCAGCCCGGCGATGACCCCGCTGGCGATATCATCGACATGCACCCGGCTGAACACCTGATCGGGCAGGTCGATCCGGTGCGCGCGGCCTTCGATAACCCGGTCGATTGCTGATCTGCCGGGGCCATAAATGCCAGGCAGCCGAAACACATGGCCCCCGCGTGCCAGCCAGGCGGCGTCTGCCTCTGCCCGCGCGCTTCGCCTGCCAGTGCCGGTCGGGCTGGTCTCGTCGACCCAGGCGCCCTGCGCATCGCCGTACACGCCGGTTGACGAGAGATACCCTGTCCACCGCCCCGTCCACCGTCCGGTCAGCCGATCCCCATAGCGGGCAAGCACGGGATCGCCGGTTGGCTCCGGCGGGGTGGACACCAGGATATGGGTGGCGCTGGCAATCGCTGCGTCAACTGCCGCTTCATCTGTGAACGCAATCGTGCCGGGCCTGCCGGTCCGGCTGGTGCCCGTAACCTGCCAGCCCGCCGCGCGCAGCCGATCAGCGATCCGCCCGGCGCTATATCCCAACCCAAAGATCAACATCCGCTTCATGAAATGGCATGCTTTCGTGATTGTTGCTGTTATCGTCCAAAAATCCAACCCTTGGCCGATGCCGGTGTACGATTTAGGTGGCACACCGGGACGCCCAACCCTATCTGGCCCCTATGCTTGATGTAAACATTGCCCTCGCCCAGCCCCAGGTCACTCGCCGTGATGCGTATCGCGCGCCGGAATGGCTGGTGCCTGAAATTGCCCTTGTTTTTGATCTTGATGCAGCGGCGACGCGGGTGCGCGCCCGGCTGAACGTCCAGCGCAACGCCGCCGATGCCGGGCCGTTGCGGCTTGATGGGGCGGGGCAGGTGCCGATCACCGTAACGGTAGATGGCGCCGTGTGCGCTGACTGGACGCGTGAGGGTGATGTGCTGATCATCCCGCTATCGGGCGACGCGCATGTGATTGAAACCGAGGTGGAGATCGCACCCGAGCGCAACACTCAGTTGATGGGATTATATGCCAGCAGCGGGCTGCTTTGCACCCAGTGCGAGGCAGAAGGATTTCGCCGTATCACCTATTTTCCTGATCGGCCCGATGTGCTCAGTCGCTATTCGGTGCGGATGACGGCGGAAAAGGCACGCTATCCCGTGCTGCTCGCCAATGGCGATCCGGTGGGCGCGGGTGATTTGCCCGATGGGCGGCACTGGGCAGAATGGCATGATCCGTTCCCCAAGCCCTGTTATCTGTTCGCGCTGGTGGCGGGCGATCTGGTCGCCAATCGCGCCACCTTTACCACCATGAGTGGCCGATCGGTGGCGCTTGGCATCTGGGTGCGCGCCCGTGACCTCGACAAGACCGATCATGCACTCGCAGCACTCCAGACATCGATGAAATGGGACGAGGACGTTTACGGACGGGAATATGATCTCGACGTGTTCAACATCGTCGCGGTCGACGATTTCAATTTCGGTGCGATGGAGAATAAAGGCCTTAACATCTTTAATTCGCGCTATGTTCTGGCCGATCCGGATACCGCGACCGATTATGATTTTGACGGCGTTTCGGCGGTGGTGGCCCATGAATATTTCCACAACTGGTCGGGCAACCGCGTTACGTGCCGCGACTGGTTTCAGTTGAGTTTGAAGGAAGGCTTCACGGTTTACCGCGACCAGAGTTTTTCGGCGGATCAGGGATCAGCGGCGGTAAAGCGGATTGAGGATGTGCGCGGGCTTCGCGCGGCACAATTTCCCGAAGATGCTGGGCCGCTTGCCCATCCGGTACGCCCGGAAAGCTATATCGAGATATCGAACTTCTACACCGCCACAATCTATAACAAGGGTGCAGAGGTGATCCGCATGATGGCCACGATGCTGGGGCCAAAGGCGTTTCGTGCGGGCACTGACCTGTATTTTGATCGACATGACGGCACAGCGGCGACGTGCGAGGATTTTATCACCTGCATGGAGACGGGCGGCGGGATTGATCTGACGCAGTTTCGGCATTGGTACAGCCAGGCCGGCACGCCGCGCGTATCGGCCACGCTGCGCCATGATGCTGCCGCCGGGCGCGCGGTCCTTTCGCTGGGGCAGCGCGTGCCACCAACGCCGGGCCAGCCCGAAAAACCGGCCATGGTGTTGCCGCTGCGGATCAAGCTATTTGGTGCCGCCACTGGCCGGCCCCTGGGCGAAGAACGGATTGTGCTGCTGACCGAATCCGCGGCGGAAGTCGTGTTTGACGGGGTTACCGAGGCGCCGTTGCTGTCGATCAACCGGCAGTTTTCGGCACCCGTTGTGGTTGAAACCGACCGTTCTGCCAGCGATCTGGCGCTATTGTCGGCATGCGATGATGATCCCTTCGCCCGCTATGAGGCGATGCAGCAATTGATGCTCGACACGATCATTGCCGGCGTGGTGCAGGGCCGGGCCGATCACGCGCCGGTGATTGCGGCGATTGCGCGGACGCTTGATGATCCAGCACTCGACCCCGCGTTTCTTGCTGAAGCGGTGCTGTTACCGTCAGACAGTTTCATTGGCGATCAGCTCCCGATCGTCGATCCAGAAGCGATTTTTCGCGCGCGCGATGCCCTGCGCCGCGATATCGGACGCGCGCTGGAGGATAAATGGCGCGCGGCCTATGATCGGGGTGTGCAGACCGGTGGTTTTGAATACACGCCGGTTGCCAAGGGATTGCGTCGTTTGAAATCGGTAGCACTCGGCTACATCGCCGCTAGCGGCGCGGGCGATGCTCAGCAGATCGCGTTTGATCAGTTCGAAGCAGCCGATAATATGACCGACCGGCAGGGCGCGTTGATGACGCTCGTCAATGGCCAGTCAAACACCCGTGTCGCAGCGCTCGACATCTTTTATAATCGCTATTCGGATAATCCGCTGGTGCTTGATAAATGGTTTTCGACACAGGCGCTGTCGAGCCGGGAAGATACGCCCGATAGCGTGTTCGATCTTGCGCATCACCGCGATTTCACGCTCGCCAACCCTAATCGCGCGCGGGCATTGGTGGGGGCGTTCAGCGTCAACCAGCGCGCATTTCACGCAGCAGACGGGCGTGGTTACCGGTTTGTCGCTGATCAGTTGATTGCGCTCGATAAGCTGAACCCGCAAACAGCGGCAAAGCTGGTGCCGCCACTGGGCCGCTGGAAACGCTTCAACCCCGAACGTGCAGCATTGATGCGGGCTGAGCTCGAACGGATCCTGGCGGTGCCCGGTGTGTCCCGCGACATGACCGAACAGGCATCGCGCAGCCTTGACGCGTAAGCGCGGGTCTGGCTAGAATTTGTACCCATGGCTATGCAGTTCGAAGTTCGGATATTCACCAACCGGATGATTGTCCGCAATGTTGCCACGGGCCAGTCAATCGCCCGCGCGGCGACGCGCCCCTTTTCGTCAGCCCGGCTGTTGATCGGTGATCTGGATGCAGCAGAACAGCTGCTGGGCGAAATCATCAAGGAAATGGCGGGCTGGCGGCGGTTTTTGCAGCCTGCGGGCAGCATCAGCTTCATTGCCATGGAGCAATGCGCTGGGGGATTATGCCCAGTGGAAGCCCAGTTGCTCTGCGATCTGGCCGTCCGGGTTGGCGTCAACAAGGCAGATATAAGCTCGGTCGCCTGACTTCAGAATAATCGCCCGCCATTGGGCACCGGGGTGCTCGGGCGTATCAGCACCACTTTTCCCGCTGCGTCCGGGAAACCGAGCGTCAACACTTCGGACATGAATTTGCCAATCTGGCGCGGGGGAAAGTTGACGACGGCGGCCACTTGCGTGCCGGGCAGATCATCAATCGCGTAATGTTCGGTGATTTGGGCGGAGCTTTTGCGGGTGCCAATGACGGGTCCGAAATCGATAACGAGTTTATACGCCGGCTTTCGCGCCTCCGGAAAAGGCTCGGCCGACACGATGGTGCCGACGCGGATGTCGATCTTCAGAAATTCATCAAAGTTGATCGGTTCGCCTGGAAGTGCCGCCGGATCATGATTGGCGTGCATCAGAAATCAAAATCAACGTCATCATAATGGGCGGGCGGGGCGATGCCCTCCATCCGCTCTGACAGCAGCGGGCGGAAGCTCGGGCGACTTTTCAACCCACGATACCAGCGCGCGGTCTGTTCATGGCCCTTCCAGTCGATGCCGCCCAGATAATCAGCGACGGAAATTTGCGCCGCCGCCGCCAGATCGGCCAGCCCCATCGTCGCGCCGCCCAGCCAGGTGCGGTGATCAAGCAGGAAATCGGTGTAATCAAGATGGCCTACCGCCGCCTTCATCGCCTCCCGCAGCATCCGGGCATCGGGCGCGGCGCGGTGGACGATCCGTTTTTCCATCCGTTCAAGCAGCAACGGCGCGGTGATATCGCGGTAGAATTGCGTATCGAACCACGCGACCAAGCGCCGCGTTTCGGCGCGGTTGGTGGCTGTTCCGGCAATCATTGCGGCCTTATCGACCGTTTCTTCCATATATTCGCAGATCGCCATCGAATCGATCAGCACGATCGACCGGTTCGGCTCCACCATCACCGGGGTCTGCCCGGCAGGGTTCATGTCCAGAAATTCGTCCCGCCGCACCCAGGGCGATTCGCGCACCAGATCATAGCCCACGCCCTTTTCACCGAGCAGCAGGCGCACCTTGCGCGAAAACGGGCAGAGCGGGAATTGATAGAGTTGCCACATGCGGGTGACTCTTAGCGACCCTGCCCGCTTCGTAAAGCGCCGCTATTCGGCAGCGACCATTTCGAGACTGTCGTTGATCGGATAAGCAAGCCGGTTGAGCATTTCCCGGGGCACAATCTGCCAGAAATGGCCACTGATCCGATCCCAATCGTCAAGCAACGCGCCCGACCATTTGCTGTCTGTCGCGTCATGATGCGCGCGGATCAGCGCGAGCAGCACCGATTCCCAGTGGCGCGATGCCAGCCGGTTCCAGGTGATGCTTTCGCCATTGGCACGCTGGGGGAATTGACCGTCGGGATCATAGACAAACGCCATGCCCCCGCTCATCCCCGCGCCAAAATTGCCGCCAACCTCACCCAGCACCACCGCGACACCGCCGGTCATATACTCGCAGCCATTGGCCCCACAGCCTTCCACCACCACGTTGGCGCCCGAATTGCGCACGGCAAAGCGTTCGCCGGCCTGCCCCGCTGCGTAAAGCTGGCCCGATGTGGCACCGTAGAGCACGGTGTTGCCAATGATCGTGTTGTGCTGGCTGACCAGATTTGAGCTGACCACGGGCCGAACCGCGATAATCCCGCCCGACAGCCCCTTGCCGACATAATCATTGGCGTCGCCAAATACTTCGATGGTGATCCCCTTGCACAGGAACGCGCCCAAAGATTGCCCCGCGGAACCCCGCAGCCGGACATGGACGTGGCCGTCCGCCAGTTTCGACATGCCAAAGGTGCGGGTGATCTCGCTCGACAAGCGCGTGCCGACCGCGCGGTGGGTGTTGCGCACCGAATAGGTGAGCTGCATTTTTTCCCCGCGGGAGAACACCGCCGCTGCATCGCGGATCATCTGCGCATCCAGGCTGTCAGGCACCTCGTTACGCCAGGTTTTCAGGCTGAATCGGCGTTCGTCGTCCGCTGCGTCAACCTTGGCAAGGATCGGGTTCAGGTCGAGATCGTCAAGATGTTCGGCACCGCGGCTGACCTGACGGAGCAGCTCGGTACGCCCAATCACCTCGTCCAGGCTGCGAAAGCCGAGCTTGGCGAGAATATCGCGGACTTCCTCGGCGATAAAGGTCATCAGGTTGATCACCTTTTCAGGGGAACCGCCAAATTTCTCGCGCAGCCGCTCATCCTGCGTACACACACCGACCGGGCAGGTGTTCGAATGGCATTGGCGCACCATGATGCACCCCATCGCGACCAGCGAGAGCGTGCCGATGCCGAATTCCTCTGCCCCCAAAATGGCGGCGATCACGATATCGCGCCCGGTGCGTAAGCCACCATCGGTGCGCAGCTTGATGCGGTGGCGCAGGCCGTTGAGCGTCAACACCTGATTGACCTCTGACAGTCCCATTTCCCACGGCGTGCCGGCATATTTGATGCTGGTTTGCGGCGACGCGCCCGTGCCGCCGACATTACCCGACACCAGGATGACATCGGCATGCGCCTTTGCCACGCCCGCCGCGACGGTGCCGATGCCTGCCGAACTGACCAGCTTCACGCACACCCGCGCGCGCGGATTGATCTGCTTCAGATCATAGATGAGCTGCGCCAAGTCCTCGATCGAATAAATGTCGTGGTGCGGCGGCGGGCTGATCAGCGATACGCCGGGAGTTGCGTGGCGCAACTTCGCGATGAATTCGGTTACCTTGAAGCCGGGCAGCTGGCCGCCCTCACCAGGTTTTGCGCCTTGAGCAACCTTAATCTCTATCTCGTCGCATGCATTCAGATATTCCGCCGTCACGCCAAACCGGCCAGATGCGATTTGCTTGATCACCGAATTGGCGTTGTCGCCATTGTCATAGGGCGTGTAGCGCGACGGATCTTCGCCGCCCTCGCCCGACACCGCCTTGGCGCCGATGCGGTTCATCGCGATGGCCAGCGTTTCATGCGCTTCGGGGCTTAACGCGCCCAGCGACATGCCGGGCGTGACAAAGCGCTTGCGAATTTCGGTTATCGCTTCAACCTGATCAACTGCAATTGCCTCTGCCGGGAAGTTGAACTGGAGCAGATCGCGCAGATATACCGGCGGCAAATCGGCCACCCCGCGGGAGAATTGCAGATAGGTCGAATAACTGTCGGTCGCGACCGCGGTTTGCAGCAGGTGCATCAGCGGTGCCGAATAGGCATGGGTCTCGCTGCCCAGCCGCTGGCGGTAAAATCCGCCGATCGGCAGCGTCGTCACCGGGCTGTCAAACGCGGCATCGTGGCGCAACATCGCGCTTAGATGGAGTGAGGCATAGCCTTCGCCCGATATCTTGGCGGGCATGCCGGGGAACAGATCATTCACCAGGCTGCGCGACAGGCCGACGGCTTCGAAATTATAGCCGCCGCGATAGCTGGAGATCACCGCGATCCCCATTTTCGACATGATCTTCAAAATGCCTTCATCAATCGCGGTCTGATGCCGCTTCAGGCAGTCGGCAAGGCTCAGATCACCAAACAACCCGCGTGCGTGCCGATCCGCAATTGCCGCTTCGGCCAGATAGGCGTTTACAGTGGTGGCGCCCACGCCGATCAGCACGGCATAATAATGCGTGTCCAGGCATTCGGCGGTGCGGATGTTGACGCTGGCATAGGATCGCAACCCCTTGCGCACCAGATGCGTGTGCACGGCGGCTGCCGCCAGCACCCCGGCAATCGCCACGCGGCCCGGCCCGACATTTTCGTCGGAAAGGAACAGGTCGCTATGCCCCATCCGCACGGCTTCCTCTGCCTGTTGGCGGATGCGCTGGATGGCGGTGCGCAGCGTTTCTGCCCCGCCGCCTGTTTCAAACGTGCAATCAATGTCCGCCGATTGCGCGCCGAAATGCGCCTTTAGCCGATCCCAATTGGCGCAGGTGAGCACTGGCGAATCGAGCACCAGCACCGCGCTTTCGGCCCCGGCGGGATCAAGAATGTTGGCAAGGTTCCCAAAGCGCGTCTTCAGGGTCATCACCTGGCGTTCCCGCAAAGGGTCGATTGGCGGGTTGGTGACCTGGCTGAAATTCTGCCGGAAAAACTGGCTGATCAAGCGTGGCTTGTCGGAGATGACGGCCAGGGGCGTATCATCGCCCATTGATCCGATTGCTTCCTTGGCACCCTCCACCATCGGCGCCAAAATCAGCTCCATATCCTCCATCGTCTGCCCGGCCGCGATCTGGCGACGGATCAGCTCGGCGCGCGGATAGCTGTGCACCGGTGCGCCCGGCACCACCGGCAGATCGTCGAGCCCGATGAACTTGCCGATCATGCTGGCATAATCGACCTCATTGGCGATCCGGTCCTTTACCGCACGATCGTTCAACACCAGGCCTTCGTCGAGGTCGATGGCGATCATCTGGCCCGGCCCCAGCCGGCCCTTTTCGATAATCGTCGTTTCCGGCACCACGACCATGCCGCTTTCCGAACCGACGATCAGCAAGCCGTCATCGGTACGGGTATAGCGAAGCGGGCGGAGCGCGTTGCGGTCCATACCCGCAACGGCCCAGCGGCCATCGGTCATCGCAAGGGCGGCGGGTCCATCCCAGGGCTCCATCACGCTGGCGAGATATTCGTACATGGCCAGATGCGCAGGCGGCATTTCGCTGTTCGCCTGCCAGGCTTCGGGCACCAGCATCAGCTTGGCGGTGGGCGCATCGCGGCCCGACCGGCAAATCGCCTCAAACGTGGCATCCAGTGCGGCCGTATCACTGGCACCTGCGGGAATAACGGGCTTGATGTCCTCCGAATGCTCGCCAAACGCCAGGCTCGCCATCTTGATCTCGTGGCTCAGCATCCAGTTTTTGTTGCCGCGGATCGTGTTGATCTCGCCATTATGGGCCAGGCAGCGGAACGGCTGGGCCAGCCACCATTGCGGGAAAGTGTTGGTCGAATAACGCTGGTGGAAAATCGCCACCCGGCTTTCAAAGCGCAGATCGCGCAAATCGGGATAGAATACCGACAGGCTCTCCGCCAGAAACAGCCCCTTGTAGATGATCGACCGGCAGCTGAGCGAACAGATGTAAAAGCCCTGGATTTGGGCAGCGATGATCCGCTTTTCGATCCGGCGGCGGACAAGATACAGGTTCTTTTCAAACTCGGCGGCGGTTTGCTGATCGGGCATCGGCCCGGCGATCATGATCTGCTCAATCTCGGGGCGGGTTGCCTGCGCCTTTGGGCCGATTACCGACACATCAACCGGCACCTGCCGCCAGCCGTAAATGGTATAGCCTTCCTCGATGATCGCGCTTTCCACGATCGTCCGGCACGCCTCCTGCGCAGATAAATCGGTGCGCGGCAGGAATATCATGCCCACCGCCAACCGGTTCGGCATTGGCCGGTGGCCTGATAGCGCCACGGCATCTTCAAAAAACGCGGTCGGCAAATCGACATGCAGCCCGGCACCGTCGCCCGTCTTGCCATCGGCGTCCACAGCACCCCGGTGCCACACCGCCTTCAGCGCATCGATCGCCGATTGGACGACGCGGCGATTGGGCTTGCCATCGGTCGCCGCGACCAGGCCGACACCGCACGCGTCGGATTCCATATCGGGGCGGTACATGCCGTGTTCGGCAATGCGGGCGCGTTCGGATTGAGTGGTCATATATCGGTTCCGTGGACGGTAGCAGCGATTTGTGCGGTGATCATGCGGCCTGCCTTTGCGCAGTCGCCTTGGCCTTCAACCATGCGTGCATCCGCTCACTCACATCGCGGGCATCGCGGATCGCCCAGACGACCAGGCTTGCGCCACGCACAATGTCGCCAGCGGCAAATACGCCGTCCAAATTGGTCATCATCGTCTTGCTGTCGGTGCGGATCGTCCCCCAGCGGGTGACCCCCAGCGTCGGCGCGCCGAACAGTACGGGCAGCGGCTCTGCATCAAAACCCAGCGCTTTGATCACCAGTGTGGCGGGCAGGGTCATGTCGCTTCCGGGCTCCGCCTCAGGCGAGCGACGCCCGCTGGAATCGGGCGCGCCGAGCCGCATCCGGCTGGTCCGCACAGCATTCACGCTATCCCCTGCGTCAAAGCCTTGCGGGGCGGCAAGCCAGACGAACTCAACACCCTCTTCCTCGGCATTGGCGACTTCGCGCTGCGATCCCGGCATGTTCGCCCGGTCGCGCCGGTACAGGCATTTGACCGATGCTGCCCCCTGACGAACGGCAGTGCGCACGCAATCCATTGCGGTATCGCCGCCGCCGATCACCACGACATGTTTGCCCGCTGCGTTCAGCGCGCCGCTATCGAACGCCGGCACAGCATCGCCAAATCCCTTGCGGTTCGATGCGATCAGATAATCCAACGCCTCGACGATCCCGTCGGTGCCAACGCCGGGTGCCTTGATCTCGCGCGCCTTGTACACGCCCGTCGCGATCAGCACCGCATCATGGCGTGCGCGCAGATCGTCCAGGCTGGCATCACGCCCCACCTCAAAATTCTGCTGAAATATGATCCCGGCGGTGGCCAGCCGGTCAATGCGGCGCATCACCACGGGTTTTTCCAGCTTGAAACCAGGAATCCCATAGGTCAGCAGCCCGCCCGCACGGTCATGCCGGTCATAGATCGTCACGTCATACCCCAGCGCGCGCAGATATTCCGCCGTGCTTAACCCCGCCGGGCCGGAGCCGATAATGCCCACCGATTGGCCGCGCGCGGGGCCGGGCACCAGCGGCTCCACCCAGCCATTGTCCCAGGCGGTGTCGGTGATGAACTTTTCCACCGCACCAATGGTGACCGCGCCGTGCCCCGAAAATTCGATCACGCAATTACCCTCGCACAACCGGTCCTGCGGGCAGATGCGACCGCAAATCTCGGGCATGGTCGAGGTCGAGTTGCTCAGTTCATACGCCTCGCGCAGCCGCCCCTCTGCCGTCAGCCGCAGCCAATCGGGGATGTGGTTGTGCAGCGGGCAATGCACCGCGCAATAGGGAACGCCGCATTGTGAACAGCGCCCCGCCTGCTCCTCACCATCGGGGGCGGCATAGCGGCTGGCGATTTCCTGAAAATCCTCGGCACGCAAACCGGGCGCGCGCTTGGTGGGATAGGCCTGGCCCGTCCCGACAAATTGCAGCATTGTTTCACCAGCCATCGCGTATCCCCGATAATCAGGGGTCGATTACGCCAGAGAAACTGCCGAGTCACGCATTTTTGCGTTATTGGGACAGTAGTGATTACCTAATAACCGGGCAATCTGGACGAAGGGTGCAGAATGCAGGATAATTTGCGCTCGTGATATGGCCGATCCGGGCCTATTTGCTCATCAGCCAGATCAGCGCTGTGCTGCCCGCGACGATTCGGTACCAGGCAAATGGCCCAAACCCATATTTGCTGACGATGCCGACGAACCAGCGCACCACCAGCAACGCCACCACAAACGCCACCACAAAACCAATCGCAATCCCGGTCAACCCAATGCTGTTGGCGGCCTGCAGATCATCATGGTGGCGGATCAATTCCAGCGTCGTTGCGCCCAGCATCGTCGGGACAGCGAGGAAAAAGCTGAATTCCGCTGCCGTCCGCCGATCAACCCCCAGCGACAATGCGCCCATGATCGTCGCCCCTGACCGGCTGACCCCGGGCACCATCGCCAGGCACTGCATCAGGCCAATGCCGATCGCCGTCTTCACCGGCACATCGGCGATTCCTGTGGTGGTGCCCGGCTTGATCAGCCGTTCGATGATCAGGATCGCGACGCCGCCGACAATCAGGGCCACTGCAACAACGATGGGTTGGAGCAACAGCGCCTCGATCTGCTTCAGGAACAGCAACCCCACGACCACAGCGGGAATGAACGCGATCAGCAGATTGCGGACAAACCTTACCGAAACCGGATTAAACCGCACCAATCCGACCAAAACGGCCCAAAAAGTGCGCCAATACAGCACGACAACCGCCAAAATCGACCCAAGTTGGATGACAATGTTGAACAATTGCCAGCGCTGATCATCATACCCCAGCAGCGCTCCGGCCAGAATCAGGTGCCCGGTTGATGACACCGGCAAAAATTCCGTAATCCCCTCAACAATCGCAAGCAGGATGATTGATAACAGGTCGGACACGCTTCCCCCTTTGGCGGCGGCCAAGGCAATTGCCCAGCCAAGCGGCCTTCCTAGACCGGTTCAGGCAGTGGCGTCGCTCGAAAAACGTCCCTGGCGACGATACTGGACCAGCCAGCTCGGCGCGACGCTGACCAGCGGAGTCGGCTGAATCCCGAATGCCGCAATCGACTCTGCGGCTGCGCTGACGATGTTATCGCTTTGCAGCATCCGCCATTGATCGCGGGTAATCGGCGCGCCGGGCATGAACCCGAACGACGCAATCATCGACCCGACCGCATCCGGCAGATCAATGATCGCAGCGTTCCTGCCGATCGCCCTGGCAATCCAGCGGACCAGCTCGCCCATTGAAATAACGTCCGGCCCGCCAAGCTCAAACGTCTTGCCACCAAAGCCCGCCGGATCGGCCAGGCTGGCAACCACTGCACTGGCAACATCGGCAACATAAATGGGCTGAAACCGGGTGGCGGCGCGCAACACAGGTACGGCGGGGGCAGCAACGATCAACCCCGCAAAGCGATTGACGAACTGGTCCTCGCGCCCGAACACGATGGATGGGCGCAAAATGGTCGCGCCGGGAAACGCGGCGCGCACTGCGGACTCGCCTTCACCCTTGGTGCGGCCATAATCCGAAGCCGATTGCGCATCCGCACCAATCGCCGATAGGTGAACGAGTGCAGTCGCCCCGGCAGCTTTTGCCGCTTCTGCTACGTGGCGCGCGCCCTCTGCCTGAAACGCCTTGAAATCACCCTTCAAGATGCCGACCAGGTTGACCACCCCGTCGCTATTCTGCAGCGCGCGGGCAAGCGATTCGGGCTTGCGCACATCCGCCGCCACAAACTGCGTCTGGCCCAGCGCGCCCAGCGGCCGCAAAAATTCCGCACCACGCACATCGCGTTGGGCAATACGCACCCTGGCGCCCATCGCCAGCAGTGATTGCGCCACATAGCGACCCAGAAATCCTCCGCCGCCAACCAGCGTTATGAGCTTGTCCTTCATCGCTGCTCCGCCCTTCATATCGTTGATCGCCGCGCCCGCCGCTTTTCGCCGCCGACACTGCGCTCCATGCCGGGGGCGCGGGCAAACGGCAAGGCTGACCGAAAGTCTGTAACCCGTGATTGACAACCCCGCCCAGCGTCCCCTAGAGCGCCCGACCTACCTGATGTTGAAGTCTCTGGGGCCCAGATGGCGGAATTGGTAGACGCACCAGCTTCAGGTGCTGGCGCTCGCAAGGGCGTGGAGGTTCGAGTCCTCTTCTGGGCACCACTTCCGGTCAAAACTGGGCACCGCGCCGCAAGCCGCTGGATCGCCCTTCTGAGCGGCGTTTTCGAGCGCAGCCCTTGACCCCGCTATCACGATTTCATTGTCGTTGACTGTGACGCTAGAGACTAGCAAGCGCACATAGGCGCGGCGCATTGCGCTATTCTCGGCCGCAATACTTGCGCGAAGAGCCTGCCCGAAACGTTGGACGGCTTCATCGGTGATTTGGTTCGATGCGCTGCCAAGCTGGCCGGCAAGACTGCGCTCAGTCTCGGAGAGAGCGGCGATGGAGGCGTTTGCCTCAGCCAATGTCGCCGCGAAGATCGGGTCGCGAACGCTCATCATGCCTTCCTGGACGATCTCCAATAGCCGTCGGAGTCGTGTCTCTGCCCCAATGCGTTCGCGACGAACTCGGTCGAGGTCCTTCTCGCGACGTTGTCGCGCCTCATCCGATCGATCGAGGACTTCTGCGAGGAGCAGGCGAAGCCGGTCGGGCGCAAGCACGCGATGGAGCAGGCCGTCGAGGACGAGCGAGTCTAGTGCGTCTTCGCGGATCGACTTGCTGCGACAGATGTCGGCACCCGCCGTCGCTTTGCTATTGCAGACATAGTAGCGGTATTGTCCACCCTTGCCGCTGCGGATCACCATGCCGGCATTACAGCCAGCATGGCCACACTTCGCCAGCCCGCCGAGCAGAACCGGAGAATTCGTAGTGCGTGGCGCCGTGACGCGCGGCGCTGCCTTCGCGCGTATCGCGGCGACGCGCGCCATGACATCCGGCTCGATGATCTTGGGACATGCGACGACGATCTCGTCGGCGAAGTTCGGCACCACACCTCGATCGTCACGGGTCCGGTCCCGGTATGACCCCGCATAATGCTCTCGGGTGAGGATCCCATCGACATTGCTGTTGTGGAACTTGCGCCCGCGCAGCGTGTAGCCGTTGTCGTTGAGATATTTGGCGATCGCGCGGGTGCCCATTGGCTGACCGGTGAGCCCGACACATGCCAGGTGCACGATGAGCCGAACGACCACCGCCTCACCTTCATGCACGGCCAGCTTTTTGCGCTCCTTACGCCCGTCGACGCTCGCCACATAGGCTGTGTAGCCGAATGGCACCACGCCGCCGTTCCAATTTCCGGCGCGGGCGTTGCCGCGACGGTCGCGGCAGGTAAACGTCGCCGCGTCGTTGGCGTATTTCTCGTTCATGACCGCGATGAACCCGCGCATCATCTTGCTGTTGGGATCGTCGCCCATGCCTTCGGTGACCGAGATCAACCTTACCCCCGCCTCGGTGAGCTTGTGCTCTGCGGTAACCTGCGTGAGGAGACGCCGCGTGAAGCGGTTCAACGCATAAACGACGACGACATGAGCAGGACGAGACGGTGAGGTCGCCAATGCGATCATGCGGTCGAACTGCTTGCGCTGCAGCTTTCGCCCAGAGACGTTCAACTCTTCGAACACCTCGGCGACCGCGATTCCGTCGCGTTCACACAGCGCGCGGCAGGCAGCCTCCTGTGCTGCACTGGAGGCGTTGTTCCCGCCTTCGTCGTCGTTGCTCACCCGGAGATAAATGAAGGCGCGTCGCGTGTCGGTCATGGTTGGTCATTTTCTCGTCGTTTCGGGCTCACCCTCGAGCAGGCTCGCGAGCGTTTCATTGAGGTGTTGCAGGATCAGGTCGGCTTCGCCCGGCAAAATCGGGAGGGTTTCAACGATGTTTGTGTGCACAACCTGCCGCGATCCTGAGCACGGACGTGTGACCGACCCCCCGTTCGAAGGCCCTGTCGGTGGATCGTTTTCGCATCGCTCCCGGCTCATTCGGCCGGCATCTCACGGGCTGCGCGCTACGAGCTTGGGACATTCTGAAAGATTTCTGGGGGTGAGCTTGGGGCGAGTGATCCAAGTGGGATCTGAACAAAGAAAGGCTTATGTCATGCTCGCTTCACCCTCGCCGCTATTTGCCTCTTTATCGTTTATCGCCTGGTGCCAGTCCTGTGTACGAGTTTTGTAGCGATAATTGCGACGATGATCGGCGTCGTGCTCGCCCGACGCACTCGTCTGCTCGAACGCCTCATTTTGACGATGTCCTGCGACCGTGCAGGGACGTACCGCAAACTGACACGAGCAGAACGTCGCGCAATGGCGGCGAAGCTCAGCATTGCCCTGACAAGGACCGAACTTCGGAGCCTGTTTCCGACCTGGGCAGATCGTGCCGACCACATTGCCAAGATGATCAGGATTTGAACCGCGCACGATCGGAACTAGGTTCAGGACCCGTTAAATTGCTTGCATGAGGAGCAAGGTGTTGATTCAATGGCGGGGTCGAGGAGGCGCTGCCAATGTCGGAACTGTGGTTGCTAAGCGAGGCGCAGATGCGCCGGATTGAGCCGTATTTCCCCTTGTCGCATGGGATCCCGAGAGTGGATGACCGGCGTATCGTGTCGGGGATCATCTACGTGATCCGGGGCGGCTTGATGTGGCGCGACGCGCCCAAGGCGTATGGACCGCACAAGACGATCTACAACCGGTTCATCCGCTGGAGCCGACTGGGGGTCTTCAACCGCATCTTCGCCGAGCTGGCGGCAAAAGCAGGCGAGCCCGATACGATCATGATCGACGCGACCCACCTGAAGGCGCATCGGACGGCGGCCAGCCTCTTAAAAGGGGGGCTCTTCCCAGACGTATCGGGCGCACCAAAGGCGGCTTGAACTCCAAGCTCCACGCGGTCTGCGACGATCTGGGCCGACCGCTCGTCCTGCTGCTGAGCGAGGGGCAGATGAGCGACTACAAAGGAGCCGCCCTCATGATCGACGCCTTGCCGCGAGCAAGGCACCTGATCGGCGACAGGGGCTATGATGCAGATTGGTTCCGTCATGCTCTCGCCGAGCGTGGAACCGCCGCCTGCATCCCGTCGAAGCGTAACCGCAAAATCGCCATCCCGCACGACGCCACCCTCTACCGCCAGCGCCACAAGGTCGAGATCATGTTCGGACGGCTTAAGGACTGGCGGCGCATCCACACCCGCTACGACCGATGCGCGCACACCTTCATGTCCGCCATCTGCATCGCCGCAACCCTCATCTTCTGGTTGCCTCAATGAGTCCTGAGCCTAGCTCGTCGGATCGTTCGGGAGTGCGAGCGCTGCCTCGCGACCATCACATTGCATCACCGGTTCGGCCTCGTCATCCTCCCAGGTAATAATGCGCAGCTCGCGACAGAACGCGCGGAGGCGTTTCGGCGTGCGATACCACATCGCTTTGGGACAGGTTCCGCAAGCGGGCATCGGATCGAGCGGCTGACCGGCGCCGAGCGTCGGACCTGCCATGCCTTCGGGAAATTCATGCATTGTCTATGTCTCCAAGGCCCGCGAACGAGTGTTGCAGCCCTGTCAAAAGTTGAGGTGAATTTTGGCGCTGCCGATCCGAGGTGCGAAGCAAAAGCCGGAAGCGCCAAAATCACCATCGATTCTTCGAAGCCCGGTACTCGTTCAGAGGCTCATCAGATTGGGCATCTCGGCGAATGGCCGGCATATGGCGGTACGATGGACATCATGGGAAGGCCGAGCAGCGCAAGAATACGCACTATGGCTCGGACGCATGTTGAACGAGCCAACGCGAATCTCCTGGATAGAGGGCCGCGAACGTTGCGGCGGTAGCCACCAAGAGCCCCGCACAAGCTTAGCAAAAAGCATCTTTTGTTCGCTTGTGGCTCCAAATATGACGACCATAACGCTCTGCATGGTTGGTTCCGATGTTCCATTCTCCTTGGAAAATCGGGGGCGCCCTTCAAGGAAATAGACGTCTGCGTCCTTGGCCAAGACATGGTGGAATAATTTGGTATCGGTCTTGGCAGGTACGAGACATACTACGGTCGTTGCTCTGCCGCTCAGCCACTCCCAATGCGCTTTCTCAATCCATTTTTTGGCGGCCGACCAAGGTGGATTGACAAACACCAACTTCGCCCGCCAGCCTCGGGTGAGTCCGTTTTGCCCTTTGCGAATATCGAAATAGGCTCTCGCCCTCACCGCACTCGCCGGATGCCAGCAGGGATCAATGCCAATTTCGCCAAAACTATTCTCGACTGCGCGGACGAACTCTGGTGGCGTGAAGCGATTGTCGCTCTCTTTGAGCGCAGGCACGGCTTTACGAATCGATTTTTGACCACTTGCGGCCATGCGGGTCTCCTCTTGGCGTGATGTGAAGAGACCTCGGCACCTGACAGCCCGGTCGGATCCATTACTGGATCAACTACCTCCCTGGTCTGGGTAGGCATGCTAACTGCGTCGACGACAACTAGCGTATAGCGAGTCAGGTATTCTCACCTTTATTGTCCAATTAGCCGTTCCCTTCACAAGGGGTCGACGACCTCGGGACTCAGCGGTTACCCACAATAATATAAATATGATTCATCGTCAGAGCTGTCAACTGCTTTTAACGGGTAGGGGATCGAGGCATTGTTCCGCGAGACGGGTAGCTTGCTGACTTCGACAGTGATCGGCTGGCTTCCGCGATGGGACCGCCACGGAGTCAGTTACTTTGTTTCTTTGACCCATTTGCGGTCGTCGAGAGCGTCATCCCGGCTTCTTAACTTCAGACGTTCGTTCATCGACCCCGTGGCGGATGCTATGCGGCCTAGTGTCGCAGTAAAGCGGCGGCCGCGTCGTTCTCAAAAGCAGACATCCCTCTCACCGAACTCAAGGATCCGCCGACTTCGGCCACGCGAATTGATCATGCGCCGCGTTCGCTCCCAGGTGAACGATAGCATTCGGGCATTAACTCGATGCGACAATCCTATTCCCGTTTGCGGGCGCGATCGTGGACAAGGCGATCGTCACGGCGACACCCCCGCCGCAACGGAGATTGACCCATGTTCGCTCGTCCTATCCTTTTCGCCCTCGCCTTGGCGCTCACTGGCACCGCCGCCGAGGCGGGGCAAACTGCCTCCACATCACACGCCCCTACCGTCAAGGCAGAAGGCGTGGTTCGTATCCGCAGCAGCCACGGCTTTGACGAAACGGTGGATCGCCTGAAAGCCGCGATCGCCGCCAAGGGCGTGCGCTTTTTCGATGCACTCGACCAGCAAGCGCTCGGCAAGGAAGCCAATCTGACAATCGGCAAGTCGGTGATTGTGCGCTTTGGCAATCCGCCGCTTGGGGTGCAATTCCTTCAGGCGAACCGCTATGCGGGTCTCGATTGGCCGGTGCGGATGCTAGTGGTCGAAGAGGCCGACGGCAGCGTCTGGCTGGCTTGGACCGATTTCGGGTTCATGGCGAAACGCTATGGCATCACCACGCAGGACGCGCAGTTCAAGATGGCGGCCGAAGTCGCCGGCGCAATTGCCGCCGATGCTGCCAACTGAGCGATGCCAATGTCGGTCGCGCTCCTGAGTTTTGCCTTTCTGGTCGCCGCGGTGTGCGCGGCGATCATGGGCTATGCGATTCAGCGCGGCGCGACATGTATGGTCGCGGCGGTCGATGAGGTTCTCACGAAACGGACCGCCTGGCGATTTCTCGGCCTGGCTGAGGCCGCAGTGTGGGTCGCGGGCGGCGTACTGCTGTGGCGCTTGCTGGGCGGCCACGAGACGCTCCCAATCGGCTATCCAGCGACGATCGCGACAGTTGCGGGCGGCCTACTGCTCGGCCTCGGCGCATTTGTCACCCGCGCGTGCGTGTTCGGGGCAATTGCCAAGTTTGGCTCGGGCGAATGGGCTTATCTGCTCACGCCGATCGGTTTCTATCTAGGCTGCCTTACCATATGGCCGCTGATTGGCAGCTTTCCCGCAATGCACGTGGCATCACCCTTGTTCGACGCGGGCTGGCTGCTGATACCATTCGCTGTTTTCGTGGCCTGGCGCGGCGTGGAAGCGATCCGCGCTGGTCGCGCCCGGATGCTCGCCGCCCATGTCTGGACGCCACACCGCGCAACGGCGGTGATCGGCATTGTCTTTGCGATCTCGCTGATCGCGATCGGGCCCTGGGCCTACACCTATGCGCTGCTTTCGCTTGCGCAGGGCAAGACCGACGGCGTGATCGTCAAGCTCGTACTTCTGTTCATGCTGTTCGCAGGCGCGCTGGTTGGCGGCTGGACCGCAGGGCGGCTAAAGCTGCGCGCGCCAACGCTCGAAACGGTGATCCGCTGCCTAGGCGGCGGTGTGCTGATGGGTTGGGGAAGCCTACTTATTCCCGGCGGCAATGATGAACTGCTGCTGGTCGGTATCCCGTTGTTGCAACCCTATGCCGGGGTGGCCGTCGCGAGCATGGCCGTCGCGATCGCGCTGGGCCTGGTGGTCGAGCGGCGGATCGTCGCGCGCTAGTCAGCCTTCGCGCTTACTGCTAGACGGCAGCGGCCTGCCCGGGGAGGGGGCCGCATCTCATGGAAATGCAACAGGTCCGCTATTTCTTGTCGGTCGCGCGCGTGCTCAACTTCACGCGTGCCGCCGAGGAATGTAACGTGACGCAGCCTGCATTGACGCGCGCGATCAAGCAGTTGGAGGATGAGCTCGGCGGCGACCTGATCCGCCGCGAGGGTCGAAATACCCACCTGACCGATCTTGGCAATCGAATGCAGCCTTTTCTTCAGCAATGCTACGAAAGTGCGCAGACCGCGAAATTGCTCGCGACCAAGATCAAGAAGGGTGAAGTGCCGACCCTGTCACTGGCGGTGTCACGGACGCTCGACCTGGTGCATTTGATGCGGCCGTTGAGCGAAATGCACCGGAGCTTTCCAGGGCTTCAGCTGAAGCTGCGACGCGGCACAGGGGCGCAGATTGCGGCGATGCTAAAGAACGGAGAGGTCGATCTGGCCGTGGGCGGGCCGATGGGTGAAAGCTGGGACCGGCTGGAGACTTGGCCGATGTTCAGCGAAGCCTTTGACCTTGTTGTTGGCGTCGACCATCCACTGGCGATGCACAATGCGATCGACCTCGACGTCGAGTTGATCCGCGATACGCGGTTTCTAATCCACGCTGGCAGCGATTTGGCCGAGTTCGAAACCGAACGGCTCGATGCGGCAGGCATCTCGCTCGATCATGCGCATGAAGTCGATTCGGATCGTGATCTCGAAGCCTTGGTCGTCGCTGAATTTGGTGTCGCGATCATGCCGGCGAGTGCGATGAATTCGTCACGGGTTCGTCACCTCGCCTGTTCGGCGCTCGATTTGCGGCGGACAGTTGCCATCTATTCGGTGGCGGGACGCGCACGTGGGCGCGAAGCATCGGCACTGCTCAATCTGGTTCGGTCGGCGGACTGGTCGCGCGCCTTAAGCGCTCACCAGCTTGACAGCGTCGAGTAGCGCATCGAGCTCCATCCGGCGGCGATAATCGGGGTCGACATGGCGAGCGGCAATGATGCCGTCCTGGCCGACGACGAACACGGCGGGAACCGGCAGCACCCAGGGCGTGCCGCCGATCATGCCTGACATGGCTTCGTCGACCCAGATCGCGAGGTTGATCGACAACGCATAGCCGCCGCCGACATCGGTCAGGAAAGGGAATTCGGCCCCAGCCTCGGCCCGCAACATGCGCGTATATTGCTGGACCTCGGACGAGATCGCGACGATCTGCGCCGGCTTTGCCTCTCGTTCGATTTCGGCGAGGCCGACCATGTTTAGCCGACAATAGTGGCACCAATGGCCGCGATGAAATGCAAGCACCGCTGGCCCCCGATCCAGCAACGAATGCAGCGTGACAAGCCGCCCTTCATGGCTGGGCAGGCAGAAATCGGGCATGACATCACCGACCATCGGCGCCGTGCTCCCCGCCTGTGCCGCCTCCAGTCGGCTGACAAAGGCATCGACCGCAATGGCATAGTCGGGTCCCTTTGTGCGGACACAGTCAGCGACATATTTCAGCCGCTCGCCCAGCGTAAGATTGCGATCACGCACTTCCTGGAAGGCATCTTCGAGTGCTGCGACGAGCGGATGCGTCATCAATTGATCCCCACGAAACTTCGTATCACACGCTGGCCGCGAGTGGTTAGAGCGCCGGTCATTTCGCGGCGGCGGTCTCGATTATTTCACCGGCGCATGCTTCGTGCAGGACGAAGCCTTCGCTCGGATCGACTTCGGCACGCCAGGGCGCTTTTTCGAGCGTCTCCGAGGTGTGGCGATAGCCCGCCTCCCAACGCTGACGAATACCATCTGCGCTAAAATCGACGTCCTTGGCATGATCTTCATAATCGAGCGCTGGCGCAAGCAAACGGATGACGTGCATCTGTGTCGTGCAGCCATAGCCGGTCAGGCCGCGCTGCTTGAGACCGGCCAATGCCTCTGCCGGGATCAGTGCGGTCAGTTCGGCGATGATGTGGCGCATCTTGTGCAACTGGCGCTGTCGTTTGATGTGCGACGCCGCACGGCTCGAATACTGCACGTCCTTCTGGCGGTTCATTACTTCCCAGATGGTCTCTGGCTCCTTGCCATGCGGGTTCCACAGATGAACGGCAAAGACCATCCCGTTCTTGCGGGGATTATCATCGAAAACGACTTCGACTGGCGTGTTCGACAGGATTCCGCCGTCCCAATAGAGCTGGTCGTCGATCCGTACCGCCGGAAAGGCAGGGGGCAGCGCGCCTGATGCCATGATGTGGCGCAGATCGATGGTTTGATCGCGGCTGTCGAAATAGGTCATTTCGCTGGTCTGGACATTCGATGCGCCAACGGTCAGCCGCATTGGACCGTTGTTGATCTGGTCGAAATCGACAAGTTCGGTCAGAGTCTCGGCGAGCGGGGCTACCGAATAGTAACCGGCACCCTCTGCACCGAGTGGCGCGTGCGAACTGACGAAGGCCGCCGAATTGGGACGAAAGAACGACGGAATCCCGGTGGTCACTGCCATCATGTTGCGGGCGGCCGCGGGAAACCAGCTGGGAAGCGGCATGCCCATGAAGCGATCGCTTTCGACACGCTTCCAGAATTCACGCAGGCGATTAAGGCCATCCTTGGCAGGCCCTCCCGCGATCAGTGCCGCATTGATCGCGCCGATCGATGTGCCGACCACCCAGTCGGGTTCAATGCCGGCTTCGGCGAGCGCCTGATACACGCCGATCTGATATGCACCCAGCGCACCGCCGCCTTGCAAGACTAGTGCGATCTGGCCGTAACTCGAAATCTCTTCGTGAAGGGTTTTCATGGCAGTCTTTCCTATTCAGCAGGTTGAAGCGATGGGCGCACACGGACATCGACGGGAATGTCGCCAGTGATGATCCGCGCGTGGCGGGCATATGTCAGGTAGTTCCAGAACAGACTGGCCCCGACGGCAAAGCGGTTTCGAAAGCCAACCAGAAAATAGACATGCGCGACCGACCACAGCACCCAGGCCGAAAATCCGGTTACGTGCAGCCGCCCGAAATCGATCACTGCACGCTTGCGGCCGATGGTGGCCAGATTGCCAAAGTGACGGTAACGAAAGGGCTTGCAGGGCTTGCTGTCGAGCGACGCAAGAATCATGCGCGCGACATGCTGGCCCTGCTGTTTTGCAACGGGGGCAATTCCGGGCAGTGGCCTTCCGTCGGGCCCATTACACGAAGCAGTATCGCCGATTACGAAGATGTTCTCGCAGTCGGGCATCCTGAGGTCGGACCCGATGACGGTGCGGCCGGCAGGGTCACTCCCGGCTCCAAGCCACTCGGCTGCCGGCGACGCGCGCACGCCTGCCGCCCAGACTGCGCAGTGGGTAGGAATAGCCTCGCCGCGGATTTCGACTCGGTCGTGCGCGACATGCGTGACTGGTGCGTTCAGGCGAACCTCGACGCCCAGCTGCTCGATCGCGCGCTTGGCAGCCGTCGACAGCACTTCGGGGAAAGCCGCTAGCAGTCGCGGTCCACCATCAACCAGGATGACACGCGAGCATTTTGGCGTGATGGTCCGAAAATCGCGCGACACCGAACGATGCGCAAGTTCGGCTATCGCGCCGGCCATCTCGACGCCCGTGGGTCCCCCACCAATGACCACGAACGTCAGCAGGGCGTGGCGGCGATCCGGATCGGTCTCGGTTTCAGCTTGTTCGAGCGCGAGCAGAACTTTGCGACGCACGGCGGTTGCGTCTTCGATTGTTTTGATGCCGGGCGCATGCTCGGCCCATTCATCATGGCCGAAATAGCTGTGACGCGCGCCTGTCGCGATGATCAGCCAGTCATAACTGACGGTGCGACCGCTGGCGAGTTCGACGATCTTGCCGAGCTTGTCCACGCCGTCGACCCGTTCGAGCAACACGCGAACTCTGGGCAAGTGTCCGACAATGGCGCGGATCGGCCCTGCGATGTCGGCAGGCGAGAGTGCTGCGGTCGCCACCTGATAGAGCAGCGGCTGGAAAACGTGATGATTGCGCTGGTCAATCAACGTCACGTCGACATCGGCGTGCGCAAGTGCCTTGACAGCAGCGAGGCCGCCAAAGCCCGCGCCGACGATAACGACATGAGGCCGGGGATCTGTCATTTACAGAACCGGTTCCGCGCCAGATCGGCCAGCACACCCGTCTGAATCCGGGGTGGATTCGGCACACTGCGTCGCGATGCGCTTGCAAAAAGGCAGGCTGCTGCGAGGTCGGGGCGAAGGGCAGGACGCGGGTTCATCTCAAATCTCCTCTCAAGGTGTCGGGCTATTGCGCAGTCCAGCCGCCATCGACTGGCAGTGCGGCGCCGGTAATCGAGGCGGCGCCAGGACCGCACAGGAAAACCGCCAGCGCGCCGAGTTCCTCGACCGTGGCGAAGCGTTTGGTTGGCTGTGCTGCGAGCAGTACGTCGCGGATCACTGCTTCACGGTCGATGCCGCGCGCCCGCGCCGTGTCGGCGATCTGGTTCTCCACCAACGGAGTCCATACATAGCCGGGGCAGATCGCGTTACAGGTGACGCCGAACTGCGCGCCCTCAAGGGCAACGGTCTTGGTCAGCCCGAGCACGCCGTGCTTGGCGGCGACATAGGCGCCCTTAAACGGCGATGCGACGAGCGCATGTGCCGAAGCGACATTGATGATGCGACCATAGCCCGACGCTTTCATCGGTGCAAAGGCGGTGCGGATCGTGTGGAATGCCGCCGACAGGTTTAGCGCGATGATCGCGTTCCATTTGTCGACGGGGAAATCCTCGATCGGCGAAACATGCTGGATGCCGGCATTGTTGACGAGGATGTCGACGTGACCGAGTTGAGCAATGCTGCTCTCGATCAGTCCGGCAGCGCCAGCGGCATCGAGCAGGTTTGCGCCATCATAGGCGACGCGCCCGCCATGCATGGCCAAAGCAGCGCACGTCGCTTCGATCGCGGCGGGATCGCCAAGGCCATTGATGACAAGATCGGCGCCGGCTTCAGCCAGTGCGTGCGCGATCCCGAGCCCGATTCCGCTGGTCGATCCGGTAACGACGGCGACACGTCCGGCGAGTGGTTTTGGCGCGGTGGTCGAGGTAGCTGGCGAGTCCATGTCGGGCATCCTTTGTGAGAACGATGTCCTTAAGCTGCCCAACGCGGCGCCCGAATTGAAATGCCGTTTGTGCATGAACTCAATGCGGCAAAGCGATTGGGCGTGAAACGGGTCGCGGCGTAAATCAGTGTAGTGTCAGCAAACCAGCCCTTCGGTTTTCCGGCCGCCATGACCAACCAATTAGGAAGACGATCATGACCAGAACGACCCTTCAAAGCGCTGTGCTTGCGCTGCTCGCAGCAACTACTTTCGCCACGCCCGCTTTTGCCGGTGAATGCCCCGCCAACAAGAGTGCGATCAATGCGCTTACAGGCGCGCCAACTATGCCCAAGGGAGTGACCGACACCGTCATCGGCTCGGTCGATCTCGGCGCCGAAATCAGCGTCGCTGATCGCCAACTCCGCACGCGCCGCCTCGTTGTCCAGCCAGGTGGTATCGTTCCGCTGCACAGCCACAAGGACCGCCCGGCCCTGATCTATACCGTGAGCGGCCAGATTACCGAATATCGCAGCAGCTGCGCGGTGCCGATCCTGCACAAGGCAGGCGACATCGCGCGCGAAGCCGATGGCATTTCGCACTACTGGATCAACCGCGGTAAAACCGCTGCGGTTCTCCTGTCGTCGGACGTCCATCACGGCATGTGAACCCGTGTCACCGTCCCCGCACCCCCGGGGGACGACGACTGTGGCACCCCGCCCTTTCGCCCTTTGGGTGGGGTGCCACACCCACGTCAGCCAAGCCATCCAACCAATAAGACTGAAGATGAAACGACCTCGCCCTCCTCCAGCGCCTCCCTTTTCGCATTGATGATCCTGCCAAGCTGATTTGCCACTCAAGCCATTTCTGTTCGAAGTGCATCGGGCTAGTATAACCAGTGTCGAATGCAGCAGCCGATGGTTGTAGAAGGTAATCCAGTACATCCCCTCGCCCTTGGCCTGCCGCCGTGTGCCGAAGCGCCTGCCGTGGAGCCGTTCGACCTTGAGCGATCCGAACAGGTCTCGGTCACGGGGTTGTCCTAGCAATCAGATTTGCGGCTCATCGAGACTTGCATGTTGAGGTTTGCCAACAGCTTGGCAAAATTCTTGCTGACATATTGGCTACCGCGATCCGAGTGGAAAATGAGGTCTGCGGTCGGCTGACGACGGAACCAGGCCATGCGTAGTGCATCGATTACCAGCGCTCGCGTCATGCGCTGGGCCATCGCAAAGCCGACCAATTTCCGGTTAAACAGATCGATCACAATGGCAAGGTAGAGCCAGCCCTCCTGGAAGCGATAACTGATAAACAAGTATTGGAAGAAGCCATGACCGCTATCCGCGGTATGTACGCAAGTAGAAATCAATGAAGTCTGCGATCAAAGGATGGGCTAATCAGGCGAATCGATATGGAGAACCGTTAGCAATGCGCGCTTTGCTCTCACTGGCTATCGCGTTGCTACGGGTGCCATTCTGGCTGGTGAGCGCGCCTGGCAATCGCCGCCCCCACGAACAGGCCTTTTTTGCACAGATCGCTCGTGGCTGCGGGATTTCGATTTCGCAGCAAGGCGCGCCGTCTCCGAAAGCGGGCACGCTCTTCATCATGAACCATATTAGCTGGGCTGATATTCCGGTAATGATGGCGCTCCTCGACGCTGACTTTGTCGCAAAATCAGAAATGATCGACTGGCCCGTAATTGGTTGGCTCGCGCTACGCTTTGATCCAGTGTTCGTCAGCCGAAATAGCCAGCGTCGGAGCCACGATCAGGTGGATGCCATCCGCGCGCGCCTCAAGGCCGGACGCTCGGTCATCCTTTGTGCGGAGGGCACGACGTCGGATGGCACAACCATTTTGCCGTTTCGCACCAGCCTTTTTGCAGCGGCTGATGCGGCGCAGATCGTTCAGCCGATCATTATTGCCTATCTTACACCAGACGGCGACGCCCTGTCGCCCCATCGTCAGCGCGAGGTGGCATGGATTGATGATGATGCTTTGATTTCTGGTGCGTCGCGGTTCGCGAAAGAAAGAACGCTCGCGCTTGTCGTTTTTCTGCTCCCCGTTGAAAGCGACGGAAATCGCAAGACGTTAGCTGGAACAGTGCGCCAACGTATGTTGGACGCCTATGCCGCCGCGCCAAATCGGCCGAGATAGCGCTCTGAAATCGCTGCGACCGGCATAACGATGAACACGTCTACCGTGTTAAATTGATGATCGATCACTGCGCCGTCACCCACTTGTGCGCCCACGCGGAGATAGGCTTTGATGAGTGGTGGCAGCCTACGCATCGCCTGGCGCGGATCATAACTTCCAAGCGGCAACCGTGCCATGTCGACATACCGATCATCCAGAGCACGCGCACGCAGTTCGGGCGGCGCAACGTGATTGTGCCATAGGTATGACAAAGTATCGGCATGTTCGTCAGGGCATATGCCATGAAAGCTTGCACAGCCGAACAATGTACTGATGCGATGCTGACGCAGATAGGCGGCGATACCGCGCCACAGCAATTGGATCGTTCCCGAATCTCGGTAATCAGGAGCCACGCACGATCGCCCGAGTTCAAGCGTTTCGCCGCCGCGTCCCGAAAAGCAGGCAAGATCGAATTCGCTCGCGCTATAAAATCCTTGGCGCGCTTCAGCAACGCTTTGGCGGAGCAGGCGGTAAGTACCAACAATCTGGGGAATGCCCGATGCACAATCTTCAACCAATAGATGATCGCAAACCGCGTCATACGGATCAATGTCACGCTCATCCCCGCCCAGCGGCCTCGCGCCCATATCGCCGTAGAAGATTGCCCACCTTAAACGCTGCGCCGCTTCTATTTCAGTGGGGCACGATGCCAAGCGAACAGACATCTGGCGAGGTTTGACAGGCAATAAAGCGATGCTCTGCATGATAGGTCTTTCGAATAGTTTTTAAAGATATGCCAAAAGCAAACCGAAGTCTTGCCAACAGGACGGTTCGGCAGTTCCCCAAATCGGGATAGCGAGGTGCCAGTGGTCGCCGGTGACGGGAGCACCGGTAGCCAAGTCTGTGACGCTTATTTGGCGTCGTTGTGGACATCCGACGAATAGAGAAAGGCAATAGCCTTGACATTATTCTTCCACCAATGAGAAATCTCGCCGGCCTCATTGGAAACTTCGCCCGCGCGGTGAACGATGGGGACGAGGCAGTTGGAACGACGTTCAGTCACTGAACCACTTTGTGTCAAATTAGCCGAGGGCGGCCAACATGGCTGTGCATCGGGACGATACCGCCGGTCTGGAGCACAAGTTTGCGAAAACCCAGACTGCAGCTGGCAACATTAATTGCGCTACCCAGATTAACCGTGTTGATAACACAATCGGTAACGGCATCTCGCATCGTCGCAGCACCAGTGAGAAGGTTCTCACCGGTTTGACCCGCAGGCCATGAACTAGCAAAGACGGGGGACGCCGCACCAGTAAGCGCAATGGCAGCGAGAGTAGCAAGGGCATTTTTCATAGTCAGTTCGTTCTGAATGAGACAGTTTCGCGACCCGAGCATTTTTGAGGAAGCCAAAACAAACTCAAGCGGCGTAGCCTCTACCTAAGGGGGCGCTCTCCGCATCACCATTCGATTATTGGCATAGATTTTATGCTCAACGGGCATTTTAGTTTTGCCCACTCGGCCTGCATTAACTGCCCATCGCTTTTGGGAGAATGCACGTGACCGTCAAACCTTCGACACCGGCAACCGATCCAACCAAGAAGAATGCTGAATCTGAGACGCTCAATCCGAACACCCCGATGACGGTACAGACCGAGCAGGCGATCACAATGGCGAAAGCCAGTTTTGAACAGATCGCCGCGAAATCGCGCGAAGCGATGGAGCAAAGCATGAAGACCGTCGGCGTGGTGACTGAAATGACTCGCGGCAATGTCGATGCGTTGCTCGAATCCTCGCGCGCCGCTGCTGGTGGTATGCAGGTCATTGCGCAGGACGTTGCCGATTATGGGAAGCAGACGTTCGAACGGACGACAACTGCAGGCCGAACGATGGCTCTTGCGCGAACTGCGCCGGAGCTGATTCAGCTGCAAAGCGAGTTTGCCCGGACCGAGTTTACCACGGCAATTGCAGAGTATTCGAAGCTGTCTCAGACGATGTTCCAGGCGATAACAGCGATGTTTGAGCCACTGCAGAAACAAGCGATTACGGCGGCCCAGATCAAGGATCTGATGAGAGAATAGCAATAATTCGGACGCCGCCAGCAACAATGCTTCGAAGAGCGCAAATGCTGCGGCGCACTTGGTAATCGATTTAAATTAGGAGATAATCTATGATACGCGTCGCAGTGGTAACCGGAGGTACGCGCGGGATCGGTGAAGCGGTTAGCATCGCATTGCGCGATATCGGCTTCAGCGTTGCTGCAAGTTATGTCGGCGATGTTGAGCGAGCGCGTGCCTTTACGGAGCGCACCGGTATCGACAGCTTCCAGTGGAATGTTGCCGATTATGACGCTTGCCATGCGGCTGTCGATCAAATCACGGCATTATTGGGAGCGGTCGATGTCCTGATCAACAATGCGGGTATTACACGCGATTGCTCGGTACTGAAAATGTCGCGCGATGACTGGTCCGACGTGGTCGACACCAACCTGACCGGCTGCTTCAATATGGTGAAGGCCGTTTTGCCCGCGATGCGCGAGCGCGGTTGGGGCCGGATCGTCAATATAGGCTCGATCAACGGTCAGGCTGGGCAGTTCGGACAGGTCAATTACTCGGCGACTAAGGCCGCCATTCACGGATTCACCAAGGCGCTAGCACAGGAAGGCGCTCGGTTCGGAGTAACCGTAAACACGGTGGCCCCTGGCTATATCAACACCGATATGGTGGCGGCTGTACCGCCCGAACAACTGGCCAAGATCGTTGCGAAAGTGCCCGTCGGCAGGCTCGGCGAAGCGCATGAAATCGCCCGAGTGGTAGCATTTTTGTGCGCTCAAGAGAGTGGATTTATAACAGGATCGACGGTCAGCATAAATGGCGGCCAGCATATGTATTAACGCAGAAACTCCCGCAACGCCGCAATCGCTCGCTGGTGGAGATCATCAGTGTGGAGGTTCGAGGCGAGCGGATGAGATCCGAAGCGGATCATCACAAGGCCGGTCCCCATCTCGATATGCACTCGCTGCCCAAAGACCCCGAGTGCTGCCATGCTACGCTGGGAGTCGTGCGAAACCCACCATTGGCTGCGGTAGGAACCTTGCGAGCGGGTAGCATATTTCGACGCCGCGAACAGTGCGCGGTTGCCACCCTGAGCGATGTTTGCACATGCTGAGGCAGCGATTCCGCGTTCCTCGACCATTAGCAATGCGAGTCGCGCAATATCGCGCGCAGTTGCATTGAGGCCCGAAGCGGCAATGTCATCGCCTGCGGTGTCGACGAGGAAATGGCCATCATCGGCGCACCCCGCCGGGTGCCAGAGGCGGGCCCTGAACAGATTAGCGAGACGTTCGCCACTTGCCCGCGCAATCACCCAGCCGAGCGCATCGGCCACTGGCGTGCGATACGAAAACCCATCCCCGGGCGGATGATCGCGCCGCGCCAACCGCGCCAAAGTTTCACGAGCGCCCCCTTTGGCAACAGCTGGCGTCCAATAGCTTGCCGAATAGAGGTGAACATCGGCATCGGGATTGGCATAATCCTCATCGAACGCGACGCCGTCGGTCATATCGAGCAAGTGGCGGACACTGGCTGCGGCAAACCCCGTACCGATCAGTTCGGGCACGTAAAGTGTTACAGGCGCGTCGGGATCGAGTGTTCCGTCAACAACCAGCATCTCGCCAAGCAACCCAATAAACGATTTGCTGACAGAAAAGGCGTGATGCGGCGTCTGCGCGGTCATGCCGTTGAGGTAACGTTCGTGAATGATCGCGCCCGCGCGCAGAATTAGCATCGCATCCGTAAAAGTGCGGTCTTCAAACTCGGACCAGCTGATGATCTTACCCTCGCCATCATCGAAGCACAGATGATCAAGCGATACGACGTCCTCTGGCAAGTCACGGGGGTTGTCGCTTCGGCGCAATCCCCGCGATGGCACTAGCTCACGCGTATGCTGGAACGCCCAGCGCGAAAAGGGATAAAGCCGCCAATTCGCCCGCGTTACTCGGCGGTCGATCGGAATATCGAGGCCGGGGCCAATCCCGGCGCTGGGCCAATCGAGCAAGGGGGGCAAAATCATCGTGTGGTAGGATAGCGTATCACCAGAGATTGTTCACGCCGCCATTGCGCGATAAATGATCGCCAGCTGTCGGGCTTCACCCCGCGCTTGCGGTTAGCCGCGCTGACCTTGAACAGCAGTGAGAATTGCCCGCACAGCGCGCCCCACGCCTCTAGCAAGGTCGTGCGGCTGTCCCAGATATGCGTCATTTCCGCTCCCGCGCCGTTATATTCGATGATCGCGAAATCTTCCCCGCGTTGGAAAGCCCCGAAATCAGCAAAACGCACATCGAACCGACCGAAATGGAAACCGTCGATCGCGTGGGCAATGGCATCGAACCGGGCACGCATCGCCTCGGTGACATAGGCATTGCCATTGCGGAAAATCGCCCCTTTCGAATGGCTGCCCGAAAAGACCAGTCGCTTGGATTCGCCAATCGTCAAAACGCGGTCAAGTTCATCTTCAAACCGCTTGAGATAAAGCTGCGGTACGAGGCCTGCGCGGGGGTCAGCCAGAATCAATTCGTGCAAGGTTGAACGACCATCTCCGATTACGTGAGGAAAATATTTGAGGGTGAGCGATACAATCTTGCCCTTTTGAGCGCCAGGTTCGCGGACATAGAAGACACCCGCTTCGCCCTCAACATCGATCATTTGTTGAAGCAGAAAAGTTGCGCCTGCCGGAAAAATTTCGAGATAAGCCCACAGCTGAAGGGAGGAACGGATTGGTTGCACCCCAGCGCCACGACAGCCGATATCAGGCTTGGCCACAAGCGGATAATCGAGACCGGCAGCGTCAATCCGCGCCATAATCAACGGCCACTGTACCTTAACGGGCGCGGCCCAGCGGTTAATTGCAACATAGTTGGGCAAATGCCTGCGCTGTGGCCCGCTTAGGCGCGCGAATAGCTTACTTTTCTCTTCCCCAACAAGTCCTGCGGCAGGAAAACCGGGATTGGCGACCAGTGGCAATCGGATGCTGCGGTAGCGGATCATCAGGCCGATAATCCAGAGCCAGATAGGCCCATAGAAAAGCCAGCTTGGCCAGAACTCAAAGTATGAGGCAGCAGGCCCGCCCCCGAAAACGGGCATCGCTGCGCCGCCGATGCAACCTTCAGGCCGCAACACGGTAATCGTCCAAGTTTACAAAAGAAGGCGCGCGACGCACTTGCTCGATGCAGTCAATAAAGATGACTTCGAACAGGTCGCGCTGGACATTGCTGCCACCGATTTCGCCAATTTTGCGGCGAACAGAGGCGATGCTTGAGGCCGCGACGCTAAAATCGTCTCTGGCATGCGCAACAATAGCCTGCGCCAATGCACCTGCCACACGCTCACGCTGCAATGCTTCGCACAGGCACGAAGCCGCCTCGTTACGACCGCTTCTAACAAGCGCGATCAAATAATGGAGATCGATGAAGTCGCTCATCCGGTCACTCAGTCGGTTTTCACCATAAGTCGCGATATCGTTCCAACGCCAACCGGGACACGCTCCTTGCATTTCGAGACGGATCAGCAGCGAAATCGCATTGATCTGATCCTGCACGTGGCCTTTGCGCACGCCCCAGACATGTTCGTCGAAGATCGCAAACGCAGCTCCGCGATTGCCAAGGTCGAGTTCCAACAAGGCAAGATGCCACCAATTGTGCGTCAGCATGAACGAAGAGCAGCGGGCCCAGCTAGGCGCAACGCTGCGCAGAAACGCGCGCGCTTCGATCGGCTGATCCATCGCGATCAGCGCGTGGGCGACAGCATGTTGCGCCCAGGGATCGCAGACCGGATTGAAGTCCAGCGCACGGCGCGCAAAGCGGAGCGCGACTTCAGGATAGCCCGCTTGTTCAAGCGCAAAGGCGTGGAGGCCCAGAGCATAGCCGCTCCGTCCCTCGACTGCGGCGACCATCGCCGACGTCCGCACCATTCCACTTACGTCTCCCGCGCCCAGTTCAAGGATTTGGCATAGCTTGGCGGCGACTAAATCTTGCGGGGTAATTTCGACGACCCGCCGCAGCATCAAAATCGCACCGCGATTATCGCCTTGCCCCCAAGCTGCAATCGCGCTGATCGTATCGGTCTCCCGCTCACTACACATCGGACTTAAACTGAGCGCGGCGGCTATATGGGGCGCTGCCTGAGCTTGGCCCTCGCGGGTCATTTGGGTGAGGTAAAGCGCAGCGGCATAAACCTGCCCAAGGCCACATTCAGCGTCAGCGGCGAGCGCGTCAAGAATGACCCGAGCACCCGATCCATGGCTCACCAATTCATGCGCAAATCCGTGGATCGCGCTCGCGGCGGCGGGGGCAATCGTGGTGATTGGCAGAAAATAATAATCCTCATTCATCTCACTGTCCTCTCTTCTTTTCTAAGGTCAGGCATTCGCCAACGATCTTGTTTGCCGCGATCGCCCGAACAGCAGGGCGCCGCAGCCGATCAATAGTCCCGCGAGTAAGGCGATGATCAGAAACTGCTGTGTGCCGGCCTCACCTGCAAAACGCGCGACCGCGAACAGGCCGCCCGACCAGAACGGGGTGGTCAGGGCGATGATCGCGGCGACAGGGACGAATGGCGCTGCGACCAGCCCGCTCGCCGTATAAACCGGCAGTCGAAACCCAGGCGCAAAGCGCGCCGCAAAGACCAACAGGAGCACTCGCCCAGCAATCCAGCCTTCAGCGCGCTTCACGTCGGCGCGGGCCCGCAATTTTTGCCCGATCCGTGTTTCGCCACCCCAGCGACCAAGCGCATAAAGCGCAAGGTCACCAATCGCTGTCCCGAGGATGACGCCCGTTAAAGCCGCCACGGGATCAGCGCCGGTTCGCGCGACCAAAATACCCGCCGCAATTGTCGCGACATCTTCGACAATGAAGGTTGCGAAAAACAATACCAGTCCAAGCAACAGCGGATGCTGGTTGAGCAAAAAGAGCAGTTCGAGGAGCATTTTACTTGGTTCCGCGAACGCGAGTGATCAGATCTGCGATGACGTCGCGACTCAACCACAGCAAAGCCCCCCCCGATACCCACACACCGCAGGCCAGCGCGAACAATTCGCCGCCGTCGCGCGTTCCGTCACTGTTGAGCACAGAGACACCAAGCGGCGTGAAAAGGTGGAAGAAAATCGCCCCTGAAATTACGCCCATCGCCATCGCGGCACCAATGGGGCGCATTATGCGAAGGGCCGTGGTCAAGCCTGCCAGCAGAAGCGCAGAGGCGATCAGTTCGCCGGTGCCCACAACATATTGCGAGAAAATGCCGGTCGGCGCGAACAGCCCGGGCCAGTCAAGCGAAGCCCCCCAAGCATCAAGCGTCCCGAAAATGTACTGCGTTTCAGGCGAATTGGTGAACTTAAAAAACAACGACTGGATGAAGACGAACGCAATGTAGAGCGTCAGCACTGTCGGTATGTGGCGGCGTATCATGGCATTGTCCCCTCGGTGGTTCCGATGCGAACGTAAATGCCCGACGCGCGGCATGCGTTGAAATCACCTTTCGTTATCGTTTCGATACACCGGCGGGATTGAGGGCGCTGTCAAACCAATGCGGCAGCCAGCGACTGGTGCTGATAGCGGCCGCGAATGAGCCGTAAATCCAGAGCTAAACCTCGCTCCCCGGTCCGCTGTTTCAACTCGTCGCCTGAGGTGATTTCGATGGTGCTGCTGCTGTATGTGCGCTTCCCGCTGTCGCTGCGAAATGTCGAGGATCTGCTATTCGAGCGCGGTATCGATCTATGTCATGAAGCCGCGCGGACGACGCCAGACTCGGTGGTTGATTCAAGGCTTTCTTTTGGAGGCGGGTTTGAACCGGAGCGATTTTAGCGAAGCGGAATGGCGGGTTTTGAGGGACTTGCTGCCGATTGACGCTGCAAACCGGGGGCCTGGGCGGCCGCCCGAAGAGAACGGATTCATTATCAACGGTATATTATAGCGCCTTCGCTGCGGCACACCGGGGCGCGACGTCTCGCCCAAGTATGGAAACTGGAACACGATTTACTGGCAGTTTCGGCGTTGGAACGAGGCCGGGGTCTGGGAGGCCGTATCGGTCACGCTGACCGAGATCATGGCGGACAGCGGCCACTCCAGCATCAACAGCACTTCCGTTCGCACCCACGTCTCGGCAGCGACCGGAAAAGGGGGGCTCATCGACGCGCTTTTGGCCGCTCGTGGGGAGGGTCCACCAGTAATCTTTATTGTCTGGCTGATGCCAGAGGGCGACCGCTCGCCTTCCACCTGACGGTCGGCGAGGCGGCCAATTGCAAGGCAGATGACACGTTGATCGCCCTGCCGGAGCAAGCGCCAAAGGCGCTTCTGGCGAACAAGGGCTATCACGCCGACTTGATTCGAACCGACCTCGCGTGCCGCAACATTCAGGCAGTCATTCCGGGCCGTCATTCCGAGCCGTTCAAACCGCCGGATCAAGATCGAGCATGACCGAGCACCCCACAGGGAACGAAACCACATCAAACCCTTCGTTGGCCGCCTGAAAATCAACCGCCCCATCGCAACAGGCTACGACCAACTCGCCGAAAGCTTCCTCGGCACGGTCTATATCGCCGCCGCCGAATACTGGCTCAAACTTGTCCACGCCGCAAAGCTTAAGGATGATTAACAACCCTGGTTCTGAAAGGCGATTCTTCGAACTCAATTGGCCTTCGTCATTGTTTCGCTGCGCTTGCAAAGATGGAGGGATTTTTGTCGATGGGAGTTGTATGGGTCTGAGCGAAGGCGTGGCGCCCGACGCGCGCGCTCGCCAGCGGCAAATCATGGCCGTGCCAAGAGCGCGCGGCTCAGTCCAGCGGCACGAACCGCAAGGGCAGCCCGTCCTTTGGACGCGGGATCGGCCAAGGTTGCCATTCGCTGCCGCTGCCCTCAGCCAATTCGATCCGGTAACGGCGCAATAGCTGCACCATGAGGATGCGAATCTGCATTGTCGCGAAATGGAGCCCCAGGCACATGTGCGCGCCGCCGCCAAATGGAACCCAGGCATATTTGTGCCGCCCGCGCACCTGATCGGGCGCAAAGCGCATCGGATCGAACTTGGTTGGTTCAGGCCAGATGTCGGGCATCATATGGGTATAGCCGACCCCGATGCTGCAATTTGCCCCCGCCGGAATGTCATAACCGCCAAAGCTGAACGGCTTCAGCGCCCGCCGTGGGAGCGCCGGCACCGGCGGGATCAGCCGCAACGCTTCCTTGAAGGCATAATCGGTGAGTTCGAGCTGATCTAGCTGCCCGTAAGCTAGTCCTGAATCGTCGTTCAACCCCAGCGCAGCGATCTCGGCTCGCAGTTTTTCCTGCCATTCGGGGTTGCGGCCCAGCAACATCACCAGGCTGGTGGCCGATGACGTAATTGTATCATGCGCGGCCATCATCAGGAAATTCATGTGGTCCGCGATCGCCATGTCGGGCAGCGGCTGCCCGTCGTCATCGGTAGCGCGACAGAATTGCGAGAAGAAATCCTGGCCGTCGCCCGCGCGGCGGTTCGGGATTTCGCGCAGGAAGAAATCGACCAGATACTGGCGCGCCTTCACGCCCTTTGCCATCATCGTTCCGGGCAGCGGCACGCGGATCGGCGCGATGCTTGCCTGCACCTCATCGACAAACGCCTGGTTGATCCGGGTGGCTTCGGGTCCAAGGTCCATACCCAAAAAGCTCTCCGCCGCCAGATCGAGCGTCAGTTCCTTGATCGCATCGTAGAACTTGATCGGCTTATTGCCCCAGCCGCTTACTTGCCGAGCGATACCCGTATTCAGCACCTGCGCATAATGGCGCATCGGCTCGGGCTTGAACGCAACCGCCATAACCTTGCGATCGGCGCGATGTTTTTCGAAATCCATCAGCATCAGCCCGCGCGGAAACAGCAGATTGAGCAACGGGCCCCAGCCCTGTTCGGACGAAAAAACCTTGTCGCGATCGAACAGCAGAAGTTCATTCGCGTCGGGGCCAACCATGCTGATCCGCGGCCCGCCAAAGGCATTGTTGCGAAACACCGGGCCATAGGTCGCGATCATCCTCTGCCCGAACCCCTTTGGATCGGCCAGCATGCGAAACGTGTTGCCGACCAACGGTAGCCCATCCTCTCCCGGGATGTTGCAAATCGCGCTTTTCGGTATCTTGGGCAACCAGTGCGGGTTGGCTTTGAAGGTGTGAGCGAGCGCCATGGGGATCTCCAAGGTCGTTACTTACACCGGTATAAGTAAGCGACCGGCAAAAGACTAGGCTAGTGAAAGGAAATGGGCGGCAATCGGAATCGGCATCCTCAGGAAAACCCACAACAACGGGCGCCGGCCTGGCCTTGACTTGTTCGAATCGAAGCGCTTCGCCATCACGCTGGACCATCACACAAAGCTATAGCAGCGTCCTACTGCAGCGATAGAAACCCGGGGTTTCTCTGGCCGCCGCTCAGCAGAAAAAATTGGTCAGCGAGACAGGTTTCGAGACGGAAATATCTGCTACCGAGACCCACGAAAATCCGCGGGCTTGCAGGACTGCAACACCCTTGTGAATCGGCTGTGTGCACATCTCCAGTGTGGATCGGCGTTCAACTCGGGACTCCATTAAGCTGAGTTCAGATATTGATAGATTGCGATTTTAAAGGAAAGCTTTTCGTGAAATCGGCGGGGCTTGGAAACCCGCCCGATCAAATTTTTCCCAGGCTCACCCTTCGCTCATCGATAAGATCACAAGGGTCCCGATTTGGACGCCGATTCACACGCATGCCCTGTCCTTGGACCGAACCATCTTCGGCTACTATTTGACCCATGCTGGTATCAGATTCTGACGATAATTCCGGGGTAGTTGTGGGCGGTCGTGCGGCGCAGGGCACGGCAAACCTCCGTCTCGGCATTGCGATTATCGGGAGGGATGACCCAAAATTGACCATACAGCGCTCTCACGCCACTTCCCAGCTACGGACGCTCGTTCATGTGCGCCCGTCGATGCTCCAAGCGGCCGCACCCATAATCCACCAATTCGCGCAAATGGGTCGGAGCCTACCTTCACCGACCCGCACCGAGGCTCAGCTCCCAGCGGCACGGACATGAGCGCGACTGCCGGCATCGCGCACGGGAACGAGCAAATTTGGCCGAAGCATCATGTTCGGCAGCCACGTGGTGGGCGATGATGCGTTCGTTCAGGGTGTCGATACCGGGCAGCCCGGTTCCTCGGCCGGCAAGTGAGGTTTTGGGGGTCGAGCGGCTAGCCGTGCCAAGCGGCGTTCCGCGAGCCGTGCGCCAAGCTGGTCGGCAAAGAAGCGGTCGCACCCGATGCAGGGATTGGCGAACGCGCGTCCGGTCGGGTCAATCGTCTCGGCAGCCGATCGGAAATCGTCGCGGGTCCAGCCGGCGGTGGCACCCATTGCCTCCGGATCGCCGCGATTGATCGCCTGCAAGGCGGGGTCGTCGCGCAGATCGTCGAGAATGTCGGCCAGCCGCTCTTCGGCAAGGCTGCCGATCGGTGCCTTGGTCTTGATGCAGCAGGGATAAAGCGATCCGTCGGGCTCGATCGCCACTTCGGACCCGGCCAGACCGATGTCGAGAAAGCCCTTCCCGCCCGACCAGCGCGTGCAGAAGTTGGTACCTTCATCGGCGTTCGACAGGCCGTTGATCCAGGCGCGGCCACGTGGCCAGAGCTCGCCGATCCACAGGTCGGGCTGGGCACCGAAGAACACGAAGCTGGGGCCATCGGCCCGGCGTGGACGCGGGGCCGGTGCTGGGGGCGCCCCATCGCCAGCAGGCTTGTCGCGCGCCAGGCCAAGATCGATCTCGGTAACGCCGTGTCGCGCCATCATGGCCCGCACCCGCGTCATCAAATCGAACTTCCCCTGGCCGGCATGGCCGACGTGGTAATCATCGATACTGGCAATCGCGATCGAGTTGACACCGCGCTCGAGCATCGCCGCGATCATATCGTCGGTCAGGATATCGCCCGTCGTCTGGACCGCAATGCGCGGACCCTCGCCGCCCCAGCGACCGGCAATGGCGTCGAGCAAGGGATAGAATAGCCGCTCGCGCACGCCATCGATCAACAGTTCGCCGCCCGCCAGAACCAGGGTGGTCGGATGGGAGGCGCCCGCGCAGTCGCGCCAGCGCATCCTATCGGGCAAATTGGTCAGGATGCGCGGATAGGCGTCTTCCCCTTCGGCGATCACGCGGTCCAGCGCCTCGCGGACATAGGGACGGAAGCGATCATCATAGCAATGCGGGCACTTGCGGTGACACGCCCAGGTCACGACCCAATAAATCGACTGCATCAGGCCTCTCGATCCGGCGCTGACAGCCGGAAGCGTGCGCGCATTGCGTCGATCGCCAGGCCCGTCATCCATCCTGCGCCGATCACCATGAGCGGCCACGTCGCCGGCATCCAGATTCCTTCGCTGACAAAGCGGTCGCGCACTTCATAGACGAGCGGCGACAGTGTCAACCAGCCGAGCAAGGTGACGCTCGGCGTCAGCGCAGCCAGCGGTACCAACGCTAGCAGATACCACGGAAACGCGACCGGGCTGAGCAGCAACGGCGTCGCCATCGCCACTTGGGTCGCCAGCACTGGCCGCGCGCGCGCGAGCAGCAGCGCGGTGCCCAGCAGGACGATGGCCAAGATCGCGAGGGTCGTGATCAGCCCGGATGTCGGCAGCATCGCCTCCAGCAAGGTGAACAACGGCGAGCCATTGCGCCATTTTTCGAAAAACACGGGCAAGCTGCCGATCGGGTGCCAGCCAATTGCCAGCGCCGCGCCATAAATCGCGGCCACGGTGCCGGTCGCCGCAGCGCCCATCCGCAGCAACGCACGCCAGCCCATCGCCAGCCCGAGCCCGATCAGCGCGGCGGCAGGCAGCAGCTTGATGCACGCGCCAACGCCAAGCAGCGCGCCGACGAGGCCGGGCCGCCGGGCGTCGAAAGCGAGGAGCGCCGCGACCATCACCAGCGCGATCAGGCTGTCGACATGCGCGCCGACCCCGGTTTCCAGCACAAGCAGCGGCGAGAGCGCAACCAACGCCAGATGCCGCTCGAGCCCATGCCGCCGCAGCAGCCGGTGCGCTAGCGGGACGACCGCAATGCCGGCAATGCTGGCGACCAGCTTCCACACCCAGATGCCCCAGACCGGCCCGGCCAGCGCCGATCCCGCAAAAATCGCCAGCGCGACCGGGGGATAGAGCGTGGGGTAGGCGGCATGTTCGGGGGGCGTTGCCCAGATCGCGCGCAAGCCGGCTACCATGGGATCGGCCGGCGGCACCGAATAGGGATCAAAGCCCGCCAGCGCGACCGCGCCATCCCAAAGATAGCGTTCGGCGTCGTTGCTGCTCAGCATCGGCGCGGCGATCAGGATCAACCGCGCGACGATGCCCGACACCGCGATCAACCGCGCCTGCGCCGCGCCCCCGGCTGCCCAGGCCGCGAGCATTGCCACGGTGAGTGCGGCGTGGACGACGATATAGGCAGTGCCGGTCCGGGCGGGCGCGATCGTGTCGATGCCATAGACCGCAAGGCAAGCAACCAGAAAGCAACCGCAGGCGATGCGCGTGATCCACGGCGCAGCCACCGATGGTGCCGACGCCGATTCGGGGCGCCCCAGCAGCGCAGCGGTGGCGGTCACGCGAGCGCCAGCCGACGCGGCTGCCGCGCCTGGACCGTGCTGGCACCGATTCCCAGAAAACTGACCGCGAACAGAATCGCAAATGGGATACTGAGCCAATAGTGCTGCTGGATCAGCCAGATGCTGCCGACCACATAGATAAGGCCAAGCCCGATTTCGGTCCATTCCCCCAGCCGTGACCGCGCGTTGCGATAGGCAGCATTCGCCCGGACCGCCACCGCCCTGCCGACGCCGCCATGCTTGGGCGTGCGAACAAAGCCGCTGCGCATGCCAAGCAATGCCTCGATGACCGCGCGACCGTTGTTCAGTGCCAGCCCAATCAGCATCGGGATCAAAAAGGCGATTTCGCGCAGCCTGCCTCGCGTGTCGATGTCCAATGCGCGCTGACCGAACAAGAAAAAGCTGAGATGGCTAAGGCTGGCGAGCGCGAACAACGGCGCATCAACCCAGAGGAGGGCGTCGAGGTGATACGCTTCCCGAAAGGCGACGCCGGGGCCGAACAGGACCAGACATTCCAGCAGGATGAAGAGGTACGACAGGTTGCTCGTCAGGTGGACGGTCGCCTCGACTTTCACGCGCAGCGGCAAGTGCGCGCGCCAGATCGCCGGAATGATGCGCAACATCACCTCGATCGACCCCTTGGTCCAGCGATGCTGCTGAGTCTTGAACGCGTTCATGTCGGCGGGCAATTCGCTGCGGCAGACCACCTCGCCGCGATAGACGAAGCGCCATCCGGCCAGCTGCGCACGATAGCTGAGATCGAGATCCTCGGTCAGCGTGTCGGCACGCCACCCGCCAGCGTCGCAGATCGCCTGTTTGCGCCAGATGCCGGCGGTGCCGTTGAAGTTGAAGAACAGACCACACGCCGCGCGTCGGCTTTGTTCGATGGCGAAATGGGCGTCGAGCAGCACCGCCTGCGCGCGGGTAATCAGATTGCTGTCGCGGTTGAGATAGCCCCAGCGCGCCTGCACCATCGCGACGTCGGGATCGGCAAGCGGATCGATCAGCGCGCGCAAGAAATCGGGGGCGGGCACAAAGTCGGCATCTAGGATCAGGAGGAACTCTCCGCTGGCGCGTTCCAGCCCGTACGCGAGCGCGCCTGCCTTGAAGCCACGGCGATCAGGCCTGATCATGTGCTCGATGCGAATCCCCATCGCACGATGATAGTCTGCCCTTGCGGCGGCAATTGCGGTGGTTTCGTCGGTCGAATCGTCGAGAATCTGGATTTCGAGCCGGTCGCGCGGATAATCGAGCGCTGCTGCGGCATCGATCAGCCGTGCGATGACGTGACGCTCATTGAACACGGGCAGTTGGACGGTGACCAGCGGCAAAGTGTCAAAACGCCGTTCGGATCGGGCCTGTGCTGGCGACCGCCACTGCAGATAAGTAAGATAAATCCTGTGCGCGCCAAGCGCGCCAAGCATTATCATGATCAGATAATGCCCGGATAAGAATATGATGGCGGCAGCGTCGTGGACGGTCATAACTGCAAGACAAGTGCCAGCTGGAAATTCGTTCCGGTCAGCGTGTTGTCGCCATAGACATTGGGCGTGACCGTAAACTCGACCGCAACCTTGTTGCTGAGCTTTCGGCCTGCGGTCAGTTCGAGCTTGGCCAGGTCGAACGCCAGCGGCAGCGTCGGATTGCCGTTGAGCGCCACCTGCGGGGTGTCGTTACGGATGCTCAGCAGCCCGTCGAGCTTGGTGCGGACATAGGTCGATTTGTCGAGGTCGACGCCATATTCGAGCAGGTAGCGAAACTCATCGGCTGGCGCGCCGAGGCGAAAGCGATAGCCTGCTTCAACAACAACATAACCGGCTTTCCCGAGCGAGCGCCCTAGCTGGACTCGTCCTTCAAAATCCTCCTGACCGTTGCCGAGCGGCAGCGGATTGTTCGCATTATAGGCATAGGGCAGTTTGACGAGGCCCTGGACGGCGACCACGATGGGACCCTTTGACAGATTGTAGCGGAGGCCAATGTCGATATCGCCGACCCCCGATGTCCTGCGCGCCGCCACGACACTCGCCGCGTTTCGGTCGGTGCGCGTGATTTCCTTGATCGGCACCGACAGAATGAACGAAATGTCATCGGTGATGCCGGTTTCATTGTAGAAAGTGAAATTTAGATCTTCGAACCTTTCGAACCCGTCTTGCTGGGTGCCAAATAGCGATTCACCAATGAAATAATTCACTGCGGGTTTATTATACGTCTTGCCCTGCTTGAGCGTCCACGGGCCGGCATTCGCAACCGTCGGCGCGAGCAGGCCTGCGAAGATCACATATCTTGCGGCGCGCAGCGTAAGCTGAGCAGGAACAATTGGTGAACTGGGCATTTTTGATAAACTCCCCAACTTTGGCTAAAATTGCGCTCTGGCGCGCGATATCAATTCGGTCTTCGTTCGACTCAAATTTGCCGAAGGTTACAACACCCCAACTTTCCGATCATCGATTCGATGATTAGATTGGGCTTGAGCGCGCGAAATTAGCGGTCGAAGCAACTCCTAAACATGCCCGATGTCGGTCCGGTGCTTGAAACAACTTTTTTCGTCCGATTTTGAAGGTTCGGGGATGCCGATAGAGCTCTCGGACTCGTGGTTGCGTCCCGCGATTACTGTCGACCGGTGGCCGGGGCGCCGGGTTGCGCTGTATTTCCTCGCTGGGCGCCATCGATGGTGACGAGGGAATCTGGCGGGACCAAAACCCGCATGCGCCGCCGGACGGACATTGCTTGTCGCGTCGCCGCCGACCGATTACCGTCGACCGGGTGACGCACTTTGCCCATTGCATGAGCGCCGTTGATCGGCCGTGATCGTGCCCGAGCAGCTTTATCTGGCGGTCCGGCTGATCAGCTTCGGGGCGGTTTTGGCGCTGATGATGGCGTTCGAATACGCTGTCCCGCGCCGGTCGCGTTTGCTGGCGCGCTGGCATCGCTGGCCCGGCAATGTCGCGATGGTGGTCATCGATAGCGTCGCGGCACGGCTCATCATCCCGCTCGCGGTGATCGGCGTGGCGGCGTCAGTCCAGGCGCAGGGCTGGGGACTCCTCAACCAGGTCGCGCTGCCGGACTGGGTCGAAGTCGTGATCGCTGTGATGCTGCTCGATCTGGCGATCTACGGCCAGCATGTCGCCTTTCACGCAGTGCCATCGCTGTGGCGGATCCACCGGATGCACCATAGCGACCCCGACCTCGACGTGACGACGGCGCTGCGATTCCACCCGGTGGAGATCCTGCTGTCGTTACTTCTGAAGCTCCTCGTCGTCGCGGCGCTCGGGGCGTCGCCGCTTGCCGTCCTGATCTTCGAAGTGCTGCTCAACGCGACCGCGATGTTCAACCATAGCAACATCGCCCTACCCCGCACGATCGATGCGCTGCTGCGGCGTGTGCTCGTCACTCCTGACATGCACCGTGTCCATCATTCGATTGATGCCCGCGAAACCAACAGCAATTTCGGGTTCAACCTGCCGTGGTGGGACTGGCTGTTCGGTACCTATCGCGCGCAGCCGGTGGCGGGGCATCAAGGCATGACGACAGGGCTTGCCGATTTTCGTGGCGACCGCGATCAGCGGATCGACCAATTGCTGTTACAACCGTTAAGGCGTGACAGCGGCAAAGGGGCAGACCATGGTTGAACGATTATCACCGAACAGGCCCACCCAACGCGCGGGCGGCTTGGCGCGGCTGGCCCTGATCCTGAGCGGGGGCGGGCTGCTGGCGGCCATCATCGGCGCCGCCGGGACAGGATCGGGCAGTTTCGGCTTCAAGATCGGACTGTTGCTGCTCGTGGTCGGCTTTCTGGCCAGTAGCGTTGGCGGATTGGTCGCGATCATCGCCTTTGCGCGCGGGCGAAGCAGCGGCGCGGCGCATCGCCGGACCATATTGATCGCGCTGGCGATTGCGCTGGTTTTCGGCGGCTATTTCACCGCGCAGCTTTCAACCGCGCTGCGGGTACCACCGATCCACGATATCACGACCAACCTTGTCGACGTGCCGCGGTTCACCGCGTTGACCGAGCGCGCCGACAATTTTGCCGCCATTCCCGGCGGAGGAGACCCGGCGTTCGCCGGCATGGACCCGCGCGCACGGTGGGCGGCGATCCACCGCACCGGCTATGGCGACCTCCAGACGCTTCACCTGCCGCTCGATACGGCGCAGGCAATGCGCCGGGCGACACGGCTGGTGCAGGCGCGCGGCTGGGCGATCGCCAAAGTCGACGCGGGCAGCGGCACGATCGAAGCGACCGACACCTCGCTGTTCTTTCGGTTCAAGGATGACGTGATCGTGCGCATCCGCCCCGATCTGTCGCCAGCGGGCGGCGCCAGTCTCGACATGCGTTCGGTGAGCCGGGTTGGCGAAAGCGATATCGGCGTCAACGCGAAACGCATCCGCGCCTTTCTTGCCGACATGAAAAAGGGGTGAGCGTGCTGCGGCGCACGTAACCTTCGGCCCAGCGGCTTCGTAGGACCGGGCAACATCTGCAATGCTGTCTGGAGACTGTCTCATGAACACCGGTTTGATGATGCGTCGTTACCTTGCCGTGGTTGGCTGTGCTTCGGTGCTCGCGATCGGCGCGCTGACGTCTGCTGGCCTTGCGCAGGTCGCCGCCAATTCGACGGCATTCGCGCGCTTTGAAGCGTCGCGTCCCGACAGCAAGCAGGTGATCGAATACCGTGTGATCGATTCGGTATTGGCCTCGCTGGTGGTCGGCAATGGCAACACGTCGGAGGTGCGTTATGACGCCATCAAGGGTGATGGCGAGCGGGTGCTGACCCAACTCGCTTCCGGGTTTGCGACCGTCGACCCGACCGAGCTCAACCCCGACGAGCAACTCGCTTATTGGCTCAATCTGCGCGCGCTGCTCGTGCTGCGATCGGCAGCTCAAGCCTTTCCCAGCGCCAAGGCCGAAAAACTGCTCGAGCCTGGCAGCGCCTTCTACACGACCAAGGCGATCAAAATCAGCGGCACCGATCTGTCGATCAGCGATATCGATGCGATTATCCTGAAGCGTTCTGCTGCCAACCCCAATGTCATCTATGGGCTGGCCCTGCCCGTGCGCGAAGCGCCCGCATTCCCAACCAAGGCCTATCGCGGTGCCACCGTCAATGCGGCTCTGGACGCAGCTGCGCGTGCGTTCATCAACCGATCGGGTTCGGTCAAGGCCGATGCCAATGCGGCGAAGGTGCCGCAATTCTTGATCAGCCACCGCGATCGGCTAGGGGGCGACGACCCCGCCGTGCTCGCGCACATTCGCGGGCTGGCGGCGCCGAAACTGGGGCAGAAGCTGATGATGACCACGCGACTGTCCGCCGATCCACGGTTGAGCCTCAACGCCTTTGCCGAGCGTAGCTTTGCTGATCGCGCTGCTTTCGGTGGCGTTAGCGGTGGTGGTGGTGGCGGCGGCGCTGGCGCCGGCTCCTGATCGCGTGTGACGGGCAGCAGCGCTAGATTCGCCCCGGGCATTTTGATCGGCGGTGCGCTGCTCCCGATCGCGACCACGATGTTTCTGGCGGCAATGGCGCCGCGGTTCGTGTGGAACATCAGGCTGGGTGATCGCCCGATCCTGGCGTTTGCGATCGGCATGGCTATCGCGTCGATCGCCTTTCTGGCGTGGGCGCTGCGCTTTGCGAGTACGCACACGCGACGCGCGCCCGCTGGCCGGACGCTCGGGATGATCTTAGCGGTCGGCCTGATCGCCCGGATCATGCTGATTCCGAGCACGCCGATCCTCGAGGATGATTTCTACCGCTATCAATGGGACGGCGCCGTCACGGCGGCGGGCCAGAATCCGTTCCGCCATCCGCCCGCCCGCTTTGTCACAGCGCCAGGCGTCGATCGCCTGCTGGCAACGGTGGGCCTTGCGCCGACACCACCGCCCAAGGGCTATGAAGGGCTCGCGCGCGCGGGCCGCGAGACGTTGTTGCGGGTGAACAACCCGCATATCGCGACAATCTACCCACCGCTCGCGCAACTCGGCTTTGCCGCCGGTCACCTGCTGACGCCGTGGCAGCTCACGGGCTGGAAAATCATCGTCCTGGTCGCCGAAATGCTGACCTTCGTGCTGTTGCTTGGTGCCTTGCGGGCAGGGCAACTGCCGCTGAGCTGGTCAGCATTATATTGGTGGCACCCGCTCGCGCTCAAGGAATTCGCCAATAGCGCGCACATGGACGCGCTGCTGCTGCCGTTTCTTGCCGGTGCCCTGTGGATGCTGATTGCCCGGCGCACCCGGTTGATGGCCTTGTTCATGGCGGGCGCAGCGGCAGTGAAATTCTGGCCGTTGCTGATCGTTCCAACCTTGTTGCGGCGCAGCCGCGCCGCCATCGTGATCGGGATCATCGTTGGGCTGCTGGCACTGCTGCTGGTGCTGCCTCAGCTTGTTTCGGCGTCGACCGATTCAGGACTCACCCGCTACGCCGCCGACTGGCAGCGCAATGCCTTCGTCTTTCCGGGGCTGGTCGCGGCTTTTGGTCTCGTGACAACCGATCCGGCAGCGCTGGCACGCTTGCTGGTGGCGGCAATCGTGCTTGGCTGGGTCGCTTGGGCATGGCAGCGCGACCGCACCGCGCCGCTCGACCGCGTCCGGGCGGCCAGCGTCGCGATCCTGCTGCTGATCCTGCTCGGCCCGACCGGCTATCCCTGGTACGCGCTGTGGCTGATGCCGTTCGTCGTGGTGCAACCGCGGCTGCCGGTGCTGGTCCTGCTGGCCAGCGCCCCCGCCTATTATCTCGATTTCTGGCTTCAGGTGCGTGCTAATCCCGCTGACTGGACCTGGATCGTGCCGCTCGCCTCGGCAGGGCCGGCCTGGCTCGCGCTCGCCGCCGAATCTGGTGTGAGACGACCCGCATGACCGCGCCGGTGATTGCCGTCGTCATCCCGGCGCGCAACGAGGCGCAGGCGCTACCGCATGTGCTGGGCGCAATCCCCGATCGCATCGACCATGTCATCGTCGCCGATAATGGCTCGACCGACGGCAGCGCGGCGGTGGCGCGGGCGCATGGCGCGCGAACGGTGGATGTGCCGCAAGCCGGCTATGGTCGCGCTTGTCTGGCAGCCATTGCCGAGGCGGAGCGGCTTGGGGCCGACATCATCGTCTTCCTTGACGGCGACCATAGCGACTATCCCGAGCAGATGTCGCGCCTGATCGATCCGATCATCGCAGGCGCCGCCGATTTGGTCATCGGATCGCGCACCCGGGGCACCCGCACCGCGCGCGCGCTGACGCCGCAGCAGATCTTCGGCAATGCGCTCGCCTGTTGGCTGATCGCGGCCATCTGGGGCTTTCGCTACACCGATCTCGGCCCCTTCCGCGCCATCCGGGCCGAGGCATTGCGCGCGCTGGCAATGCAGGAGCAGACCTATGGCTGGACGGTCGAAATGCAAATCCGTGCGGTCCAGCACGGCCTGCGGATCACCGAGGTGCCGGTCGATTATCGCGCGCGGATCGGCACATCGAAGGTATCGGGAACGGTCCGCGGGGTGGTGCTGGCCGGGTATCATATCCTGGCGATGATCGCCCGCGCGGCGCTCAGCCAGCCGCGCAGCTTGCCTGGCCCAGCGAGCAAAAGCGCGCGCAACGCGGGTGATTGAGCGCGACCGCAGGCCACCTGGCGCCGCCTTTAGCCGAACAGGCGATCACCGTGCCGTGAGCTGCGGCCAACGCGCCAGATCCTCCGGCCGGTCGAGATCGGCGAGTTCGGGTAGCAACACCGGCGCGATTGCTTGCTCCCCCAGCCGCGCCAGCGTTTCGGTGAGGACCCGGTCGGAGCCCCACGGCATTTCATCGAACAGGAAATCGGCGCGGTGTGGTAGGCCGATCAGATAATAGCCGCCATCCTCGGCCGGGCCGAGCACGATCCGCCCGGCCACGACTCCCGCGGCTGCTGCATGCAAATGATCTGCGTGCAGATCGGGGATATCCGCCCCGATGATGATGGCGGGCGGCACCACGCGACCCATCCGGTCGCCGAGATCGCCGTCGCCTTGATCGACGAGCGGCGTATCGCTGCCCAGCCACTGCGCGAACTGCGCGAGGCTCGCGCCGGTCATCTGCACTTCGAACGGCAGCCCGCTGGCGCCCATCAAGGCCAGTGTTCGCTCGACGAGCCGAGCGTGTAGCGCTGCGGCCGCATCGGGGTCGAGCACCGGCAGCAGCCGCGTCTTGGCGCGACCGGGAGTCGGGAAGCGCGCGAATAGGACGACTCGAACCGGGGGCATCGTCAGTGCCCGCCCTTCAGCACATGACGCGCGGCAAGGCTTCGCTGCACCACCGTCAACACGCAAAGCACCGTGAACATCGCGGCAAGCAACCGAAAGCCGCCCGGCCACAGGCACATGGCCAAGAAGAACGCGATCGTCTCGCCGCCTTCGGCCAGGCCACTATTGTAGAAGAAGCTTTTTTCGCCGTGCGCCGTCGTCTCCAGCCCGCGCTGTGCAGCGAGCACGGCGAAGGCAAGGAAGCTGATGCCGGTGACGGTGAAGCACGCGACCAGCACCAGCGCGAAGGGAAGATTGGCAGGATCGGCAAAGCCAAATCCCACCGGCACCGCGACGTAGAAGGTGAAGTCGCAGACGATGTCGAGATAGCCGCCGAAATCGCTCTTGCCGCGCGCGCGCGCAACCGCACCGTCGAGCCCGTCAAGCAGTCGGCTCAGGATCACCAGCGCCAATGCCAGCCAGAACTGCCGCTCAGCAATCGCGACTGCGCCACCAAGCCCGACCACCAACCCCGCCAACGTTACCTGATTGGCGGAAATCCCAGCCCGCGCCAGCGCACGCCCGATCGCATTGAGCGGCGGATCAATCAGCGGGCGAAGGCGCGCGTCGAACATCGACTCAGCTAAACGTCACAAGGCCGATCACGGCCCCGGTCATGGCTGAAGCGAAATTACCCGCGATCCACGACTTGAACCCCAGCGCCGATGCCTCGGCGCGGCGCTCCGGGCACAAGGTGCCAATCGTCGAGACCAGCAGGCCGATGCTCGCCAGATTGGCCACGCCGCACAGCGCATAGGTGACGATGAGCTTGCTGCGCGGGTCGAACGTGTCGGCGGGCAATGCCGCCAGATCGAGATAGGCGACATATTCGTTGAGGATCGTCTTGGTGCCCATCAGCCCACCCGCCGCACCGGCCTGGTCCCACGGAATGCCCAGCGTCCACATGAGTGGCGCGAACAGCCAGCCGAGCGCGCGCCGCAGCGTTACCGGTGCGGCGTCGATCAGCGGGATGACGCTCAGCATCTGATCGACCAGGGACACCAATGCAAAGACGACGATGATCACCGCGATCACCGCGAGGAAAAGCTGCAACCCGTCCATCGTGCCGCGTAGGATCGCATCGATGCTGCTGTCGTAACGCAGCACTGGCGCGTCCTTGTCCTCCGCCGTCTTGCCGGTCCCCGGCACCATCAACCGCGCGATCAACAATGCAGCCGGCAGCGAGATCAGCGAGGCGGCGATCATGTGGCTGACCGCATTCGGCACCGTCTTCGCCAGCGTCTGGGCATAGAGGATCAGGATCGCGCCCGAAATCGTCGCCATTGTCAGCGTCATCACCGCAAACAGTTCCGATCGGCTCATCCGGGCGAAATAGCCGCGCAGCACGAGGGGCGATTCGACGACGCCCAGGAATACCGTGGCACCTGCGCCCAGCCCGACGACACCGCTGACGCCCAGCGTGCGCTGCAACGCCCAGGATAATCCCCGCACGATGACGCTCAGCACCCGCCAGTGCCACAGCAGCGCTGACAGCGCCGAAAACACAATGACAAGCGGCAGAATCTGGAAGGCAATGACAACGGGTGGCGCGGCGCCATCGGCCAGCGCGAAGGGGAGGGGCGCCCCGCCGAGATAGCCGAACATATAGCTCGACCCGACCTTCGACGCGGTCTCGACCGCCGATACCGCCGTGTTCGCGAGGCCGATTGCCGCCCAGATCAACGGCACGCGCACCACCACCAGCGCGGTGCCGATCTGCAGCGCGAGCGCACCGGCGATCCAGCGCCAGCTCGGTCGCGCGGCGCGATCCTCCGACAGCGCCCAGGCGAGCCCCATCAGCAGCGTGATGCCGATCAGTCCCTGAAAATGCGCGAGCCCCTCAACCACCCCATAATCCCATCAGAATTTCCACGACGCCCCGAACTGAAACTGGCGCGGTGCCCCGGCATTGCGCTGCACAAATGGCGCGCCGCCGCCGAACTGCACCTGATTGGACGTGCTCGCGGCATTCGCAAAGCCCGACAGGTTATTGGCGTTGAACAGGTTAAAGACATCGAGGCTGAATTCGATCGCGCCAACCGGCAAATCGAGCGCATAGCGTGCGCCGATATCGACTTGCGTCGACCAGGGCAGCCGTCCGGTATTGCGGCCGACGCCGGGGTAGCGATCCGAATTGCCGACGAATGCCTCGCCAAAGCTTTGCCCGTCGCCGTTCAGGTCCTGTGTGCCGAAAATGCTGGCGTCGGGGATGAAATTGACCGGCTGGCCCGACTGGAACAGCCCGGCCGCCGTCAGCGTCAGTCCCCTGACCGGGTAGAGCGAGCCCACTGCTGAAATCACGTGTCGCCGGTCGTTCGCCGACGCCCCGAAATCGGCCGCAAAATTGTTCGAATTGGAGGCGCGGAAATTCAGATCGTCGGTGTCGTTGGTCAGCCGCGACAGCGTGTACGACAGGCGGAAGGCATAGATGTCGTCGCCGCGCAGCTTGTTGAGCTGGACGTTGAGCGCGGCATAGGTCGATCGGCCGCCGGTTTCGGACACAGTGATCTGCCGCCCGCCGCCGGGGACGAGCGCTACCGGGCGGGTGGCATCTGCGGCGGCCTGGCTGCGGACCAGCCCGAGTTGCGAGGCAAGCGCGATCCGCGCGGCATTGTTCGGCAGAGCGCGGAGCACCGCAATGTTGGCGGCGGTGAGATTGGCCAGGTTAGGGGTGAACGACGCAGGCGCATTCAGATCGCGCAGCCGCAGCAGATTATACGACCGGTTATAGATCAAATCGACCGCGATCGAGAGCGTACTGCTCGCCTGATATTGATAGCCGCCGCTTAACTGCAGGCTGTAGGGGCTCTCATAGCCATTAGGGTTGAGGATGCGGACCTCGTTGATCGTCGCGGAGTTGCGCAATGTCTGTACCGCCGCTGCCGATGGGCAGGCGCTGACGGTGGCGCACACCGGCGACACGGTCAGATTGCCATCGAACGTCAACGGCGCGAGCGAAACCCCTGCCGGAATGATCCCGCGCTGCTGCAATTGCGCGAGCTGCCCCTGTAGCGCGGCGGACGTGGTGTTGCGCTGCAACGCGTCCGAGATCACCGTATAAGGGATCTTGCCATAGAAGAGCCCGGCCCCGAAGCGGATCGCCGAGCGCGCATTGGGCTTGTAATTGAGCGCGAGGCGCGGCGCGATATTGTCGGTGTCACCGCCGCGTCCGCCCTGCGCGGTGAGCGAATCATAATCCCAGCGCAGCCCCAGCGTCGCCGTCAGCTTCGCGCCGAGCTGCCATTCGTCCTCGACGTAGAGCGCGCCCAGCGTCTGGCCGGTGCCGAAGCTTTGCGGGCGCAACTCGACCGAATAATCGATCACGCGCGGGTTGAGCGTGAGCACATCGGCGGCGGCGAGCGCCGTCCCGAGATTGCGCGACCGCAGCGTTGCGATCTGCGCCGGGGTCAGTTCGACCGTGTAATTGCCGTCGACATTGCCACCGCCGAGCAAGCCGAAATCGGAATGGATCAGGTCGGCACCCACCGACACGCGGTGCGCACCAAAACGCCGCTGCAGCTTCTGGCGGGTCTGCCAGGTTTCTTCGAGATCGTTGAAGACGAAGCCGGGATGGCCGACCACGCCGACCGTTAACCCGGTCTGGTCGCGGATCACAACCTGTGGGCCGGCACCGTTTTTCGCGCGTCCATAATCCCAGCGAAAGCGGCTGAACTGCACCGCGCCTTCATAGGTCCACACATCCCCCGCATAGGTCGCCGTCGCCGCGATCAGCGTCGATTTGCGATCCTCGTTCGACCCGGCGGAGGGGAAAGTGACATTCCCACCGCCAAGCGATCCGCCGGGCCGATCGATCGACACATTGCCGAAATTGCCGCGTAGCGCGACGGTCCAGTCGTCGGTCAGCCGGTGGTCGATTCGGACCGATCCGAGATAGAAAAGATTGGTGCCCGTGATGTTGCCCACCGCGCCCAGCACGGGCGCATCGATGACATTGGTGTTGATGTCGCGCGTATATTCGAAATTGGCGTAGAAGAAGGTCTTGTCCTTCACCAGCGCGCCGCTGATCGACCCGCCGCCCTGATACCGCTCGAAACTTTCGCCGACCGGATTGCCGGTCAAGTCGCGGCGCGGAAAGGGCGATGCTGCATCGATCGGGCGGCCGGGCCGGATCAAGGTATAAGCCTCGCCATGCAGATCATTGCTGCCCGACGGCGTGGTGTAGTTGACGATGCCATTGGCGGTGCGCCCGAAGGCGACCGAATAGCTGTTGGCGAGCACCGTGACCTCGCGCGTGAAGCCCAGCGGTACCGGGAACTTCAACCCGCCGAGGAAATTCTCATTATTGTCGAGCCCATCGATCAGATAATTGGTGAACAGGCCGTTGGCGCCGTTGATCGAAACGACTGGTGCTTCGGGGAAGAATCCGGTCGACGCGACGACATTGGGCAAGCGTACCAGCGCGGTCACGACGTCACGCCCCTCGATCGGCAAGGCTTTCAGCGTTTCGAGCGGCAGCGATGACGAGATTTCGGCGTTGACCGTGTTGATGCCCGTCACCGACCGGCGCCCGGTGACGACGATATCGCTCGCCGCCGCGCCGACAGACAAAGTGATGCCGCGCACGAAATCAGACCGGAGCACGATCCCGTCAGTCGATTGCGCGGCATAATCGGTGCCCGCCGCAACGCTGATCCGGTATCGGCCGCCCGTCGTCAGCCCGTCGAGCCGGATCTGGCCGTTGCTGTCGGTGGTCAACGTGCGTGACACCCCGATTTCCGGGTTCTCGACGGTTACATCGGCACCGACGACCGGAGTGCCTTCGGTTTCGCGCAGGACCGTTATCTGCAACGCGGCCTGCTGGGCGAAGGCCGGCGTTGGCGCGGCGACCGCGATCAGCGCGGCAATGCCCAAAAGATGGTGTCGATTGTACGTCATTTGACCCCGCGATGCCCCGTCATCCCTGCTGCATTTGAGCCAAAGCGCCGTGCATGGCTAGGCTTGGAAGCGACAGGATGCGCCCGGCCGCACCAAATGAAGATCGGCATAGCCCGCTTCGGCCATACTCCCGGTGTTATCGGTGTCCGTCGCGAGCGCGATCAGCATAATACGCCCCGCCTTCGTCCCGAACTGACTCTGCATGTCGGCGAGCAGGTCGCGACGTTCGGTAACCCATTTCCCGGCCCGACCATTGCCCGATTGCAGCACGAACATCCGTGCGCGATCGGTATAGGCGTTGGGCACGATCGTCCCGACGGGTGCCTTGTTATCCCAGACATAGTTGAGCGCCCCGTCGGGCAACAGCTTGCCGAAGCGCGCGCGGCCAAGCGATAGCTTCATCCGCGTCCCTAACGACAAGCTCTCACGCGGCAGACTGAGCCCAACGAAGATCCGCGCGGCTTGATCGTCGCCCTTCTTCGTGCGGATATCGGCCCGCTCGACCACGCCCTCGACCCGCCAGCGCCAGCACAGGATCGGAGTCTGATCGAGCGCCGCATCGACATCGCGCACGAACAGCGCCTGGCTGCGATCGGCATGTGCCGCGATCGCGACGACGCCGTCTTTGCGGACAAGCTTGTAGCGCGTCATCGGCACTTTCTTGTCGATTGCCACCACCGACCAGCCCGACGTGCCCATCGCAAACCGGCCCAGCGCAACCGAGCCAGTGTCGCCGCCGCCCTCGGCGCGTGCGACAGTGGCGGACAGCATCACCAGCGACGCCAGATACGGTAGCGAAACCAGCCCGATCAATCCGCGCGACCAGCGCCGCCGCGCGATCCGGAACAGTCGCCACGCCATCAACAGGCCGAGCCCCGCCTCGAGAACCATCATCGCTCCCCCGAAATGCGCGGGATCGTAATAGGAAACGGGGGAGATGAACTTCCAACTCGATATCGGCCATAGCTGCATATGGGCATCTTCGCGGTGGCACAGGAAATCGATACAGGCATGGGCAAGTCCGGCAGCGGTCGCTGCCAGCAGGATCGCTGGCCAGCGGGCGGGCGGGCCTGCGCGCCGTGCCACCAGCGCAGCTACGAGCGCGAGCGGCCAAAGGATGAGGCTATGGGCAACGCCGTTGATCTGCTGCCACCACGGCTGAAAATAATCGTGGCCGAAAATCTCTTGTCCGTCATGTCCCATTGCCGACAGGGTCGCGACGATCACGAACATCGGCAGATCGGGCAGCATTCCGGCAACCGCGCCCACCGTCATGAGCGTTGCGTCGCGCATCCCGAAAACATAGGCGCCGATCAGGGCATGCGTCTGCGTCTGCACGCCTAATCGCGCCGGTGGGAGGGCGGCATGGCGATCATCCGGCTTTGTTGAGCCGCCAGTCATAGTCGAGGAAAGTGACGTTCAGTTGGCCCGCCTTGGCTTTGGCGGCAGCACCCGCGTTCAGCCCGAGACTGTTGGCGTAGAGCGAGAAGAATGCCGGTAACGTCGTGGCACCGCGCCAGCCCTTTTCGAAATCACCGCGATACCATTTGAAGATGCTCGATACCGCGACGCCATTTCCCGCAACGCGGTTGCGCGTGTGGTCTCCCAGAAACCCCCGCGTCGCCGCCTCAAGCTGTGCGTCAAGCGTCGCCCCGCGAAACGCCGAGCGGCCAAGCGCGGGACAGCCGATGCTCGCGCAATTGACCGCGAAATGGATCCGCGGATCATTATAGCGCCCGCTCCGCCGGATCATCCCATGTTCGATATCGTCGAGCGACACCGTATTGCCGAACAGCGCGACCGACGGCTTGGCCCATGGGCTCTGGAACAGCGTCCCCAAATCCTTGATTGAAGTGAGCTTGGGGTAGGCGGTCAGGATCAGCTCGACCGTCGCGGCATTGTAGACGTTGATCAGGAAGGCGAGCTGATCGGGCTTCGACCAACCGTCGAAGGTTGCGCGGCTGACCTTGCCCGCTCCCGCCAGATAGGTTTTGAGGGCCGCCCGGTCGCGCGCCATGCCATCATAGCGTACCTGCGACGCGACACCGCCGCGCACAGCCACGACATTGCGTTTCAACAGCCCATCCCAGGCGGCATGATCGAACGCCTGCGCGTGCGCCGCAACCGGCAGCAGCATCAGCAACACCGCGATCAGCATCCGCAACATCAATTATCCTCTCATCCAGCGATGATAGCGCTCGAGCCAGCGCAAAATGCCCTGCGGCGCGTGCGCCCGCTTCCATTCGCCCGCGACATATTTGTTGGCCTCGGCCAGCGTGGGATAGGTGTGGATCGTGCCGAGGATCTTATTTAGCCCCAGCCCATGCTTCATCGCCAACACATATTCGGCGAGCAGATCGCCGGCATGCTCGCCCACGATCGTCACGCCCAAAATGGTGTCCTTGCCCGGCGGGGTCAGCACCTTGACGAAGCCAGTCGTCGCGCTGTCGGCGATCGCGCGGTCGAGTTCGTGCAGCGGATACCTCGTCACTTCATGCGCGATACCCTTTTCCGTCGCTTCGGCCTCGCTTAGCCCGACGCGCGCGACTTCGGGGTCGGTGAAGGTGGTCCACGGGATCACGCGGTAATCGGCCTTGAACTTGCGAAACTGGCCGAACAGCGCGTTGACGGCGGCAAACCACGCCTGATGCGCCGCGACATGGGTGAACTGATACGGCCCGGCGACGTCGCCCGCCGCATAGATATTGGGATAGAGCGTCTGCAGATATTCGTTGGTGATGACGGTCTTGCCTGTCTCGATCCCCAACGCCTCCAGCCCATAGCCGGTCAACCGTGCGGCGCGCCCGACCGCCACGATCAGATAGTCGAAGCCGATCTCGGCCTCGGCACCGCCCGCCTCGACGATCAAGATCTGACCGTCATCGCGCCGTTCGCACCGCACCGCGCGCGTGTTGGTCCGCACATCCATGCCCTCGCCGCGGAAACGCGCTTCGATCAGCGTCGAGACATCCGCATCCTCGCGCGCCATGATGCGTGGTGCCATCTCGACCTGCGTGACATGCGACCCCAGTCGGGCAAAGCTTTGCGCGAGTTCGCAGCCGATCGGCCCGCCGCCCAGCACGACGATCCGCCCCGGCAGCGTATCAAGCGTGGCAAAGCGGTCCCACATCGTATCGCTGGTGACGTAATCGACGCTGTCCAGCCCCGGAATTGGCGGCACGAAGGGCGCGCCGCCCGCAGCGATCACGATCGACCGTGTCGTCAACCGCTGCTCGCCGCCGTCATTGCGCTTGATCGACACCGTCCACGGATCGACGATCGTTGCATAGCCCTGCACGACATCGACCCCAAGCCCGGTATAGCGTTCGACGCTGTCATGCGGTTCGATATCGCGGATCACTTGCTGCACCCGCGCCATGATTGCGGGGAAGGGCACAACCGGCTCGGCATCGGCGAGACCATAATGGCTGGCGTGGCGCGTCTGGTGCGCGAGCTTGGCGCTGCGGATCAGCGCCTTACTGGGCACGCAGCCGAAATTCAGGCAATCGCCGCCCATTTTGTGCGCTTCGACGATCGTCACCTTCGCCTTCACGGTCGCCGCGATATAGGCCGAGACCAGCCCACCTGCGCCCGCGCCGATCACCACCAGATTGCGGTCGTAGCGCTTGGGCCGGGTCCATTTCGCATAGACTTGCCGCGCCTTGACCCAGCCGACGATTGCGCGCGCGATCCACGGAAAAATGCCGAGCGCGACGAACGACGCGATCAGCGCGGGCGAGGCAATGCCCGCCAGCGATGTGATGCTCGCCAGCTGTGTGCCCGCATTGACGAACACCAAGGTCCCCGCGAACATTCCGAGCTGGCTGACGATGTAGAACGTCAGCGCAGGGATCGTCGTCAGCCCCATCAACAGGTTGACGAGGAAGAACGGGAAGGCGGGCACCAGCCGTAGCGTGAACAGGTAAAAGGCGCCGTCGCGCGCCACCCCGGCATCAATCGCGCGCAGCCGGTTGCCGAAGCGCGCCCGCACAGCATCGCGGAACAGGTAGCGCGACGCGAAAAACGCCAAGGTCGCGCCGATCGACGATGCGAACGATACGACCACAGTGCCGATCACCAGCCCGAACAGCGCCCCCGCCGCGAGCGTCAGGATTGCGGCGCCCGGTAGCGACGCACCAGCGACCGCGACATAGATCAGGAAAAACGCCGCGATCACGACGACCGGCGACTGCCGGTAATAGTCGGTGAACTCCGCCTGGCTCGCCTTCAAAGCGCCGAGCGTGAGATACTGACCGAGGTTGAAATAGAAGAAAGCAAAGGCAATCGCCGCGAGCAGGATAAGAATCGGTAGCCGCTTCACCATCTGCCACACCTCGCGATGACGGTCGCGTTAGCACCGCGGCAAAGCATGGCCAATGTCTAACCGCCGAAGCGCACGTATCGGGGTGGATAGCGGGCCTGCGACGGTGGGGCGGACGGGCTGGCGATCTTGGTCGCAGGTGTAACGCAAGAAACACGGTCGCGCGCGTTGCAATGATGGCGCGGCGGGTTCACGAGCCGCGTTCAGATCGCTCAACCTCGCTTGGTAGCCACGACGGTGTTCCGCCCAAATGTCGCGTTGTTAAACCGCTAGGTTGATGACGGAACGGTACAGATCCACCGTCCAGTTCTCCAAAGCGGTCATTCCGCTTTCCACCCCATTGATCATTGAAACCGCAGACGGTCAGCAGTGCCGCTCAAACCAAGTCACTTGTTCAATCGCTGGGTCAATGCGTGTCGAAATTCCCCGCAACCAGGCAGCTTCGTTGGCAATTCGCTCGGGGTCGCCTTCAATCCACCAAGCGTGGCGGTCAGGTGACCACCGATAGCTAGCCGCTTTCAGCACATCCTTGCACTCATATGGTGCGTGCTTGGCGTAAAGCCGATGCGTCGTGCGTCGAGCGGCTTCGATGAGATTTGCCGCGACCGACCGACCGCCTCCCGGAGCTGACGCAAGCAGGCACGTGGTCGCCCACACGTCGGCGGCCGCACGATGGGCATCGGGCAGGAAAAATCCCGCCTGCGTCAACAGATTAGCGATACCGCGGCCACCGCTCCATCCGAGCGCCGACCAATCGACCTCGTTCATTGAGCAAGCCCATGGCAGTCTCGCGAGTTCGGGCAAGCGGCGGGTAACGAAGCTGCGGTCGAACTTCGCATGATGCGCCACCAGCACATCCACACCCTGAAGCGCCGAGATCACCTCAGCGTCGGGGAGCCACTTGCCGATCAGCATGCCCGACGTGATGTGCGTCAGGCGCTCGATCTCAATCGGCAAATCCTCGGCAGGATCTTCCAACCATGATAGCGGTGGTGCGACGTTGATCACATCGCCCGCGTCGGGATCGATCGTCAGCTTGCCGACCGCGAACTCGATCATCTTGTGTCGCTCAGGGTCCAGCCCGGTCGTTTCACAATCGACAATCGCGAGTGTCATGACATTGTCGGGCACGGGCATCGAGCGACACCAGATTTCTTCTGGTTTAGGCAGCCGACGGAGGACGCGGTAGTCGCCAAGGGCTTCGAGTTGGACGGCTAGCCGCTCACCGGCGCTGTTGGGATCTAGATGGTAGAAGGACATATCTGTTCCTTGAAAGACGGGGACGCCCGCCGCCTTGCAGGGCGACGGGCGTCAAGATTGATGGGGGTGGGGCGCTTCAGGCAGGAACGGTTTGGCGCAGCCCAATCAGCTGGAGCCAGGCCACTTCAATGCTGCGGATGTGATCGGCATTGGCGAGCCATTGCCAATGACGGCTACCGTGCCGCCCATTCGGTCGCCAGAACCGCGCGCTTGCCAGCAGATGAACATGCGGCGTCCCGACCCATAGCCCGTCCGCATCCTGTCGGTGGTGGATCGCCCAATCTACAATCATCCCCTTGTCGACGAGGTGACGATAAGCAAAATGCTCGACGAGCCAGGTCCATCGCTCAGGGCCTGCTCCGATAGGCAGGTCGGCTACGATATGCGTCGCAGCGATTGCCTGAGGGCCTTCGAGCGCGGCCGCTTCGTCGGCTTCGCGCCAAAGCGCATCGCCCGATTTCAGATACGGCGGCAGTTTTTGCGGGTGACAGCGCCCGGCGGCGAGCAGGTCGCCGCGATCAATATAGGCGTCGGGCACTTTGCCGAATCTGTCGCTGCCGCCAATACGATTGATGTAAAACCACGAGGCCGTTGCCGTATAATGTGTCGCGTAAGGCCCTTCGGTCGACCTTGTTTCGCGCCCGGCAGCGCATACGGGACGTGCGTTGAACGGCGGGCGCGGGCGGGCGCCGACCTCCCTTACGCTCCGCGTGCGGAGGGTAGTCACGGTATCTGACATGTCTGTTTCCTTGGAGAAAGCCGCATCGCGGCATTTCACGTGTCGCCGTTGCGACACGTGGAGCCGCCAGGCTCGGTTCCATGCTTCAAAGCATTTTCCCTTCCGCCATCTGGCTCATTCTCTCCTTCCTGTTCTCCCTGCTCAGGCTGACGCGGTGGCGCGCCTTGCTTTTCCACGCTGGCCCTATGCAAGTGCCGTTCAGCGTAAGAGACCGACTTCGTGCGGCGATCAGAACGGCCACCCAGCACGTCAGCATCCTGGCCATAAACTTCGACGGCTATCGGCTGAAGCACTGCCGGGCGTCGCCGCTCCGCCGCCAGGGCGGCGCAAAACCAGGTCGACGAGATCATTGATCCCGAAGTGTGCGAGATCACGACCGCTTGATCGACGACGACAACGACAACGATATCAAGAGAGCCCCGATCGGGGCCCTCTTCATAACGTCAGCCCTTCATCAAAGATGGCCTGTTTTATTTTGCCCCGCTGGCCTGATGTCTGACCGGCTTTGACCGCTGGCGGACGTAACAGTCCATCAATCGATGCCACCCCCGTCGCGAGATCGGGCCGGAAAGGCGCGGGTCGGCGCGTCGGGACGCGTGATGACCCGATCGCTGGTCCGGGGACGAATTGCAGGGTCGGACGTGCGAGTCGGGAGTGCAGTGTGATGGGTCAAATCTTCGAACCTGACAGGCTCCTGCTGCCATGCCGCGAGGTCCTTCGTCGACATCGCGCGCCGATATGCGCGCGCCCAACGTTGCAGGCTGGAGCTTTCGTCGCGCTGACCGACTTGAAGATCGGCCGCACGCTTCCTCGCCTCTTCAACGCCCCGTCTGGCGCGGTGCGCACGACGCATTGCCTCTGCGAGGGTGATCGTCTCGATCTCGATGCCGAGACGTCTGGCCGCGCGTTCGCACTGGGCAATATAGGCGGCATCGCCGAACACGGCCGCCCGACCGAACCTTGTATGGGTGAGTGTCAGCGCCGCTTCGACCGCACGATCCGAGCTGTCGTTGACCCAGACGATAACACCAGTATCGACCAGTGCCGGTTGGCCGCGCCGCGCCAGATCATCTCGTGACCAGTAGCAAATGATGGTGCCACGACGCTCGGCTTCGAAGCCAGGCAACACGGCCACCGAAGGTTGGGGGGCAACTACGAATGACAGATCTACGATCCCCGCATCCGGTTCGCCGATGGCCCCAAGGTCGATCGCACCTATGTCATCAAACGTCGCAGCTGCATGACGCATCGCACGAACGGCTTCGATGCGGCCGTTGAACGCGGCCATGATCGACGCCGTCGTCAAAGCACGCAGCCGAGGCCATGCCGTCGCTAGGTCGCGCCGCAGGCGCGGATCGCCGTCGAAGCCGGCGAGGTCCGCACGGTGTGCCGAAAGGTTGGCAATAGTTTCAGCGAGAACCGCGGCGCGGGATTCAAGCAGCGCTGCGACCCTGGTTTCGATTCGAGCCGACAGCTCGCGCCTCAGTCGCGAACGTTCAAGCCAGGCCTGCGCCATCTCGGCGTCGAGAACCACGGGCGTATATGGCGCGACGTCAATGCCTACAGGCGGTTCGAAGGTGCCCAGCCGATCCTTGAGTTTCTTCCAGCTATGGCGGCGATCGACGTTGCTGAGCTTCACATGTTCGTCGCCGGCATAGAGTTCGCCGCCGTTGACTGCCGGCCGGACACCGAGCCCGTGCGGGGCCAGTTGGGCATGAAGCTGGCTCCATGAAACACTGTCGTCCAGAATAGGACCCGCCACGTCCTGAGCAAATCTTGTGAACGATGCGAACCCGCTCTCCTGTTCCCATGCTAGGGTTTCCCGGCGGAGCGTCGTTCGCTTGCGGACGCTGCGTTCGAGCGTCGGCTTACGGACGACGTTGCCACCCTGCATTTCGTAACGCGCGCCGACCTCGGATTGCAGGTTCTGCGCATGTTCGATCCGCGCGATGGAGCGCTGCATCGCCTCCTTATATGCTGCGCGGCCGTCGTCTCCTTGACCGAACGGCAATGCGTCACCCGTCGCCGGATCTACGGTTACGAACATCACGTGAAGATGGAAATTGTCGGTATCGATATGCGCGGCCCACAGGATCGCGGCATCCTCGCAGTCCAACTCCTTGGCAAGGACCGCCACAGCGTCGATGCAACCCTGCTCCGTTAATCGCTCGCCTGCCCGGCATGATATGACGCTGTGGCGCACGGGCTTCTTGACCTTGCGGCTGCGTCGCTTGAGCCGCCGCTCGACCTCTTCCAGCCCAGTGTCCCAGTCGAAGGGATGACCGCCGACCTGCGCAGCACGGTACAGAACGCGATCGCGGGGTGGCTCGGGCGTGTTCGACGTGCGCGACATGTACGCTGACAGCGTCAGTCCATAGTCCATGCCGATCGCGTCCGGCTTCAACCAGCGGCGATCGCCGTCAGCCATGTAACTGGCGAGGTAGCGCGCATAGCGCTCCACTCGTTTGGCATTCGCCTTCGACTGGATGAGCTTGATGATCATTGCCGGAATATCGGCAGCACTCGCAGAAAAGCCAAGCTGCGCGCGTCTTTTCTCAACCACGCCGCAGGCGGGCGGTTGCGACACCCGCGGCACGCGGGCGGAGCGACCGCCTGACCCGGGTTCGCCACCGCGAACCCGCATCCTGTGTCAAAATCTTCCCTGCCTGAAGCATCATGCAACATGACGCGGCAACACATGGCGGGACGTGGCAAGGCGTAACGCAGTAGAGCGCGGCGTGACATAGCGCGGCGCGCCATCGCAGGGCGACACAGAACAAAATCTCAGAATGTCCCAAGGATCGGCTTGCGGATTCTGCTTGGCAAAAATTCCACGCAGGAAAACCTCCGATGATCAAGAAATATTGCTGGATGTCCCCTCAAATGGCGAGGGTCTAGGCGATGCCACGCAGAGTGTTCGACGGCATTAAGTTGTCCCAGGACATAGCGCAGATGCAGGCAGCAGACAAGGTGTCGCCGCCCAGCGCCCAACCGTCGCTGATGGACGTGGTGCGTCAGTTTGCGACCTACATCGACACGCGGGCCAAGCTGGGCTGGACCGAAACTATGATCGCAGCGGTGTTAACCGAAGCCGGATACGCGATCGGGCCGGCGACGCTGCGTTCTTACTGCACGCGGCTGCGCAATGAGGGCTTGCTCCCGCCACTCACGGGCAAAGCGCCAAAACAGCCGATACCCGCACCGGCGCCAGTCCCGGCTGGTCGGCCGCCCGCCCCGGTCGCAGCACAGTCGATCCCAATCAGTAAACTTGCAAGCGACAGCGTCGGCGTCGTCGCCGCGACTATGTCGATCGCGGAACCAATTGTGGACGGCGCCATGTCGCGAGCGCCGCCGCCCACAGGACCAACGGCAGAAACGACACCCCCCGCTCCCCTCGCCGCAGGGCGCACCTTCAAGGTCAATCGCACTACCCTTCCGCCCGACCGGGCATGAGACCATAGCCAAGGAATGAAGCCATGAACATTACCGTACCCACAGTGCTAAACTGCCGGCTCCGCCGCACCATCCTGAGCATCAAGAACAAGGGCGGGGTCGGCGGGAGCCACCTCACCATTGCAACCGCAACGCTGTTGCGGATGAGCGCCAACGGCGCGTTCACGACGGTGTTGGTCGATCTCGACGGCTCAACCGGCACCACCATCAGTAAGATGGGCGAGCGCGATGCTGACGGCATCATAAAGGAGGAGCAGTCGCTCGAGAATGGCGTGCCAGCGATCGACCTGTTCGATCCCGATCAGCGTGGTCAGTTGCTGCGGCTGACGCAGGTCGAGGACCGGTTCTTGATCCTCGACGGACCCGCGGCTTCGCTGAACACGTTTCGCGCGCTGACCGAAAACCTCGACGCCCGGGACTTCGCCCAGGCCAACGCCGACTCTGGGCGCGAACTCGTCGTGATGATCCCGATCACACCGCATTTGGCCGCGATTTCTGCAGTGCGCGACGCAATTGAAATGTTTGGGGATCAGGCCAGGTACGTCGTCGTGCGCAGCATGCTGGGATATAAGCCGAACGACTATGTGCTCTGGGACTCGCCCGCGTTCTGCGACAAGTTCGGCCGGGTCGTGAGCGGCAATTCCAAAGCGATGCTTGCCGAGGTCGGCGGCATCGTTCTCGACATGCCCACGCTCAACCCGAAAGTGTTGGCGCGCGCCGAAGCGCTTAAGCTGACGTTCGCCGAGGCGCTCCATTCCCCGCTCCTTGAAGTGGACGAGCGCACCTCGGTCCGCAAGTGGCTGAATGCTTGGGCCGGGCAGCTCGATCTCATCCGAGATCCCCTCGGCCTGGATCCTTCGTTCAACTGGGACGTCGCATGAGCGCCAGAGATAGCGGCGACCGCCGCAAGTCGTCCGATGAGTTGCTGCGGCAGCTCGTTACCGATGACGAGTATATGGCCGTTCTGGAATATGCGCGTGAGGAGGCGTTGGAGAAGGACAGCACGGTGTTCTTCCTGACGGCTCTGCTCAAGGTGTTCGCGTTCGCCTTCGATCGGTTCCTGCAAATCATCGAGACTGCCGACGTAGGTTGCTCAGCGCTGCTTGCTGCCACTCGTCAGAGTGACACGCGCATCAACCAAACGCTGACGCAGAATCGCGAACTCTTTGAGGCCATGATGTCCAAAAACCTGGATCAGATGGGATATTATGTCGGCGAGATGCGCTCCGCGATGGGCGAAATCCGCGTGGTCAAGGACGATCTGGAGAAGACAGCAACGGAGGCCAAGGCGGTATATCAGGTCTACAAGCGCCTGACGGGCGATGGTGCTGCCAACGCTCTATCCCAGCAGTTTCAGCGCGCCGTGTCTCTGGCTCACGAAAGGGCCATGCCTGACTACAAGGATCGGCTGAGCGAGCTGATTGGCATGAAACTCAGCGGGTTCGTCGTCTTGGCGGCGCTCATGACGGTCGAGATTGTGATCCTCGGCATTGTGATCGTCGCATTCAAGTAGGGCGCTTGGCCAAAACCTTCGACGATCCTAGAACTGGTCGATGGCCAGCATCATTATCACCGAAATCAAGGCGCTGACGCTTCGGCATCGCTTTCTCAGCCGGCTCAACAATCGGTCGGACATCACCGCGCCAGGAAGCATCAGTCCAGCGCTCGAAAAGCGTCTGGTCCGCTTTCTCGTCGCTGGCGTAGATTATGATGCGGAGCCCGGCGCGGGAGGATGGCCCGTGCCGACCGGCGCGCGATACACCAAACTCTGCTTCTCGCCGCTGCTAGCGGCGAGCGCGACCGCCAAGCTCTCAGGCCGCCTCTATACGCTGCCGCAATCGATCGACCAATATGTCGATTATATCGAGAAGATCACGACGATCGCCCCGGCTCACGACGCCGAGCTGATGCAGCTGTTTCGGTTCACGCCGTCGTGGCTGTTTGACGCGACCGCGGCGATGCGGGCTCAATGCCCGGAAGCATGGCGCCTCCTTTTGAGCAACGAGTTCGCGCTTGCGCTCCAGTTGTGGCGGCCGCTTGGCGATATCGTGGAAGGCAGCCCGTTCCGTCATCCACTGATCCACGGCTTCATGATCTTGGCCGAGGCGGAGCGGGGCTGCCTCATCATGCGGCATCTTGCGCGCGTGCGCCGGATTGCGGAGCGACCGGAGCTGTTGGAGGCGTTGGACTCCAAGCTTCCGCTTGGTACGTGGTTCAAGCCCGACGAGCTGCGGGAACTCTATCGCTGGCTGGAATATGCAAGCTTCTCGTCCGGTGCGCTTGGCAAGATCCTGTTCACAATGACGGCCGAGGCGATCGCGGCGTTGCCCCGGGGCTTCGCGCCATGGGCGATCGCACGCGGGGACAAGATCGATCCGTTCGCCCTCTTTGGCGATGACCGCTCCATCCGCAATCTCATGGCGGAGGTCTTCAGGCTGCCCCCTTTGCCACTCGTTGTCGCGCCGGGCGGTTCCATCGAAAATCCCGTCGAGCGGAAGCGCATCATACTACGCGACCATAATCCCTTCAGGTGGTATGGCATGACCAACAAGGTTCTACCGCTTATACTTCTCGATGGAATCCGCGCTGCCTATCCGCCGAAGCGCGTCCCAAACCTCGCAGTCCAGCCCACCTCACGGTCAAATCGCGAGATACTCATGGCGCTCGCCTCGGTCATACGGAAAGGGGTCGACCCTGACCAGCAAGCTATAATGGAGGCTGCGTCCCGGACGTACACAAAGGGCTCGCAGATCTTTCATGGGGCGTTGGTCGAGCTCGACGGTAATCGGAAGATCGGGTTGAAGCTGGCGCAACTGTATCTGCCACACCGGGGTCGGGACGGTTCCGGTGCACGGTTCGATCCAACCATGTGGCTAACGCCGCTGCGCGACGCCAAGTTCTGGCGGATGTTCATCGATCTGCGGCGGGGCAGTGCGATGCATCGCAACCGGCATTTCGGGTTTAGATCGAAGGTGCGGGCGGCTATCGGTATCTTGCGTCGCGGATATGGCGGATTCTTTGCAAGCCTGACTTGGTCCGAGGAGACCGCGCGGATCACGTGCGATCTTGCCGCCGCTATCGGCCCGATCAGCGCAAACCCTCAGATCGCCTACGCAATCCAAAACCTCGAACGGAAACCTTCGATCCGACGGCGAATGGGGATTACCGTCCGGCGCCTCGGTTACGGGGACGGCAAGAAGCGCAGTGCGGCGGCGTCACGGGTAAAAAAGGTCAAGTGATTTACCACAAGGGTGGAAACCGGCAAGGCCGCTTTGCAGCAGACACAAAGATTTATGCTCTTTTGTTCATGTTGGGGGCATCGCCGCCGTCGCTGCCCAGGCCTCCGGAAATGCTTCGGATGCTGGCCCGCGCTCGGCGCTTGGCGATGTTGGGGACTCCCTGACTCACGCCGATGACCCCAATGGTAAAATCGTCGCGGTTGAACCTCCCCGCATCGGGGCAGGCGATCGAAAAATCCTGGAGCTTCACCTCCAGCTTCGGGTCAGGCAGCCGATCCGCTGCAATCGCGCTCGACCGCGCGGCATCGGTCTGTGCCGCTCGCGCGGCAATGCTCGGCACATCACGGTCTGCCCGCGCAAGAGCCTGATTGAACGTCAGCGGCTCTGCCAGTGCAGGCGCTGACAAGAGAATCATCGACGAGAAAGCAAAGTGGCGACCCATGGAGTATGCCCATCCGGCGGATCACCTCGGCCACCGGAGTCCCCGTCCCCACCTGCTTCAACGTGAACGCGATCTGCTCGTCCTTGTGGTTTGACTTCTTCATGTCCGGCTCCGTGCCTGCAGGCCCGACAGGGCCGGAAGACCCTCACTCAAACTGAAGGAAGAAACGGCGGGAACGTCAGACCCTGCAATTGGCAATAGCTCTGCCAGATCAACGGATCGTCGGATGGCCGCTTCGCATTTCCAGACCCACTGCCCAGCGCCGCTGAAAGCCGCGCCAATAGCTCGGCTGGTCCGACGAAGCGGGTTTGCCGCCTACATTCTGGAATGGCGCGAGCGGCCATGTGCCGTCACGCGAAAGCGGCGGCATGACATCCAGATATGCGCGCTTGGATTCATCACCTTTCAGATTGAGATCGAGAAAGGCAGTGATAAAATGCTGATTGATCGCGTTGATCCGCTCGGTCCACCACACCGGCTCGGCGAAATATTCCCGCGTGGAAAAATCGCTCTCGGCCTCGGCGGGGGGCGGATTGCCACCGACATTGTGCCGGGCGTTCTGAAACAACAGAAAGTGGCGCTCGTTCGCGCCCATGTGTTCGAACATCCAGCGCACCCCGCCGGTCGCATCGACGATGTCATCCTGATCGCCGTCAATGATCAGCACCGGCTTGGTAAAGGCGCCGAGCGCAGCCTCCGACCAGACCCGCACATCGGGGCTGCCGCCGAACGGGGCAATCGCCACCACGGCCTTGATCCGCGCAGCAAGCGATGTTCCCGCAGTCTGGCTCTCCAGCAACTGCGCGCGCGCGGGCGGCGGCAGGCGGTCCAGCACCGGGCTCGCCGGTGCATAGTCAAGCCCGGCAGCGCCCAGCACGCCGAACCCGCCCATCGAATAGCCGACCAGGCCAATCTGCGCGGCATCGATCATGTGACCCAGCGGATCACGCGGCACGGCAGCGCGGCGTATGAGATCGTCAAGAACCAAGCGCACGTCGCGGGCGCGGTGGATCAGCACATTGCCGAACGAAACCGGAAGCGCGGTCGGGCCTGTCGCGCGCTGATCGGCATGATCGATCGCGACGACCACATAGCCCTTGCTTGCAAGGTTCTCGGTCAGCCACGTCATGAACGTGTCCCAGCCGTTATACCCATGTGATACGACGACCAGCGGGAAGCGGCGTCCCTTGAGCGGCACCGCACTGTCCACGGCGAGGCTCGAAATGACGAAATCGCCGCCCGTGCCATCGGGCTTTGGCAGCCGATGCGCAAACGACGTGCGCAAAGCGCCCGGAGCAACCTCAGCGGGATACCAAATCCGCGCGCGGATCGTCCGCGTCGATCGCGAAATGCCGGTGGCAGCCAGCATCACGCTGTCTGGCGCATCCACCGCGATGCTTTGCGTGCCGATCGCATAGGACCCCAGCGCGGCCAGCTCCGGTGCATCGACCGGTGGAACCGCATAGGGTTGCCGAGGAGCGAGCCGGGCATGCGCAGCGGACTGGGCCAACGCCACCAGGAGCAAGCCCGACATAAGCAAACACGGGAGGGGCTTAATCATTCTCTCGTCCAGTTCTTCGTGTCCGCCAGGCCCGTGAAAACGAAAACGCGCCCAAGCAGGGGGTCTGCTTGGGCGCGCCTTCATGTCATCCTCAGGACGATCAGAAGTTCAGGCGAACGCCAGCGGCATAGCGCGCGCCGGTATCTACAAAATCCAGTACCTGATTGTTGAAGCGCCCGGTGGTGATGTTGGTCGAGTTGGTCACGTTGGTGCCTTCGGCGAAGACCTGTGCAAATTTCGTAATGTCGTAGCTTACGCGCACGTCAATCTGATCGAATGGACGGCGGAACACCGGGTCGCCGCCCTGGCTCGGCGTGACCAGATATTCAAGGAACCTGCCACGGCGGTTGTAGGCGATGCGTGCAGCAAAGCCGTCCTTCTCGTAGAAGCCGGTGACGTTGTAGCTGTTGCCGAGTCCTTCGAGCGCGAACGACGTGGTTGTGCTATTGACGTCGAATGCGGCATCGCTGTCCACCAACGTAGCGTTGGCCGACAGACCCAGACCATCGAGCGGTCCCGGCAGATAATCGAAGGTATGCACCAAATTGAGCTCAATGCCCCGCACCGAGGCATTCTGGGCGTTGCGCGGGCGACGCACGTTGAATGTCGCAGTGTTGGGCCCGGTGATGCCGTTGCCGATTGGAAGATTGCTGGCATTGGCAATAGCGAAGGGTTCGGCCGAGCGGGTCTGGACGATGAAGTTGTCGATGCTCTTGTAGAAGAACGCGGCCGACAAAGTGGTTGTCGAGGTCGGATACCATTCGAACGAGAGATCGAAATTGTCCGAAGTGTAGGGGCGCAGGCTTGGATTGCCGCCGCTGGCATCGAGACTTGCCGGACGGGTCACGTCAAAGTTGGTTCGCGGTGCCAAATCGCGGATCTGCGGTCGGGTCAGCGTTCGCGAAGCGGAGAAGCGGGCAATGATCTGATCCGTGAAGTTCACCTTGATGTTCACGTTAGGCAGGAAATAATTGTAGCTTGACCGCTGCGCGGTGGCCACCGGCGCACCGCCATTGGCAAATACCGCATTATAGATCGTCGGATCGCCGAGAACCGAGAGCAAGTCGGTCAGCGCCAGCTGGCGGCCGCTCGCGGTCAGCTCGGTATGCACATAGCGTGCGCCGATATTGACCACCCACGGCAGCGAACCGAGATTGCCTTTGAAATCAGCTTCGAGGTAGCCGGCATAGACCCCTTCCGAGATCGCAAACGAGTTTGGCTGGACCGCAGCCGCATATCCGTTGGTCGAAGCCAACAGCGCCGCAGTCGTGCCGGCCGGGAGGCCGCGAGCGGCGTCGCGCGCCGCGGCTTGGGCAGCGCTCTCGAGGAAGGCGAAATAGGCGTTGGCATTATAGCCCTGAATCGCCGTGGGCACAGTGCCCGACCCGCTGGGCGCGCGCAGCGTAAGGGAGCTGAGCAGCGCGGGCGACGAGGCCTCGTTATAGCCACAGTAAAGGCACAGCGTGTTGGGATTGGTCGCGATGCTCTGGCTGTTCTTGCTGCGGTTGGTGTTGATCAGGCCAAACCGGACCTTGTCCAACACACCACCATCAGACTTCCATTCGGTGTCGAGCTTGTATTCGAGCACGCGCTCGGCCTCGCTATTGCCCTGACGCAGCGCGATATGCGTGCGGCCCAGCGCAGGATTTGTCAGGTTTGCCGAATAGTTCAGCGTCGACGGGAAGTTATTTCCTGTCGCTTCCTGGAAGCTGTACCGGCTGGGGATGCCGATCACGGTGAAGTAATTGCGTCCACCGGCCGAATCCGACGCACGCGACCATGAAACATCGGCCTTCACGGTCAGGTTGGCGTTCGGCTTCCATTCGACATTACCGCCAGCCGCATAGGTTTTGACGAAACGGTTGTTCGACGTCTGGATGAGGTCGGCGTTGCCGTTGGTGGTCAGCGAGGTAACGGTGCGGTTCGAATCGATCGCTGCGGCAGTGTAGCTCGAAGGTTCGAACCAACTGCCGAGCGCCTGGACGCGGGAATTCACATTGAACTGGTTATAAAGGCCATCAACGGTGACTGTTAGCTGATCGCTCGGACGGTATTGGGCCGTCCCGGTCACGCCGATGCGTTCGCGCGACTGGTCGTCCTGACCCACATCCTGGTTGCGCGGTGCAAAGACATTGGTGAACAGCGGGGTTGCGGTCGGTCCGACGGCGACGCCGGGCAGATAGCCGCGATTCTGAGTAAAGCGCGTCTGCGCATCGCGCTTTTGGTAGGAAACCGATGCCAGCAGGCCGAGCGTCCCGTCAGCAAACGTGTCGCTGATCAGGCCGAAGGCCTGCGGCGTTACTTGACCGCTATTGCGTTCATACTGGCCCTTGGCCGAAACGACGGCCTTGAACCCTTTGATATCCAGCGGACGCGGGGTCTTGACGTTGAGCGTCGCGCCGATGCCACCGTCCTGAAGGCGGGCCTGCGAGCTTTTGTAAACTTCGGCTCCGCTGATCAATTCTGCCGCGAGAAGATCGAAGCTGAATTCGCGGCCCTGGTTATCGCTGGCGAAGGTGCGCCCGTTGATCAGCACCGTGTTGAACGAAGGCCCGAAGCCGCGCACGGTAACAAACCGGCCCTCGCCGTTGCTGCGGTCGATCGCCACGCCGGGAATGCGCTGGAGCGATTCCGCCACGTTGGTATCGGGGAACTTGCCAAGATCTTCCGAGCTGATCGCATCAACAATGCTATCGGCATTTTTCTTGATGTTGGCGGCACTGCTAAGGCTGCCGCGAATGCCGATGACAACGATGTCCTCGGGCTCGGCCGCCGGTTTTTCGGTCGGCTCTGCTGTCGGAGTGGTCTGTGCCAAGGCGGGCGCCGCGGAAAGGATCATGGCTGCGGCGAGCGCGCCTGCGCTGGCCTGCGCGAGATAAACGGTCATTCGCCCGTGGGCGACCCGATCGGTCGATTTCATAGCATCCTCCCTAGCGTATGTGGGCCTTGCTTTCGAAGGTCGCCACGATTTCGATCTGATGCGAGGCAATGTACCCTCTGGTCAGTTCTTCATTTATATGATTTATTCGGCCGCGTTGTAAACAGCATTTTCGTTGCCAAATGTTCACGTTGCAAAGCGCGGCAAAAAAGGGTCGCTTCCATCGAGGTGCCGGCTCGGCAGATTTGACCACTGGCGCGCGCAAGGGCAGCAAGGAAGGCCGGGGGAATGGAAACGCTAGTGCGAACGGTAGTTATTGTCGGCGGCGGTAGTGCTGGCTGGATCGCGGCGGCGCGGATTGCGGCGCGCAATGGCACCGGCCCGGATGCTGTCCGGGTGGTGCTGGTTGAATCCGCCGCAATTGGCACCATTGGGGTCGGCGAAGGCACCTGGCCGACCATGCGCAATACGCTGCGCAAGGTGGGCATCAGCGAAACGCGCTTCATTCGCAAATGCGATGCCGCCTTCAAGCAAGGGGCGAAATTCGTCCGCTGGACCGACGGCACGGACGCAGACGGTTACTATCACCCGCTCAATCCGCCGCAGGGCGCAACGCAGATCAACCTTTCCGGGCATTGGCAGCAACGCCAGCACGATACGCCGATGGCGTTCGCCGATTCGGTCGATTTTCAGCCGGCACTGTGCGAGGCCGGGCTCGCCCCGAAGGCAATCACCACCCCCGAATACGGCGCCGTCGCCAATTATGCCTACCACCTCGATGCAGGCAAATTCGCCACGATGATGCGCGATCACGCTGTCGGCACGCTCGGCGTAGAGCATTTCGTCGATGATGTGATCGGCGTGCGCATGGCCGAAAATGGCGATATTGCGGGCCTAGATCTCGAGCAGCATGGCGCGCTCGATGGCGACTTGTTCGTCGATTGCACAGGCTTTGCCGCGCTTTTGATCGGCGGCGTCTATGATTCAAAATTTCGCGATTGCAGCGACGTGCTGTTCGCCGATCACGCATTGGCGATGCAGGTCCCTTATCCCGAGGAGGACAGCCCGATCGCGTGCCACACCATCTCGACGGCCCAAAGCGCCGGGTGGATCTGGGACATCGGGCTGTGGACACGGCGCGGGATCGGCCATGTCTATTCCAGCAGCCATATCAGCCATGATCAGGCCGAAGCCGAGCTGCGCGCCTATATCGGCCCGCAATCAGAAGCGCTGACCGCGCGCCGGATCGCGATTCGCGCGGGCCACCGCGAAACCTTCTGGTCGCACAATTGCGTTGCAGTGGGATTGTCGGCGGGATTTCTCGAGCCGCTGGAAGCCTCGGCGCTGATGCTGGTTGAGACGGCGGTGGATTGTATCGCCGACCGGCTGCCCCGGACCCGACCGGTAATGGAAACGATGGCACGGCAGTTCAACGCCGCGTTTACCCACCATTGGGAAAGAATCATCGAATTCCTGAAGCTGCATTATCTGCTGACCAAGCGGACCGACACCAGCTTCTGGCGCGACATCGTAGCGCCAGAAAGCGTGCCCGACGGCCTTCGCGACAAGCTAGAAATGTGGCGCTATCATCCCCCCACCGCGCAGGACTTTCCGCATCAGCCTGAGGTGTTTTCCTGGCCCAGCTATCAATACGTGCTCCACGGCATGGATTTTGCGAACCATTACGCGCGCCTTGCCGATCTGGACGCCGAGACGGGCGCGGCGCGGCGCTGGTTTGCCAACAACGAGCGGGTGCGCGGTCAGGCAATGTCGCAATTGCCCAAACATCGTGAGTTGCTAGGTAAGATCAGAACCCACGGCCTCCAGACGGTTTAAGGCGAATGGGCATTACACCACTGACCGCCAGTCGCCACGGCAACATCAGGATCGGGGCCCGGCCAGATCCCGTTTATGGTGCGCGGCACAACCATGCTGTTCTCGGCGCAAGCGAGATTATGTACGCGTCGGCAGATTTTCCTTTGCTGCTGATGAAGGATGGTGAAACTGGGGCGTTCAACATCGTCGCACTGTTTGGCTTTGCGCCGGGGCAGAACCGGTATGTCATCAACGGCCGTTGGCAAGCAACATGGCTGCCTGGAGCGATGCTACGCTATCCGTTCTACCGCGATGAAAACGCCCCTCATGGCCTTGCGATCGACGAGGAGTGCGGCCTGCTCCATACAGCGCAGGGGGAAGCGCTGTTCACCGATGGACAGCCTACGCGCTTTACGACCCACATTGCCCAAACCATCGTCGCGCTGGTCGATGATATCGCCGCCGCCCAGACGCTCGCCCGAATATTGGCAGCCAGCGCGCTGGTTCGGCCGCTGGAGTTGATTTTGACCGATGCTTCTGGCCACGAGAACCAGATCGATGGCCTCTATGGCATCAGCCAGCAAGCGCTCGATGAGCTAAGCGACAGCGCGGTGCTGTCGCTCCATCGCAGCGGCGCACTGCGCGCGGCGAACGTGATCGCAGCATCGCTGGGCCAGCTGGAAAGGGTTCGCCAGCTTCACGACCACGCCAGCCCGCAGCCATTGGCCAGGATGGCCTACGCCATCATCGACTGAAGCGGCAATCAGATCGCCTCGAGGTACCAGACGACAACCGATTGCGGCCAGAGCAGCGGCAATTCGATGCCGGACTTCATCAGCGCATCTCCCATCATCTCGCTTGGCTCTGCTGCTCCGGCTGGCCATAGCTGGGACATGCGATAGCATTTGGCAGGATCGAGCCCGTCGAACCGCAATCGCCCCGGCAGTGTCGCCGGATGCCCTTCAAGCAAGGCATAAGAAAACAGTGCCGCGGACTGGTCGGCTGCAACAATGCCAAAGACGTCGCGCTCGGGCGACGTATCGATCCGCACCCTATCGCCGCCGTGGATGAGCGCGCGGTGCCGCTTGTGCAGCGCGATGGCTGCGGCAAGTTCCGATGCCTCTGCATCGGTCAGTTCGCACAGATCCATCTCCAGACCCATGTGCCCGAAGATCGCGACACCGGCGCGCATTGCCATGCTCAAGCGCCGACCGGTGATGTGGCAATCGCGGGGACCGACATGTGCGCCCAGCAGCGCGCAGGGGAAGAAATAGGAAGCGCCGCGCTGGATGCGAAGGCGGTCGATCGCGTCGTTGCTGTCAGACGTCCAGAGGCGTTGCGTGCGCTGAAGTATAGCGTAGTCGGCGCGGCCACCGCCAGAGGCGCAGCTTTCGATCTCCACCCCCGGATGCGCCGCCCTGATCCTGTCGATCAACGCATAAAGCGCTAGGACTTGAGCATGCACCGATGCGCGTCCATCGCTGTTGCCCGGATGGTTGATGTCCCGGTTGATGTCCCATTTCAGATAACCGATGGGATGGCGGCGCAGCAGCGCGTCGATCCGATCAAACAGATACTCGCACACTGCGGCATTGCTCAGGTCCAGCACGTATTGATTGCGCGACGGCACTTGCGCGGCGCCCGGCACCGACAGCACCCAATCAGGATGCGCGCGGAAGAGATCACTGTCGGGATTGACCATTTCAGGCTCCACCCACAAGCCGAATTCCATCCCCAGCGCGCGCACCGTGTCGATGAGCGGTGTCAGCCCATCGGGATAGACCGCCTCGCTGACGGTCCAATCGCCAAGACCCGCCCGGTCGCTGCGCCGCGTTCCGAACCAGCCGTCGTCGAGCACGAAGCGCTCTACGCCAAGCGCTGCTGCGCGCGTCGCAAGGTCGGCGAGCACAGCCGGGTCGTGGTCGAAATAGATCGCTTCCCAGCTATTATAGTGCACCGGACGCGGACGCGCGGTGACAGACGGATCGACGATCGCAGTCCGCACGAAATGATGCAGCCGCTGCGATACGGCGTTAAAACCGTGATCGCCAACCGCTGCGACCAACATCGGCGTCGTATATCCCTGATCCTGCGCGAGCCGCACTTCGCCTGGCAGCAGCAGCTCGCCAAACTGGACCGCACCGCGCCCGTCGGCTAGCTGCTCGATGCGGTGGGCATGGTTGCCGCTCCACGCCAGATGCAGCGCCATCACCTCGCCCTGCCGTTCGCTGGCATCCTCGCTCGCGAGGATCGCGCCGGGGAAACAATCGTGCGATGTGCGGCCACGGCGATTTTCGCGCACCACCGCCCCGGTCGGGATCGGCGCGCGCCGGGCCATGAACTCCCCCGCCCAGCGCCCGGAAAAGCCGATATGGTCGCTTGCCCAAACCGGCAGCGGAATGACGGGTGCCGCGAGATGATCGAGCGTGCAGGCCTCGCGATGCCGGTTAATGATCTGCGCGGCGCAGCGCAAAACCCCGGTATCGCCGTCAAGGGCAAGCGTGTGGATGAGTTCGAGCGCGTTGACTGCGTCAACCGACCTGAGCGTTATCGAAATTCCCTCGACGGCAATTTCCATCAGACGCAGCAATGGCGCAAAACTGGCGCCGTCGCGGTGGAGCGCAAGGCCGGGCGCGCCAACATAGCCCGATGCCATGAGCGGCGTGAGCGTGATGCGCGGCTCAATGGAGGGCGCGTTGGGTGGTATGGCGCGGACCACCGATGCTGCGACCGATTCGGGCGTTGTCGCGGGCTGCAGCGCGGTGCCGAAGTAAAGGATCGACGCCTCCTGATGGCGCAGATCGAGCATCAACGTGGTGCCGCCAGCATCAAGGCGGACGAACGGGTCGTGCATAAAGTGCTTACTCCAGGGTGGCAGGCTGTTACCGCCCAAACGACATTTATAATATAATTATTGCCAAAGCGAAGTGAGTCAGCAAAATGGCACCGAAGAGCTGAACACAGTGGGGGGCTATGCTAGGCGTTTGTTACTATCCTGAACATTGGCCGGAGGAGCGCTGGGCGCAGGATGCCGTAAAAATGCGCGCGCTTGGCCTGACCACTGTGCGCATCGGCGAGTTTGCCTGGGGCAGGATGGAGCCCGATCCCGGCCGGTATGAGTTCGACTGGCTCGACCGCGCGATCGAAACTCTCGGCGCTGCCGGCATGCGTGTCGTTATCGGCACGCCGACCGCGACTCCGCCCAAATGGCTGATCGATGCCCACCCCGAAATCCTCCCGGTCGATATTCACACCGGCAGCGTGCGCGGTTTCGGATCGCGGCGGCATTATGATTTTTCCTCCGAAACCTATCTGGCCGAGGCGCTGCGCATCACCAATGTGCTGGCCGAACGCTATGGCACCAACGGCCATGTGATCGGCTGGCAAACCGACAACGAGCTGTGCTGCCATGATACTGCGATGAGCGGATCGGTCGCCGCGCGCGATGCTTTTCGGCGGTGTTGCGCGGAACGCTATGGCACGATCGAAGCGCTCAATGCAGCCTGGGGCAATGTGTTCTGGTCGATGGAATACCGCAGTTTCGACGAGATCGAACTGCCTATTCTCGCCGTGACCGAGACCAGCCCCTCGCATCGGCTGGCCTATCGGCGCTTTTCGTCAGACCAGGTGGCGCGCTGGCACGCAGCGATGGTGGCGGCGATTCGCGTCCACGCCCGCGATCAATGGGTGACGCATAACTTCATCCCGATGGACATGACCGGGGTCGACAATTTTGCGATCTGCGAACCGCTCGATTTCGTCAGCTTCGACAGTTATCCGCTGGGCATCTCCGATATGGCGCTGGCCCGCGCACCGGCCGCCGAGATCAAGCCGTTCATGCGCACCGGATTGCCCGATCTTACCGCAATGTACCTCGATCAGACGCGGGGCCTGTCCAAAGGGGCCTTCTGGATCATGGAGCAGCAGCCGGGGCCGGTGAACTGGGCACCGCATAACCCGATGCCCGCTCCCGGCATGGTGCGGCTGTGGACCTTGCAGGCGTTTGCGCATGGCGCCGCTTGTGTCAGCTATTTCCGCTGGCGACAGGCACCCTTTGCGCAGGAACAAATGCATGCAGGCCTGCTGCGCCCCGACCATGAACCCGCCGAGGCATGGCCCGAAATCGCGCAAGTGGCAGCCGAGCTTGAAGCGCTTGGATCGCTCGCGGAAAAAGCCCCGCAAAGCGCGGTGGCGCTGATCGTCGACATCGAATCGCGCTATGTCAGCGACATCGAAAAACAGGGCGCAGGCTATCGCTACGATCAGCAGGTCTATGCTTATTACAGCGCGCTGCGCTCGCTCGGCCTCGATGTCGATTGCATCGCACCGGGCGATGACTTGGCGGGATACAAGATGGTCGTCATACCTGGCCTCGCCATGCCAGATGCTGTGGCGCTGGCAGCGCTGGAGGCGAGCGATGCGCTAATCCTGTTCGGCCCGCGATCGGGCGCGAAGACTCGGGAATTCACCGTACCCGATACGTTGGCACCGGGCTTGCTCCGCGGGCTTGTGCCCGTTCGCGTGCGCGCGGTCGAAACGCTGCGGCCCGATTGCAACGGCGTGCTGATCGCGGGCAATCAGCAATTCGAATGCGGCACGTGGTGCGAGCTTCTCGACGTTATGGGCGGCGAGGTGCTGGCGACGTACGAGACCGGAGCGGCTGCTGTAGTGCGGAACGGACGCACGACCTATATCGGCTGCGTTACCGATGACGCCTATCTGCGGCAGATGTTCGAAGGTCTGGCGGCGCAGGCGGGGCTGGCGACCACGGCGCTGCCAGCGACACTCCGGCTGCGGCGACGCGGCACGATGATGTTCGCGTTCAACTATGCGCCCGAACCGGTCGACGCGCCAACGCCCGAATCCGCCGACTTCATTATCGGCACGCGCAGTGTGCCGGCTTATGGCGTTTCGGTGTGGCGCACCGGATAAGCCATCACCACAAGAGAGGCGACGGACCGATCATAACGGACCGCGGACCGAAAGAGGATGAATGATGGCCATTGGCAGCGCAGCGCAGTTCGTAGTTTTCAGCCTGGTCATGGCGCTTATTGGCGGGCTGACATGGTGGAAATGCAGGTCGCCCCATGCGCGCAGCAAGGATGAAAGCCGCGAGTTCTTTCTCGCCAGCGGCGGGCTGACCTGGGTTTATGTCGCGGGGTCGATCACGATCACCAATCTGGGCACCGAACAGCTGGTGGGCAATAATGGCGGGCAGACGCTGATCCTCGCGTGGTGGGAACTGGCCGGTTTTATCGGCTTGCTGATCCTCGCGCTCGTGTTTGTGCCGATCTACTACCGCAACAATTGCACCACGACCACCGAACTGCTTGAAAAACGCTATAACGACGGCCGCATCCGCACCATGATCTCGGTGTTGTTCATGAGCGGCTATGTCTTCATCAGTATGCCATCGGCGCTCTATACCGGATCCCTGTTTCTTCAGACCGTGTTCGGCATACAGGCCCCGCAGATGGTGCTGGGCACGGGAATAGCCATTCTGGGCGGCTGTTACGGCTTGCTGGGCGGGCTGCGCGCGGTTGCGGTTTCGGAAACCTTTGCCGGCGTCGGCCTGCTGGTGATCTGTTCCGCGCTGGTGCTGCTGGCACTGGGCGCGGTCAATTTTGACCTGAGCGGGATCCCGGCCGACCGGGTGACGCTGATTGGCAGCCCCGACAGCCCGATTCCGTGGCCGACCTTGTTTACCGGCATGATCTTCATCCAGATCTTCTACTGGTCGACAAATCAGGCAATCACGCAGCGGGCAATGGCATCCCCCTCTGTCCGCGAAGCGCAAAAGGGTGTGCTGGCGGCCGCGGCCATCCGCATCATGATCGTCCCGGCCATTGTCGTGCTGCCTGGCGTGGTCGCCTACAAGCTTTATGGCAATATCGGCGACCGGGCGTTTGGCACCCTGATCGGCGATCTGCTTCCGCCGTGGATGTCAGGCGTGTTTGCCGCGATCCTGGTAACCAGCGTGGCGACCCACTTCGTCGCAGTGCTCAACTCGGCGGCGGCGCTGTATGTGTGCGACATCCATCAGAAATATGTAAACCCCAAAGCGTCGGTCGGCCGGGTCAATGCCATCATATCGGTGCTGTGCATCCTGATCGCGATCGCGATGATCCCGGTCTATTCCAATGCGACGAGCATCATCAATCTCCTGCAGCAAATCAACGGCCTGCTCAGCATGCCGATCCTCAGCGCGTTCATTGTCGGATTGCTGTTTGCCGAGGTTGAGGCAATGGCAGCGATTGCCGGGGTGGTGTTCGGCGTGCTGCTCTATGCGTTCTTCACATTCGTCTATGCGCCATTCGGGCTGCATTACATCCACCTGATGCTGGTCACCCTGATCCTGACGGTGAGCTTCGCGCTAATCGTCAACCGCGTGATCTTTGGACGGACAGCCCGGTTCGTCGGCTTCAAGGGCGCGTTTCTGGAGGTTGATCGCGCGGCTTCATGAGGCGATGCCGAGCGCTTGAATACCCCCAATCAGCCCATGACGCGGCCGCCATCGATGATCAGCGCCTGGCCGGTGATCATCGAAGAGGCGCGCGAGGCCAGGAACAGCGCGGATTCGGCAACGTCGCAGCCGGTGATCAGGGTTTTGAGGCTTTGCGCGTCAATGCACTCCTGCACTGCGTCGGAGGTCATCCACAGCGACTTCTGGCGCTCGGTCACCACCCAACCTGGGATCAGTGCGTTGACCCGGATCTGGTCGGGGCCAAGTTCGCGCGCGAGCGAGCGGGTCAGCCCGATGATCGCTGCCTTGGCGGTGACATAGGCGGGATAGCCCGACAGGCCGAGATAGGATGAATTCGAGCCAACATTGATGATCGCGCCATGCCCGCGCTCGCGCATTCCGCCAACCACGGCTTGCGCGGTGAAGAAGTGCGGCCGCAAGTTCGTCGCCAGCGAATCATCCCATGCCTCGACCGACAAAGCATCGATCGTATGGCGATCATCGCGCGCGGCGTTATTGATCAGGCAGTCGACCGCCCCGAAATCGTCGCTAAAGTCAGTGATCGCGGCTTGAAGCGCGGTGACATCGCGAATGTCGCAGGCGCGAAACCACGGCCGCTTGCCCAGCTGGGCCGCGATGGCATCGACCAGAGCCTCGCCCCCCGCCTCCGACAAAGACACAAAGCCGACCTCGGCGCCAACGGCCGCGAAGGCATGGACCAAATAAGCCCCGATCCCGGATCCGCCACCGGAGATGAAAACCCGGCTGGACGCAAGATCAGCATAGCGCGTATACCCAAAATCCGTCACGCCTTCTGCCGCTATGGCCTTGGATTGCGCCGGTAGATTTGCATCGCCGTCGTGCTCGTCGCTCATTGCCGAACCCTCTCCCTCATCCGCTCGGGCCACTTTACACAAATGAGCAGATATTATATGATAATTTTATCGATTGATGTGGCCTAGGAAGCGCATGCGTTTCCTGCGTAAACATTGTCCAACAGCACCGAAAAGGCTCGATCAGTCATAATGCCGGACGGCAGTCGCCCAACCAAGCCCCTTCGCAGCGCGCACAGCTATGGCAAGATGGATCGCGACGGGTTCATCCACCGCAGCTGGATGAAGATCGAGGGCTTGCCCGACGATGTGTTCGATGGCCGACCCGTGATCGGCATCTGCAATACCTGGTCGCAACTCACGCCGTGCAACATTCACTTGCGCGACATTGCCGAACATGTCGCTCGCGGGGTTTGGGAAGCAGGCGGGCTCCCCCTTGAATTTCCTGCGATGTCGCTTGGCGAAACGCAGATGCGGCCGACAGCGATGCTCTTTCGCAACCTGTTGGCGATGGAAGTAGAGGAATCGATCCGCGGCAATCCGATCGATGGCGTGGTGCTGCTCGGCGGCTGCGACAAGACGACGCCCGGGCAGTTGATGGGCGCGGCCAGCGTGGATCTGCCGACGATCGTTGTCTCCTCGGGGCCAATGCTCAATGGCAAGTTCAAGGGCCGCGACATTGGCTCAGGCACAGACGTGTGGCGCTTTTCCGAGGATGTGCGCGCCGGACAGATGCCGATGAGCGATTTTTTGGCCGCCGAAAGCGGCATGTCACGCTCGCCCGGCACGTGCATGACGATGGGCACAGCATCGACAGTGGCCTGTCTGACCGAGGCCATGGGCCTGTCGCTGGCCTATAACGGAACCATCCCGGCGGTCGATTCGCGCCGCCGAACGATGGCGCATCACACAGGTCGGCGGATCGTCAGCATGGTCCGCGAGGATGTCTGCCTCTCAAGCATCGCCACGCGCGCCGCCTTTGAAAATGCGATCAAAGTCCACGCCGCTATCGGCGGATCGACCAATGCCATTCTGCATTTGCTGGCATTGGCAGGCAGGCTCGGCGTGCCGTTGTCGCTCGACGATTTCGACCTGTTGGCGCGCGATGTGCCCTTGCTCGTCGATCTACAGCCCTCGGGCCGATTCCTAATGGAGGATTTCCATTATGCTGGTGGGCTGCCGGCGCTGATGGCGGCTATGGCGCCGATCCTGGATCTTACCGCGCCGACAGCGAGCGGTCGGCCACTGGGCGAGATTATCGCCGGCAAGGAAATTTACAACGATGCGGTGATCCGCTCGGTTGCCGATCCGGCGAAACCTGAATCAGGGCTTTGGGTGCTGCGCGGCAATCTTGCTCCGCTCGGTGCGATCGTAAAGCCAAGCGCGGGTACGCCGGAATTGCTCCACCATCGCGGCCGGGCGGTGGTTTTTGAATCGATCGAGGATTTCAAAGCGCGGATCGATGATCCCGATCTATCTGTCGATAAGGATTCCATCCTGGTGCTGAAAGGCTGCGGACCCAAGGGATATCCCGGCATGCCCGAGGTTGGCAACATGCCGCTTCCGGCCAAGCTGCTCGAACAGGGGGTGCGCGATATGGTCCGCCTTTCAGATGCGCGGATGAGCGGCACCGCTTTTGGCACTGTTATCCTCCACATTGCACCCGAAGCATCGGCAGGCGGCCCGCTCGCCATCGTCCAGAACGGCGATGAGATCCTGTTTGATGGCGCCAATCGCCGTCTCGAACTCTTGATTGACGAGTCCGAAATGGCCCGGCGTCTGGCCGCTTGGGAAACGCAACCCAAACCGGTCCTCGCGACGCGCGGCTATGCGCGGCTTTACATCGAGCATGTGCTTCAGGCCGATCAGGGTTGCGATCTGGATTTTCTGGTCGGCAGCAGCGGCAGCGTCGTCACGCGCGAATCGCATTGATGGCTGGCGGATCGGGGCTGTTGGTCCTCGGCGATTGGGGAACGAGCCATTTGCGGCTTTGGCTGTGCGATGGTGATTCAGTGCTCGATACGCGCGCCGGACCGGGGCTAGCGCCGCTTAATGCGGCGGGGCATCGTCCCGCTGAGGTCTTTGTGGCCGAAATCTCACCGTGGCGACGCGCGCACGGCGCGCTTGGCGCGCTGCTCTGCGGGATGATCGGGTCCAATATCGGCTGGGCCGACGCGGGATATGTCGCGTGCCCCGCCGCACCGCAGGATTTAGCCGATGCGGTAATCGAAGTGACCGCCAGCGACGGGGCGCACTGCCTGATCGTGCCGGGCCTGGCCTGCAGCGGTCTGCTGGGCGGGCCAGATGTGATGCGCGGCGAAGAAACCCAGATCGTGGGCGCGCTCGCGCTGCTACCCGGTCTGACAACTGGCCGCCACCTGCTGTGTCTGCCTGGCACGCACAGCAAATGGGCGATTGTCGAACAGGGGGCGACGATTGCCTTTCAGACAGCGCTGACGGGGGAATTGTTCGCCGTGCTTCAGGCCAACAGCATCCTGCTCGCGCGCAACCTGATGCCTGCCAGCGATGAGGGCTTCGATGAAGGGGTGGCGCGGGTGCGCGATGCCGGGCCTGAGCACGTTCTGCAATTGCTGTTCGAAACACGCAGTCGCCAACTCCGCTTGGGAATGACGCCAGCGCATGCCACCGGATTTCTTTCGGGCCTGCTGGTTGGTGCCGAAATCGCTGCGATGGCCGGGTTGGCCACCGCGGCACCCGGATCGGTCGTACTGGTCGGCGCGCCGCCGCTGACCGCGCTCTATGCCCGCGCCCTTGCGGTATTCGGGCACCAGGCAAGCGCTATCGATGGCGAGCTGGCGGCGCGCACCGGCTTGCAGCGCCTGCACACTTTGAGGAGTGATGGATCATGACCAGGCAACGTCCGATCATTGCCATTTTGCGCGGGATCGAACCCGATGCGGTTGTCACGGTCGCCGAAGCGATTTTAGCGGCTGGGATATCGATGATCGAGGTGCCGCTCAATTCGCCCGATCCGCTGACCAGCATCGCCCGGTTGGCCGAGGCGATGGGCGATCGATGTTTGTGCGGGGCAGGCACGGTCTTGCGTGTTGCCGATGTCGAGGCGGTCTATGCCGCGGGGGGCCGTTTGGTGGTGACGCCAAACACCAATCCTGCCGTGATTGCGCGGAGTGCCGCGCTAGGCATGAAGATCATGCCCGGCTTTGCTACCGCCACCGAAGCCTTTGCCGCGATCGACGCAGGTGCCAGCGGACTGAAGCTGTTTCCGGCCGCAACGTATGGCCCGGCACATATCAAGGCGCTCAAAGCGGTGTTGCCGCACGCCATGGACCTTTATGCCGTGGGCGGGGTCGACGCGGCCAGCATCCCGCAATGGCTTGCGTCTGGCGTCGCCGGTTTCGGACTGGGAAGCGATCTCTATGCCCCCGGTCGTTCCGCCGCCGATGTCGCGGGGCGCGCCGCCAATTTCGTGACCGCTTTTGACACGGCGGTGGGCCAGTGACTTCCGATCACGTGACTCCCGACCATCTCATTCGCGCAGACGCCGTGCTGGGCGAGGGGATTCAGTGGCACAGCGACGCTGGGCTGTGGTGGACCGACATCCAGTCGAGCGCGATCTTCCAGCATGACCTGGCAGGCGGGATGACCCGGCGCTTCGCCACTCCGGAGCGGGTCGGTTCGTTCGCGCTGATCGAGGGTTCAGGCGATCTTCTGTGCGCCTTCGCCTCGGGCTTTGGCCGATTCGATCCTGCCGCCGGAACGCTGGATTGGCTGCACCGGGTCGAGGAACCCGGCGGACCACGCCGTTTCAATGACGGGCGGGTCGATCGAAGCGGCAATTTCTGGGCCGGAACGATGGTCGAGAAGGGCACGTCGAGCGATGCCGCGCTCTATCGGCTGGCACGTGATGGGGCGCTGCGCGTTTGCGTCGACGGCGTAACGATCTCAAACGGTCTGTGCTGGAGCCCGGATGGCAGGGTGATGTATTTCGCCGATAGCCCCGCCCGAACCATCTATGCCTACCCCGTCGATCCCGCCGATGGAACGCTCGGTGCCCGCCGCGTCTTCGCGACCACCCCGGAAGGCGCCTATCCCGACGGTGCCACGGTCGATTGCGAAGGCTGTCTGTGGAGCGCCCAATGGGGGGCATCGCGGGTTGTGCGCTATCGCCCCGACGGCACGAACGACCAGATCCTGACCCTACCGGTTTCCCAGCCCACCTGCGTTGCGTTCATTGGCCCGGACCTGCGCATGTTGGCGATCACGACGGCGCGCGACGGGCTTGAGCCGGCGGCGCTGGCCGATCAGCCGCTGGCGGGCGATATTCTTGTCTATAAGACCATTGTCGCCGGCCTTCCCGAAATGCAATACCACCCCACTACGGGGTAAAACAATGATCGACGTAAGGCACAAGGGCGGGCGCAACCGTACCCACCAGGTAATGCATGAACTGGGGCAGTCCATCGCGGTCGGTGACTATGGCTCGTGCAATCCGTTTCCGATTGAGGCTGAACTGTGTCGGCGACTGAGCGTCAGCCGCAGTGTGTTGCGCGAAGCGGTGAAGATGCTCACCGCGAAGGGAATGCTCGGCTCGCGCCCGCGCCAGGGCACCTATGTGGAACCCGAACGAGTCTGGAATCTGCTCGATCCCGATGTCTTGAGCTGGCTGCTCGAACGCAAATTCTCGCGCGAATTGTTGCTTCAATTCATGGAAGTGCGGCTGGCAATCGAGCCGATGGCCGCGCGGCTCGCAGCACGCGCTGGCGATACGGAAGCACGCGGCGAAATCGCCCTGGCGCTGGCGCGCATGCAGGCGGCTGAAACCGGTGGCGACGATCCGCTTGAATCGGATATCGCCTTTCACGTCGCTATTCTGCAGGCCAGCGGCAATCCCTTTTATGCCAGATTGCGCGATCTGATCGCTGCCGCATTGAAAACCTCGATCCGGCTTACGAACAAGGCCAAAGGGGTGCGGCTGGCCAGCATCGCCGAACACGCCAGCGTTTATGACGCAATCAAGTCGGGCGATGAGGACGCCGCCGGGGATGCGATGCTAAGCTTGATCACAGAAGCAATGGCCCTTGCCAAAACGCTTTAGCGACAGGGTAATTAGCCCCCGGATTTGGGAACCATGACGCCCGGCAGCCGTGTCCAAACTGCGGCGGGCACATGGTCTTGATCGAGACGTTCGAGCGCCATCATAGCCACCCCCCATCGAAATAGTGACCCAATTGACGTGAACGAGCGGCCGGTTCCGGGGAACGGTCAGGGCGGCCTGAATGTCGTTTATTGGGTCGTTGCGAACGCCTTGGTCCGTTGAACAATGTGATGCTTCATGACTTCCGTCACCGCAATCCGCCAGTCCGGAGCCGACTACCTCAGCCGCGAGACAGCGAAATTATCCAATGATCTGAGTGCCCAGCTTTGTCCCGTATGGGGCACCAACATTTCTGAAATCGTTGAAAATGCTCAGAAATCGTCACCTCGACGGTCTCTGAATTAGATATGCTACGGAAAAGTTCGGCATTGTTGCCTGTAAGCCCGCTTTTCAGCAATTCCTGCCGCTGTGATCGCCGCCATACCGTTACTTACCTTGAAGATTGGGTCGTAGTTCGGCTAGGCTTAGCCGATCAGAGCCTTTCTTAGTCCGAACAAGGCTGAGGTCCAAATGACACCCGCGAAGGCAAGGAACGATGTCAGCGGCGCATAATTACCAATTGGGTAGAACCCTGTAGCGTAGAACCAATATGCTACCGGCGCAGTCACAGAGCCAAGCGCGACTTGCCACCAGCGTCGGATGAGTAGACCCGTGAACACACCGGTTACGATGACGATGGGGTTCGCCAATGAAGCGAAGGCAATAATCAGCAGCCAGCCGGTGTCACCCATCAAAAATGCTCCCTCTCCATCACGTCCTGAATTACGTAGCGGCAACAAACTGGCGTTAATAGATGGCGCATTGCGGCAAGCGTTCACCAAAGGCTAAACTATTTGGGAAGTTGCAGGGCGTCGCTGTTGGCGAATTTGGGCCGTGGCGTGCTTTCTTCCCGTATCGAAGTGGAATTTTTGTCCGTTCTCAAGTGACGGATTTCGGCTGGAGCGTTTATACCCGCTGATGGGCGGCCTGGCCCATGCTGTCGATCGCTCCCACACCCGCATAACCCCATGATCATCGCTGCGAAGGGTTTCGCGATCCGGTACGTAGGGTAGCATGGGGCCCGGCTACGGGGAATGGAATTGGTTTGAGCGCGGACGCGGCCAGAGCAGTGAATGATGTGCCTGACGATGACGCGCTGATGGCGCGGCTCGCCTTGCGCGATGCTGCGGTGTTCCGGCTGGTGGTTGAAGCGCACGCGATTGCCGTGCGGCGGATCGGCTATCGCATGCTGGGTGACGCGGTTGAGGCTGAAGATGTTGCGCAAGAGGCGCTGGCTCGGTTGTGGGAACATGCCGGACGCTGGCGTCAAGGCGGGCCGGGAATTGGGGCGTGGCTGCACCGGGTAGCGATGAATGCCTGTCTTGATCGGCTGCGCAAGCGTCGGTTTGGCAGCCAGGATGAGGCCCCTGAGCAGGTTGATACGGCCCCGCTCGCCGACACGTTGATCGAACGCGACCAGCAGCGCGCGGCAGTGCTTGCGTGTGTTGGGGCGCTTGCCGATGCGCAGCGTGCCGCCATTGTGCTGACCTATTACGAAGGATTGTCGAATATCATGGCTGCCGATGCCCTAGAAATGAACATCAAGGCATTTGAATCGCTGCTGTATCGCGCCCGACGGAGCCTGCATCAATCGCTTCTACGCGCGGGAATTGACGGTGTTGGTGGCATGGATTCGGGGGGTGCTGCATGAGCAACTCTATCCCCGCCAGCGTTCATGGGTTTGATCCGGCTGTGGCGCGCGCGCTTGACCTGTTCGATGTGCCCCCGCCGAACGAGAATTTTTTGGCGCGGATGGCGGCGATCGCCGATGCGGCGCCAATTGCCGCCACGGTGCAGGCAAGCGCATCGCCCTGGCCAGCGCGCGTTCGCGCGGCGCGGGGGTCGTTGGCACGCGCGTCCTTGGCCCGGGGCCCCTGGGCACGGCGAACGGTTGCCGGGCTGATTGCCGTTGGGCTGGCGAGCGCCACAGCTGCGGCAGCCGGCATGTTTGAATCGGTAAGGTTTGAAATTCCGGTCATTGCGCGGCTGTTGGCCCCGTCGCCGCCGCCAGTGACGGTCGCTCGCGCTGCTCAGCCTAGGCACCGGGCGGCACTGGGGAAAGCCGCGACAATTGAGCCGGTATTGCCAGGCGCTGAGGCAACGCCGGTGCCCATCGCCAACCTGACCCGCGAGCAAAAGATTGAGCGGCTTCGCGCGCTGCCAATGCCCGTTCGCGTGGCCATTACCGAGCGGATCGTAACGCGCAACCAGCGCCGGCTCGCGGCGCGCGGCATATTTTTGCCCCGCAATGTCATTCGTAACCGGGTTATCGCCCGCACGGGCCAGACTGACTTGCCAACGGGCACGCCATTTGCGCAGCGCGCGCAATTGCGGGCGGCGCTGATTGCCGCGCCGTCAGGCTCGCTCCCCCCCCGGCTGGAGCGGATGCGCGCGCGGATCCTTGCCAACCAGCCAGCTGCGGTGGGAGGAGTTGCCCCTGAAGCCTTACGGGGCGTCCCGCTTGCGCCAGCCACCGACAGCGCCGGTGCCACCCCGACCTGGGCGGGATCGCAAAATGAACAGGCGCTGCATGAATGGCGCGAGATGCGCCAGGAACGTCGGCGTCGCTGGCAAGCCCGGCAAGCCGAACGTGCCCAAAGCGGGGCGCAGGTGCCGGTCGCGCCCCAGGCTCCGGCTGCCCAACCCAGCCAGCCCGCTCAGGCTGAGTCCACGACACCACCGCCCCAATAACAGCCGCCCCAATAACAACCGCCCCAAGAACAACCGCAAAGGGTTTTGGTGGATGCGCCGTTGGGCCGGATAAGGAAGTGCGCGCTCCCTTGCCCCTGTATCCAATTCATGTGTGTAGGAGTAACCCCATGCAATCACGATTTACTTTGGCAATAATCGCCACCCTTGCCGCAACCAGCGCGACGGCTCAGACCAGCAATATTACGACCATTGACCGCCCCGGCTATAGCGGCACCCGCACGACCATAATTGACCCAGTCACGGGCATAGCAAGCCGGGATGGCATGGTAACGCGTAAGGCGGATGGCGCCGTTGCATCGCGAGAATTGGACCGGACGCGGACGGATAGCGGCGTTGCGATCCAAGGCAGCTCGACAAACTTTGCCGGCGAGACCCGCAATGTCGATTATAACCGCACGCGCACCGATACTGGTTCGACAGCGACGGGCAGCTTCACGCGCCGCAATGGCGACACGCTAACCTATCAGTCGAATCGCACGCGCGGTGACGGCAGCTTTGTCGCCCAACAAGAGGTAACAGGGGCCAATGGCCAGTCGCTCTATGCGCGCACAGCAACGGCATCACGCAGCGACACAGGCGTCGGTCGTTCGGTAAACGTAACCCGCGCTCCCGGCTTTCAGCCACGGGCCAGTGTGCGCGGCGCGCGCCGCCGATGAGCTAGAGCCAGGGCGCCTGGCAACCCCTCCCCAGTTGGCCTGGCTTGAAAGGGCGCGGTTCTCCCCACGAGCCGCGCCCTTGTTTTTTTGTCGCCGCACCGGTGTCAGTTCGACCAATAGACATATTCCTGGCCCTTCTTCCACGGCACGTTCAGCGGCACGTCTATCCGCACCGGGGCGTCGATCAGCGCGGGCCAAAGCGGCTTTGGCATGGCGCGGTTCTGCGTTGTAATCAGCGCGCGCATTGCCTGAACGCGGGCGGGTTCTGCAAGCGCCAGATTGTGATGCTCGGTAGGGTCGCTGGCCAGATCATAGAGCCAGGCCTTGTTGGGCCGCTTGGCGATCTGTAGCTTCCAGTTGCCCTGGCGCACCGCTCTCGTGTCGCCCGAGCGCCAGAACAGCAGATCATGGGGTGCCATCGTCAGCCGGTTTGGCGCAACTATTGCCGATGCCGGACCAAATAGGCTGACCGTGTCCATCGCTCTGTCAGTAGGGATCGGGATTCCAGCGGCAGCAGCGGCGGTGGCATAGATATCCAGATGATGCGCCGGGCCGGGCAATTTGGTGCCCGGCGCGATCCGCCCCGGCCAGCGCAGGAAGAACGGCACCCGCAAGCCACCTTCGAAAAACGTCGCCTTGTAACCGCGGAACGGCGCATTGCTGCCCGTGATGCCGGTGTACCAGGCGCCGCCATTGTCACTGGTGAAGATGACCAGGGTGTTATCGTCTATTCCCTGATCTTTCAGCGTTTGCAGCACGCGGCCAATGCCGCGATCAAGCTGGCGCACCATCGCGCCGTAAACCCGCGTGGTATGATCCTTAATCTGCGGCAGCGCGTCGTAATCGGCCTTGGTCGCCTGTAGCGGGGTGTGCGGCGCATTATAGGCAAGGTACATGAAAAAGGGCCGGTTCTTGTTGGCCTTGATAGCGGCAACGGCGTTGTCGGTGAAGTAATCGGTCAAATGCCCCTTGGGTTCGAACCGCTGGCCGCCATTCCACTGCACGGCATAGGGCAGGTTAGGCCACAGGAAGCGATCAATCGGGTCCCAGGGCAGCTTGGCGTTAACGACGCCGGGTGATTCGGGCGGCATGAACATCCCGCCGCCCGCCAGAAACCCCAGCGATTCATCGAAACCTTGGCCATTGGGTTGCAGCGCCTTGGCTTCACCCAGATGCCATTTGCCGATCTGGATCGTGTGATAGCCGCCTGTTTTCAGCAGATCGGCAATCGTGATCTCCGATTGGGGCATGCCCATGTCGGGGTAATCGATCAGGTCCTTGGTGTATTCTTCGTGAAAGATCAGCGGCAGCGGGCCACCATGCGCGCCACGCGCCACCGCGCGGGCAAAGACGACAGGAACAGCGGTAAATTCAAAGCCAAATCGGGTCGGGTATCGGCCAGACATCATGGCAGCGCGCGATGGGCTGCACGTCGCGTTGGCGGCATAGGCGATGTCGTAACTGGCACCCTGTTGGCCGATAGAATCGATATTGGGTGTCTTCACCAGCCCGCCCGCAATGCCACCGCCGAAAAAGCTGACATCATTATGCCCCATATCATCGGCGACGATGACGATCACATTGGGCGGACGTTTGCCATTTCCACCGGCTGCGGCAGGCGTGGCTGGAGCCGTGGCCCATGCAACCGGGTGATTGGGCTGAATGGGATCGCGCCAGCGGGCGATAATGCCGGGGATCGCGTATTTATATTCCTGGAACAGCGCATAGCCCACGCCGCCCAGTACCGCCAATGCGATGAGCCCTACCCATAATCGCTTCAAGGCATCTCTCCCGTCGGTGCCGCCCCGTGACGGTCATCACCTTATTGCCAAATGGCACTCAAAACGCCAATAGTTTTGTCGGCGGGTAAAAAAGGGGCAGGCTGATGGCAAAATTGGTTGCGCGTGGGTTTCTGGCGATGGCCGGGTTGCTGGCAATCGGGCTTTGGGCCCTGGTCTGGTTTGATCAGCCGCGCTTTGCAGCCCAATTGGGGCCAACGGCCACCACGCCGCTCGCCGCCGCGACGTTACGTGCCGATATTGGCGGATTTTTTGCAACCTGGGCGATTGGCGCGCTGCTCGCGGCGTGGCGCGATGACAAGCAGATCGCGCTGCTGCCGATGCTGCTGCTCGCGCTCGCCTTTGCGGGCCGGGCGTACAGCTATGCGCTGACCGGCGACGCCGCGATCATCCAGCCCATGGCGATAGAGGCTGTGCTGGTGATGCTGATCGGCCTGGCGCGCAGCCGGCTGGGCTAAAACTGCAAAATCAGCCCGCGGTCGGGCGGGTTTTGCCCGGCTGCCATGAGTCGATATGCCGCCGCCACGGCTTCGCTGCCCTGTTCATGCACTATCGTCACGCGGTTGCCCAACATCTGGCAAAAGGCGATGTTGGCGGCAGTGGCGCGTCGCATCATCTCACCGCGCCCCCATTCAGTGTCACGCTTGGCGATCTGGCCCGGCGCAAAGAAAAATGCAGGGCGTGGCCCGGGCAGCGTTTGCCCAGCGCGCGGTGCGGACCAATGCGTTGCGCCGACGCCAATGCTCGCCTTCACCTGATCACCAAAATGGTGGTGAACGGCCGACACCACGTCGCCATTGCCCGACATATCAACAAACACCGTCGGCACCGCTGAATCGAGCGACCCGAGCGCGTCATACGCCAGCACCTGATCATAATAGCCCAGCCCCTCAACAAAGCCGATATTGCCCGGCGAGGTAAGGCCGATCACCTTCAGCCTGCCGCGCGCCTTCAGGAAATGTGCTAGCCCGAAGGCGGTTTTTGACGATGCACTCGCCAAAATCACCTGCACCGCGCCGAAGTCTGCATTGTCGGCAATGTAATCGTCGAGCACATAGGAGGTGGTGAAAAGCGGAAACACCAGGCTGCGCAAATCTGCCATATCGGCCAGCACCGCTGCGTCATCATTTGTGCGCGCATAAAGATTATAGACATAGGGCAGTTCCTGGCGGTGAGCCGCTCCGTCGGTAAAGCCGCCCGGCGTCACGCGTTCGGGACGCATCACCAGATCGGACGCCATGGGCAGAAACCCCCAGATCGTCGTGCCCACCGCGACGGCATCACACAGCGTTTCGGTGACGGTGCCAAATCCCCAGATCGGCACCACGCCCCATCCATCTTCCTGGTCCGGAAAGAATCGCCAATAGCCGATCTGCTCCCCCGACAGCGCATAGCTGATATTGTTCGCGGTCAGCGCGAACTGGTCAACCCGGACGCGCACGTCGCCGGGGGTGAGTGCCGCCGCCGCACGATCGGCGAGCTTGGCTTCACTGATCCGGGCGCGGTTGACGAGCAATTTGGTGGACATTGATCTATCTCCTCAGCGCGCCTTTTGGCGTAGCGACAGCCAAAGCGATAGCAGGATCAGCGGGATGAGCACCGCACTCGCAAAATGTTCGGGCGGATGATGGCCGCTGGGCGGCGCCTTGGTCACCCAGCCGGTCAGCACCAGGAGACCCCGCTCGATCACGCTCAACCCGAGCAGCAAGGACACCAGCGGCCGATACCAGAGCGCAACCGCGATCATCACCAGGCCATGGGCGATTTGGGTAGAGCCGGCCCAGGCAAAGGCGCCGATCAACGCCGATGGATTGCTGCCAAGATCGATCCCCGCAATCATCCCGGCACCGCCATCGGGCAGGAAAACATGAATCAGCCCGGGGATCACCCAGCCGATCCCGAGCAGCAACAGGAAATATGCCGCTGCGGGATGGCCGCGATATTCGCGGTTGGAGGAAGGTGGCAACAGGCTCAACGCGACAATAGTGCAAGATGCCCGAGCGCGGCGGCCAGCGCGAGGGCGAGCGCGAGCCAGAGTCGCGGTCCGATATAGAGCCCGCCCATCGGCGTCGTGGGAAAGGAAAACGTCGCCAGCGTCCCCGCCAGCTTGTCCGGATGCGCGGCGGCAAATCGCGGATTGACGATCAGGTTCATCATGTCGCGCCTACTGCGATAACGCATCAGCCCGATGATGGTCCAACCCGGATCAGGCTCGGTCGCCCAGCTATCCATATAGCCACCGATCTTGCGGCGGATCATCGCAGGGTGGCCGCCATTGGCCAACAACACGGGCGTAAAAGCGCTGGCATAGCGCCGCAGCAGCGTGACGCCGGGCACCATGTCACCGCTGCGTGGATCGACGACAGGTGCCTGGGTGGCCTTGACGATGTTGAACATCAGGAAATCCCGGCCGTCATCGGCCTCGATAAAGGCGCGCACTGCCGCCAGTGCCTCAGGAGTCGTATCGCTGCGACCGTCGAGCTGACGGACATAGGCCGCGATCTCATCCCTGGTCAGCGCGCCGCGCCAATTATCATACCATGCGCGGAACAACCCATAGAGCAGCGCAGCGCTTCCCCAGATGATCCAGCCGTTCATGCCGCCCCCTTTGTTGCACCAATCAGGCTTTGGCACGCCTAGTGCCAATAGTCTAGTCAAGCATCGCGCGCGAGGCGAAAGCCGATATGCGCGCTGGTCATCAAAGCGTCGACCGCAATCCGCGCGGCGGGGCGGTAACGCTGGCAATATTCAGCGGCACACAGAAATGATCCACCTTTCAGGATCACCAGCTCGCTGGTCGATGCATCGAGCGCGCAACAGCGGGGTGCCGGGCTAGCGGGTGCCGGGCTAGCGGGTGAAAGTGCGGGGGCGGCTGCAGTGCTTGTCCATTCCCAGACATTACCGATCATATCGATCAGCCCGCGAGCATCCGCTGGATAATGGCCAACCGGCGTCGTGCCGGGCTGCGGCAGGCGATCATGATACCAGGGAAAGCTGCCCGTCCAGAAATTCGCCATCATCAGGCCGCCGGGCAAAAGATCATCGCCCCACGCATAATCGGCATCAATCAGCCCGGCCCGCGCGGCGGCCTCCCATTCGGCCTCGCCCGGCAATCGTGCCCCCGCCCATGCAGCATAGGCTGCCGCATCAGCTTGCGCTACATGAACGACGGGGTGATCTTGCCGCGTATTTATGGTTGAACCGGGCCCTTCCGGTTCGCGCCACCATGCGCCCTTTGTCGTATGCCACCAGGCCGCCGGATCGTGCAGCGCGACCGGACCACGCGTCGCGACAAAAACCGCGGAGAGCCCTGCTTGTTCGGCAACCGTGACATGGCCGGTTGCCGTCACAAAGCGAGCGAACTCGGCGTTTGTGACCGGGGCGGTCGCGATCTCGAACCCAGCGAGACTTATGATCCGCGCCGGGCGTTCCTCAGGATAATGTCGATCTGAGCCGACCCGATAATCGCCGCCTGCAATGGCAACGAAGCGATCATTCATCGGCGAACAGCGCGCCGCATCCGGTGCCCGCCAGCGCATGATTTACCCGCGCCCGTGCGCCTGTATCCAGCGCATCATATTGGGTGCGCAACGCGGCAAGGCATTTTGCCTGATAGGCAAAGGGTGCCTGCTCCCACACCCGCCCATCGATCACCGTGCTCACCCGGTCAGCCCCGCCGCGCACGGCATAGGCATTAGCAATTAATAGCGGCACATAGGTGCGCCCGATCTCACAAAGCAACGCGGTGATCGTCGCCGGTAACGCCGCCAGATCAACCCAGCCGCTCGGCGTTTCGCCCGACAAATCTTCCATCACATGCGCCCAAGCAATCACGCGCGGGGCCGCTGCCGTTGCCGCTGCCATTGGTGTGGGATCAAACATCGCAAGCTGGGTGAGCTGGCCATACATCGCAAAATCACCGCTGCCGGGCTGATCGCCGAGCAGGAAAGCGTGGCGCGCAAAATGCCGGTCAAGAATTGCCAATAGCCGGGTATAGCTCGCCTCTATTGTGGCCGCTGTAACCGCGTTGGAGCCGACATAGCTCAGCCGCCCGATTTGCCGCCCGCCAAAACTGTCGCCCAGTGCCTTCAGCTCAGCATCGGTCAGCGGCTTGCCGAACCAATTGGGCAGCACGGTTGCAGATTTGGCGATGTCAGGCTCGAACGACCAGCGATAATGGAACATCGCCTTGGTCAGCCATTCATCGCCATAATCCTCGATCAGCGCATCAATCAGCGCCAGTGCGGGATCGCTAGGAATCACGCTGCGCCCGCCATGCTCCGCCTCCAGCCGCCGAATGATCGGGGTGGAATCGGTCATCGGCACGGGCGATCCAGCGCCATCGGCGAAGTAGAAAGTCGGCAACAGCGGCACTTTTGGCGCGGGCAGTGTGTCACGCACCTTGCTGGCGTGGACGAAGTGATAGGGCAGCCGCCGATAGCGCAGCACCGCCAGCATCTTGCGTGTATAGGGTGATCCGGGGGAGCCAGCGATCAGGATAGGGTCGGTCACGCATGCTCTCCTGGCCGATACAGTGATCTGGTCGCGGCTTGCGCGATTGGCGCTGCCGATGTTATTGGCATTGATACTGCCGAAAGGTGAAAGGTTCAATCATGGCTGCGCTGGGTGACATTACCGCGATTATGGCGGCGAACGAAGCTTTTGTGCCGGGTCGCCGCATCAAGTTTGATTTTGGTGTAGACGGCGTGATCCTGCTCGACGGGGTTGCAGCGGCGGTTACGAACGAAGACGCACCCGCCGAAACCACGCTGCGGATGAGCCTGGAGAACTTCAAGGCGCTGGCAAAGGGCAAGCTGAACCCTGCAATGGCGGTGATGATGGGCAAGATCAAACTCGATGGCGACATGGCGCTGGCGATGCAGCTTCAGGCAGTGACGGCGAAGATCAAGCTCTGAAGGGGCAGGATATGGCGAATTCGGGGGATGGCGGCGCAGGACCAACCGGCACTGACAAAAAAGGCATTGATCGCCGCTCGCTATTGATTGGTGGCGCGGTGGGGGCAGGCGGCGCGGCGGCGCTGGCGGCAGGCGGTGTATATGTGAAGGGGCAACTGACGCCCTATATCGCACAGGCCCCCGTGGCGGAGGGCGCACCGCCACAAATCGCGCAATCCTATGCCGATTCGCATCCCGCGCGCAGCGGCCCGGCCAAGCCGCCTGCGGGCGCGCCCAATATCGTGGTGATCATCCTCGACGATGTCGGCTTTGCCGATCTTGGGTGTTACGGCAGCGACATCGAAACGGCGGCAATTGATGCGCTGGCGGCGCGCGGGCTCCGCTATGCCAATTTTCGCACCACCGCGATGTGCTCGCCCACCCGGGCAGCGTTCCTCACAGGGCTCAACCACCATAATGCCGGGATGGGCTGGCTTGCCGATATCGACAGCGGCTTTCCGGGCTATCGCGGCGATTTGACCCGCGATGCCGCCACCCTGCCTGAAGTGCTGAACGACGCGGGCTATGGCACCTATCTATGCGGCAAATGGCATGTGAACCTGTCCGCCAGCAATGGCCCGACGGGGCCGTTCCACAACTGGCCCACTAATCGCGGGTTCGACCATGCATATTGGTTTCAGGGCCATTCGAGCGATTATTTCCACCCCGGCGCGATGTTTGACGGGACGACGCTGGTCGATATCTCGGCGCGGCCCGATGCCGATACCTATTACATCACCGACGACCTGACAGATCACGCAATTGGTTATATCCGCACGCATCACGCGGTGGCGCCTGACCGGCCATTTTATGTCCAGCTCGCCTATTCCGGCGCGCATTCGCCCCTCCACGCCAAGCCTGCGCTGCGCGACAAGTTCAAGGGCCGGTACGACGCGGGATGGGATGTGCTCCGCCGCAAACGGCTCGAAAAGCAGCACATGCTGGGGATTGTATCACCCACCACGCAACTTCCGCCGCTGTCCAAAGGTGCTGACGCCTGGGACAGTTTGTCGCCTGAACAGCGCCGCGTTTATGCGCGCTATATGGAGGTTTATGCAGGCGTTATCGCCTCGATTGATGAAAATATCGGGCGATTGACCGCTGAACTCGACGCAATGGGGGTTCGCGATGATACGATGATCGTGCTGTTTTCCGACAATGGCGGCTCGCCAGAGGGCACGCCTGCCGGCACGCCCAATATATTCGCCTCGGCGCTGGGCCGCGCAGTGCCGCTCGCCGATGCTGAAAAATTGCTGCCTGAAATGGGCGAGGCGACCACCTTTCCGCACTACCCGATGGGTTGGGCCAATGCGTCAAACACCCCGTTCCGGCTATACAAGCAATTCACCAATCTGGGCGGGGTTGCCGATCCGCTGATCGTCAGCTGGCCCAAGGGGATCGGGGCCAAGGGCGAGATTCGCAAGCAATTCGTCCATGTGATCGATCTGTTCCCGACGCTGCTGGAGGCCGCCAAGCTGAAGCGACCCGAGCTGTATCAGGGCCGCCGCCAAAAGCCTGTCGACGGGGCCAGCTTTGCCGCCACCTTCGCCTCGCCCGCAGCCCCAACGCGACGTGAGCAATATTATGAGCTGGGCGGCTACCGTGCTTATGAAGAGGGCAAATGGCGACTGGTGACGCTGCATGAACGCGGCAACAGCTTTGATGGTGACGCCTGGGCGCTGTATGACTTGTCGACCGATCCGACCGAGATGACTGATCTGGCAGGTCGCCACCCTGATATCGCGGCATCGCTGAAGGCGAAATGGGACAAGGCGGCGCGCGCCAACAATGTCTATCCGCTTGATGATCGTAACCTGATCGTCAAGATGAGCCAGCAGCGGATGGCCGATATTCGCCCATTATGGGAATTCCGCCCGCCCGTACCTTATTTGCCAGTCGAGGCTTCGCCTCTGGTTTGCGGCCTGGATCACAGCATTGAAATCGCGATTGATCGCCCGGCTGATGTGGAGGACGGGGTGTTGATCGCGCATGGTTCTGCACCTGCGGGCTATGTGATTTATCTGAAGGGCGGACAGCTTTTCTATGACAGCAGCATCATCCCCTGGTCCGAACGGATTTCGGGCGGGCCGGTGCCGGTGGGTAAATCGGTTATCCGCTATGTCCAGAAGATGACGGTGCGGCCGTTTGAAGGGGGTGGCACCTTGTTCATCAACGGTGAACAACGTGCAACGCACCGGTTTGACAAGATCATCGCCTCCCCCAGTTACGACGGCATGTCGATCGGTCGTGATTTTGGTGCGCCCGTTTCCACCGCGTACAAAGGGGCCAACCCATTTGGCGGCACGATTGAGCGGGTGACAATCAAGGTCGATAATCGCGCCCCGACGCTGCAGGAAATCCGCAGCTTCATCAAGGCGATGCAGATCAAGGTTTGATGGCGGCGGCCTAGCCGGCAATGCCCCGCGCCAGCAGCTGTGCGACGGTATCGGCGACCGCGTCGGGGCTGACATCCTCGTTCCAGACACCGTAGCGCAGCCCCAGGAACACGTTCATCCCCATGATCGCCCAGGCATAGACCTCTGCGGTGTTGCCCTGCACATCGCCGCGCACGTCGCCGCGCGCCGCGGCTGCCTGTAATCGCTGGGCGATACGATCGGCCGTGGTGGCGTAATGCGCGCGAAAACTGTCGGGATCGACGAACTCGGCCTCGTCGATGATGCGATATATCTCCTTATGCCCGCGCACAAATTCAATGAAGCTGTGCAGGCCCGCCCGTTCGGCGGCAATCTGGTCGGGTGCCGCACGGATGTGCGGCGTTACATGATCGCGCACCTGATCTGACATATCGCGCACCAGTGCACGGAACACCGCGTCCTTGCTGTCAAAATAGGTGTAGAAACTGCCCAGCGCCACGCCAGCGCGCCGCGTGATGCCGCTGATTGATGTTTCGTGGAAGCCGCGCTCACCAAATTCGATCGCCGCCGCGTCGAGGATCGCCCGCAACGTTTTTCGTCCCCGGTCAGTGCGGGGCGCCTTGCCCTCGCTCGCCGCTGAAACTGTTGCAGAAGCGGCACGCTCTCCCGCCATTTTTCATTCCCCTAAAGTCCCAAGTTGAAACCTGGTTCATGTTTCAGTATAGCGTCTCTTCACGGCGTTCAACCCACCAGAAGGGGCGCGCCAAAATGGAGGGGAGAACTCATCATGTCACCACGCTTTTTATCCGCCCGCGCGCTCCTGCAGCTTGGCGCCGCCGTCAGCGCGCTTGTCGCTGCCCCCGCTTTTGCCCAAACGGCGCCGGCGGCACCTGCGACCACGCAAGCCGACCGCCCCGTGGCAGAGGAAGGGGACATTCTGGTCACCGCGCGTCGCCGTGAAGAAACGCTGCTCGACGTGCCGATTGCAATCACAACCTTTTCGGGTGCGCAGCTGAACCAATCGGGTGCGGCCGACATTACCGACATTGGTAACTACACCCCCAACGTCACGCTGGAAGTATCGCGCGGCACCAGCTCAACGCTGACCGCGTTCATCCGCGGCATTGGCCAGCAGGATCCGGTGGCAGGATTCGAGGCGGGCGTCGGCATCTACCTCGACGATGTTTATCTCAACCGGCCTCAGGCTGCAGTGCTTGATATCTATGAGGTCGAGCGGATCGAAGTGCTGCGCGGGCCGCAGGGTACGCTGTATGGCCGCAATACAATCGGCGGCGCGATCAAATATGTCACCAAGCGGCTTTCGGATGATCCTACGGCTACGCTGCGCGGGTCTTATGGCAGCTATAATCAGGCCGACGGCATCATTAGCGGCAGCGTGCCGTTGTTCGATGGCAAGGTAAAAATTGGCGGCGCGATTGCGCGCCTCAGCCGTGACGGGTTCGGCACCAACCTCACCACAGGCGAGGAAAACTACAACAAGGATATTTGGGCGGGCCGTGGCACGCTCGAAATTGAGCCGAGCACAGAGGCATTCTTCCGCATCACCGGCGATTACACGCAGGATAGCACCAATGCGCGTGGCGGCCACCGGCTCATCCCGGGCATCGTTTCACGCACGCCGGTGCTTGCCAATGTCTTTGACACGCGCGGCGGGCTGAACAGCCCGGCGCAGGACGTAAAGGCGTTTGGTATTTCCGGTTTCGGCGAAGTGCGCCCAACCGACTGGCTAACCTTCCGCAGCATCACCGCCTATCGCCAGGACGACAGCAGCACGCCAATCGATTTTGATGCGCTACCCGCCGTTGATGTCGATGTGCCCGCATTTTACAACAACAAGCAATTCAGTCAGGAAGTCCAATTCCTGGTCAACACCGGCGGCTTCAATGGCCTGCTCGGCCTTTATTATCTTGATGCATCATCACGCACGGTGTTCGACGTGCGGCTGCCGAACACCGTCACAGCGCTCACTTTTGGCAATGTACGGACGGATACGGCGGCGATTTTTGGCGATTTCAGCTATGATTTCAATGAAATGTTCAGCATATCGGCTGGCGGGCGATACACTTGGGATGATCGCCGGTCACAAATTCAGCGTAATGTTTATCTGGGCGCTTCGCCATTTTTCGGCGGCACCAGCAACCCGATCGTCCGGCAAACCGATTTTCGCGGCAAGCTGAGCTTCAAGGCGTTTACTCCCCGCGTGTCGGTCAGCTTCAAGCCGAACGCCAATAACAATTTTTACGCAAGCTATGCCGAAGGCTTCAAGGGCGGCGGCTTTGATCCGCGCGGGGTGGGCACTGCCGCACCCGATCTGAACGGCAATGGCATAAACGGGGCAGGCGGCGACCAGGCAGATATTTTCAGCTTCCTGTCATTCGATCCCGAAGACGTTCGCACCTATGAAATCGGCTATAAGGGCTCATTGTTTGACCGCCGACTGAACATCGCGATTTCGGCCTTCCACTCGGATTATCAAAACGTCCAGATCCCCGGTTCGGTCGGGGTTGTGGTTGGCGGGATTCAGACCTTTGCCGGCATCACCACTAATGCCGCCCAGGCACAGCTTCGCGGCATTGAGCTGGAGGGCAACGCCGTGCTCGCCAAGAATCTGGGGGTCAGCGGCGGACGGCTGGTGCTGGCGTGGACGGCGGGTTATCTCGACGCGAAGTATAAATCCTACATCGATGCTCGCGGGCGTGAGGTCGCTGGATTGCGCGCGGTGCAGAACACGCCGGATTGGACCGCGAGTGGATCAATCAGCTATGACGTGCCGATCAACGACGGGTCACTGAACCTGAGCGCCGCTGTTTCCTATCGCGGGGATTCGCAACAATTCGAAGTTCCCACCGCGATGCTCGATCAGCCGGGTTTTGCCCTGTTTGATGCCAATGCGGTGTGGACGGTGAACAAGACCTTCTCAATCGGGGTGCATGGCCGCAACCTGTTCGACAAGCGCTACATTGTGGCGGGGTATAACTTCTTGAGCGCAAACGCGGATACCGGCGTTTTCAACCGTAACGCCATGACTGGCAACTTCATCTCGACGCTGGGTGCAGACGGTATTTTGACCGCTTATTACGGCAACCCACGCCAGGTGAACGTAACGGCGCAAGTGAAGTTCTGAACGAATGCGGGGGGCGGCTCGGCTTTGGCCGTGCTGCCCCCGGTTTGTCTTGTGTGCTGGTAAAAGCGCTGCGCCTGGGCTTGGACTCGGGCTTAGACTTCACCCAGCCCGACCGGGGAGGGTTAGCTAAGGCGACTCACCGCGCCCTCGCTTACCGTTCCCGCGTCGCGGCGAACCGCACTTTGGGGTAACGATCAACGATATAGCCAATCTCCCAATTGCTTTTGGCCATGAACACCGGATTGCCATCACGGTCCTTGGCCATTGCCCCGCGATTGAGATCGACGAACGACTTCAGGTCGGCGGGGTCTTCGGCGGAAATCCAGCGCGCGGTTTCGAACGGCGCCATTTCCAGCCCGGCATCGACCTTATACTCCGCCTCCAGGCGGCTCAGCAGCACTTCCAACTGCAACTGGCCGACCACACCGATAATCCAGTTTGATCCGATATCGGGATAGAAAACCTGGGTCACACCCTCTTCCGCCATATCGTCCAGCGCCTTGCGGAGCTGCTTGGTCTTGGTCGGGTCTTTCAATTGCACCCGGCGCAGAATTTCGGGCGCAAAATTGGGCAGCCCGGTGAAGCGTACATCAGCGCGCTCGGACAGCGTATCGCCCACCCGCAGCGTGCCATGATTGGGGATACCGATGATATCGCCGGGAAAAGCCTCATCGGCCAGTTCGCGGTTTTGCGCAAAGAACAGGATCGGCGAATGGATCGCGATGGGTTTGCCGTGGCCAGAGGGGGTCAGCTTCATCCCGCGTTTGAACACGCCTGAGCAGAGCCGCATGAAGGCGATCCGGTCGCGGTGTTGCGGGTCCATATTGGCCTGCACTTTGAAGACGAAACCCGTCACATCGGCGCGGTCAGGGGAAACGGGGCCAGGCTCGGCAGGTTGCGGGCGGGGGCCGGGGGCGTGGCGGGCAAGCGCGTCAATCAGTTCACCCACGCCGAAATCCTTCAGCGCGGAGCCAAAATATACCGGTGTCTGGTCGCCCGCGCGGTACGCTTCTGCATCAAAGGCCCCATATCCGCCCAGCGCCAGTTCGGCATCCTCGCGCAGCTTGGCTAGGCCAGTGGGGGACAGCACCCCCGCCAGCGCGGGATCATCCAGCCCGGTGAACTGCGCGGCCTTGCCCAGATATTCGCGGCTGCCGCCCTCAGGCTGCATCAGCTGGTTGGTGTACAAATCATACACGCCCTCAAACTCGCCCCCCATGCCAACCGGCCAGCTCATCGGCGTGACATCCAGCGCGAGCATATCGGCGATTTCGTCGAGCAGCTCGAACGCACCCCGGCCTTCACGGTCCACCTTGTTCACAAAGGTGATGATCGGCACGGACCGCAACCGGCACACTTCGAACAGCTTGCGGGTCTGCGCCTCAATGCCGCGTGCAGCATCGATCACCATCACCGCGGAATCGACGGCGGTCAGCGTGCGATAGGTGTCCTCGCTGAAATCCTCATGCCCCGGCGTATCGAGCAGGTTAAAGGTGATGCCATCTTTTTCGAACGTCATAACCGACGACGTGACGGAAATGCCGCGCTGCTGCTCGATCTTCATCCAGTCGCTGCGGGCGCGGCGATTCTGCCCGCGCGCCTTCACCTCGCCTGCCAGATGGATCGCGCCGCCGAAATACAGCAGCTTTTCGGTCAGCGTGGTCTTGCCGGCGTCGGGGTGGGAAATGATCGCAAAGGTGCGTCGGTCGTTCAACTGAGTCATCGCGGGCGGGTTACGCGGGTGTTGCCGCCAAGTCGAGACCGGTGCCGTAATAGGACGCGCATCGCCGGGGCGGGTTGGCAGGGCTCGTCGGTAGGCCCAACACCTATTTCTTCTTCTTGTCCCTGGTCTTTCGCCGCGCGCGTTCCATGTCCACCACGCGTGAGAAACACGCCATCACATCGGCGCGCGGGTGGTTGCGGGACAGCCGACCCAACCGGAAACTCACATGCGCCATCCGCTGATAGTAGCGCGTAAACGCGCTGTTGATGGCCGCCCCAGCAATCGCGCCCACTACCGGTGCAGCGCGTGACAAGATGCCTTCGCTTGCTGCCTTGCCAAATTGCGGCACGATCGCGCGAATTGTCGCCGACACCGACTGATGGCTCAACGCGATTCGGCCCGCCCATAGCGCGGTATCCAGGCTGTCATCATCCACCAGCGGCCCGCCAGTACCAAACACAGTGATGCACTGCGCGCGAACGGCGGGATCGTCCAGATCCTCGCCATAGCTGACGGCGATTTCCTGAATTGATCGCAGAATCAGCGTGGTGGTGATGGCAAGATCGGCAAGCGTGGTCGCAATGCCACCGGCACCGCCCACCGCCCCCGCCACGCCGGTTGCAAAGCGATAAAACCCCTCGCGGCTAGAGCCCGGCTTGCCCCGTTTGCGGCGGCGACGGCCACCGATCGTAAACGCAATCGCATAGCTTTGCCGCAAGGCCAGATCGACGACCCCTTGCAGCTTATCTTCAAAATTGTCGGGCAACCAATCGATCACTTGATCGGCGCTTTCGCCCGCCTTGGCAGCAAGTGACAACAGGCCGCTGCTGGCATCTTCATGGATGACGGCGATAGCCAGCATTTCCGCCAGCTCGGACTCGCTAAAGGCCGCGCAGGCATTCCCCGAATCGATATCGGCCATCGCGCACCCCTTCGCGGGGAATCTATCGACGTGGCGGGCGATGGCAAGCATTTCGCGGTCCAAGGGACAAAATGGTTAACGCGGTCTCGAACGGACCTGTCCCATGCCTTTCGCCCCGGCCACGCTCTTACCCTGTCACCGTCACCCGCATTTCGACCCGGTGCCGCGCGCCGGGCTCCAGCATCATCACCCCGGGCTTTTCGCGAAAATCGCCCCCGAACCCGGTGCTGTCGGCGGTGCCGTGCCAGGGTTCAATGCACACAAAGCGTGCGCCGGGCTTGGTCCAGATGCCAAGGCTTGGGGTATCAGGAAACGCGATGTCGAGCTGCGGGCCAGTGTCACTGCCATAACGCAGCCGCTGTGAGGTGACCGGGTTCCAGATCAGCGCATCACACTCAAACAGGGCATCCGCCAGCGCGAGCCGGTTGCCGATCACTGGCGTCGCACGATCCTCCGCAATCAGGCCTGCCTCGTTCAACCCTTTCAGTGGCGCTGGTTCATCAACCTCAAAATCGATGTAGTGGTCCTCGCGCGCGGCACCGCCGGGAAGCGGCCAGGCAAAGGCCGGGTGCCAGCCAAAGCTGACCGGCATCGGTGCATCGCCGGTATTGCCGATAATCGCCGTCATCGTCAGCGTCGCATCGTCCACGACAAAGCCGATTTCGAGCAGGAACGGGAATGGGTAGGATTCCATCGTCCGCGCGGAATTGATTAGCCGCAGCACCGCATGGCTGGCCGACGACTCGGCAACATCGAACATTGATCGCCGGGCAAAGCCGTGCTTTTCCATGCGGTATGACGTTTCGTCCAGCCACAGCACATCATCATTCAACCGCCCGACAATCGGGAACAATATCGGGGCGCGGCCGCTCCAAAAACGGGGGTCAGCATTGGTCATCAACTGCCGACCCCGCCCATCGCGCAGCGACGACAGCTCAGCACCGAATGGGTTGATCGACGCGGTCAGCACGCGCGAACCGATGTCGAACCAATCACCCACGCAATACCGCTCCTAACTTCGCCGCTGCGGTCACCACCTTGTCGGCGATGGCCTTTAAATCATCATCGGTGAAGCTCTTGTCGCCCGGTTGCAGGGTAATTTCAACGGCCAGGCTTTTGCTTCCCGGCTCGACGCCCGCGCCTGTAAACACATCGAACAGCCGCGCAGCGGTGATCGCAGCCTTGTCTGCCCCTTTGACGGCGCGGACCAGCGCGTCAGCGGCCAGTGTATCGGGCACCAGAAATGCGAAATCGCGGGTCACCGCCTGCAATGCCGGCGGTGCGAAGGCCGGGCGCATGAAGCCAGTCCCACGCTTCACCGGAATCGCATCGAGGTAAAGTTCAACTGCCGCGACCGGCCCATCAAGGTCAAATGCCTTCAGTGTCAGCGGGTGGAGCATCCCGAATGCTGCCAGCACCGTTTTTGGCCCCAATCGTAGGGTTGCCGATTGGCCGGGGTGCCAGGCATCGCCCGACCAGATCGCATCCGCACCGTAAACCTGCAGGTTATCCACCGGTGCGCCAGCCTCTGCCAGCAGCGCCAGCGCCTCTGCCTTGGCATCGAATGCGTCAAAGCCTTGCGCCTTGCCGCCCTGCCAGCCCCGCGCGCGCTTGTTGCCCGCGAGGACGACGCCCAGCGTGGCGCGCTCTGCATCTTGTAGATAGCGTCGGCCAATTTCGAACAGCCTTACGCTGCTCGCGCCCCGCCTCAGATTGCGTTCGGTCGCCGCCAACAGGCCGGGCAGCAGCGAGGGCCGCATGATTTTCAGATCTTCGCTGATCGGGTTCGCTACGCGCCACTCAAAATTGCCGGGCGCGCGAAATGGTGCTGCCTGCATGTCTGACAGGAAGCTCCAGGTTATCGCCTCGTTCAGCCCACGCGCAGCAGCGGCACGGCGCAGTTTGCGCTCCAGCTTCTGGTCGGGCCGTGCCGTGGGCGTTGCCACGCCCGCAACGCGGGGCAGGGGTGTCGACGGCACCTTGTCGATGCCTTCGATACGAATCACTTCCTCGACCAGATCGGCGCTGCCATCGACATCGCGCCGCCAGCTTGGCGGGGTAACCTGCCAATCGGCGCTGACCGCAAAGCCAAGCGATTCCAGGATCGCGCGTTGTCGTTGCGCCGCAATTGCCCGCCCGCCCAGCGATTCCGCCCGGGCGGGGTCATAGGCGATGGTGCGGGTGGTGAGCGGCGGGGAGCCTGCGCGCGTCACTTCGCTTGCGGTGCCGCCGCAATGTTCCAGCACCAGCCAGGTCGCGATTGCCAGCCCGTCATCGAGAAAGCCCGGGTCGACGCCGCGTTCAAACCGCGTGCGCGCATCGCTGGTAAGCAGCAGTTTCTGCCCGGTCCGCGCGATGCTTTCAGGGTCGAAATAGGCGCATTCGATCAGCACATGGGTGGTCGTGTCCGAAACGCCGGTTTCCTCGCCGCCCATGATGCCGCCGATATCATGGACTTTCTCGTCATCAGCGATAACGGTCATCGTCTCGTCTAGCGCATAGGATTTACCGTTCAGCGCGACCACGCTTTCGCCACTGCGCGCCTTGCGTGCTGCTAGCCCGCCAACCAGTTTGGCCTGATCGTAAACGTGCAGGGGGCGGCCCAGATCGAACATCACGAAATTGGTGATGTCCACCAGAACCGAGATCGGTTTTTGGCCAATTGCCTTCAGCTTTTGCTGCATCCAGGCCGGGGAAGCGCCGTTGCGCACGCCAGATACGGTCCGCGCATAAAAGGCGGGGCAGCCCGCCGGATCATCGGTACGCACCATGGGTCCAGCGCCGTCACCCGGCAGGTCAATCGTCGCCATACGGTAAACATCGGCCAGCGGTTTCAGCGTTCCCATGCCGCCCGCCGCCAGATCACGCGCAATGCCGCGCACGCCCATGCAATCTTGTTTGTTGGGGGTGACGGATACGTCGATCACCGGATCGGTCAGGCCGGCATAATCGGGGTAAGCCGTGCCGATAGGGGCATCGCCAGGCAGCTCGATGATGCCGTCATGATCGTCGCCCAGTTCCAGCTCGCGCGTCGAACACATCATGCCGTTCGACACGACCCCCCGGATTTCGGCAACCTTCAGCACCATGCCATTGGCAGGGACGGTTGCGCCGGGTGCACCGAAAACGCCGATCAATCCCGCGCGCGCATTGGGTGCGCCGCACACGACCTGCATCGGTCCGTCACCCGCGTCCACGGACAGCACCTGCAGCTTGTCTGCCTGTGGATGGCGATCTGCGGAAAGCACTTTGGCGACCCGGAATGCGGCAAGTTTCGCGCCCGGATTCTCGACGCCTTCGACTTCGAGGCCGATCCGGGTCAGTGCCAGCACGATCTCGTCGAGCGTCGCAGCGGTGTCGAGATGCTCTTTGAGCCAGCTTAAGGTGAACTTCATGCGCCGACTCCTCCCGATAGCGTGGGCACGTCCAGGCAGGAAAAGCCGTAATGCTTCATCCAACGCAGATCGCCGTCAAAGAACGGGCGCAGATCATCCATCCCATATTTCAGCATCGCCAGCCGATCGATCCCGCAGCCAAAGGCAAATCCTTGCCATTCATCAGGATCAAGCCCGCATGCCGCGATAACCTTGGGGTGAACCATGCCGCTGCCCAGCACTTCCATCCAGCCGTCACTGCCGCCAATCACCCGCTTGCCATTCTGGATCGTGAAACCAACATCGACCTCCGCAGATGGCTCAGTGAACGGGAAATAGCTCGGGCGCAGGCGCAGCACGACATCGTCACGCTCAAAAAACGCCTTCAGAAACGTCTCCAGCGTCCATTTCAAATGGCCAAGCGTGATGCCCTTGTCGATCACCAGCCCCTCAACCTGATGGAACATCGGCGTGTGTGTCGCATCACTGTCAGACCGATAGGTGCGGCCCGGCGCAATGATGCGAATGGGGGGCTGTTGCGTCATCATCGTGCGGATTTGCACGGGGCTGGTATGGGTGCGGAGAACCATTGGCCGGTCATGATCGCCCGCCAGATAAAAGGTATCATGCATCGCGCGTGCCGGGTGTGTTTCTGGAATGTTGAGCGCGGTGAAATTATGCCAGTCATCCTCAATCTCTGGCCCGGTCGCCACGGCAAAGCCCAGGTCGGCAAAGATTTCAGCAAGTTCGTCCATCACCTGCGAAACGGGGTGGATGGTGCCGGTGATCGCGGCCTCGGCGGGCAGCGTGATGTCGATGGTCTCGCGGGCGAGGCGGGCGTCCAGGTCGGCGCGCTCCATCGCCGCTTTGCGGGCGGCGATGGCGGTGATCACCGCTTCACGCAACGCCTGGATGGGGGGTGCCTTTGCCAGCCGTTCTTCTGGCGACATGCCACCCAGCGTCTTCAGCAACGTTGTCACGCCGCCCTGCTTGCCAAGCGCGCCCACGCGGACGCTTTCCAACGCCTCCTGGCTCCCGGCCGCATCAATCGCTGCGAGAAGGTCTCGTTGCATCTGGTCAAGATCGGTCATGCAGGTCTTCCGTTGCTGGTCAGATTGATCGCCCAGACGATGAGCGCGCCGTCTTCTGGATCGTCATGCGTGCCGGTTCGAACAAAGCCGTTCTTTTCCAGCACCCGCTGCGATCCCGGATTGTCGACGCTCGTTTTCGCGGTCAAGTGGTCATGGCCATCGGCGCGCAACTGGGGCAGCAATTCGGCGATCGCGCGCGTCATCACGCCGCGCCCCTGATGTATTGGTGCCATCCCGTACCCGATCTCATATCGGCCATCGACGCCAGCATTGGTAAAGCTGATCATGCCGACGACCTGGTCATTACTGGAAACCATCCAAGCCGCAGGACGATCGGTCGTTTCCGCAATCGATCCGGCAACCCCGCGCAGCATCGCCGTCACCTCGTCCGGCGCAATGCCGCCCGCGCAAAGACTAAGCGTGTCTGCGCGCGCCTCGCCTTCGCCCAGCAGCCAGGCAAAGTCAGCGTCGTTCATGGCGTGGAGTGTGATCATAAACCGTCCTTTCCAACGAAAAGGGCGCGGGTGGCAATCCACCCGCGCCCCTTGTTGGCGTGCTGCTCAGGTCGCGCTCAGGCGGCCTGGGGCAGGGCCGCCTTCGCCTGAGCGATGATGCCGCTAAACGCCGCACCTTCGTGCATTGCAATATCGGCCAAAACCTTCCGGTCGAGCTCAACACCCGCCAGCTTCAGGCCGTGCATGAAATTGCCATAGGTCATGCCTTCGGCACGAACCGCTGCGTTGATGCGCTGAATCCACAGGGCGCGGAAGCTGCGCTTCTTTACCTTGCGATCGCGATACGCATATTGGCCGGCCTTTTCGACGGCCTGGCGGGCGACACGGATCGTGTTCTTGCGACGGCCATAATAGCCCTTCGCTTGTTCCAGAATCCGCTTATGTTTTGCGCGGGTGGTTACACCCCGTTTTACGCGTGCCATTTCCTAAATCTCCTAGCTCAACCGAGACCGTAAGGCGCCCAGGCCTTTACGGTTGCGGTGTCGGCCTTTGACAGGACCTTGGTGCCGCGATTCTGGCGAATATATTTGCCATTGTGGCTGATCAGCCGATGGCGCTTGCCGGCAACGCCGTGCTTTAGCTTACCAGTGGCCGTGAGCTTGAAGCGTTTCTTGACGCCGCTCTTCGTCTTGAGTTTGGGCATTTTCGTCTCCTTGTTTGCGCGACGATTTATGAACGGCCACGGCAGCCCATACCGGCCGGGCAGTTCCTCTTACTCGCGGAAAGGCGGGCGCATAGAGCAAGCGTTCAGGCTTTGCAACCGGGCAGGCGGTTCTATCGCTTTGTCTGATATCGAATCAGTGCCCATGACAGCCAAGCGTCTCGACGATTTCTTCGATTCGCGCGGGATCGCCGGCGGCGATGACCTCTCCCGAGCTGTCGGCGGTCAGCGGATCGCCCGCCCAGTCGCACATCCGCCCGCCAGCTCCCTCGACAACGGGCACAAGCGCGGCGAAATCGTGAATTTTCAATCCCGCCTCGACAACGATATCGAGCTGTCCCGAGGCAAGGCAGCCATAATTATAGCAATCACCGCCATAGATCGGGCCCTGCCGCATCTTGCCCCCAGCTGCGGCACGGGCAAGCGCCACAAAATGATCGGCCTGATGATCGTCAAAAGCGTGCGGGCTGGTGGTGGCAAGCGCCGCGCCCTCAAGCGCCGGGCAAAGGCGGGTTCGAGTCGGGATGCCGTTGAACAAGGTCGGCTGCCCGATGACGCCAAGCCAGCGTTCCTTTAGGATCGGCTGGTCGATGATGCCCAGCATCGGCCACCCGTCAATCATCAGCGCGATCAGCGTGCCGAATACGGGCCGCCCCGACACAAAGGCACGGGTGCCGTCGACCGGATCGAGCACCCAGGCGCGGCCAGAATTGCCCGGCTTGGTGCCATATTCCTCTCCGATAATGGCATCACCCGGGAATGCCGCTTCGATCATCGCCCGCATTTCCGCTTCGGCTTCGCGGTCGGCCAGCGTGACGGGTGAGTGGTCGGCCTTGGTTTCCAGCCCGTGTGGCGCGCGGAAATAGGGGCGAATCACTGCCCCTGCAGCATCAGCCAGGCGGTTGGCGAGATCGATATCGGCTTGGGTAATGCGCATGGACATGGCCTAGCGGGCGGCGGGACGGCTCGCCAGTACGAAAAGCGACTCGCTTCTGTCACAATGGGCTGACAAATTGGGGACTATGCAAAAGATAACCCTTTCGGCGGCGCTTGCCGCCGCGCCAATGCTGCTGGTGTCGCATCCAGCGGCGGCCCAACTGCGACCGCTGGTTGAACCGCCCGCCTCTGCGGCAGGTGCCCTCAGCGGCGTCGATGTATTCCTGATCAACGAGGGCAAGGAAGCCGCGCCGGTTGACGCGCCGTCGACGATCCAGACGATTGCGCGCGATGGCACCGCACTGACGTTGGAATTGATCCGCTCCACCGCCGATACGGCCCCTGTTGCGCCGGGTGGCTTTGCGCGGTTGCGATACCGGCTGGCCCCGCTGGCGCGCGCCGCCGAACCGCGAGTCGCCGCTGCGCGCACCACCCCGCAAGGCCCGGGCGAGCAGGTCGCTACCACCGGGCGCGGCACCGCCAGTGGATTTCTGTCACGCTTTGGCCCGTTTGAGCCGACCTATGGCGTGGTTGGTACCGGCGATTCGGGTGCCAAGGTGCAACTGAGTTTTGCCATGCAGCCGTTCGCCAGCACCGGGCCGGCATCCTATATAAAGGTCGCATATACCCAGACGATCTTCTGGGCGCTTGACCAGCCATCGGGGCCCATCCGCGCGACGACGTATAGCCCTGAAGCGTTCATCGACGTGCCACTCAACCCCACGACGCAGCTTTCGCTGGGCTATCGGCACGATTCGAACGGCGGCGGTGTGACCAACTCGGTCGATATCAACCGGTTATATGCCCGCGTGAACAAGACATTCGCCCTGGGTAATGACTGGCGAATTGATATCGCGCCGCAGGGCTGGGTGTATGTCGGCACCCAGGGGCTGGCCGGGGACATTGAGCGTTTTTATGGCAACGCGGCGCTTGCCACGTCGATCGAGCAGAAGGACGGCGTCAAGTTCGCGCTTTATGCGCGGGGCAACCCGGGGACGCGCCAGGGATCAGCCGAATTTTTCGCGTCCTACCCGATTAAGCGGTTCGGGGTTGGCGATGTCGGACTATATCTATTCGGACAGGCATTTCACGGTTTTGGCGAAGCATTAAGCGATTATAATCGTGCCGACACGCATGCCCGTATCGGCATCGCGCTCACCCGGTAGCGGGCCGTGAAGCCGTATTGCGCGGCGGCAGCGGCTTCGGCATGCAGCCATCACTTAGATATACGCTGGAGATACTCATGAAGCGTTTGACCCTGTTGCTCGCCGCCTTGCCACTGGCACTGATGGCCGCTGCCCCGGCGCGGGCCCAACTCGCGCCCGGTGCCAAAGCGCCGTTGTTCACCGTTGTTGGTGCAGTCGCTGGCAAGCCAATTAACGTTGATCTGAAGGCCGCGTTGAAAAAGGGGCCCGTGGTGCTGTATTTCTTCCCTGCAGCCTTCACGCCGGGCTGCAATGCCGAGGCGCATGCGTTTGCTGAGGCGATTGCCGATTTCAACGCGGCCGGCGCAACGGTGATCGGCATGACCGCAGGCAATGTCGATCAGCTCGCCAAATTTTCGAGCGCAATGTGTGCGGGCAAATTCGCCGTCGCCGCTGCCAGCCCGGCCTTGGCCGCAAGCTACGGCGTTGCGCTGAAGAACCCTGATGGCAGCGCTTCGGGCTATACCAGCCGCACCAGTTATGTGATTTCGCCCGACGACAAGATTTTTTACGTTCACAGCGACCGCAGCGCCGCTGATCACGTTCGCAACACTCTTGACGCCGTAAAACGTTACCGCGCCGCTGCCCGATAGGATTGCCGATCAACGCCGGTCGTTACCCAGAACCGGTCGTTACCCAGAACCGGTCGTTACGCAGTCACGGAATTTTAGGTCTTGCTCGCTATCACCTGTGAACGAGATTTTATGCGTTGGCATTGATCAAGGCTGCGTAACGGAAACGGTGGCGATGAGCGGTAAGTCTGCAATTGGTTTTGAGATGGAACCGGCGGTGGATCGCGGGGTGGCGAGCCGCGCAATCTTTGATCAGATCGGTGTGTTTCTGACGGCAAACCGGCTGGGGCCGGATCCTGCCAATTATGCCTTTGGCTACCGCGTCATCAGCGATCCGTCAGGCCCGCTTGCGCGCGCTGTGGCGGCGCTTACCGATGGCGGCGTGCGGCTGACCAAGCGGGACATTGTGGCGCTTGGTGGCGATGTCGGCAATGCACCGGTCGACATGCCGGCGATGGCATCAACCGGCCAGGGCCTGGTTGCGCAAACCCAGATGCAGGTCGAAGGTTTTCAGGATCTGGTGCGCATGATGCGCAATGAAACTGCCGATTTCGGGCGCGATCTTGCCGCCACGGCCAATGCTATTCGTGTGTCAACCGACACTAACGCAGTCAGCGACGTGATGCGGATGACCAGCGCGATGCTGAACCGGGTGCAGAGCGCCGAAAGTCAGCTTGAAGTCGCGACGCGCGAAGCCAGCGATCTGCGCGCCAAGCTAGAGGAAGCGCGCGACAATGCCCGCCGCGATCCACTGACCGGCCTGGCCAATCGCCGCGCCTTTGAAGAAGCCTATGCCGAACACGTCGCCAAGGGCACCGCGCTTTGCGTGTCGGTTTGTGACATCGACCATTTCAAGCAGGTCAATGACGGTTTTGGGCATGCCGTGGGAGATCGCGTGCTGAAGGCGATCGCCGATGTGCTGGCGGAACAATGCGGCGATCATCTCGTCGCGCGCTATGGCGGTGAGGAATTCGTGGTGTTGTTTGCCGGCGTCGATCTGCAAGCGGCCCGCGATATGCTGGAAACGGCCCGCATGCTGGTCGCCAAAAAGCGTTACCGCCTGCGCGAATCGGATGAACCACTGGGCGAAGTGACCTTTTCCTCCGGGCTAACCGCAGCGGGGCCAGCCGAAGACGTGGGTGATGTTTTCGTTCGGGCTGATCGGCTGCTTTACGCGGCAAAGGCCGATGGCCGGAACTGCCTGAAAACCGGCTAATCGTTGTTGATGTGCAACATTTGCCAAGGTTTGGTGTCTTTCACCACTTAAATTGGCGGCTTTTGCGAGGATTCGCACCGCTCTTGGTGATCAACGGCTGAATTCTGCGCCTTTTTGCAATTGGCACGGTCCCTGCAATCCCCTTGGCATCGCTGGCCGGATGGTCCGGACAGCGGCAAAAAGGGAAAAAACCATGTTCCGCATTGAAACCATCTCACGCGTTGTTTTCTCGGCAGCTGCCGCTCTTGTGTTCGCGACCGTGCTGGTCAGCGCTGCCGTTCCCATGGTGCCGATCGCCTGATCGGCACCCATCAACGCCACCAATCCACACCGAGAGAGATGATGACCGCTATCCGCAGCCTGACCCTTGTCGTTCTTGCCTTTGCATCAACGGCTACGCTCATCCTGGCGCAAAACGCGCTGTTCAACACCGTCGTGATGGGGTGATTATCAGGATTGATGTCACCCAAGGTTGCGGCCGGATGCGCTGTGATCAGCGGCGATTGCCGAATTTGCGCGCCAATTGGTCAGTTCTGGCCTAGATCGTTACTCAGGCAGGCATGAAGCGTGCCCGATAGGGATGCACGCCATGGCCAAAGCCCAAAAGAAATCGAACAAGGAAGTCCGCAAGCCCAAGGCGGAAAAGCCCAAAAAGGGCAATGCATCCAACCCATCGACCAAGGGCGCAGTGCCCGCCCCAGCCAAGGGCTGATCAGCAGCATGGCACCGATATCAACGCCCGGCGATGACGACAGCTTTGTCTTTGACGAAGCAAGTGGCGAATGGATCAGCGCGGCTGATGCTGCACAGTCCGCCGTCGGCGAAGCCGCGGTCGAGGTTCGCGACGCGGTGGGCAATTTGCTGGCTGACGGAGATCAGGTGACCTTGATCAAGGATCTGACCGTCAAGGGGGCGGGCCAGACGCTGAAGCGCGGGACATTGATAAAATCAATCCGCCTCACCGGCGACCCACAAGAAATTGACTGCCGGTTTGATGGCATCAAGGGTCTGGTGCTGCGCGCCGAGTTTGTGAAGAAGCGATAGCGCCGAACAGCAACGATTATACCCCGCGCAAGCACAAACCGTTTTCCCGACCCTTTGGCCCCTATGCGTCTACCCTTTGCGGCTCGCTTCGAACAAAAACCAGGCGCGCTGTTCGGCTTCGTCAGTCCAGGTGTCGAGAATACCGCTGGTGGCATTGTCCTTGGCGTTATCAACAATGATCTTGGCTTCGCGCAGCGAGGCGATCAGTGCTAGATTATCCTCGCGCAGTTCGGCCAGCATCGCGTCTGGCGCGACGAAATCGGCGTCATTGTCCTTGATCGTCTGGTGCCGCGCGATGTCGCCGATGGAGCGCAATGTGGCGTTGCCGGTTTTGCGAACACGCTCTGCGATCACATCCGTGGTCGCCAGAATCTGCGTCGCCTGATCATCGAGCAGCAGATGATAGTCGCGAAAATGCGGGCCAGAGACGTGCCAGTGGAAATTCTTGGTCTTGAAATACAGCGCATAGCTATCTGCCAAGATCCCGTTCAGCGCTTCGGCCACGCTCTTGGTCGCGTTGGATTTCAGGTCGGTCGGCGTTTTGAGGGCGGTATCGGTTGGCATGAAAAGCGTCTCCGTTGGGTGGGGTTAGGATTGAACGCCGCTGTAGCTTATTGGCTCCCGCAAAATCCCGCCAACAGTTTCGATCTGTGTGAATGGCGCGCTACATCAGCCGGAGCGCGCTGACCCCGAATACCAGACCGGTCAGGATCAACACCAGGCCAATCGCGAACCGGATCGGGCGGTGCGGCAGCGATTGATATCCGCGTTCCCCCGCCAGGATCGCCGGGATAATCACGGCCAGGCTGCCCAACGTTGCGCCGATCACGGCGAAAGGGGCGACGAGCGGCGAGCGTGCGGTAACGGCGGCGGTTAGAAACTGGGTTCGGTCACCCACCCCGATTGCCAGCAGCGCCACCAACGTGGTGGCAAAGGCACCGATTCGCCATCTGCTCATCCGATCTGGCGATTTCATCGCGAAAAGTCCGCTGCTGCCAGCCGAAACAAGCGCCATCGCCAGGAAAAGCGCGCGTGCATTGGGCGTCATAATCGGGGCCATCAGTGATCCGGCGACCGCGCCTAGTGCATTGCCGGCCGATAGCGCGATGATGGCTGCCACGATAATAATACCGGGTTTTTGGTACCGATCGCCCATGATTGCGGCTAGCCAGGCCGTTCGATCACTCGCCTGGCACAGTAACGCGCCGACAAAAGCGGCCATCAACGCATCCATGAATCTGCGATCAGCCAGTCAGGCGAACGGAGCAGGCAGCGACATAGCTTTCGCGGGCGAATCGGTCTTGGCGCTCACTGCCAATGGCTTCCCGGAGCAGCGCGATCCAGCCGGTGATCAGCGGACCTTGATCGCCGCGCGCCAGCGCCGATTCGAGCACTTGCGCCACGCTGGCCACGGGCAGCATCCCGTTTTGCACCGCAATGCGCCGAATCGTGTCGATTTCGCTCGCCAGCGCGGCCAGGCCAGGCCGCACCCCCAGCAACGTCGCCCGTCGTATCAGTTCAGCCTGTACCTGTTGGTCGATCTTCGTGCGCTGGGCCATCATTCGTCCCCTCTTGCCTTTGGGTAAGATGGTGCGCGCATCATGGTAAAATTGGCGTTAATGGCAGGCAAACGGGCAAGCGCCGTGCGGCACAGACTTGACTTTGCGGCGAACGTGGGCCAACGGCATCGGCTTACCAAGCGGCGGGCACGCGTTCGTCGCTTTTTGCTTTTTTTAACGCGCAGGAATTCAGGTCATGGCAAAGCCGACCACCGTCAAGATCAAGCTCGTCAGCTCGGCAGATACCGGTTTCTTCTATGTGACCAAAAAGAACCCGCGCACCCAGACCGACAAGCTCAGCTTCCGCAAATATGATCCCGTCGTGCGCAAGCATGTCGATTTCAAGGAAGCCAAGATCAAGTGATGCGGCGGGCGGCATAAGTCGCCTTCCTGTCATCCCGGCAATGGCTGGGATCAAGCGCCCAGATTCAGAGCCGAGATTTAGAGCCGCGGGGGAACTTCCCCTGCGGCTCTTGTCATGTCGGCAGCAATGCCTTCACCTGCGCGATGAATGCCGCCAGTGCGATGGGCTTTGATACATAGGCATTGGCACCCGCCGCCCTGATCCGGTCTTCATCCTCACGACCGGCATACGCGGTTATGGCCATGATGGGGATGGTGCGCAGCGCCAGATCGCCCTTTAACTGCGCAATCAGTTCATAACCCGTCATATGCGGCAACTGGATGTCGGTAATGATCAGATCGGGAAGGAATGCGCGCGCGCGCCCCACCGCCTCACGCCCGTCGCGCACGCCTTCGGCCACATATTCATGCGCGCGCAGCAGATCGCAGAAAAGTTTCAGGTTCAGTTCGTTGTCCTCGACAACCAGCACCCTTTTTGCCACGTCCGCGATCATCCTTTTCCTCAAGGCCAAAGCGAATAGGCAATGCGCCCGCCCGTGACAAATGAAGACGCCGATCAAGCGGCACTGGTGCTGGGGTTGCACGCGCTTGGCTGGGCACTGGCAGAGCCTGACCGGGCGAGTCGCTTGCTCGCGCTGACCGGTCTTGATCCGCAAACGCTGCGCGCAAGCGCGGGCGATGCCGCCACGCTGGCCGCCGTGCTCGGTTTCCTCGAATCGCATGAGCCTGATCTTGTCTCTTGCGCCACCGCAATTGATACCACCCCCGCCGCGCTGGTCCGCGCGCGCCAGATATTGGAAGACCAATGAACGCCCCAACCATGCCCCCGATGAAACCGCTGCTGATCACCGATTGCGATGAAGTGCTGCTGCACATGGCCCGGCATTTCGGTGCGTGGCTGGGAGAGGTGCATGATATCGACTTCAAACTGGCGCATGGTGACATGGCGACCAGCATGAAGCGCCGCGACGGCACCCCGCTGGAGCGCGAGGAAATGTGGACCTATTTGGCGGGGTTCTTCCCGGCGGAAATGGGTCGCCAAACCTTGGTGCCGCACGCCGCTGAATCGATCGCGGCACTGGCGCAGATTGCCGATATTGTCGTGCTCACCAATTTGCAGGATCATTGCCGCCCGGCGCGGACTGCCCAGCTTGAATCCTTTGGAATCGTCCACCGGGTTGAAACCAACCAGGGGGGCAAGGGCACCCGTGTTGCGTCCATTGCCGCTGAATATGGCAACCCCGTCACCGTGTTTGTCGATGATCTGGCGGTCCACCTTGAATCCTGCGCCACGCATGCCCCCCACGTCCACCGGCTGCACATGGTTTCAGAACCCGCCCTTGCCCCGCACGTGCCGCCAGCGCCCGCTGCCCATGCCCGCATCGATGATTGGCGCGAGGCAAAGGACTGGATCACGGCGCGGTTTGCCGCGGCAGCACCGGCGAGTGCTTGACCCCTTCCTGCCTGCGTGGTTGAGCTTATCCTATGACTGATCGAATCGCTGCAAAGCTCGCCGAACTCGGCCTTGCCCTGCCCGTAGCTGCGGCGCCGGTCGCTGCTTATGTACCTGCGGTTGAGGTGGGGGGCTTGCTCCATATCTCCGGTCAGCTGCCGTTTGATGAGGGCAAGGTGATGACCGGCCGGGTGGGCGAGGATCGCGACCTGGCCTATGCGCAATTGGCTGCACAACGCTGTGCGTTAATGCTGGTGGCGCAGATGAACCAGGCGCTTGGCGGGCTCGACCGGGTGGTGCGGATCGTGAAGCTGGGCGTGTTCGTCAACAGCAGCGTTGATTTCACCGATCAGGCCAAGGTTGCCAATGGCGCATCAGAGCTAATGGTCGCCTTGTTCGGGGAGGCAGGCAAACATGCGCGCAGCGCGGTGGGTGTCGCGGTTCTTCCGCTGGGTGCCGTTGTGGAAGTCGATGCCATTGTTCAGGTTGGTCCCGCGCCGCTGGCCGGAAGCTGATCGCACAATCATGACTGAGCGCGATCTTGTCGCGCGGCTGTCGCCGGGCGTCGCCAGCATCGCTGCTGCCGATTGGGATGGATGTTCGGGTGCGGACAATCCCTTTCTCAGCCACGCCTTTCTATCGATCCTAGAAGAGTCGGGCAGCGTTTCGCCGCGCACCGGCTGGCAATCATTGCCCATCGTGATCGATGGTGCCGATGGCAAACCCGCCGCGATCGCCCCTGCCTATGCCAAGGGGCATAGTCAGGGCGAATATGTGTTCGATCATGCCTGGGCCGATGCCTATCAGCGCGCAGGCGGGGACTATTATCCCAAGCTGCAGGTGGCGGTGCCGTTTACGCCCGTGCCCGGCCCGCGGTTGCTGCTGCGGGACGCAACGCTTGGCCCGGCGCTGATCGGCGCGCTGGAGGCGGTGGTGGTCAACCAGGGGCTGTCGAGCGCGCACGCTACCTTTGTCAGCCCCGATCAACTGTCCCTGTTCGAACAGGCGGGCTGGCTGATCCGCGCAGGCACGCAATTCCATTGGCGCAATGATGGTTATGCCAGCTTCGACGATTTTCTGGGCGCGCTCGCCAGCCGCAAGCGAAAGGCGATCCGCAAGGAACGCGAGCAGGCGGTGGCTGGGCTGACGATCCGGCATGTCACGGGCGCTGACCTGACTGAGGCCGATTGGGATGCGTTCTGGGTATTCTATCAGGATACCGGCGCGCGCAAATGGGGCACGCCTTACCTCAGCCGCCGGTTCTTCTCGTTGCTGGGGGAGCGGATGGCAGACCGGGTGCTGCTGATCATGGCCGAACGCGACGGAAAGCCCATCGCCGGTGCCCTGAACCTGATCGGCACAGACACGCTCTACGGCCGCTATTGGGGGGCGATCGAGGATGTGCCCTTCCTGCATTTTGAGCTGTGTTATTATCAAGCCATCGACGCGGCGATTGCGCGCGGGATGCAATCGGTGGAGGCAGGGGCGCAGGGTGAACATAAGCTCGCGCGCGGCTATGCGCCGGTGGCGACATGGTCGGCGCATTTTATCCCTGATCCCAATTTCCGCCGCGCCATTGCCGATTTTCTGGTCCGCGAGCGCGAAGCGGTGGCCGCTGACCGGGAATATCTGGGCCAGATGACGCCGTTCAAACGGGCGTAGGCGCTATCGCGGGGGCGGCGTCAGCTCTTCGCGGGTCAGCTGTACAGCGGGCTTGCTGTGATCGATTCGGAAAACCGCGCTTGTGCCGTCACGCCATACCGGAATCAGCCCAGCCTCCAGCTTGCGATCATAGGGCGGTGGCTGGATCAGCCAAACATAATCGAACGCGTCGCGCGGGAACCGGGCGAGCGAACGTCCAATCGGTCGCCACCATTCGCGGGGGCACTGGATGTGGGTAACGATTTGCGATGGATCATGCCGAAAGCCGCGCCCGGCATTGAACCGTGTCGTCAACAACTGCGCACCGGCCATTGACCATTGATCATTCGAATAGGCCATGCGCCGTTCTAGCGCGAGCGCGGGCAGGTGCTGCAGCCGCGTAAGGAACCACTCGCTATAACAGGTTTCGCCAACGAAACTGACGAGCTTGGCCCCGACGGGGATGTGCACCAGCGCCTTTAGCTGGCGATCATAGCTTTGGTCATACTGCCAAAAGCTAACCGTTGTTGCGGCAATGCGGACGGTGAAAAAGGCCAGTCCCACCGCCGCCAGCGTGGATGCACCGCGCATCGACAAGCCTTTGCGTGGCCGCAGCGCGATCAGCGCAATCGCGATCATGAACGGGGCCAGCCGCATATCGGCATAGGCAGAACCAAAAACCACGCGCGGCAGCAGGATAAACACCGCCAGCAGGAACAGCGCCGATAGCGCCAGGTTGCGCGAATATTCGATGTTCGGGTCGCGAAATCCCTTGAAAAGGATCAGATACAGCACCGCCGTCGATGCAATGTCGAACGCCTGCCAGCGATCACGTAGCACCATCGTCACCCAGCCGATTTTGGCGCGCCAGTTGAACCAGTCGCCGGTCTGGCCGCTCACCCCGCCGCCGCTGCGCCATACCACCATCAGCGCCATTGGCAGCGCCAGCGGCAGGCAGCCGATACAGGCACGCACCCAGGCATTTAACCAGCGATGGCCAAGATCATGCTGACGGATCATCTCCGCCGAAAAGGCCAGTACCCCCAGAAACCCCCAGCCAAAAGTATGGCAAACCCATAACAGGCACGACAAGGGGATGAAAATGGCGGCGCGCAGCTGCAATCTGCCCAGGCGGGCAAGCCGCAACCACAGGCCAAATGCGTTCAACGCAAGTGCCATAGACAGCGCGAAATTGACGAAGCCGAAATGGAGCGGGAAACAATATGCCAGCGGCAGGGCGAACAATGCCGTCGCGGGGATGCGGCCATGCACTTCGCGCGCAATCCATAGCAGCCCGGTCACGATCAGCGGCGGGATCGTCAGCACGATCAGTTTGACCGCCAGTTCCAGCCCGAAAATCGGGGCGAGCGGAATGATCAGCAGATCAAGCCCCAAATTACCGATCAGCGACCAGTTGAAGTGATACCATTCACCCAGCCAGGGATAGGTACCCAGGTCGAGCTGCACCCGGTATCGCCCCATATGGCCCGGCAAATCCACAAGCGGCGGAATATCGGGCCAGAGCAGCGGAATCGCCGATACCAGCGCCGCTGCTGCGACGAACCAGCGTGTTTGCCACCAATGAAGCCGTTCGGCTGTATCCGCTTGCATCCCCCCGCTCTAGTGCGCGGGGGGCGGGGTCGACAACCCGTGTTGCACGGCAAAAATGGTCACCGGATTTTTGCCGGATGCAATTGGTGTCAGCCAGGCGGGTGCGCGCCCCTGGCCCAGCATCGCGATCAACCGTCGCGGATGATCCCGCAAGGCCGGGTCAAGCCCGCCAAATCCGGACCCGGATTGATCAGGGCACCACACGACATAATCGGCCTGCACCCGATTGGCGATGGTACGGGCGGTATCGGGATCGCTGAGGAAAAAGCGGTACATCGCCGCATTGCCTGCGTTGTTGCGGTGATAAGGCGCAGCGATCAGCCGGTGTTTGGTGCCCGCAATTGCATAGGCCCCCAGATCAATCGGCGCGATCACGGTGCCGGCGCGTAGCCTGGCCAGCGCGGCGATCACCGCCGGGCTGGTGCAACTGGCGGCCTGGTCGGTGTGCGCCGATGATGGCGCGGCCACTGGCGCGGGTGCGTGCACCAGTGCTTGTGCAGCGATAGGGTAAAGCATGCCGGCTGATCCAATCCACGCCCCTGCCAGCCAGCCCGGTCCGCGACGGCGTGCAGCGGTGATGACAGCGGCAAGTGCCGGTGCGGCCAATATCGCCCCACCATAGGCACCGCGTAACTGCACAAAGCACAATGCGAGCGCGGTAAGCTGAAAACAAATCGGCACCAACCAGTTCAGGCTGCGCCGCCGCCACGCACAGGCGATGCTGGCCATCAGCCCGACGACCAGCAGCCCCAGATAGCTAACCGCCATCGCTGGCGGTGCGGCGAACAGCGATTGTGCCTCGCCCACATTGTCCAGCCACAGCCGTGCCAATAGCGGATCAACCCCGCCATAGGGGGAGGCACAGGGCCGCACGACCGGAAACAATATCGCGGCACCCGCCAGGGCGACCAGCCCGCTGGTGGCGATCCGGTGGCGTGGGGAGCCCAGCCCCGTGCCGATCAACGACAAAATTACAGGCGCAAAGCTGGCGCCTTGCGCGCCTTGCCAGGCGATACGGGTGAAGCCGTCGCAGGCGGGATAGGCCCAGCCATCGGGCGCAAACACAATCCGGGCAAAGCCAAGCGCCAATCCCAGCGACAGCCCAAAGCTCATCAATTGCGCACCCGGTCCGCCGATTGCCCATCGCGCCCAGATGATCATCGCCGCGACCAGAATGAACGGTGCGGTTTCTAGCCCGATCACTAGGCTGGCACATGCCGCCAGGCCGATCATCACGCCCGCCACATGGTCCGCGATCCGCCCGCCGGGAATCAGCAGCGCGCGCACCATCACCAGCATCAACACGATCTGAAACCCGTGATGGTCAATCCGGCCGGGCATGAACAAGGTGGTGACGGGATAGGCCACCGCCGCCACGATAATTGCCGTGCGGGCAATGGCGGGGTGAATCGCACGCGCGATCCGTCCCGTCAGCCACAGTGCTGCAACGAACAGCAAAGCGGGCCAGGCGATGACCGCGACAAGCTCGGCACGGGCGCTGCCCAGGGCAGGGGTTAGCTGTGAAATAATCGCAGCGGGCACCAGATCGGGCAGCCGCGACCAGTGCATTGCCAGCCCGTCCACCGCCAGCCGGTGCTGGCTCAAATCCCGGAAATCCTGCCCGGCCAGCCAGTCGCGAATTTGTTGCAGGCGCATCACATCATCGGTGTCGGGCAGATGCAGTTGGGTTAGCATCGCCCAGTCGCGCCACGCCCAGCCGATCGTCAACATCGCGGCAATGGCAAACGCCAACGCCCCGTCGCCGATAACCGACCGCCAATATCCCCGCCTTGCCATGCCTCGGTGATAGGGCATCAGCGTTAAGGGGGGCTTAGCGGGGGCGCGGGAATGCGCGCCTTATGGCTGGTCGCGTCGCCCCAGCAACCGCAGGCGCAGCGCGTTCAGCTTGATGAAGCCGGCCGCGTCGCGCTGATCATAGGCGCCCTGATCATCCTCAAAGGTGACAACCTTTTCAGAATAAAGCGAATAGGGCGATTTGCGCCCGATCACATACACGCCGCCCTTGTACAGTTTCAGCCGCACGGTGCCCGTTACCTTGGCCTGGCTATGGTCGATCGCGGCCTGCAGCATCTCGCGTTCGGGGCTGAACCAGAAGCCGTTATAGACCAGTTCAGCATAACGCGGGGCCAGTTCGTCCTTCAGATGGGCCGCCCCCCGATCAAGCGTTAACTGCTCAATGCCCCGGTGTGCGAGGTGATAAATGGTGCCGCCCGGCGTTTCATACATGCCGCGCGATTTCATCCCCACGAACCGGTTCTCGACCAGATCGAGCCGACCGATGCCATGCTCGCGCCCCAGATCGTTCAGCTTCGCCAACAGCGTCGCAGGTGACATTGGTTCGCCATTTATGGCCACGCCGTCACCCTTTTCGAACTCAATTGTGATGATTTCGGGGGTATTTGGCGCGTTTTCGGGGCTATTTGTGCGCGAATAGACATATTCGGGCACGTCTTCCCACGGATCTTCCAGCACCTTGCCTTCTGAACTGGTGTGCAGAATATTTGCATCGGTGGAAAAGGGAGCCTCGCCGCGCTTGTCCTTGGCGACGGGAATCTGGTGCTGCTCGGCAAACTCGATCAGCCGAGTCCGGCTCGTCAAATCCCATTCGCGCCACGGGGCAATCACCTTTATGTCGGGGGCCAGCGCATAATAGCCCAGCTCAAACCGCACCTGATCATTGCCTTTGCCGGTCGCCCCGTGGCTGACAGCATCGGCGTTGAGCATCCGCGCAATCTCGATCTGGCGCTTGGCGATGAGCGGGCGGGCGATGCTGGTACCGAGCAGGTACAGCCCCTCATACAGCGCATTGGCGCGCATCATCGGGAAAACGTAATCGCGCACAAATTCCTCGCGCAGATCATCGATGAAGATGTGTTCGGGCTTTACCCCCGCCGCTTCGGCCTTGCGTCGCGCGGGTTCCAGCTCCTCGCCCTGGCCCAGATCGGCGGTGAAGGTGACGACTTCGCAGCCATAGGTTTGCTGCAACCACTTCAGGATCACGCTGGTATCCAGCCCGCCCGAATAGGCAAGCACGACGCGGTTGACTTGATCGGTCATTGGGGATCTCCACGGCAGGGTCTGGGCGCGGCTTGCGCTCTATGGTGCCGTGGCGGTTGGCGCAAGCGGCGCGGGCGTTTGCAGCACGAGGGCCGATGATTAGGCCCCTCACTCGCCCGCCCTTGCGCCGTATCATCTGTCATTATCGCCATTTCTGCGGCGATGCGGCTGGCCGACAATGGCCGCGCACCGCGCGACGAGCCTGGCGTGCAACCCCTTATCGGGCAAGATCTGGAGTGGCTTGATCGACCGTCGATTTTACGGTGATTATGGTTATACCTCGACCGGGCTCAAGATCAGGGAGGCAGCGCCGCTTCCCCTTGGCATCATTGGTTTCAGCTATGTATCGGCTGGTCGATACTACCAGACGGCCATGGCTGAGCCAGCGGGCAGCGACACCGTATTGCGCGGTGAGGGGGAGAGGGGAATCATGGGCAAGGTCAACCAGACGCAGCCAGGGCAATTCGCGCTTGATGCGTTTCTTGCCCAGATAGAGCCGGAACAGCGCCGGGCGGATGCGGTCATCCTGATCGACCTGTTCGGCAGAATCTCGGGCCAACCGCCCGTGCTTTGGGGCCCGTCGATTATCGGCTTTGGCAGCCATCATTATGTCTATGAAAGCGGCCGCGAGGGGGACTCGCCCCGCATCGCCTTTTCGCCGCGCAAGCCGCAGCTGGTGCTTTATGTCGGTGCCAGCGAGCCTGAAACCGCGGCGCTGCTGCCCGGGCTGGGCAAGCACAGCACCGGCAAGGGCTGTCTCTATATTAAGAAAATCGCAGATATCGATCTGGGATTGCTCGAGCAGATCGTCAAACTCGCCTGGGATCGCCGCGAATAAACCCTATGCCGCGCGATAGTCGCGCTCGCTTTCCCCCATATAATCCCGCGTGATGGGCAGGGCGTGGCGGCCCTTGGCGAATTGCACCTGGTAATTCACCAGCCCGCCATATTTGAACGCGCACAGCGCGCCTGCGAGATAGAATTGCCACATCCGGTAAAAACGCGCGTCGTACAACGCGATGATTTCGGCGCGGGCGGCGGTCGTCCGGTTGTACCAGGCTTGCAGCGTATGGGCGTAATGCAGCCGCAGCACTTCGACATCGCTCACATGCATGCGCAGGCCTTCGCTGGCGCGGATGATTTCCGACAAGGCTGGGTTATAGCCGCCGGGAAAGATATACTTGACCGTCCATTTGTCGGTGACGCCCGGCGCGCCTGCGCGGCCGATGGTGTGGAGCAGCATCACACCTTGCGGCGCCAGTAAATTATAGCATTGGCGAAAAAAGGCCCGGTAATTGGGCGGCCCGACATGTTCGAACATGCCGACAGAAACAATCCGGTCAAAACGGCCCCGCACATCGCGGTAATCAATCAGGGCAAATTTTACCTTGTCGGCCACGCCTGCCGCATCGGCCCGCGCACGCGCCACCTTGATCTGTGCTTCAGACAGCGTCACCCCTAGCACCTCGGCACCGGTTTTTTTGTGCAGGTACAGCGCCAGCCCACCCCAGCCACAGCCGATATCCAGCACCGTCATCCCCGGCTTGATCGCCAGTTTGGCCGCGATATGCGCCATTTTGTCGGATTGCGCCTGTTCCAGCGTGTTCGCAGGATCGGTAAAATAGGCGCAGCTATATTGCCGATCAGCATCGAGGAAGAGATCGTATAGCCGGTCGCTCAGATCATAATGATGCGCGACATTGCGTTTGGCGCGGCGGGCCATGTTGATGCGGCCCAGCCGGTGGGTGATCGCCTGCAGCGCGCGGACGGGCGCAGCGGCGGCGAGCGCATTGGCGCCATCCTCCCACAGATCATTTGCCGTCAGCAGCGTTACCAGCCCCAGCACATCGTCGTTATCGATTGTCAGGCGGCCGTTCATATAGGCCTCACCCGCGCCAAGGCCTGGATCACGGATAATCGCCCCGGCAACACCCTTGTCCGTAAAGCGAATGGTGACATTGGGCATCGCCGGATCCGCGTTGCCAAAGTGCTGAACGCCGCCATCAAAATTGACAAGCGTCAGCACGCCCCGGCGGACCCGCCGGGACAGGAAAAGATCAATAATCGCCATACTGAAATCGCTAACGCTTACTGGCCCGGATTAGATCCCGGCATAACTGTCATACTCGACATTATCTTCCCAATAGCCGCCCTGGCCCTGGCCGATGCCATCCAGCGAGGCGACGGCTTCTACGCCCATCACATATTTCGCCTGTTTATATCCCAGCAACCGTTCTGCGCGCAGACGGATGGGGGCACCGTGGGGAACGGTGAGCGGCGCATCATTCATCGCCCAGGCGAGAATCGTCTGCGGATGGAACGCATCGAACAGGTCGACCGATTCATAGTAGTTCTTGCCCCGGTATAAATCGGCGCAGTGGAACACGATATAGCGCGCATTATCCTTCAACCCGGCGGTTTTCAGGATATCGCCCAGCACCGGCCCATGCCATTTGCCGATCGCGCTCCAGCCTTCGACGCAATCATGGCGGGTGATCTGGGTGCGCGCCGGCATCGTCTTCAGTTGCGCGAGCGAGATATCAAGCGGACGGTTGACCAGCCCGGTCACCTTCAGCCGCCAATTGGCAAACTTGTCTGCCACCATCGCGGTAAATTCAGGCGTACCGGGGTTGATCGTGCCATTGGCGCGGAACACCGGCGACATCTGATCAGGCCGAAATTCCTTGGCCAGCGAATTGCGGTTCGACAGCGCCTGTTGCGTCCAGCGGTGGACGTTGTCGGCAGAGAACAGCACTTTCCTGAAGCTCTCATTCTGGACGATCTTGTCACAGCCCGACAGCAGCAACCCGGCCCCAGCCGCCGCTCCGCCAACCAAAGCCCGGCGCGAAATCATGGTCGACATCAGTGATTATCCTTTGGAACGCGCCAGTAACCGGTGATCATCGATCGCACCTCGTCAATCGGCCCGGCCAGAATGACCAGCGCCAGATGGACGACGATGAAGCCGATCAACGCCACCATTGCGATAAAGTGAATCGAGCGCGCCGATGAGCGCCCGCCAAACAGGTCGATCAGCCACGGCCAGGCCGCATCCATGCCCGGCGACATCGCCAGCCCGGTAAAGATGATCGCGGGGATCATGATGAAGATCGCGCTGGCATAAGCGATTTTCTGCAGCACGTTGAACGCACCCGGATCCTTTGGATCGTGAAAGCGCAGCGCGGCGTGTTCCTTGATATCATACCAAAGATGCGCCGGGGTCAGCTCTGCCGCCTTGATGCGCAATTGCTGTTGGAAATGCCGGTTGATCAGGCTGGAAATGATGAACCCCAGCAGCGCAAACCCCAGCACCAGCGCGAAAAACAGATGCCATCGGCGCGACAGCGCGAGATTATAGCCGCCTGGAATCGTCATCCAGCCGGGCGCGCGCGGCAGGTGCAGCCAAGCCGGGTCCGGATTTGCGCCAAACTGCCCCCAATAAAGGTGCGGATGCGCGTTCAAAATGCCCAACCCGCTGCCAATCATGATGAAAACGGTGATGACGTTCAGCCAATGCCACACCCGAGTCGACAGGTTGTGCTTGTAAATCCACTGCATCGCCGGTTCGCCGGGTGCCGACGCCACCGGTGGCGCGGGCGCTGCGCTGCCGGGCAGCGGCGCCGCATGGGGATCAGTTGTTGTGTCCATATCGCACCCTTCAAAACACTGGTCATCCGCCTTGAAGGCGACATAGCATGTTCCAGCTTACGGTGCAGTATCGCGAATGGAGACAGCTATCATGAACGACGGGACGATAGGGCACCATTTCTACAATCCAGCGTACGGCCACGGCCTGAAACATGACCCGCTGAATGCGATCATCGCGCCGCGCCCGATTGGCTGGATCAGCACGGTCAGCGCCGCCGGGGTACGCAATCTGGCCCCGTACAGCTTTTTCAACATGTATAATTACACCCCACCGATCATCGGCTTCACCTCAGTCGAATGGAAAGACAGCGCGGAAAATGCGACCGTGACGGGCGAATTTGTGTGGAATCTGGTTACCCGCCCGCTGGCAGACGCGATGAATGCATCCTCTGCCACGGTGGCGCCGGGCGTTGATGAATTCACGCTGGCCGGCCTGGAAAGCGCGCCCTGCCGCGTCGTCAACGCCCCACGCGTCGCGGCCAGCCCGGTCAGCTTCGAATGTCGCACCAGCCAGACGGTCCGGCTTACCAGCGCTGCAGGTGCCGAGGTGGATAGCTGGCTGATTCTGGGGGAAGTGGTGGGCGTCCATATCGATCCGGCGATGATCGAAGACGGCGTGTACCAAACCGCCCGCGCCGCCCCCATCATGCGCGGCGGCGGCTGGGGTGATTACTTCACGGTGGAAGAAAGCGCGCTGTTCCGAATGATGCGGCCAGGGTGAGAGGCTGGTGTGAGGGGGCGGTGTGAGGAGGTTGGGGCTTCGCTAACCCCTATCCCAAGGCCACCTGTTTTTCCTCGGCCAGCCGGTCAAGGTCCGCGCGGCTGAGGCGTTCGCTTGCGGTTTTCAGCTGGCCGCAGGCGGCGTCGATGTCGCGGCCGCGCGGTGTGCGGACGGGGGCAGAGATGCCGGATTGGAACACGATGCTGGAGAATGATCGGATCCGTTCGGGGGTCGAGCATTCGTAATTGGCGCCTGGCCAGGGGTTGAAGGGAATCAGATTCACCTTGGCGGGTAGTTTATAGTGTTTGATCAGTCGAACGAGCTCATGCGCATCGGCATCGCTGTCATTCTTGTCGCGCAGCATCACATATTCAAACGTGATTCGCCGGGCATTATTGGCCCCAGGATAATCGGCGCAGGCCTGTAACAGTTCTTCGATGCCGTATTTGCGGTTGATCGGGACGATTTCGTCGCGCACTTCCTTGGTAACGCCGTGCAGCGATACCGCCAGGTTGACGCCAATTTCGGCGCCCGCACGCGCCATCATCGGTACCACGCCCGACGTGGACAGCGTAATCCGCCGCTTGCTGAGCGACAGGCCGTCGCCGTCCATGATCAGTGTCAGCGCATCGCGCACCGCATCAAAATTATACAGCGGCTCACCCATGCCCATCATCACGATATTGGTGAGCAACCGCCCCTCGGGCTGGCTGGGCCATTCGCCTAAGCCGTCGCGCGCGAGCATTACCTGTCCCACAATCTCCCCCGCGGTCAGGTTGCGCACCAGCCGCATCGTGCCGGTATGGCAGAACCGACAATTGAGCGTGCAGCCGACCTGCGATGATACGCATAGCGTGCCCCGATCAGCATCGGGGATGAACACCATTTCATAATCCTGCGCGCCCTGGCCATCATTCGCATCGGAGCGGAGCAGCCATTTGCGCGTTCCATCGCTGGAGACCTGCGCCTCCACCACCTCTGGCCGGCTGATCACGAAACGCTGTTCGAGCCAGGGCTGCATGGTTTTGGAAATATCCGTCATCACCGAAAATTCGGTGGCCCCGCGGTTGTACATCCAGTGCCACAACTGCTTGGCGCGCAATTTTGCCTGTTTGGGCTCAAGCTGCGCGGTTTCCAGCGCCATCCGCAGATCGGCCTTGGACAGGCCGATCAGGTCAATCCGCCCATCGGTGCGCGGCGTAAAGGTGCGCGGGACGGGAACGGGATCGATATGGCCGGGGATGGCCATGGTGAGGATGTCGGTGGATTGCATCGCGGGCACATAGGCGAATTCACGGCAATTTTCCAGCTTTGACGCCGCTTCGCGCGCCGCCGCCTTGACCAGCGGAAAAGTTCTTAATATGTTCTTTTTTGAGGGGGTGGAGGGTTCGATGATCAGGGGAAGTTGTCTATGTGGCGCGGTCGCGTTCGAAATCACCGGCACGCCGCGATCGCTCAGCTACTGCCATTGCAGCCGGTGCCGTAAGGCGGAGGGCGTATTTGCCGCCGTCCTGATCGGCGCGGCGGCGGATTTCCACTTGGTGCGCGGCGAAGACGATATTGCCCGGCTGGTCCCGGAAGCTCCCTGGACGCATGCTCGCGCTTTTTGTCGCCATTGCGGATCGGCGCTCGGAGAAATGCAGACCGGCGGCATCTATGTGGTCGCGGCGTCGGCGCTGGATGACGATCCCGGGCTGCGACCGACCGCGCATCTGAACGTCGCCTCGAAACCGGCATGGTACGAGATCAACGACGATCTGAAGAAATTCGACGGCAACTACGTGCCACCGGTGGCCTAGCGCTGGATAAGATTTGGTTGGATCACTTTCTCAACCGTACGTGTCGAGCCCTTCGACTGCCTGCCAAGGCAGGCGCTCAGGATAAACTTCGGCCCCATCGGACTTAAGTCGAGACACCCTGTGCAGCGCTTGGGGCATGTCCCTCGACTTCGCTCGGGACGAACGGGTTAGGCTAATGTCATCTGGCTCTAGCGCCCCACGCACCCCAGCGCCGCTGCATCAATCGCGGTTGCGGCACCGCGTAAAGCATAGACGTCGACAAAGGGGCGGCCGCCTTTGCCGAGCGCTTCGACGCTCAATGAGCGGCCGGCGCGGATTGCCGCGACAATGGCGGCGTCGGTGCGCGCGTCGGGGGCCCAGGCGTCGGCATTCCCGGCGACCAGTTCAAACCGGCGCTCCCCCACGCTAATCGTCACGCGCGCGCGGGGATCGCGTTCATGGCTGAGGCGCAGGTGCAGCTGCGCGCGGGCGTTTTGGCCGGGCCAGGTCGCGATGCTGGCAAAGGGCCGCCAATTGCCGCCGCCTGCGCTGCGCTCAACCGGGGTGGAGATGGCGAAGCATTTTAGCGGCGACGGATCACGAAACGCCCCCCAGCGATCAAAAATGCCCAGCGGTTCGCGCGCCGCCGCCGGGGCGGCCACGACACCCAGCGCGACGAACAGCGCAATCACCCTCATGCTGGCCCCCTCATGCGGGCGCATGCCCGGTACCCCGGTGGACAAGCGTCTCCACCCCGCCTGCGATCATTACCATTGATCCTTGTGGCAGCGGTGGCAGCGTCGGCGCGCCCAGCACCGGATGCACATCTGCCCCGGTCATCACCCCGCGCAACACCCGGCTGGAAATACCGTGCATGATGATCAGCCGGTCGCCGGGATCGTCATGTGTTTCGGCCAGCCAGTCGGAAACGCGCGTGGCAATTTGCGGATAGGTTTCACCGTCCGGCGCGGGCAGCAACAGGCCGGTGCCCGGTTCAATGATTGTGCCGAATTCGGCCATCACATCGGCATAATAGCGCCCACCCCAACAACCCATGCCAATTTCCACCAGCCGGTCGTCATGATGCGTGTCATGCCAATCGAGCCCCAGATGTTCTGTCACCACCGCCAGCGTCTGAAGCGCACGACCCATGCTGGATGACCACAAGGTTAGCGACGGTTTTTCCCCCAGGAACCCCGCGAGCGCCGCGCCCATCTCATCTGCTTGGGCAAAGCCTGCGCGGGTCAGCGGCGTGTGCGCCGCCTCCCCCTGCAGCCGCCTTGCTGCATTGAAAACGGTTTCGCCGTGGCGGGCGATAAAGTCACGCCCCTTGCGCGGGCCGGGGCCATTGGTGGGGCCGTTGGGGATGTTGTTCATGGTCGCTTTTTCCCTTTTGTGGTCTCTGATTGCAACGAGGCATTATGCGCGCCTGCGCAGCGCTTGCCCCCGCCCGGTTTATGTTTAAGGAAAGAGACACGGCGAATTGTCCCCGGCGCTTGTTGGGCCGGGCGAATATCATGGGCGGCGGCCCGGGGGAGACCAATGAAAGCGACGATCGAACGCGCCACCTTGTTGAAGGGCTTAAGCCACGTCCAGTCGGTGGTTGAGCGGCGCAATACCATCCCCATCCTGTCCAACGTGCTGATCGAGGCGACCGCTGACGGCACGATCAAGCTGATGGCGACCGATCTTGATCTGCAGATCAACGAACATATTGCCGCCACCGTCGAAACACCGGGCGCGACGACCGTGTCGGCGCACACATTATTCGATATCGCGCGCAAGCTGCCTGAGGGTAGCCAGGTGAGCCTGAGCGCTGCCGAAGGCCGGATGACGATCATGGCCGGGCGCGCCAAGTTTCAGCTTTCCACGCTGCCGCGCGATGATTTTCCGGTCATTGCAGAGGGCGAATTGCCCACCAGTTTCGAACTGCCCGCCGAAACGCTGAAACAGATCATCGACAAGACGCGCTTTGCGATTTCGACCGAGGAAACACGTTATTACCTGAACGGCATTTTCCTGCACGTATCGGACGATCCACTCCCCGTGCTGAAGGCCGCCGCCACCGACGGCCACCGGCTTGCGCGCGTCACCGTGACGCGGCCGGACGGGGCGGAGGGGATGCCCGACGTGATCGTGCCGCGCAAATGCGTGGCGGAATTGCGCAAGCTGCTTGACGAGATTGACGGATCGGTGGGCGTATCGCTGTCTGCGACCAAGATTCGCTTCGATCTGGGCCAGGCGTTGCTGACGTCGAAACTCATCGACGGCACCTTCCCTGATTACAGCCGCGTGATCCCAACCGGCAATGACAAGATTTTGCGGATCGATCCGCGCAGTTTTGAAGAAGGCGTTGACCGCGTGTCGACGATCGCCACTGAAAAGACGCGCGCGGTGAAAATGGCACTGGATCGTGACAAAATCACGCTGTCCGTCACCAGCCCCGAAAATGGCACCGCGGCCGAAGAAGTGTCCGGCGATTATGCCGCCGCGCCGTTCGAAATCGGGTTCAACAGTCGCTATCTGCTCGACATATTGGCGCAGGTTCATGGTGATATGGTGGAAGTCCACCTGGCCGACGCCGCCGCCCCCACGCTGATCCGCGAGAATGACAAGGCACCGGCGCTCTACGTCATCATGCCGATGCGGGTGTGACCTTTCGTCGATTCAGTTAATCGCTAAGCGAGGGATCGTGATGGAGATTCCTGATTTCCAATCGCTTATGTTGCCTGTTCTTCGGTCATCCGATGCTGGTGAAGTGCATATTGCCGATGTGGTACAGCGATTGGGCGAAGAGTTCTCGTTGAATACTGAGCAGCTTGCCCATTTGCTGCCGTCGGGACGCCAGACCACTTTTGCAAACCGAGTGCATTGGGCAAAAAGCTATCTAGGCAAGGCTGGTTTAATCCGGCTGACAAGACGGGGTTATTTTGAGATTACGCCTGCTGGCCAAAAACTGCTGGCTAAACCACCCCCGCGGATCGACATTAACTTTCTTCGGCAATTCCCTGAATTTAGAGAGTTTAAGGCGTCAGCCGATCGAGAAACACCCGATCAAACTCAGGTTGTTTCTGCATCCAGCTTGACGCCAGATGAGGAAATTCGTCGAGCCCGAGATCGGATCGAGGACGATCTAGCAGCAGAAATTTTGGCAAAGATTGTTTCGGCCCCTCCTGCGTTTTTCGAACGGGTTGTCGTTCGATTGGTTACAGCGATGGGATATGGTGGGTCGGTCTCTGATGCTGGCCAAGCACTCGGAAAATCTGGCGATGGTGGTGTTGATGGTGTGATTAACGAAGACGTTCTCGGCCTTGATCGAATTTACGTGCAGGCAAAGCGCTATGGCGTCGATAACTCCATTGGGCCGGGTGCCATCCGTGACTTCTTCGGTGCACTCGACCAATTTAAGGCAAATAAGGGACTTTTTGTAACGACGTCGACCTTTACCTCTGCCGCAAAATTAACAGCCGACGGATTGAGCAAGAGGATTGTCCTAATCGACGGAACCCGGTTCGCCCGGTTGATGATCCAGTACGATGTGGGCTGTCGATTAGAAGAACAAATCTCAATCAAGCGGCTCGACGAAGATTTCTTCGAGGTTTGATCCAATTCAACAAGCCCGCAGCGGAGCGAAATTTCCTACCCTTCGCCAAGCGGCGCTTGCCCCAAAACGGCAATGATTGATTAACCGGCGGCGATCATACATACTGACATCATTGTCAGTATCTCTCTTCGGAGTCGTCCCATGGCCAAGCTTCCTCCTTTTCCCGGCACCACCGGCAAACGTGATTGGCGCACGGCGTTTTCGGCGATCCGCAAGCTGTTGAATAATGGCGATGATACCACGCAGGTGTTCCTGATCATGCGCGCGCTGAATGTGGGTAATGCGCCGCTGAATTATGCGCGCTTCATCGCCACGGCAGAGGGCGGGCGGATGGCGTATGAGCGCGTTGAACTGGCGCGCAAACTATCGGACCCTGCCTATGTCGCGCAATTTGCGCCGGGGACGGTGGGGGCTGCGTACCGCGACTTCCTGGCCAAGACGGGCTATTCGGCCGATGGCCTGGTCGAAGTGAGCCGGGTGATCAGCGAAGATGACATGCTGCACCCCTATGCCTGGTTCGGCCGCCGGGTGCGCGACACGCACGACATTTGGCACGTGCTGAACGGATATAAGGCAGATGAATCGCTGGGCGAGGCCGCGCTGGTCGCGTTTTCCTATGCGCAGGTCGGCGGGCTCGGCTGGGCATTTATCGGCGGCGCGGCGGCGCTGAAGAGCATTAGCGTGACGGGTAACCTGCTGTTCGCCAAGGCGGTTTGGGAAGGCTATGCGCGCGGTCGCAAGGCACAATGGCTGGCGGGCGAGGATTATGAAAAGCTGCTTCACGAGCCAATTGAAGCGGCGCGCGCGCGGCTGGGCCTGAGTGTACCGGTTGCCTATCTGAGAGCGCAGCGCGAACTGGGCGCAGAGATGGCGTCGTACCTTAGCCAGGCCAAGGCTGGTGCCGTGCCCGAGGTAAAGCTCGCCGCCTGACGGCTTGGTTATCGCCGCCCACGAACCACGCGCGACAATCTGCCAAACGCGCTAAGGCAGGGCCAATGTTGTCGCGCCTTGTCCTTACCGATTTCCGCAATCATGCCGCGGCCACGCTGACGCCCGGGCCCGGCTTTGTCGTCCTCACCGGCGATAATGGTGCGGGTAAGACCAACATATTGGAAGCCGTATCGCTGCTGTCGCCCGGACGGGGATTGCGCCGCGCGCCGCTGGCGGAAATGGCGCGGCAGGGCGGCGTGGGCGGCTTTGGCGTGGCGGCGGGGTTGGTGGGCGACATCGATATCGCCACGGGCACGCAAGCGAGCGCGCCGGAACGACGCATCGTCCGCGTCCAGGGCGCGCCGGCTGCCGCGACCGCGCTGGCCGAATGGCTGACGATATTGTGGCTGACCCCGGCGATGGACCGGTTGTTCACCGAACCCGCCAGCGAACGCCGGCGATTTCTGGACCGGCTGACGCTGGCATTGCACCCCGGCCATGCGGTCCACGCCAATCGCTATGAAGCCGCGATGCGCGCGCGCAACCGGCTGTTGGCAGATGATCGCCCTCCCGATCCCGATTGGCTGCGCGCGCTGGAGGTGCAAATGGCCGAACACGGCGCGGCGATTGATGCGGCGCGGCGGGACACGGTTGATCAGTTGGGCGCGGCGCTGGCCAGCCAGCCGGCTGGGCCATTTGCACGAGCGGGCCTTTCGCTTGATGGCTGGACCGGGGCGGGCGACGTGCTGGCGCGGGACCTGGCGCGCGATCTGGAGCGGGGCCGCGCGCGCGATGCCGCCGCCGGACGCACGCTGGCGGGGCCGCACCGAACCGATCTTGCCGTGACGCATCTCGACAAAGGGCAGAGCGCCGCTTTGTGTTCAACCGGCGAGCAAAAGGCGCTGCTGCTGTCGATCATCCTTGCCCATGCCGATCTGGTGGCGGTGCAATGCGGGCACGCGCCGGTGCTGTTGCTGGATGAGGTGGCAGCCCATCTTGATCCGCATCGCCGCGCCGCGCTGTTTGATCGGTTGGCGGGCAAGGGGCAGGTGTGGATGACAGGGACGGAGCCGGCATTGTTTGATGCCGTGCCCGGTGGTGCCACGCGGTACACGGTCGCTGACGGCGCAGTTGTCTCGGCCGATTTGTAAAGAATTTACATCATTGCAACAAGTTTAGGATGGATTCGTACAGTGCGACCCCAAATCGCCACGATTTGCAGGCGCGCGCCGTGTAAATCTGTCTAGGGAGCACGCATATCTAATCACCAAAGGCCTCCCCATGAGCTATCAGGATCACATCGCGCAGATTGGCGCGCTCATCAAAAACCAGCGCGGCACCTGGGACGGCATTGATGCCGAATCGGTCGCGCGGATGCGCACACAGAACCGGTTCCAGTCGGGCCTCGACATTGCGCGCTATACCGCTGCCATCATGCGCCGCGACATGGCCGCCTATGATGCCGATCCCGCGAACTACACCCAGTCGCTCGGCTGCTGGCACGGCTTTATCGGCCAGCAAAAGATGATCAGCATCAAAAAGCATTTCGGCAGCACTGAACGCCGGTATCTGTACCTGTCGGGCTGGATGGTCGCTGCGCTGCGCAGCGAATTTGGTCCGCTGCCCGATCAATCGATGCACGAAAAGACCAGCGTTCCGGCGCTGATCGAGGAACTTTATACCTTTTTGCGCCAGGCCGATGCGCGCGAGCTGGGCATGATGTTCCGCGATCTGGATGCTGCGCGCGACGCAGGGGACCAGATCAAGGCCAAGCAGCTGATGGCGGCGATCGACGGCTATCAAACGCATGTCGTGCCGATCATCGCCGATATCGATGCCGGGTTCGGTAATGCTGAGGCGACGTATCTGCTCGCCAAGAAGATGATCGAGGCCGGTGCCTGCGCGCTACAGATCGAAAACCAGGTGTCTGACGAGAAACAGTGCGGCCATCAGGACGGCAAGGTTACGGTGCCGCATGAGGATTTCCTCGCGAAGGTGCGCGCGTGCCGCTATGCATTTCTGGAACTGGGCGTTGAGGACGGCATTATCGTCACCCGCACCGATTCACTCGGCGCTGGCCTGACCAAGCAAATCGCGGTTTCAAACGCTCCGGGTGATCTGGGCGACCAGTATAACAGCTACCTCGATTGCGAAGAGATTGACCCCAGCACTGCGCGCAACGGCGACGTGATCCTGAACCGCGACGGCAAGCTGCTGCGGCCAAAGCGTCTGCCATCAAACCTGTTCCAGTTCCGCGCTGGCACCGGTGAGGACCGCTGCGTGATGGATTGCATCGCCAGCCTGCAAAACGGCGCTGATCTGCTGTGGATTGAAACCGAAAAGCCCCATATCGAACAGATTGCCGGGATGGTTGACCGCATTCGTGAGGTAATCCCGAATGCCAAGCTGGTGTATAACAACTCACCCAGCTTTAACTGGACGCTGAATTTCCGCCAGCAGGTGTTCGATGCTTGGGCGGCTGAGGGCAAGGATGTGTCCGCTTATGATCGTGCCCGGCTGATGTCGGTCGATTATGACGGCACTGATCTGGGCAATGAAGCTGATGAACGCATCCGCACCTTTCAGCGTGATGCCGCGGCGCGCGCCGGGATTTTCCATCACCTGATCACGCTGCCAACCTATCACACCGCCGCGCTGAGCACCGATAATCTGGCCAAGGAGTATTTCGGCGACCAGGGCATGCTCGGTTACGTCAAGGGCGTGCAGCGTAAGGAAATCCGCGAAGGCATTGCCTGTGTGAAGCACCAGAACATGTCCGGCAGCGACATTGGTGACGATCACAAGGAATATTTCGCTGGTGAGGCCGCGCTGAAAGCAGGCGGCGCACACAACACGATGAATCAATTTGCTGCCTAAGCGGCAGCCGGGAATCAGTTTGCTGCCTAAGCGGCAGCGGGGAATCAATTTGCTGCCTGAGCAGTAACGAGTTTGCCGCCCCAAGCGCGGCATCACTACCGGATCGCGAGATAACGCGACCGGACACGACTTTCCTGGGGAGGAAAGCCTGGCCCGTCGTTGCGGTAACGCAGCGGCGGGCCTTTCGCTTTTCAGGCGTTAGGTGGGTCTGGTACGGGGTCGCGTGCCGCGTCCAGCGCGATGCGCAGCCGCCGCAACATCGGCAGTAGCTGGGCCAGTTCAGCCGGATCAACCACTGCATCAAGCATCGGGAACAGCGGGACCATGGCCGCAAGCGCCGCCTCCCGCGCTTTGTGGCCGTTGTGCGTCAGTGCCACCAGCTTGCCGCGACCGTCCAAAGGGTCAGCGCGAATCACGACCAGCCCGGCGCGTGCCATGCGGGTGAGCGTGCTCGTCATCGTCGGACGCGTGACTTGTAATGCACTGGCAAGCTGTGCGGGTGAGCGTTCACGGTGACCCAGGCGTACAAAGTGGTTCAGCACCACGAACTGGGCGCGCGTCATGCCGCGTGGCAGCGCCCGTTCAAGCATCGTTCCCGCCAGCTGGTCGATGATGCCGATTTCGTTGAAAAACTCGAATGCGGCGGGATCTGGCTGTGATGCCGGGATCATAACAGGTGGGTCTCCAGCGGCCAACGCGGGGCGGGCAAGGTGGGCGGGGCAGTGCCGATCCGTGCGAGCATCTGAACCCGCTCGCTGCCGGTTGCCCCCAACAGGCGGTGGATTTGCCCGAAATCGGCAGTCATTTCAGGATATTCCTGCAAGGCCTGGCTCAGCGGGTGCATCGACAGCCCCAATGATGTTGCCCGCAATTGGGCACGCACATAGCGTCGTCCGGCATCCAGCTGTTCGGCGCGGGTGTTGCCCGGCGTCGTGATCCAGATGACCGCCGGGATCGAACCGCAACTCTCCTGCACTTGCTTCAGGCCCATTTTGAACGCCGTACTGTTTGGATCTGCGATCTGATCATGGTCAATCATGCCTATTGCCCGCAATGCCTCAACGCCCGCGCCGCCGATGGGCAGCCCGTCCGGCACTGCATCCATTTCCGCCGCGCCGATCCGCATCAACCGCACGCTTTCCATATAGGTCCGCTTGGTGAGCGTTTCGGTCGTCATGGCGCGCACTGCCAGCGGCCTGATCTTTGCGAGCAATTCAGGATCGGCGCTGGTGATCGCATTCTCCTGGGCCACTGCGTGGAGCTGCGCCGGTGTCGGCGGCGCGGCTTGGTAAAGCGCCCGATTGGTGTGGCGGTGCGTAATCGCGGTGAACAACGAATCCCGCCGGATCAAAGCATCCCGGCGGAAGACCAGCCGGGCCAGCGGGCGCTGATCGAGCCTGGGTTGTGGCTCTCCCTGGGGAAAGGGGATCACATCAATTGCATAGCCGCGCTCAGCCGCTGCAATGCGCGCGACCTCAATAAAGGTGCCAAAACCCATGGTGATCTGGCGATCATAGGGGTCGGTTTCGGGAAGCCGCTTGTCCAGGTCGCACCGAATCAGGGCGACGTCGCTGCCGACAAGCTCAATCAGCCAAGGCTGGCGGTTATGCGGATTTGGCGCAAGGATGGCATAGCGAAAAGCATCAAGCCGAACATCGGCAGGGCGGCGGGGATCAATACGCCATGGCGCGATCGCCGTGGTTGGGGACCGCATCACCCGCCAAGCGGCGCCGCTGCCAACAAGGACAAGCCCTGCGCCGCCCGCCCCAAGGATGAGTGCTCGTCTGGAAAGCGGCATGGGAACCTCCATTTGATTAGATACCTAACTATTTAGTTTGATGTCTAATCGAATGCAAGCCCTTCTTCAGCGCGACCTTACCGCGCGGTTCAGGACAGCAGGGTCAAGTCACCCCCGGCGCGGTTGCAGCGCCAATCCCAGTGCCATCGCTACGCCTACCGCCCATAGCAGCCCCCCGGCGCAGGCGCGGGCGAGGGCGGGGTCGGTGGCATAAACGAAGGGCGTATAGCCGATGATGATCCCGTCGATCAGCAGCGCGGTCATCGACATCACCGATGCGGCGAACAACGTCTCGGTGGCGGGCAGGCGCACGACTTGCGGCGCAAACCGGACGAGCGGCCAGGTGACCGGGATTATCAGCGCATAGATGATCATCTGGGGCGTGCCTGCCATCCATCCGCCTGCCGATGCCCAGCGCAGGAACAGCACCCCCAAAAACCACAAAAAGATACCGATGCCGATCAGCGCGGTGACCTGCGCGGGGGAAGCGGGGCGGGGTAAGGTGTGTTCTTGCATGACCAGCCTTTCTTGTAGCGTTCGCTACATAGCTAGCAGATCACCAGTCAGATGCCAGCCCCAAAACGCAAGTTATCGCAACTGGGGAGATGCAAGCTCCCCCGCTGGCCACGGCACATGCCATTTTGCTTCCCCTTGGGGGTGCGACTCCCTATATCCTCGCTATGGCAGAAGACCCCAATACCAACGACTATGGCGCCGATTCGATCAAGGTGCTCAAGGGCCTCGATGCGGTCCGCAAACGTCCCGGCATGTATATCGGCGATACCGATGATGGATCGGGCCTCCACCACATGGTGTTTGAGGTTTCCGATAACGCGATTGACGAGGCGCTGGCCGGGCATTGCGACCGGATCGACATTCAGCTCAACCCCGATGGATCGGTTTCCGTCGAGGATAATGGGCGCGGCATTCCTACCGGCATCCATACTGAGGAAGGCGTTTCCGCTGCCGAAGTGATCATGACCCAGCTCCATGCGGGCGGCAAGTTTGAGAACACGTCGGAAGACAATGCCTATAAGGTGTCGGGCGGGTTGCACGGCGTGGGTGTGTCGGTGGTTAACGCGCTCAGCGAGTGGCTTGACCTGACGATCTGGCGCGACGGGCAAGAGCATTACATGCGCTTTGCCTTTGGCGATGCCGTTGCCCCGTTGAAGATCGTCGGCCCTGCGCCGGGCCGCAAGGGCACCAAGGTGACGTTTTTCCCGTCGCCCGCCACCTTCAAGATCACCGAATTTGACTTTGAAAAGCTGGAGCATCGCTACCGCGAGCTCGCATTCCTGAATTCAGGTGTGCGGCTTTTCCTGTCCGATGCGCGGCATGCCGATGTAAAGACGGTTGAACTCTACTACGAAGGCGGGATCGCCGCGTTTGTGAAATATCTGGATCGTAACAAGGTGCCGTTGATGCCGGAACCTGTGGCGATTGGCGGCACGCGTGATGATGTGACGATCGACGTCGCGCTCGAATGGAACGACAGTTACTACGAAAACGTGCTGTGTTTCACCAACAACATCCCGCAGCGCGATGGCGGCACGCATCTGGCGGCCTTCCGTGCGGCGATGACGCGCACGTTGAATAACTATGCCGAAAAATCGGGCCTTTTGAAGAAGGAAAAGGTCACGCTGACCGGCGATGACATGCGTGAGGGGCTAACCGCAATTGTCTCCGTCAAGCTGCCCGATCCGAAGTTCAGCTCGCAGACCAAGGACAAGCTGGTTTCATCCGAAGTCCGCCAGCCGCTCGAAAGCCTGATGGCGGACAAGCTGGCTGAATGGCTGGAGGAAAACCCCGCGCATGGCCGCGCCATTGTGGGCAAGATCATCGATGCCGCCGCCGCGCGCGAAGCCGCGAAAAAAGCGCGGGAGCTTACCCGGCGCAAAGGCGTGATGGACATCGCCTCGCTGCCCGGCAAGCTGGCGGATTGCCAGGAACGTGATCCGGCCAAGTCCGAACTGTTTCTGGTCGAAGGTGATTCGGCTGGCGGTTCGGCAAAGCAGGGCCGAGACCGGCATTTTCAGGCGATCCTGCCCTTGCGCGGCAAGATTTTAAACGTTGAGCGCGCCCGGTTTGACCGGATGTTGTCTTCAAAGGAAATCGGCACGCTTATCCAGGCGATGGGCACCGGCATTGGCCGGGATGATTTCAACGTTGAAAAACTCCGCTATCACAAAATCGTGATCATGACCGACGCTGACGTTGACGGCGCGCATATCCGCACGCTGTTGCTGACGTTTTTCTATCGGCAGATGCCGGAAATCATCACTCAGGGGCACCTCTTCATCGCCCAGCCGCCATTGTACAAGGCGACGCGCGGGCGCAGCGAAGTGTATCTGAAGGATGACACCGCGCTCGACGAGTATCTGATCGAAAACGGCGTTGCGCTGTCGGTGCTGGAGGGGGCGGGTGGATCGCGGTTCGGGGCTGATTTGCGCAGCCTTGTCGATCATGCACGGCGGATGCGCACGCTGATGCGGTATGTGCCGCGTCGGTACGATCCGATGCTGGTGGAGGCGCTGGCCATGGGCGGGCTGCTTAATCCGGCGATTGGGGCGGATGCGCGCGCGGCATTGCTGGTGACGGCGGTAACCGGGCTTGATGCAGCGGATGCCGATGCGCGCTGGTCCGCCAATTTGACCGAGGACGGCAGCATTCATTTCAAGCGCGTCTGGCGCGGCGTGACCGATCATCACATCATCGAGGCGGCGTTTGTCGGCTCAGCGGAGGCGCGCAAGCTCCACGCGCTGGCCGAAGAGCAGGGGGATGCCTTTGCACAAACCGCCAAGCTCGTTTCGTCCAAGGCAGCGGCTGCAGCGCAGGCAGAGGCCGATGCGGCTGAGGAAGATGATGACGCGCCGGTAACGCTCGGCAAGGGCGAAACAATGGTCGCGCGGCCCAGCCAGTTGCTCGACGCGATATTGGCAGCCGGGCGCAAGGGCCTTTCGATCCAGCGCTACAAGGGGCTGGGCGAGATGAATGCTGATCAGTTGTGGGAAACCACGCTTGATCCGCAGAACCGCTCCATGCTGCGCGTTGAGGTGGAACAGGCTGACGTGGCGGACGAGATATTCACCCGCCTGATGGGCGACGTGGTGGAACCGCGCCGCGAGTTTATTCAGGAAAACGCGCTATCAGTGGCCAATCTGGACGTTTGATTGGGGTTAGCGCCGGGCGCGCGCCCCCCGGATTTGCTAACGCCCTTCTCCTGAAGGAGAGGAGTAAGGGCGTCGGGTGGTAACGCTGATCTCCCAAAACACCCTATAGCAACGCCCCCTGCAAGCTCTGGCGACCAATTTCACCGCCGCCGCGTCGCCGGGCTTGTTCCTGTTCGGCGGTGTAGCGCACATCGGGGTCGCGGTCGGCGGCGAAACTTGCCAGCACGTCTTCGTCAAGCTCGCGACAATCCTTGCCGCGATCCGGGCCGTTGCGCACGCGCGGCAACAGGCCGGGCAGGGTTGACCATTCGATCAACTGCGCCACGCTGGTCATGTTCAGCATGTCGCGCAGGTGGAATGCGGTGACATAGGCATCGGGAAAGGCGCGGTGTGCGGGCAGGCCGCGTTGGTGATCAATCCCCTCGGGTCGCCGCCAGTAACGGAGCACCTGATTGGAAAAGCTGGGCGATTCGGGCCAAATTCGTAGCGCGCATTTCCAGGTGCAAATCCAGTCCGCGCTGCGCGTCATCGCGGGGGAACAGAATTTCATCTCAAAATCGGCCCGGTGCGCGGCGAGTGCCAGGCGGCGCGGATAGGGATCAAGGATCGGGCGGGCGCAATCATTCCAGGACGGGGCGTCGGCCACCTCCTCATCCAGAATATGGTGGATCGCCTGCGTTACCGGCGGAATCGCGCGGCCGGGGTGGACCAGAATGCTGCCGCCCTCGCCTGATAGTTCCCACCGGCCTTGGGCGTCCTGCGCGACATCCTGCCAACCAATTTCGCACACACCGTGCAGCGGCGGTGCCTGGCCGGTGGTTTCAAGATCGATGACGCGGATGATTTGGGGGGTGGCCATTTGCCCTGATTGGCGGTTTTGTAGGCAAATTGCGAGTGCGTTTGCGCAAGGTTGGGTTGGTGGTTCGTGCAGAGGCCCAGAAGACGCAGAGAAGAGGACGGTGGCGGTCGCTGACCGTTGGCGCTACCAGCTACGCCGACCGTCAGCGGGGGAATTTTGGTGAGCCATGGTAAGGTAAGTGTCGCACAGCCGGGCGCTGCAGTCGCGATGCGCACCGGCCTGCGCCGAAAACTGAGCCTTTTGCTGATGGCATTCGCTGCGGCCGCGCTGCCGACCCCCGCCGCCGCGACGGTCAGCACGACCTGCATTGGCAAAGGCTCTACTCCCGAAATCGAGATCAAGATCGGCGAAGGTATTTATGAAGTCCGGCTCGGGAGCGGCAGGGCGGCGCAGATCATTACCTCTCTCCGCCAGCGCAACAACCGGGACAACAGTCTCGATTTCGATATTCTCGATCGCAGCGGCCGGGTTACCGCCCGCGTCCTTCTGCGTCCTCTCAACGGGCATGGCGAACTGGTCGGAACGATGGTCCGCGGCGGACGGAAATATTGGCTGCGATGCGGCGAACTGGGCTGATTCGAGCGCCCAGCACTCCCTTGCGATCACTAAGCGGCACATTGAGGCTCGTTGAGCATCAATGCCCCGCCTGTGGCCCCCGTTTCAGCCCGCTCGCCGCCAATTGCGCGTCGATCATGGCCATCAGCCGGTCGAGTCCGGCCTGATCGGTCGCCTCGGCGCGGGCGACCAGCACGTCCTGGGTGTTGGACGCGCGGAGCAGCCACCAGCCATCGGGCGTATTCACCCGCGCACCGTCTGTGCGGTTCACATCCGCGCCCTCAGCCTCCAGCCGGTCAAGCACTTCACCCACCACGGCGAACTTGCGGCTTTCATCCACCTGGAACCGCATTTCGGGGGTGTTGACGAAGGCGGGCATGGCGCCGCGCAGTTCCGTCATCGACTTGCCGATCATGTGGACCGCGCGGATCAGGCGGACGGCGGCATATTGCGCATCGTCAAACCCGTAAAATTCATGCGCGAAGAAAATATGCCCGCTCATCTCACCCGCCAGCGGCGCGTGGGTTTCCTTCATCTTGGTCTTGATCAGCGAGTGGCCGGTTTTCCACATCAGCGGCTCGCCGCCCAGCTCGCGGACCCGGTCGAACAGCATCTGGCTGGCCTTCACATCGGCAATGATCGTCGCGCCGGGCAGTTCCTTCAGCACCGGTACCGCCAAAATGGACAAGATTTGATCGCCCCAGATGACCCGGCCCTCGCCGTCAATCGCGCCAATCCGGTCGCCGTCGCCGTCAAAAGCCAGTCCGAAATCGAGCTTGTTGTCCGCCACCAGCGCCTTGAGCTGGGTTAGGTTCGCCTCGTCAGTAGGATCGGGATGATGGTTGGGAAAATCGCCGTCGACATCGGTGAACAACAGGTGATGCTCACCCGGCAGCAGCTTGGTGAGCTTTTCGATCACCGGGCCAGACGCGCCGTTGCCGGCATCCCAGCCAATCCGGTACGCGCCGCCTGCATAGCCCGCCATCAACCGCCCGACATAATCGTCAACAATGTCGACCGTGCTCACCGTGCCTTCGCCGGTTTCCCAGTCGCCAGCGGCTGCCAACCGGGCCAGATCCTGAATATCAGCGCCGAAAAATGGCGCGTGCTGCAATACCATCTTGAAGCCGTTATACTCGGCGGGATTATGGCTGCCGGTTATCTGGATGCCGCCATCCACTTCTAGCGTCGCTTCGGCATAATAGAGCATCGGCGTTGGCCCCATCCCGACGCGCACCACGTCCACGCCCGACGCGGTCAGCCCGTCGATCAGTGCTGCCTCCAGCGCGGGCGAGCTGTGCCGCCCGTCAAAGCCAACCGCAACGCGCGTGCCACCCACGCGCCGCACCCGCGTGGCAAAGCCCCGGCCGATGGCGCGGGCATCATCCTCGCCCAGCGTTTTGCCGACGATGCCGCGAATGTCATACTCGCGCAGCGAGGTGCGATCGAATTGATGGGTCATACGTGAAGTCCTTCAGGGATAAACAAATTGCGGTTATTCGGCGCTGCGCTTTAGCAACACATCGCGCGCCATATTGATCCGCCGGGCAAGCTCAGCAGAGCCGCCACGATCAGGATGCACCGCGCTCACCAGCTTGCGGTGTGCGCTGCGAATCTCGTCGGGGCCTGCGCTGGCCCCGATCCCCAGGATCGCGCGCGCTTCTGATTCCTCAATCGGCGGGCGTTGGGTCATCAGGCGGCGCACCCAAAGCCACGCCCCAAAGGCCAGCGCTGCGATCAGGATCAGCTTGGTCATCAGGCGAACAGCGGCAGCGCAGGCTCAGGCAGGGCAAGGGCGGCCATCACCTCGCGCAGTTCCTGCCGAGCGGCGACATGCGCGAGCCCCATTTCGCCGAATTCGCGCGAATCGATCATCGTCAGCCCCTTGGGGAATAGTTCGCGATAAATCACGCGCTCGCCAAGACCCGGGATGATGCGAAACCCCACCCGCTTCGCCAATTGATCAAGCGCATCGGACACGCGGCGCATATTGCGCGCCTCAATATGCTGGAGGCGGTTGCGCAGCACGACCCAGTCGATGGTCGATCCATCGGCCTTGGCGCGGGCCTTGCGCGCGTCCCAGATCAGCTCGGCATAAAAGCTGGGCCGGGTAACTTTATAGGTGATCGGATCGACCTGGCCGATCAGATCGAAATCGACAAAGCTGTCGTTCATCGGCGTGACCAGCGTATCGGCGCGTTGGGCGGCCATGCGCGCAAACCGATCGTCGCGACCAGGGGTGTCGATCACCAGAAAATCAACATCGGTGGTCAGTTCGTCGAGCTGATCGGTGAAGCGCGGCAGGCTGTCGCCATCATGCGTCAGATAGCGGGGCATCGGCAAATCGCGGCCAATCCGCTTGATCGTATCGGCACGATTATCGAAATAACGACCCATCGTGCGCTGGCGGTGATCAAGATCATAGGCCGCCACGCGCGCACCGCGCGCGGCGAGCGCAATCGCGACATGCACGGCAGTGGTCGATTTGCCCGTACCGCCCTTTTCATTGGCGAAGACGATAACGTGCGACTTTCCCGGCCCGGTAGACAACCCGCTCGCATCCTTTGTTAAAGTATTTGATGTGTTGATCGATTGCGCAGGCCCCCATAGAAGGCCCGCCCCGTCCATATCGAAGGCCATCCTCGCGTGCAAACCATCCGTCAGCTCGAATCCCTGCGTGAGACGATTGCTTCCCTGCGTGGTGCGGGCGCGCGAATTGCGCTGGTGCCGACGATGGGCGCGCTGCACGCCGGGCATATCGCACTGATTGAGGCGGCCAAGCTGGTCGCTGACAGCGTGGTTGCGTCTATCTTTGTCAATCCGCTGCAATTCGCGCCTGGGGAAGACCTTGCCCGCTACCCCCGGCGGGAGCTGCAGGACGCCCGAATGCTGGCAGACGCCGGGTGTGCGCTGTTGTGGATGCCGGGGGTGGACGACATGTATCCGGCGGGTTTTGCCTCCAGCATCAGCGTTGGCGGGGTGAGTGAAGGGCTGGACGGCGCAGCCCGGCCCGGCCATTTCGACGGCGTGGCAACGGTGGTTGCCAAGCTGTTCAACCAGGTTGGCCCCGATATCGCGCTTTTTGGCGAAAAGGATTTCCAGCAACTCGCCGTGATCCGCCGCATGGTGACTGATCTGAACCTGCCGATCGAGATTGTCGGCGTGCCCACCCAGCGCGATGATGACGGGCTGGCGCTGTCATCCCGCAATATCTATCTCGCACCCGAAGACCGGGCGCGGGCGGTTGCCCTGCCGCGCGCGCTGGGCGTGGCGGCGCGGGTGATCAGCCAGGGTGGCGATGCCGCATCGGCGGTGGCGACCGCGCGTGACGCGTTGCTCGCCGGCGGGTTTGACAGCGTCGATTATGTCGAGCTGGTCGATGCCGAAACGCTGACACCCTTGCCGGATCCGGCCCGGCCCCGCCGCCTTTTGGCAGCAGCGCGCATTGCGGGCACCCGGCTGATCGACAATATCGCTGTGGATATCCCGGTAACCCCTTGAAAATAGGCTCAGGAAAACAGGGTTAACGGCGTTAACCATTTGTTGACCATGTTTGCCCAAAACCGGTGATGCCAAATGGGGCATCAAAGGGGTAGCTGACATGGGCAATAGCCTGAAGAGCGCAACGTTCCTGATCGAAAGCCGGATAGCCGATGCAGCGCGCGGGGATTACGCGGCCTGCTATGATCTGGGCATCGTGTATTCAACCGGCGCGGGCGGGGTGGCCATCGACCTGGTCGAGGCGCATAAATGGTTCAATCTGGCCGCTGTCGCGGGCAGCGAGGCAGCGCAGCAATGCCGCGCCGACATCGCTGAAGACATGACGGCCCGTGAAATCGCCGAGGCGCAGCGCGCTGCCCGCGCTTTCCTGCAGCTCACGAGCCGCCGCGCTGCCTGAATAATGCTCGCCGGGCGTGATTTACCCGACCGCAAATACCGCATAAGCATCCTCCCGGATATTTCGGGAGCGTAACATGCATCTGATCATTACCGCGCTGACGGCTGCATCGCTTGCGATCCTGCTCGTCATGCTGGCGCTCAACACAATTCGCCTGCGCATGAAATATAGCGCGGCTTTTGGCGATGGCGGTCATCAGGACCTAGTTTCCTCGATCCGCGCGCACGGCAATCTTTCCGAATATATGCCGATTGGCATCACGCTCACTGGCCTGCTTGAAGCGAGCGAGGTTGATTTCACAATCCTTGCCGGGCTGGCCGGGGGTTTCGTGCTGTGCCGCCTGCTGAACGCCATCGGCCTGTTCAACCCGCCCGGCCCACCGGGACCGGCCCGCTCCATCGGCATTGTCGGCACGCTGCTGATCCTGCTGGGCATGGCGGGCTGGCTGCTCTGGGCGGTGCTGGGGCCATATCTGGTCGCATAGCCAACCACCGTCATTCCCGCGAACGCGGGAATCCCGCTTCTATTCGACCGTCGCCAAGGCAGCTGGACCCCCGCTTTCGCGGGGGTGACGGTTGGAGCGATGCGGTGGAGATCCGCCCCACCGATCGCTTCAGGCCTTGGCCGCTTTTTTCACCGGCTTTTTCGCCGCGGCCTTCTTCACCGGAGCTTTCTTCGCCGCCGCCTTTTTCGCCGCCGGCTTCTTGCCCTTCTTCGCCGGTGCCGCCGCCGCGCGCGCGTCGATCAGTTGCGCGGCTTCTTCCAGTGTCAGCGCGTCTTTCTCAATCGTTTTGGGGATTGTCGCGTTGGTGGTGCCGTCGGTGACATAGGGGCCGTAGCGCCCCTCCATCAGCTTGATTTCCAGTTCTGTGCGCGGATGCAGCCCCAGCACCTTCAACGGTGCCTGTGCCCCCCGTTGGGGCCGCCCGCCGCCTGCCGCTGCCTCTGCCAGTTTGACGACAGCGGCGTTCATGCCGGTCTCAAACACCTCGGCGGTCGACGTCAGCCGGCCATATTTGCCGTTATGCGCCAGATAGGGGCCATAACGCCCGATTGACGCGGTGATCGGCTCGCCGGTTTCGGGGTGCAGGCCAATCAAGCGCGGCAGGCTGATCAGTTTCAGCGCCCATTCCAGATCAAGTGCACCCGGCAGATCCTTGGGGATCGATCCACGCTTGGCTTCCTTGCCATCGCCCAATTGCACATAGGGGCCAAAGCGCCCGGAACGCCGCGACACTTCCAGCCCCGTCTCGGGATCGGTGCCCAGCACTTCTGGCCCGGTATCGTCGCCCTCGCCGCCGCCCGGTTGGGCAAAGCGGCGGGTATATTTGCACTCAGGGTAATTGGAGCAGGCAACGAACGCGCCAAATTTGCCGCCGCGCAGCGCCAGCCTTCCGACCTGGCAGTTGGGGCACAGACGCGGGTCGTCGCCATCGGCCTTTACCGGGAACAGATAGGGTTCCAGAAACACGTCAAGCTCAGCCGTGATTTCTGATGGCTTGAAGTCCATCACCTCTGTGGTGCGCGGTTTGAAATCCTTCCAGAACGCATCAAGCACCGCCTGCCACTGCGCCCGTCCGCCCGATACTTCGTCGAGTTGGTCCTCAAGCCCGGCGGTGAAATCATAGCCGACATAGCGTTCGAAAAATCGTTCGAGGAACGCTGTTACCAGCCGCCCGCTTTCTTCTGCGAAAAAGCGGTTTTTCTCCACCCGCACATAGGCGCGGTCCTTCAGCGTCTTGATGATCGACGCATAGGTGGACGGGCGACCAATGCCGAGCTCCTCCAACCGCTTGACCAGCGAGGCTTCCGAAAAACGCGGTGGGGGCTGGGTGAAATGCTGTTCGGCATCGACTGATTTCTTGGCGGGCGCATCGCCCTCGCGCAGGCGCGGTAGGCGGCGGGCTTCCTCGTCGGCGGTATCGTCGCTGCCTTCTTCGTACAGTGCCAGATAGCCGGGGAAGAGCACGACCTGTCCCGTCGCGCGCAGGCCGTGCTGGCCGCTGCCGTCAACCAGCTCGATCGTGGTCCGCTCCATCCGCGCCGATGCCATCTGGCTCGCGAGCGCGCGCTTCCAGATGAGCTCGTAGAGCCTTGCGTGATCGCCCGAACCCGTCTTGTCCTTGCCAAAATCGGTGGGGCGGATCGCCTCATGCGCTTCCTGCGCGTTCTTCGCCTTGGTCTGATATTGGCGGGGCTTGTCGGGCACATAGCTGGCATCATAGCGGTTCGCCACCGCCAGCCGCGCGGCGGAAATGGCGCTGCCATCCATCTGCACGCCATCGGTGCGCATATAGGTAATCGCGCCATCTTCGTAGAGATTTTGTGCCACCCGCATCGTGTGATCAGCGGAAAAGCCCAGCTTGCGCGCAGCCTCTTGCTGCAGCGTTGACGTGGTGAAGGGCGGCGGCGGGTTGCGGGTTGCGGGCTTGGTTTCCACACTGGCGACTGAGAAACGCCCGGCCTCGACATCGGCCTTGGCAGCCAGCGCGTCGCCTTCCTTGCCGATCGTTAGCCGGTCGATCTTGTCGCCCCGCCATTTCGTCAGCCGCGTGGTAAAGGGGGTGCCGTCATGCTCCATTTCGGCGGTGACTGACCAATATTCCTGCGGGCGGAACACATCGATTTCGCGCTCGCGCTCCACAATCAGGCGCAGCGCCACTGATTGCACGCGCCCCGCCGATTTCGCGCCGGGCAGCTTGCGCCACAGCACCGGCGACAGGGTGAAGCCGACCAGATAATCCAGCGCGCGGCGCGCCCGATACGCGTCGATCAGATCGGTATCGAGCTCGCGCGGGTGCTTCATCGCCTCGGTCACCGTGGCCTTGGTGATCGCGTTGAAGGTGACACGCTGCACATCCTTGGGCAGCGCTTTGCGACCGCGCAGCACCTCTTGCACGTGCCAGCTAATCGCCTCGCCCTCACGATCCGGATCGGTCGCCAGGATCAACCGGTCAGCGGTTTTGGCCAGATCGGTGATCGCCTTTAGCTGCTTGGCCTTGTCGGCATAATTTTCCCATTCCATCGCGAATTCATGCTCGGGATCAACCGATCCGTCCTTGGCGGGCAGATCACGGACATGGCCATAGCTGGCAAGCACTCGGTAATCGCTGCCCAGATATTTCTCGATGGTTTTCGCCTTGGCCGGCGATTCGACGATAACAAGCTGCATGGGGTGATAGCGTCCTTACGTGTACGCGCGAGGGTGACGGGGCTTTGGGCTGCTCGTCAAGCGAGGGTCAAGCCATTTGACGCAATTCGGCAGTTGTTCTAGTTTCAATCATAACGATTGAAAGTCATTGGAACCGGTTTGTCCGTCCCCCCCGCTGCCCCGTTAACGACCAAAGTGCTGACGACCCATGTGCCAATCGAGCTTGCAAGCAAGGTCGACGCGATGGCCGAACGGCTTGATCGGTCGCGCGGCTGGATCGTCAAGCAAGCGATCGCTGCTTGGATCGATTTGGAGGAGGAGCGCCACCGGATGACATTGGCGGCGCTGGCCGACATCAGCGCCGGGCACGTCATCAGCCATCAGGCCGTCACCGCCTGGGCCGATAGCCTGTCAACCGACACGCCACTGCCGCCTCCGGTGGCATGAAGGTTGAATGGACGCGGCGCGCGACCGGCGATCTCGTCCGGCTGCACGCCTTTTTGGCACCGGCAGCACCCGCCGCTGCAGCAACTGTCGTTCAGGCATTGGTCCGTGCGCCTGATCGGCTGCGCGACTATCCCCGGATTGGGGAAAAGTTGGACGGTTATGGGTCGCATGAGGTGCGCCGGATTATCGTTGGCCATTATGAGATGCGGTATGAAATTGCCGATGCAACCATCACTATTCTGCGCGTATGGCACCTGCGCGAGGATCGTCCGATCGACGGTGACGCTTAAATCATTCGCCAATCACGGTCCGCACCGTTCAATTCCACCCGCTCAGTTCCGGTCGCGCGGTTTATCCAGGGCGGACAGCACACCGCGCATGGTGCGCACTTCCTGGCTTGACCAGCCCGGCTTGGTCAGCAGCGTGCGCAGCGTGCGCCGTGTCACCGGGGTGCGATCAGGCGGGAAGTAAAATCCTGCTGCTGCCAGCATCCCATCCATCTGCTGGATCATCCCTTCCAGTTCTTCATGCGGGGCGGGTTCGGGCAGGTCGGTGGCAGGCGGGCTGGCGAGCGCGCCGCTGTTGCTGTCGATGCCCTTGCTCCATTCAAAGGCAACCAGGATCACCGCTTGCGCCAGGTTAAGCGACCCAAATTCGGGGTTGATCGGCACGGTGATGATCGTGCGGGCAAGCGCCACATCATCGGTTTCAAGCCCCGCGCGTTCGGGCCCGAACAGGATGGCGGCGCGCGACGGCGACGCATGAATATCGCGCGCGGCGATTTCGGGCGTCACGACGGGTTTGGTGACGCCGCGCTTGCGCACCGTAGTCGCATAAACCTGTGCGCAATCAGCCACGGCATCCGCCACGCTGTCGAACACGGTTGCGCGTTCAAGCACGATATCGGCCCCCGATGCCGCTGGCCCCGCCGACGGATTGGGCCAGCCATCGCGCGGCGACACGAGCCGGAGCTCGACCAGCCCGAAATTGAGCATCGCCCGCGCCGCCTTGCCGATATTCTCGCCCAGCTGCGGGCGGACGAGGACGAAAACGGGGGGCGGGGCGAGCGCGACGCCTGCGCTTCGACTTCGCTCAGCACGAACGGCCGTTGGTAAGTGACCGCCATCGTCATCTCGGTCTGGAATGTCAGTGCTTTTCCCCCTCACCCCTTCCCAACCTCGGTCACGTTGCCTGCGAATTCCTCAAAATCGCGGGCTTCGCGAAAGTCCTTATAGACGCTGGCGAAGCGGATATAGGCGACCGAATCGAGTTCCTTCAGCCCATCCATCACCATTTCGCCGATCCGTTTCGATGCAATATCGCTGTCGCCCAATGTTTCGAGCTGGCGCTGAATGCTGGTGACGAGCTTTTCAATGCGGACTGAATCAATCGGCCGCTTGCGGCAGGCGATTGACACCGATCGCATCAGTTTTTCACGCTCAAACGGTTCGCGCCGAAAGCCGCCATCGGCGCCTTCGCTTTTCAGCACGTTCAAATCGCGCAGCTGGATGCGTTCAAAGGTCGTGAACCGGGCGGCGCAGCCTTCGCACTGGCGGCGGCGGCGGATCGCGGCACCGTCTTCGGTTGAGCGGCTGTCCTTTACCTGGCTGTCTTCATGGCCGCAAAAGGGGCAGCGCATTCAGCCGCGCTTCTTGGCACGAAAATAGGTGATTCCTGCGCCTGCAAGCGCGCCGATAACCGGCCCGACAAACGGCACCGGAATGGCGATCAGCGCGCCAATCCCCGCGGCAACGGCCATTTTCTTGGTCAGTGCTTTTTCGGCTTCGGTCATTGTCACAGCCCTTCGGGATAAATGGGAAAGCGCGCGCACAGTGCCAGCACGCGCTGGCGGACATTGGCTTCTGCCACCGGATCACCAGCCTCACCCTGCTGCCGCAATCCTTCGAGCACATCGGCAATCATATGGCCAATCTCGCGGAATTCGGCAGGGCCAAAGCCGCGCGTGGTGCCCGCAGGCGAACCAACGCGGATGCCGCTGGTCTTGGTTGGCGGCTGCGGATCATTGGGGATGCCGTTTTTGTTGCAGGTAATGCCGGCGCGCTCCAGCGCCTCGTCAGCGTCCTTGCCGGTGACGCCCAGCGGGGTCAGATCAATCAGCGCCAGATGCGTGTCGGTGCCGCCGGATATCACCTCCGCCCCGCGCTCCTTCAGCGTCGCCGCCAGCACCTTGGCGTTTTCAATCACGGCCGCGATATAGCTTTTGTAATCGGGCTGAAGCGCCTCACCAAAGGCAACCGCCTTGGCGGCGATGACATGCATCAGCGGACCACCCTGCAGCCCCGGAAACACCGCGGAGTTGAGCTTTTTGCCCAGCGCCTCGTCATTCGACAGGATCATCCCACCGCGCGGGCCGCGCAGAGTTTTGTGCGTGGTCGTCGTCGCGATGTGCGCGTGCGGGAAGGGTGATGGATGCAATCCGGCCGCAACCAAGCCAGAGAAATGCGCCATATCGACAAGGAAATACGCGCCAACCTCATCAGCAATCGCCCGGAATCGCGCGAAATCAATCTGGCGGGGATAAGCAGAGCCACCCGCGATGATCAGCTTGGGCTGATGCGCCAGCGCCAGCGCGCGCACCTGATCAAAATCGATCAGATGGGTGACGGGATCGACGCCATATTGCACGGCGTTGAACCATTTGCCCGACATCGCCGCCTTTGCGCCGTGCGTCAGATGGCCACCAGCATCCAGGCTCATCCCCAAAATTGTCTCACCCGGCTTAACCAGCGCCAGCATCACCGCGCCATTGGCCTGCGCGCCCGAATGCGGCTGCACATTGGCATAGGCGCAGCCGAACAATTGCTTGGCGCGATCAATCGCCAGCGTCTCCACAACGTCGGACGGGGCGCAACCCTGATAGTAACGCTTGCCGGGATAGCCCTCAGCATATTTGTTGGTGAAGACCGAGCCCTGTGCCTGCAACACTGCCTTTGAGACGATATTTTCGCTGGCGATCAGCTCAATCTGGGTCTGTTCACGCGTTAATTCCTGCGCAATCGCGCCGAACACAGCGGCATCGGCATCAGCCAGCGTGCGGGTGAAAAAGCCATCGGGCTGGACGTCGCTGAGGATGCGGGGGTTGGTACTCATGGGGTCAACCTTTCGGGGAGCGGTGCGCCGAGCTTGTCGACACGGTGTTGGTGGCGGCCACCTTCGAAATCGGCCGTCAAAAATGCTGTGATGCAGGCGCGCGCCATTTCCTCACCGATCAGGCGGGCGCCCAGCGCAATGGCGTTGGCATCATTATGGTGCCGCGCGAGTGCCGCCGATAGGGGTTCGGATACTAAAGCACACCGGCACGCCGGGTTGCGATTGGCCGCAATCGAAATGCCGATGCCCGATCCGCACAGCGCAATGCCGCGTTCCGCCGAACCGCTTGCCAGCGCATCGCCAATTGCTGCACCAAAGTCAGGATAATCAACGCGGTCCGTGCCGTGGGTGCCAAGATCAGCCACGTCGTGACCCTGCTCAACCAGCCACGGGACCAGCGATTGCTTCAGCGCAAAGGCGGCATGATCGGATGCGATGGCGATGCGCATAACGGCGCGAAAAGCTCCAGATGGTATGAGATTGGCTTGGCTTTACCCAAACACCACGCCGAACGCTACACCAGAGTCACCCCCATGGTCGCCTCCAGGGTCGTCGCTGGCAGCGTCCCCCATCCCATCCCGCCTGCCAATGGAGTGTGACGTAGGCAATTGTCGCGGCAGCCAGAGGCGGCTAGACGAGGCTGCAATCATGCGCGCCCCAAAAGACCCTGTTGCCGCCCGGGCTCACCTTGCCGAGGTTCTGATTCGAACCGGGGCAGAAGACCGTTCGGCATTAAAAGAACTCTACGCGCTCACATCTTCAAAACTTTTTGGCATTTGCCTGCGTATATGTGGAGAGAGGCAAGCGGCGGAAGATGTGTTGCAGGAAGTGTATCTAACGGTTTGGAAGCGAGCGGGGGGCTATGAGCCTGGCCGCGCGAGCCCCGTTACATGGCTCGCCACGATCGCGCGCAACCGCGCGATCGATTGGCGGCGCGCGCAAACCAGCCGCCCGGCAGCCCCGCTCGACGAAGCCCCCGATGTCGCCGATGATCGTCCGATCGCCAGCGATGTGATGATCGCTGATGGCGAAAACCAGCGACTGCATTTGTGCCTTGAGGCGCTGGAAGATCGCCAGCGTGTGGCCATTCGCACCGCTTTTTTCGATGGGGTTACCTATGCCGAGCTCGCTGAGCGGCAGGGCGTTCCGCTGGGCACGATGAAAAGCTGGGTGCGGCGCGGGCTGCAACGGTTGAAGGAGTGCGTCAGCGATGACGGATGATCTCCTTCCCGAAACGCCCATGACGGCGGCAGAACTGGTGCTTGGCCTGTTGGAGGGCGACGAGCGCGCAGCGGCCTTGCGCCGGATGCTGACTGATCCGCATTTTGCTGCTGAGGTGGAAAGCTGGCGCGATCATTTCGGCGTGTTGTTTGATGCCGTGCCTGAAATCGCGGCACCCGAGGGCGGCCTTGCCCGAATTGAGGCCAGCATCGATGCCAAGGGCAATCGCCTGCCCGGCCCCGCACTGCGCGCCGCCAATGATGACGGCCCGGTGCGGTTCTGGCGCGCACTTGCGGTCGCCAGCAGCATCGCTGCGACCTTCCTGCTGGCGATCACCTTGTTTGCACCGGCACGCGTTGCCCCTGGCATCAATGGGCCGCAAATCGCGCGAGCCGGGTCGCCGTCACTGCCCGGTGCGTTGCTGGTTGCGCAAATTCAGCCGGTGAAAGGCACCGCGCCCGTTGCCGCCGTGTTTGATCCGGCGACCGGCAGCCTGCGCGTTTCGGCAGCGGCGCTGGTTGATGCCCGCCACAGCCCCGAACTTTGGGTGATCCCGGCGGGCGGCACCCCCCATTCGCTGGGGGTATTGCACGCCCGCCAGCCCACCGCCGTCGCAATCCGCACCGATGATCGGGCGCGTTTTGCCGCAGGGGGCACATTGGCGGTCACGATTGAACCCATCGGCGGATCGCCCAGCGGCAAACCAACAGGGGCCGTAATTGCCCAGGGCGCCCTGACGCTTATTTAAACAATAAGTGTTTTTTTGTTGCTGGCGGGCAATTCGGTGCATCCGAATCCTGATTATGTGCGTAGATGCACGCGCACCTCGTAGAGGGTGCTCGCAGGAGAATTCAGCCATGAAGTCAGCTATTCGTCTTTCGCTTTTTGCCGCCGCTATCGCCCTTGCCGGTGGCTCGGTCATCGCCAGCGAAACCAACCCAATGGTTGGCGGTGCAGCAATGTACCCAACCAAGAACATCGTTGAAAACGCTGTTAATTCCAAGGATCACACCACGCTGGTCGCCGCCGTGAAGGCAGCTGGCCTGGTCGACACGCTGATGAGCGCTGGTCCGTTCACCGTGTTCGCACCAACCAACGATGCATTCGGCAAGCTGCCAGCCGGCACTGTCGAAACACTCGTAAAGCCTGAGAGCAAGGCAACGCTGACCGCGATCCTGACCTATCATGTCGTTCCCGGCAAGATCAGCGCAGCCGCCATCGCTGCCAACGCTGCAGCGCATTCGGGCAAGGCAACCTACACCACCGTTCAGGGTGGCACGCTGACCTTCAGCAAGGGCGATCATGGTTGGATGGTCACCGACGCCAAGGGCCACAGCGCGCACATCACGATTGCTGATGTGAACCAGTCGAACGGCGTGATCCACGTGATCGACGGCGTTCTGCTGCCGTAATCTACCGTTCTTCGGTAAAAAAATCGACGCCGCTGCATCCACCGATGCGGCGGCGTCGTAGCTTCAGCGTCCTCTGATTAATTGTAGGACGCGGAGCTGCTGTCCCTCCAAAGCAGTGCTCCTGGGGCCTGCTGTCGCCCCTCGGCAGCAGGCCCCATAACGCTACCCGGCTCGGCGCTTTGCGTCGAAACGGCTTTGCTTTACGTCTCAGCGGCGGTATCGGCGGCTAGCAAAGCGCCAGGAGACCCGTGATGAAAGCCCCGCGAAACCGAGCTGTACGCAGTGCGGTTCACCGCCATGATCATCTCAGCAAGCAAGGCCTGCTCGAACGCGCCTTCACCTTTGCGTTTCGCGGGCTGGTCTATGCGCAGATCTGGGAAGACCCGTCGGTTGATCTCGAAGCGCTGGCGGTGACGCCTGATAGCCACATCGTCCAGATCGCATCGGGCGGCTGCAACGTGCTGAGCTATCTGACCGCAAATCCCCGCGCGATTACCGCGGTTGACCTGAACACCGCGCACATCGCGCTGAACAAGCTGAAGCTGATCGCGGCGCGCGAACTGCCCGATTATGCCGCCTTCCACCGTTTTTTCGCGCGGGCGAATTCCAAGGAAAATATCGCCGCGTACAAACGCTATGTCCGCCCGCATCTTGACGAGCCAACCCGCCGCTATTGGGAAGGGCGCGACATGATTGGCCGCCGGCGGATCGGCGGCTTTGCCAAGGGCGTGTACAAGCGCGGGCTGCTGGGCAACTTTATCGGTGCGGCGCACTTTATCGCCAAGCTGAACGGCGTCGACCCAAAGGTGATGCTTGCCGCCAATTCAATGCAGGAACAGCGCGAGATTTTCGACCGTGAGATCGCGCCGGTATTCGACAAGGGGTTTATCCGCTGGTTGACCGATCAGCCCGCATCGCTGTTTGGGCTGGGCATTCCGCCGTCGCAATATGAAGCGCTGGCAGGCGACAACAAGATGGCCGTGGTGCTGCGCGAGCGGCTGGAAAAGTTGGCGTGTGATTTCGACATGAAGGATAATTATTTCGCGATGCAGGCCTTTGGCCGGGGCTATGGCGACAGCCCCACAGCCTCACTGCCGCCTTATCTGCAGCAAAATAATTATGCGGAGATCGTTGCCCGGGTTGACCGGGTAGAGGTGCGCCACGCCAATTTTGTCGAATATCTGCGCGCCATGCCCGATGCCTCGCTTGATCGCTATGTGTTGCTTGATGCGCAGGATTGGATGACCGACGAAATCCTGACCAATCTTTGGGCAGAAATCACCCGCACGGCCAAGCCGGACGCGCGCGTGCTGTTCCGCACGGCGGGGGTTGAAACAATCCTGCCTGGCCGCGTGCCTGAACCCATCTTGTCGCGCTGGAATTACTGGGCGGCAGAATCGCTCGATTACACCAAGCGCGACCGTTCATCGATCTATGGCGGCGTGCATCTGTACGTGCTCGCGTCGAAGCCGGGGGATTCCGCCTGAACACCGACACGCCAGCGGCCAATCACGCGGGGCACATGGATGCGATCTACCGCACACAGCGCCATTTTTATGACCTGACCCGCAAATATTATCTGCTTGGCCGTGATCGGCTGATCCGCGATCTGGCGCCGCCACCGGGTGGGACGGTGATTGAAATTGGCTGCGGCACCGGGCGTAACCTGATTGCGGCGGCGCGCGCCTGGCCCGATGCACGCTATTTCGGCATCGATATCTCCGAAGCCATGCTGGAAACTGCGCGCGCGAAAGTGGCGGCTGCCGGATTGTCGGATCGGATCACGCTGGCACAGGGGGATGCAACTGCGTTCGATGCGCCAGCGCTGTTTGGCGTCACCGCGTTCGACCGGGTGTTCCAAAGCTATACGCTGTCGATGATCCCCGACTGGCAGGGCGCGCTGTGCGAAGGTGCGGCCAAGCTGGCTCCCGGTGGTCGGCTCGATATCGTCGATTTCGGCCAGCAGGAAGGGCTGCCGTCGCCGTTCAAGCGGTTGCTGTTTGGCTGGCTGGCGCAGTTTGATGTCGAGCCGCGCCGCGCGCTGCCCGATGTGCTTGGCCAGATTGCGGCGGCGCATAAGCTGCATGACAGCTTCACCCCGCTGTATCGCGGTTATGCCTGGGCCGGGCGGCTCGCCGCGCCGGCGGCCTGACGAGCGGCCTGACACATGGCACCGTCAACGCCGCGCCTGTTGGGCTTTGCCGGGCTGCTGCCGCAATTGGCCGCAGGCTATATCCTGCTGGAAAACAACAATGACTGGCGTTTTACGGCGCTGGCGATGGCCTATGCCTATGCCGCGCTGATCTTCAGCTTTCTGGGCGGGCTATGGTGGGGGCTAGCGGCGGCGGCGGGCGCACGCGCACCGGGCTGGCTATGGGTCGCCGCCGTCGTGCCGTCGTTGATTGCGCTGGGCAGTGCCTGGCCCTGGGCGACCGGGCAGCGCTGGCCGGGGCCGTCGATGATCGTGCTGGGCACGGGCTTAATCGCCGCGCTGGCGGTTGACTGGCGATTGCAGAAAACCGGCATAGCGCCTGAATGGTGGCTGTCGCTGCGGGTGCCGTTATCGCTGGGGTTGGGCGGCATCACGCTGGCAATCGGGCTGATCTGACCACCGAATAGGCTGCCCGATGCGCTAAGGTGCGTTAAAGCGCGTTGATGTCGCCAAATCCGCGAGACGTGAGTGCCGGGGCCAGCGCCCGGGCGCGATCATCGACCAAGGTGAAGACGGCGGTTCCCTGTTGCACATTTGCCGGCCAATCCTGCCCTTGCGTCAGGAACGCCACCCGTTGGGCAATGCCCGCGCTGCCATCGACAAAATCAATCGGGCGATCCGCCGCCGCTGCCAGCTCATCTGCGACCAGCGGAAAGTGCGTGCAGGCCAGGACGATGGTATCAATGCGGTCGCCGCCCGGCTGGGTGAACAAACCTGCCAACGCCGCTGCAAAGCGGGCGGGGTCAACCGCTTCGCCGCGCAGGCGCGCCTCTGCCGCCTCAACCAGATCGGCAGAACCGTGGCGGATGACGGTGCAATCACCGGCAAAGCGCGTCGCCAGATCATCGACATAGGGTTGGCGCACGGTCGCATCAGTGCCCAGCACACCGATCGTGCGGGTGGTGCTGATCAGCGCGGCGGACTTGATGGCGGGGACCGTACCAACGATTGGCACGTCAAGCGCGGCGCGAACCGCCGCCAGTGCAATGGTCGATGCCGTGTTGCAGGCAATTACGATCAGCCGGGGGTGATAACGCTCTGCCAGCCGCCCGAGCAGCGCGGGAACGCGCGCGGCAATGTCCTGTTCGGTGCGCGTGCCGTATGGAAACCCGGCTGAATCAGCAACATAGACGATTGGTGCCATGGGCAGCAGCACCCGCGTGGCCGCCAACACGGAAAGGCCCCCCACACCGGAATCGAAAAACAGGATCGGACGATCATCCATCGCCCCCGATTAGCGCCAGGCGCGCGCTTGGCAACCATTCGCGTCCGGCGATGCGCCCGCTCTCGGATCCGCATCATTCAAGTCATTGCACACTGCGCGCGCTTGTTTATCCTGATGGCATCCGATTGGGGGCGGCTGATTTTGGCAACCGAATATCTTTGGGCAGGACCAGCGCTGGCGCTGTTGCTTGGCTATCTGCTGGGATCAATTCCCTTTGGCGTTATCCTGACGCGGTTGGGTGGGGCAGGGGACCTGCGGCAGATCGGGTCTGGCAATATCGGCGCGACCAATGTGCTGCGCACCGGGCGCAAAGGGCTGGCCGCCGCAACCTTGGTGCTTGATGCCGCAAAGGGCGCGGTGGCGGTGCTGCTGGCGGAATGGCTGTTCCCCGGGCACGGCGCGCTCGCGGCAGCAGGCGCATTTCTGGGCCATCTCTATCCCGTCTGGCTGCGGTTCAGGGGTGGTAAGGGCGTGGCGACGCTGATGGGCATTATGCTGGCCCTGCATTGGCCCTGCGGGATTGTATATGCGCTGGTGTGGCTGGGGCTGTTGGCCGGGCTGCGGATATCGTCGGTGGCGGGGATGCTGGCGGCGATCACCGCGCCGGTGAGTGCGGCATATTTTGGCAAATTCGATATCGTTCTGCTGCTGCTGGCGCTGGGGCTGCTCGTGGTATGGAAACACCGCGAGAATATCGTTCGGCTGATGAGCGGTACTGAACCGCGAATCGGGCAGAAGAGTGCCTGATCAGGCGCAGGCTGATCGGCTGCGCCTGATCCGCTCCGCCAATATCGGCCCGGTTACTTATGCCCAGCTGATCGGGCGATTTGGCTCTGCCGCCGCGGCGATTGCGGCGATTCCGCTGCTTGCAGCGCGGGGCGGCGGGCGGGCACCGGTGCTGGCAGACCCACGGACGATTGAACGCGAGATGGCGATCACCGCAAAGCTGGGCGCGCACTATTTGTTCAGCGACGATCCGGCCTATCCGCCGCTGCTGGGGGCGCTTGAAAACGCGCCGCCCGCGCTCATCCTGCGCGGCAATGCAGCGCTGCTTTGCCCGATCAGTGTTGCAATGGTTGGCGCGCGCAATGCTTCTGCGGCGGCGTGCCGATTTGCCCGTCAGCTCGGCCATGATCTGGCGAGCGAGGGCGTGGTGGTGGTATCCGGCCTGGCGCGCGGCATCGATACCGCAGCGCATGTTGGCGCGCTTGGGGCAGCAAATGGCCAAACAATCGCGGTGATCGCCTGCGGGATCGATATCGTATTTCCGCCCGAAAATGCCGAGCTGCAGGAACGCGTTGCCCAAGACGGCCTGCTGATCACCGAACACTCGCCGGGCACTGAGCCGCTGGCGCGCCATTTTCCGCAGCGTAACCGGATCATCGCCGGGCTGGCGCTGGGCACGGTGGTGGTGGAGGCTGCCCCCCGGTCCGGCTCGCTGATCACCGCGCGGCTGGCGGGCGAGGCGGGTCGCGAAGTGATGGCCGTGCCCGGCAGCCCGATCGATCCGCGCGCCCAGGGCTGCAACAGCCTGATCCGCGACGGCGCGACATTGGTGCAGAACGCCGCCGACATCCTGGAACAACTTCGCCCGATTGATGCGCGGATGGTGCGCGCGCCCACTCGCCCGTTCGGCGCTCCCCCGCCCGATGATGCCAGCGATGCGGATCGCCGCGCGGTTACCGCGCTGCTTGGTCTGGTCGCTGTGTCGGTCGATGAACTCATCCGCCAATCGCGGCTGGCCCCGGCGGTTGTGCAGACGGTGTTGCTGGAGATGGAACTGGCCGGGCGGCTGGAACGGCACGCAGGCGGGCGGGTGAGTTTGATCGATTAGGGGCTGATGAGTTTACGGTTCGGACGGTGAGTTAGTCTAAAGTCATCCCGATTTAGGGCCGCAGATCGGGCTCTGTAAGCGTCGCCACTGGCCCTGAAGAACTTGGCGCTGCAAAATTCGGCGCATTGGTCGCCACCGGTCGACCATCAGCGCTTGCAGACAGATCAACCGCACATACCGCGCCAAACCCGGCATGCGGCGCACAGGCGGCCCCCGCGAACCGGTAATGTGCCGAAAACACCAGCGTTCGGTGGCCGCGTCGGGCCACCCCGTCATCGACAATCAACTGGCGCACCACGCTGCGCGGATCGGGCGGGCCATAGGTGATGACTTCGGCAACATAGGCCCCGCCACCACGGCGCTGCATCCGGTCGCTGGGGTTCAGCCCGGTGGAGGTGATATGGCCAACCCGGCTTGTACCTGCCTGATCAGCGACCAGATCCGCTGGCCCCAGCGCCAGCGTTGCCGATACGACCAGTGGCCCCAGCGGCGGCTGGCGGCGCAGAAAGGCAATGGCCTCATCCACGGCGGCTGCGCCTTCGCGCGTCATGATACCGTCAGGTGTTTCGGGAGAATAGGCGATCAGCCCGTCAAATCCGTCGCGATAGGCGCGCAGTTCGTCGGCATAGCCCTGGGGGTCCGCACGGGCACGGTTGAGTTCTGTCAGAACCGCGTTTTCAAGCGTTGGCGATTCTGGGTGATCAATGGGCGCCAGTGCCAACAACGCAGCGAGGATGAACCGGCCCGGCATTTCCATCATCCCCGCTACCCCACCGCTACCCATTGCAGCGATACTCTTCACCCCAATGCGTCAACAATAGCTGAATGGCGGGCGGGGTTCGGCGCGACAATCAGCGCTTGTCGAACAAATCCAGTTCATAGGCGATCGATGCTTCCACCAGATCGTTCCACAAGGCGCCAATCGCGTCTTCGGGCAAGCCCAGCCGTGCAGCCTCTGCCCGGGCGTTGGCGATCACCTGCGCCTTACGCCCCTCATCGCGCACCTTGTCGCGGGTTGGCTTGATGCGTGCGGCAGCGGCCATATAGGCAAAACGGCGATCAAGCAGCGCGATCAGCGCGCGATCGACCTGGTCAACGCCGGCGCGCACCTCTGCCATTGTGCTACAATCTGGGCCAGCAAGGATCGTGTCGGTCATGCGACGCGCTTTTGACGGCACATGACGGGCATGTCCAGCTTGACTCATCACCGCCGCGTCGCTAGCTGCCCGCCTTCGCAAATGGCCCCGCACCCCGGTGAAGCGGTGGCCCTGTATGATCGGCGTATGATCCGCAATCGATCACCACAGAGCGATGACCGGGATATCGCGTGCCCTTGTCGGGTGCGCGGTCGTTGTTGGCAATTGCAAAGGAATATAGATGTCGAAGCGTCAAAACGCCAAGTATAAGCTCGATCGCCGGATGGGCGAGAACATCTGGGGTCGCCCAAAAAGCCCCGTTAACAAGCGTGAATATGGCCCCGGCCAGCATGGCCAGCGCCGCAAGGGCAAGGTTTCAGACTTTGGTCTGCAGCTGCGCGCCAAGCAGAAGCTGAAGGGCTATTATGGCGACGTGACGGAAAAGCAGTTCCGCGCCTGCTATCATGAAGCAAGCCGCATGAAGGGCGATACCAGCCAGAATCTGATCGGCCTGCTCGAACAGCGGCTCGACATGATCGTCTATCGCGCCAAATTCGCGCCGACGGTGTTTGCCGCGCGCCAGCTTGTTTCGCACGGCCACATCAAGGTGAACGGCGTAAAGTGCAACATCGCGTCGCGTCGCTGCTTCCCCGGTGACGAGATTACGCTGGGCACCAAGGCGCAGGAAATGGCGCTGGTGATGGAAGCGCAGAGCCTGGCTGAGCGTGACATCCCTGAATATGTCGCGCCCGATGGCAGCGCCAAGATCACCTTCACCCGCGTGCCGACGCTGGATGAAGTGCCCTATCCGGTGAAGATGGAACCAAATCTGGTGGTGGAATTCTACTCGCGGTGATGACGCGGATTAGCGCAAGCTAATCCGGACATTCAGCGCGAGCGGCCGGCGGGGCAAAGCCACGTCCGACGACGTGGGCTTTGCCCACGGCGCGCAACCCAACGAGAAAAGGGGCGGTCCTTGCGGGCCGCCCTTTTTCGTTCAGGCCGCGAGCAGCTTGGCGATCGGCAAGCCGTCCGTCTCCAGCCGGGTCACATCGACGCGGGTAGAGGCATGTTCGATTTCCAACCCGACGAGGCGACCATCAGCGTCGAAGTCGCCAACGATTCCCTCACCAATTTCGGTGGCATCGCTACCCTTGCCCTGTGCGAGTTCGATGTACAGCGTGTCGGTTTCAGGGAAATAGGATAGCTTCACGCGTCATTCTCCCGAAAGCTACGGTCGATAAAAGCATTGTGCAGCGTGCCATCGGCCAGCGTCACGACTCGCATAATGCGCTCACCCAGTTCGCCCTGCAAGGTGACGAGTCCCCAGTGTCGCCATCGCCCATCGCTCTGCTGCTCGCGACGGATTGGCGTTGCCAGCACGGCCTGGCATCGCTCAATCGTGACATATGGCCGTTGAAGGACGACCTTGCTGGCAAAATAGGCCGTGGTCCGTTGGGGTGGATCATCCATGGACCACGCTTGGCCGGATGGCTCGTCGATCCCGCTCAAATCAGCGACCCTTGCGAATCCTTCTGGTGGCTCACCCGTGTTTCCACCCGCGCGGCTTTTTTCACCGGGCTGATCAGCGGGGGCAGGCTGGGGCGCTTGGCCATCATCAGTTCGGCAAGCGTGACGATCTGGAGCGCGGGGAAGCGCTTGCCCTCCACTTCATTGCCGCCGAACTGCATTTCGATCAGCTTGTGGCTGGCGGCTTCCTCACGCATGCCCTTGGTCGGCATGGATTTCATGATGAACAGGCCAAAACGGTGGCCGTCGCGCTCCATCACCCGGCCCAGATCGCGCACCATATTGGGGTTTACGTTGTCACCGGCCTTCACGCTGATGACGCCGGTTTCAATACGGCCATTCTCGTTCAGATAATTGAACCAGCCATCAACACCCTTGTCGCCGCCCTTTTTGTCACGCGGGAAGCCGCCGACCTGCCAGCACACTCATTGCTGGAACTGGTGGGGATCACTGATTGCGTTCGACTGCCCATCTGGAAGTTCATTGATTGTTGAACGATAATGAGTATGGTCTACTTGCAGTTGGGAGGCGCGCCGTAGTGCGCCGTTGAAGCCTCGTGCTTCGCCCGGCTGCCTTTTGCAGCATGCACCTACTTTATCTTGACGACTCTGGTTCAGTTCAGAATCCTTCTGATCGACACATTGTTTTGGCCGGCTTGAGCGTGTTTGAGCGCAGCCCCCACTGGCTTTCAGGAAAGCTGGATGTGATCGCAGAACGGATTTGGCCTGACAATCCCGCCGGGATCGAATTTCGCGGTACTGACATTATAGGTGGCAAAAAGCATTGGCGGGGCGTGCGACGTGAGGAGCGGGAACGCGCGTATTTGGAGGCGCTATCGATCCTAGCGGACTATAACGGTGTCCGTCTCTTCGGCGCGGTAGTCCATAAAGCCAGCGTCTCGCCGCAGGAGCCAATGGCGGTTGCGTTCGAACATATAGCGAGCCGTTTTGATCGCATGCTCGGTCGGCTCTACAAGGGTGGTGACACGCAGCGTGGATTGATTGTTCTCGATAGAAGCACTTACGAGACATCATTGCAGGGCCTAGCAACAACATTTCGAACCGCCGGTCACAAGTGGGGTCAGTTGCACAACCTTTCGGAAGTGCCGCTGTTTGTAGATTCGAGGGCCACACGTATGGTTCAGTATGCTGATTTGATAGCGCATGCACTGCGGAGATATCACGAACAAGGCAACTCAACCTATTTTGATCTAATCAAACACTCGTTCGATGCATCAGGCGGGGTGTTGCATGGCTTGATACATGATATCGGCGCTTCACAACGATGCGCTTGTTTTTCATGCTTTCAGCGGGTGCGGTAATGGCCATGAGGTCGCTCCACAGATAACCGCACTGCCATCATCGCCAGATAGGCCATGAGCGGGTTTTCGCCGATCGCGCTGTGCATCGCGTTCATCATCACCTGTAACGGGCGGTTGGTGCCGCTGGCGATATCCATCAGCGCGTTTTGCGATGCCGCACCCCAGGTCCAGGTATCGTCGAACGCCTCAATACTGGCATCCGCGCCCGCGCCGCTCGCCGATTTGAACAGCACATTATAGCCCGCATTCGAATTGAACGGCGGATCGAGATAGATCAGGTCAACGCTTTCATCGCCAATCTGATCGCGCAGCACCGCCAGATTATCGCCATAATATAGTCGGTTCATGCCCGCGCCCCCGGTGATCCGACAGACCTAGACGAAAGCCGGGGGGTGAGGGAAGCGGCGTTCTTGCAAGCGGGCGCGGGCGCTGCCAGAACACGCGCAACCCCGATCGGAGACCCCCATGCGCCTATCGCTGATCCTTGTCCTGCCATTATTGGCCCTATCCGCGTCCGCCGGTGCGCAGACCAGGCCCGATATTTCGGTGGAAACGCTGAAGACCGTCGACAAGGAACTCTCCTCCGACGCCTATGAGGGCCGCGCGCCGACCACAGCGGCGGAAGACAAGACGGTTGCCTATATCATCGATCGCTTCAAGGCGGCGGGGCTGAAGCCGGGCAATCACGGCGAATGGACGCAGACGGTGCCGATGGTTGAGCTGACCGCGACCAATTTCTCGCCGATCACCTTTGCCGGCGGCAAGCTGCCCGTCAGCCTGAAACAGGGCCCCGACATCGTCATGCGCACGTTTCGCGTCACGCCCAGCGTCGCGATCAAGGACAGTCCGGTGGTGTTTGTCGGCTATGGCATCAATGCGCCGGAACGTGGGTGGAATGATTATGCCGGGCTGGATGTGAAGGGCAAAACCGTCATCATCCTGGTCAACGATCCCGATTGGCAATCGGCCAGCCGCGACGGCCTGTTTGATGGCCGGACGATGACCTATTATGGTCGCTGGACGTATAAATATGAAGAAGCTGCGCGCCAGGGGGCAGCAGCGGCGATCATCGTGCACGATACCGAACCGGCTGCTTATGGCTGGGGCGTCGTCGAATCGAGCAACACCCATCCCACGCTGGAGCTTGATGAAAAGGGCGATCACATGGGTGAAAGCCAGGCGATTGGCTGGGTGCAGCTTGACCAGGCACGCGCAATTTTTGCCAGTGCCGGGCAGGATTTTGATGCGCTGCGAACGCAGGCTGGGGCAAAGGGTTTCAAGGCCGTGCCGCTGGGCGTAACGGCATCGATGGCGTTCGATATCAGCGTCAAGCGCCAGGCCTCCAAAAATGTGATCGGCGTGCTGCCCGGCAAGGTGGCGGCAAATGAGTGGGTGCTGTTCACCGCGCATTGGGATCATCTGGGGCGCTGCACGCCGGTGAAGGGCGATGACATCTGCAACGGTGCCGTCGACAATGCCAGCGGCATGGCCGGGCTGGTCGCCATTGCCGAGGCGCAGGTAAAGGCGGGGCCTGCGCGCCGTTCAATGGCGTTCATTGCGGTAACGGCAGAGGAATCAGGGTTGTTGGGTTCCAAATATTATGCCGAAAACCCGGTCTATCCGCTCGATCACACCGTTGGCGGGGTGAATATGGACGGGCTGAACGTGGTTGGCCGGACCAAGGATTTTGTGCTGACCGGCGCGGGAAAATCCGAACTTGAGGATCTGGTGAAGCCGTTGATCGCTGCACAGGGCCGCACGATTTCGCCCGAACCCAGCCCGGAACGCGGCTATTATTTTCGCTCCGACCATTTCAGCTTTGCCCGGTTGGGCGTGCCGATGCTGGATGGCACGTCGGGGGAAAATCTGGTGGTTGGCGGCGTGGCGGCGGGGCATGCCGCAGCAGAGGATTATGTCACCAACCGCTATCATAAGCCGCAGGATGAATATGACGCTGCTTGGGATTGGTCTGGCGCGGTTGATGACCTGACGATCTATTACCAGATGGGCCGTCTGCTCGCGCAGGGCACTCGCTGGCCAAATTGGTATAAATCCGCCGAATTCCGCGCTATTCGCGACAAATCCCGCCCAAGCGCGGCAAAATAAGGACAAAATCGGATGAATCGCGTCATCCAGCCGCCCGAATGGGCGCATCACAAGGCGGTGTGGATTGGCTTTCCCAGCCATCCTGAATTGTGGCTCGACGATCTGACGCTCGCCCGGGCTGAGGTGACGGCGTTTGCGGCGGCGGTGCATGCCGATGGGCTTGGCGAAAAAGTGATCCTGGTGGCAGCGGATGAACAGGCCGCCAAGGCCGCCCACGCGCTTGCGCCCTTTGCAGAGGTGGTGGCTGAGCCGTTTGGCGATATCTGGCTGCGCGATACCGCCGCCATCATGGTCTCGCCGCGCCACGCCTGTGACTTCGCGTTTAACGGCTGGGGCGGCAAATATGATCTGCCCGGCGACGATGATATCGGCGCACGGCTGGCCAAGCGGCGCGGCATTGAGGTTGAGCGCTGCGATTGGGTGCTAGAGGGCGGCGCGATTGACGGCGACGGCACCGGGTTGATGGTGACGACCGAGCAATGCCTGCTCAACCACAACCGTAATCCTGGCCTGTCGCGCACCGACATTGCCGATCGTTTGCGCGAGCAATTGGGCTTCACCGATATTTTGTGGCTGGGCGATGGCTTACTGAACGATCACACCGACGGGCATGTCGATAATCTGGCGCGGTTCGTGGCGCCGGGGCGGCTGGCGATTCCGGAAGGATCAGACAATGATCCCAATTGGCGCGTCTATCAGGCGGCGGCAGAAAAAGCGGTCGCATTCGGGGTTGATGTCGTCCGCGTCCCCTCGCCCGGGCGGGTTTTGCATGATGAGGAAATCGTGCCGGCCAGCTATATGAACTTCTACATCGGCAATGCCGCCGTTGTCGTGCCGCAATATGGTTCATCAAACGACACAGCCGCTGTGGAGGCATTTGCCGCGTTGTTCCCCAATCACCGCGTCATCGGCCAGCGTGCCGATCATATCCTGACCGGTGGGGGCAGCTTCCACTGCATCAGCCAGCAGATTCCGGGATGATAGCGGTCAGTATCCAGCGGCTCGGCGCGGCGGACATTGACCTTGCCCGCGCGATGAACGCGCTGTTTGCTAAGGCCTTCGAAGAACCGGCGCACTATGCCGACGCGCCACCGGATGACGCTTGGCTCGCTGAGATACTGGCCCGCGAGTCGGTGGTTGCACTGGTGGCGCTGACGGGCGAGCGCGTCGTGGCGGCGGCGTTCGCTTATGAACTCGACAAGCTCGAACAGCGCCGCCGGGAGCTGTACCTCTACGACCTCGCCGTCGCCGCCGATCATCGCCGCCGGGGGATCGCCACGGCGCTGATCGATACGCTGCGCCACCACGCGGCAGCGCGGGGCTGCTCCACACTGTTTGTACAGGCTGTCGACGGCGACGATCAGGCGATCGCGCTCTACACCAAGCTGGGCAAGCGCGAAGACGTCGTGCATTTCGATATTACCCCTGCCGGGGTTGGCGGAATTGGGCCGAGCGACTAAATAGCGCGCATGACCGAAATCACCGTCGCCGCGCTCCAGCTGGGGTTCACTAACGATATCGATGCGAACATCGCCAATGTCGCGCGGCTGGTGCGCGAGGCGGCGGCGCGCGGCGCGCAGGTGATTTTGCCGCCCGAATTGTTCGAAGGCGAATATTTCTGCCGGGTTGAGGATGAGGCGTTGTTCGCCACTGCCCAACCAGTCGGCGCGCACAAGGCCGTTCTGGCGATGCAGGCGCTCGCCGCTGAGTTGCGCGTTATCATTCCGACCAGCTTTTTCGAAGCGGACGGCCCGCACCATTATAATTCGCTGGCGATGATTGGCCCGGATGGTGCGGTGCAGGGCGTGTACCGCAAAAGCCACATCCCCGATGGGCCGGGCTATGAAGAGAAATTCTATTTCCGCCCCGGCAATACCGGTTTCAAGGTTTGGCCCGGTGCCGGCACAACGCTGGGCGTCGGCATTTGCTGGGACCAATGGTATCCCGAAACCGCGCGCGCGATGATGCTGATGGGGGCAGAATTGCTGTTCTACCCCACCGCGATTGGCAGTGAGCCGCACGACGAGGGGCTGGACACCGCCCGGCTATGGCGTCGTGCGATGGTGGGGCATGCGGTGTCGAACGTGGTGCCCATCGTTGCGGCGAACCGAATTGGGACCGAGCACGGCCAAATATTTTACGGCACCAGCTTCATCACCGATGAACGCGGCGACATTATCGCCGAGCTGGGTCGCGAGGAAGAAGGTGTGATCACGGCCACGCTGGATATCAACCGCATCAAACGCCACCGCGCCGCCTTCGGCTTCTTCCGCGATCGCCGGCCTGAGCTGTACGGGCGGCTCGTGCAGGATATTTGAAGGGGGCACCAGCCCGAACGGGACTTCAGTCAACCTATGGCCATCAGACTCTACACGCGCCACTATTCCCCAATTGGCGCGCATTTCGCCGCCAGCCACGCCAGCTCATCGCCCGCCATTTGTGGCCCCAGCACCGCCAGTACGCGGGCATGGTACGCATCCAGCCAATCCCGTTCGGCGTCATTCAACAATGCGGGCACAATCAGGCTGCGCTCAATCGGGCAAAAGGTGAGCGTTTCGAAGCCAAGCATCGGGGCTTCCGCGCCGTCGACCACCCGGTCTTCGACCAGGATCAGATTTTCGATGCGGATTCCGTATTCGCCCGCCTTGTAATATCCCGGTTCGTTGGAAATAATCATGCCCGCGCGCAGCGGCTCTGATGGTCCGCCGCCGGGATAATTAGGCGTCGCGATCCGCTGTGGCCCTTCATGCACCGACAGATAGGCCCCCACCCCGTGGCCGGTGCCGTGCGCGTAATCGAGGCCGACTTCCCATAACGGTCGCCGCGCGAAGCCATCAAGCTGACCGCCATTGGTGCCGTGCGGGAATATAGCCGTCGCCAGCGCAATGTGCCCCTTCAGCACGCGGGTAAAGCGGTCGCGCATTTCGGGCGTGGGCGCGCCGATGGGCAGCACGCGGGTAACGTCTGTGGTCCCGTCACGATACTGCCCGCCCGAATCGACAAGATAAAGCTGACCGAGTTCCAGCGGTGCATTTGATTGCGCATCCACCCGGTAATGCGGCGATGCGCCGTGCGCGCCGGTTGCCGAAATCGTGTCAAACGAGGTATCGAGCAGCACGCCGGATGCCTCTCGGAACGCCAGCAATTTGGCGGCGCACGACAATTCGGTCTGCCCGCCCTTGGGGGCTTCTGCCTCTACCCAACGCAGAAAGCGTGCGAGCGCCGCTCCGTCACGGGCAGATGCCGCGCGGTGTCCGGCAATCTCCACCGGATTCTTCAGCGCCTTGGCGAGCACCACCGGATCACGCTGCGCCAATATGGTCGCGCCGCATGCATCCAGCGCATCGAATATCGCCGCCACCGCGCGCTCGGGATCAGCAGCAACGCGCTTGCCGGCATAGCCCGCCAGCGCATCGGCAAAGCCAGCGCGATCATGGATGCGGATGGCGTTGCCAAGATGCTGGCGCACCGCATCAGTCAGTTTTTCGGGCGCGATGAACAAATCGGCCGTGCCGTCGGCCTGCACGATCGTATAAGCGAGCGCAACGGGAGTGTGATCAACATCTTGGCCCCGGATGTTGAATGCCCAGGCAATCGAATCGAGCGCGGTTAGCACCACGGCATCGGCTTTGCGCGCCGTCAGCCAATCGGCGATCGCGGCGCGCTTTTGTGCCGAGGATTGCCCGGCCTGATCATCGGATTGCACCGCCAGCGTTGCGTTGGACGGTGTGGGCCGGTCGGGCCACACCGCATCGACCGGGTTGGTAACAACCGGCACCAGGGTGGCGCCGCGCTCTGCCAGCGCCTTGCCAGCCTCTTGCACCCAGGCGCGGGTGTGCAGCCATGGATCATAGCCGATGCGCGCGCCCTGCGCGGCATGATCGGCCAGCCAGCCCGCCACGCTCATCTGCGGCACGCCAACATAGGCCCAGTGATCACCGTCAACCTGCTGGCGCACCTGCAGCGTATAGCGCCCGTCAGTAAAGATCGCCGCCGCCTCTGGCAGCACGGCGGCTGTACCCGCCGACCCCTGAAACCCCGTCAGCCACGCCAGCCGTTGCGCATATCCACCGACATATTCCGACATATGTTCATCGGTTAACGGCACGACAAAGCCGTCAAGGCGGTCACGCTTCAGTTGGTCGCGCAGGGCGCGGAGGCGGTCGGCATGGGTGGACATGGCGTATCCTGAATGTGGTGGATCGCGATCTTAGGCTGTCGCGCGACGGAAATCGAGCGCCCTGCCGCCTCTCGACTTCAAGCAGGGCGGGGCGGTAGGGAAGGGGGATGACCAACACCACCACACCACCGCGCGCTGATCGCCGCCAGTTCAGCTTCACCGCGCACGGCCAGACCATTGATGATCCTTATGCCTGGCTAAAAGACCCCGGCTATCCGGAGGTCACCGATAAGGATGTGCTTGCCTATCTGGAGGCCGAGAATGGCTATTTCGAAGGGGTGATGGCCCCGCTGAAGCCGCTGACCGACAGGCTGTATGAAGAGATGAAGGGTCGCATCAAGGAAGACGATTCCTCGGTCCCGCAAAAGGATGGCGACTGGCTGTACTGGACGGCGTTTGAAACTGGCGGCCAGTACCGCAAATGGTGGCGCAAACCCGTGGCAGGTGGCCCAGATGAGCTGATGCTCGATGAGCCGGTGCTGGCAGAGGGCAAGGAATATTTCCGTCTCGGCGCGTTTTCCGTCAGCAATGACGGGCGGCTGCTCGCCTATGCGATTGACGATAACGGGTCTGAACGGTTCGAAGTGCGCGTGAAGGTGATCGCGACGGGCGAGCATCTGCCCGAGGTGATCCCCGGCATGCTCTCCGAAATCGTCTGGGCGGCGGATGACAGCGGGTTTCTGTACGGCCTCGCCAATGATCAGTGGCGGACCGATAATGCCCGTTTCCACCGGCTCGGCACGCCGATCAGCGATGATATCGAGCTGTTCAAGGAAGCTGATGAGGGGTTCCGCGTCGGCGTATCCGAAACCAGCGACCGGCGCTGGATCGTCATCGCCAGTGGTGATCATGTCACCAGCGAAGTGTGGCTGCTGCCCGCCACCGATCCACTCGCTGCGCCCGTCTGCGTTTCACCGCGCAAGGTGGAGCGGGAATATGATGTCGATGCGCACGGCGACACATTGTTCATCCACACCAACGACACCCACCCCAACTTCCGCCTCTGCACCGCGCCCATCGCCGACCCCGGCAGCTGGACCGAACTGATCGGCGCTTCGCCCGATTTCTACATGACCGGGGTGAGCTGCTTCGCTGATTTCTTCATCGTCGATGGCCGCGAGGCCGGGCTCGATCAGATCGATATCCACCCTTATGACGGCGGCGCGCCCACCCGGATCGATTTCCCCGAGGCGAGCTATGACGCGGGCCTGGACGACAATCCCGAATATGACATGAAGGTGTTGCGGCTCGGCTATGAATCGATGGTCACGCCGGGCACCGTCTATGACTATGACGTCGCGACCGGCACCAAGACCGTGCTGAAGGTGCAGGAAATCCCGTCGGGCTATGATGCGGCGAAATACGCGACTGAACGGCTCCACATTACCGCGCGTGATGGCACGCAGGTGCCTGTATCGATAGTATATCCGGCTGATTTCCCGCGCGATGGCAGCCGCCCGGTGTTCCTCTACGCTTATGGTGCTTATGGCTATGCGATCCCGCCCGGTTTTTCGACGGGGCGGCTGAGTTTGCTTGATCGCGGCTTTGCCTATGCCATTGCGCATATTCGCGGCGGCGATGATCTGGGCCAGCAATGGTATCTCGACGGCAAGCTGGAAAAGCGGACCAACACGTTCAACGATTTTGTCGATGTGGCCAAGGGATTGATCGCGGGCGGCTGGACGCGTGCGGGCAAGATCGCAATTGCCGGGCGCTCCGCCGGTGGCGAACTGATGGGCGCGGTGGTCAATTCCGATCCCGAGCTGTGGGGCGCGGTGGTGGCCGATGTGCCCTTTGTCGATGTGCTCAACACGATGATGGATGCATCGCTGCCGCTGACGCCGGGGGAGTGGCCCGAATGGGGCAACCCGATTGAGGACAAGACGGCGTTTGATCTGATCCGGGGCTATTCGCCCTATGATCAGGTGACCGTGCAAGCCTATCCACCGATGTTCATTTCAGGCGGGCTGAACGATCCGCGCGTTACCTATTGGGAGCCCGCCAAATGGGCCGCCAAGCTGCGCCATGTGAAAACCGACAATAATGTGCTGCTGCTGAAAACCAATATGGGCGCAGGGCATGGTGGCAAATCGGGCCGGTTTGAAAGCCTGCGAGAGGCAGCAGAGGAACATGCCTTCGTGCTGTGGCAATTGGGTGTGGAGGGCTAGGCTTGGGTTTCACGCACACCATCACCGCCCAGCCAGCTGACATTGACGAGCTTGGCCATGTCAACAATGCGGTGTGGGTGCGGTGGATCCAGGATTTGGCGACCGCGCACTGGCAGGCGGTGGCACCCGCCGACCATATCGCCGCCTATATCTGGGTCGTGACCCGGCATGAGATTGATTATCGCGGCAATGTGGGGCCGGGGGAAAGGGTGACGGGCGAAACCTGGGTGCCCGAATCTCCCAAAGGCGCGCGGTTTGATCGGCATGTCCGCTTCACCGGCGCGGACGGCAAGGTGAAGGTGGAAGCGGTGACCACCTGGGCACTAATTGATCGCGCAAGCGGGCGGCTGGCGCGGGTGCGTGAGGATATTGCCGCGCCGTTTATGGAACACGCTGAATTGCCGCCTTTGCAGGGATGACAATCCGACCCGTTGGGTGTCGTTTCCTGACAGGGCGCCCAGCGGCGCTGCCCCTGCTATCGCCCGCGACCGCTTACTTTTTCACGCAGGACGATGGGCTGGCTGCACCCGTCAATCACCCGGACGACGGCCTTGATATGGCGGGCATCGGGATCCTGGTTCAGCGGGCGCGCGCCAAAACCCGCGCCGTTGGATGCCATCTGTAGCTTTTGATCCTCGCAAACCGGGTTTTGCGGCATGGCGGCTGCTGGCTTGCCTGCGGTCGCCCGTGGTGCCGCGCTCGCCGCAAAAACGGTGCCAAAACTCAGTGAAGCAACTGCAAGCACCTGAACGATACGCATCTGACTCTCCATATTGCGCAAAAAATCTATATCAACTCGGGCGAAGTTTTTGAACCAAGTCCGGTACTAAAATGCACGAGGGGTGCCATGTTCACACCATTGCCGATCACAGGGTTTACAGGCGGCAGCACCGGCCAATGGCGTGTCACCGGCATTGCCGAAGTGGTGGGGCCAATCCTGCCGAATGCTCCTTTTCTGTCGATCGCTACATCGCTGCCAAATGAGGGGGTGACGGGCGCGTGGACGTTACGCGGCACCGCCAGCAATCTGCGCTACACCACCGCTGATGAACGGCGACAGTTGCAGGCCAAGCAGGAAGGGCTGGGTCGGCCAGCCGCGACTTGCGGGGCGTTATTACCGATTCGGAAAACCGCCGAATGGTGGGCGATGGCGCAGGATGAGCGGCGCGCGGTGTATGAAGCGGGCAGCCATTTGCCGGTCGGGTTGGATTATCTGCCCGGCGTCGCGCGCAAACTTTATCATTCGCGTGATCTGGGGGAGGAATTTGATTTCCTGACCTGGTTTGAATTCGCGCCAGAGGAAGAGGCAGCGTTTGATCACATGCTGGTGCGGCTGCGCGCCTGTGCCGAATGGGCCTATGTTGACCGGGAGATCGATATTCGGGTGACGCGGGTTTAGCCCGCCGCGCGCAGCGCCAGCGCGCGCGCGAACACCGCCTCGAACATCTCGGCCGTCAATCGCCCGGTATTCTGGTTGTAGCGCGAACAGTGATAGCTATCGATCAGGATGCGCCCATCGGGCACGCGGTGTTCGGCGAGATGGCCAAACCGTGCCTTGGGCAATCGCCCGCCCATCACCTTCACCGCTGATTGATGCGCAATCTGCCCCAGCGCGATGAAGATACGGGCGTTGGGCAGGGCGGCGGTTTGCTGCGCCAGAAACGGGCGGCAAGCGTGGATTTCCGCCGGTGTTGGCTTGTTGGCGGGCGGTAGGCATTTGACCGCGTTGATGATCATCACCCCGTTCAGCGACAGGCCGTCATCCCCCCGCCCTTCATAGCTGCCGCTCGACAGCCCGAATTTGGCGAGCGTGTTGAACAGCAAATCGCCTGCAAAATCGCCGGTGAAGGGCCGTCCGGTGCGGTTCGCGCCGTGCTTGCCGGGGGCCAGGCCAATAATCGCCAACCACGCCGCTGGATCGCCAAAGGCGGGGACAGGCGCGTTCCACCAATCGGGCAATTCTGCGCGGAGTTCTTCGCGAAAGTGCACAAGTCGCGGACAGACCGGGCAATCATGCGGCGGCTCAGTGGCAGGGAGCGGGCTTGGCGCGAACATATAGCCGCGATAGGCGGGGCAAATGGGTCTGCCAAGCAATGTCCGCCATTATGCAATTGCGCTGGGTGCAAACCGGGCGGGGCGGCATGGTGGGCCAGTGAAAATGCTCGCGGCGGCGCTGGGCGCGATAGGCGGGGTGGTGGTGGCATCGCCGGTGTCGATCACGGCGCCGCTTGGCCCGTCGATTCGGCGCTATGCCAATCAGGCCGCGATCATCGCCAGCGATGAAAGTCCGCCGGATTTGCTCGCGCGGCTGAAGGGGATTGAGCGCGCATTTGGGCGGCGACGCGGGCAGCGCTGGGGGGCGCGGGTGATTGATCTCGACATTATCTTGTGGAGCGAAGGCGCATGGGATTCACCGGGCCTTACCGTGCCGCACCCGGCATTTCGCGACCGAATGTTTGTGCTTGATCCGCTGGCGGCGATTGCGGCTGACTGGCGCGATCCCCTGACGGGCCTTCGCATTCGGCACCTGCGCCACCGACTGATGCGTGCCTTGCCCCTAATGCCCGGTTGACCGCTTGGCCCTGCGCTCCTAACGGCATGCGTCTCGCGCATGTCCGACGTCTTGGTCGGGGCCCGTAGCTCAGTTGGTAGAGCAACGGACTTTTAATCTGTAGGTCTCGGGTTCGAATCCCGACGGGCCCACCACCCGGATCATGCCCGAGTCATTCTATGCAGCCACCAGCCACCGTCTCAGCGGATATTCGCCATCCCCCCTCGCTGTTTTATGCAGCAGGGGCGGTCGCGCTCGCCGTCATCGTGATGATTGCGCTGGGGATGACGGTGGCGCGCGGGCACGGCGCCGCGATTGACCGGGCAATCCTGCTGGCGCTTCGGCCAGCGCCATTGGCCAGCGGGGCGCACGCCTCAGCCGGGTTTCGACAGGTGATGATTGATATCACGGCGCTCGGCGGTGGGACTGTCTTGACGATTTTTGTCGCGGCAGCGTGCGGATTCCTGGCGATTCGCCGCCACTGGTTGACATTGGCGCTGGTGCTGGGTGGCACGATTAGCGGGTCGCTGGCGGTGGGGATGATCAAAACACTCGTGGGGCGACCCCGACCGACACTGGTCGATCATCTGGTCGATGCCTGGTCGGCCAGTTTCCCCAGCGGACACGCGGCGAACAGCGCGACCGTTTATCTCACGCTGGCGCTGTTGTTGATGCAGATTGTGGAGGATCAGGTTGCGCGCCGGTATCTGCTTGGGGCGGCAGTGCTGCTGGTGATGATGATCGGAATCAGCCGGGTGTATCTTGGCGTGCATTGGCCAAGCGATGTGCTGGCCGGGTGGAGCTTTGGCACTTTATGGGCGCTGGCGTGGTGGTCGCTGGGCGGCTGGCTGCGGATCAGGCGCGCGCAAGCAGCGCCAACGCTGCCTTAAGGTGCGGCGCATCGATCATCCGCCCGTCCATGCTGAGCGCGCCCGCGCCGGGATTGGCGGCGAACAGATCGACAATTGCCTGCGCCCGCGCGATGTCGTCAGCGCTGGGTGAAAAGGCGGCGTTGATCACGGGCACTTGCGACGGGTGGATCGCCATCATGCCGGTAAAGCCATCGCGCCGCCCGCGCGCAGCATAGACCGCCAGCCCGTCCAGATCGCGGAAATCGGGATAGACGGTCTCAATCGCCGCCACGCCTGCAGCGTGCGCCCCGAAAAGCGTGAGCGAGCGGGCAAGCTGATAGGGTGCGGTGTAGCTGCCATCGGATTCGCGTGATGTTGATGCACCAATGGCGGCGGGCAGATCTTCTGCCCCCCATGTCAGCCCACAAAGCCGTTTGCTCACCCCGCCATAGCTGCCCATCGCAAACACCGCCGCTGGGGTTTCAGTGGCGATGGGCAGGATCAGCATGTCGCCAGCAAGGTGCGCATCAAGTGCTGCCAGTGATGCCCCGCCCTCGGCCTTGGGTAGCACGATGCCATCGGGTCGCGCGCCGAGTACCGCCGCAAGATCATCCGCCGCCAGCCCAGAATCGAGCGGGTTGATCCGCACGAACAGCAATTGATGGCGGGGTTCGGCCAGAAAGGCGGCAATCGCGGCGCGCGCGGCGGGCTTTGCCGCCAGCGTCACCGAATCCTCCAGATCAAGGATCAGCGCGTCGGCATCAAGCGCCGCCGCTTTAGCCATCCGGTCTGGCCGGTCACCGGGGACAAACAGCAGCGAGCGAAGGCGGGGCAAAGGCGCGCGGGGCGGGGTCTCAACAGGCATCGTCGCACTCCAAGGATTTCCGATCGGCTAGCATAGTCGAAGCGTTGCGAGAATGCGGCGAAAGGGTTTGATACTTTATACCATCACATTATAGGCGGCGTCATTGGTTCCAACTCCGGGGTAGAAAATGATTCGGACAACGATGCTGGCTGGTGTTGCGCTGATGGCGCTGGTCCCGGTTCAGGCAATGGCGGCGCCAGCCGCGCGCGACGGTACGGCACCCGCACCGGCGGCACTGCCCTTGGCTGCAGCTCCCGCCGACGCGCAGGATGCGCCGCGTGAGGACATTATTGTATCGGCCCCGGTCCAGCGCCGCGAAGATGAAGTGCTGCAGGGGACGTCGGTCCTGCGCGGAGAAGCGTTGACCCGCAGCCTGCGCCCGACAATCGGTGAAACGCTGGCGCAGCTGCCCGGTGTATCGGCGACGTCGTTCGGCCCAAACTCTTCACGTCCGGTGCTACGTGGTTTGCAGGGTGAGCGAATCCGCGTGCTGACTGACGGGATCGGCTCGATCGACGTGTCGAACACCTCGGTCGATCATGCGGTGGCGATCAATCCGCTGCTCGCCGACCGGATCGAGGTTTTGCGCGGGCCGAGCGCGCTGTTGTTTGGTTCCTCGGCGCTGGGCGGTGTCGTCAACGTCATCGATTCACGCATCCCGCGCAGCGTGCCGGAAAACGGCTTCCGCCTGAGTGGCATCGGCACCTATGGCGGCGCCGCCGATGAGCGCACCGGCCAGCTGGCCGGCGACGTTGCACTTGGGCGGCTGGTGCTGCATGCCGACGGCTCCTACACCGCCACCAGCGATCTGCGGATCGGCGGCTTTGCGCTGACCCCGGCTCGCCGCGCCGAGGCACTGGCGTCCAGCCTCGTTCCGCCCGATCCAACCGATCCCGAGCCAATTGATTTTGCTGCCAATGCGGCGATTCGCGACCGCTTGCCCAACACCGCGAGCGAAACCTGGACGGCGGGCTTTGGTGCCTCGTACATCGGTGACACCGGCATGATCGGGGTCTCTTATAGCCATTATGACAGCCTCTACGGTGTGCCTGTCCGTTATGCGACGCAGCTTGGCGAAGGTCAGGAAGAACCCCGGCTCGATATCGTCCAGAACCGTATCGATCTGCGGGCAGAGGTGGAGACGGGCGGCGCGATTCTCGAGCGAGTCAAATTCCGCGCCGGTCGTGCGACCTATCGGCATTTCGAGCTTGAACCCGATGGGGAGATCGCGACGCGCTTTTTCAACACAGGCTTCGAAGGACGGCTTGAAGTTATCCAGGCCAAGCGTGGGGTCTGGTCGGGCGCATCGGGGGTTCAATATTTTAACCGCCGGTTCAATGTCGATGGTGAAGAGGCTTTCCTGCCCCGCAGCGAAACCAACCAAACCGGCCTGTTCACGCTCCAGCAGCTCGATTTCGGGCGCTTCAAGGCAGAGGCAGGGGCGCGTTATGAGTTTACAAACCTTACGGCCCGCACACCCCGTGATGATCTCCGTTTCTTTGGCGGCGAGCGGGATTTCGGCGCTTTCTCCGGCTCTGTCGGCGGGTCATATGGCCTGACAGAAGAGCTTCGTGCGGGTCTGAATTTCTCCTACACCGAACGCGCGCCATCGGCCGAGGAATTGTTCGCCAATGGCGGCCACCCCGCCACCCAGGCCTATGAACTGGGCAATCCCAATTTCCGGCTCGAGCGCTCGGTCGGCATCGAAGCCACCCTGCACGCGCATGGCAAGGGATATAGTTTCGATCTTGCCGCCTATTACAATGATTTCAGCAACTTCATTTCGGAAAACCAGGTCGACCAGTCGATCTGCGAAGCGGCGGCGGCGCCCAGTGGACGGGATGTCGATTTGCCATGCTTCCAGTTCCTGCAGGGCGACGCGCGCTATTATGGCGTCGAAGCGAAGGGATCGCTCATCCTTGGTCAGATCGCCGAATTCAAGATCAACGCCGATCTGTTGGGCGATTATGTCCTGGCCGATCTCGCCAATCTGGGGCCTGCCCCGCGCATCCCGCCCGCCCGCCTGCTGGGCGGCCTTGAGGCGCAGTCCGATCGCGTCAATGGGCGGGTCGAGGTCGAGCATGTTTTTGTGCAGAATCGACTTGCCGGGTTCGAAACGCGGACGGCCGATTACACAATGGTCAACGCCTCGATCGCTTTCAAACTGTTCGGCGCGGATAGCGATACGACATTGTTGTTCAGCGCGAACAACCTGTTCGACGTCGATGCCCGTCGCCATGCCAGCTTCCTGAAGGATTTCGCTCCGCTGGCCGGGCGCGACGTCCGCGTTACCGCGCGGTTCGGGTTTTAAGCCCCGCGCTCGGCAAGCTGGCGTTCCCATGCCAGCGCGTGGGTGACGATCAAGTCGAGATCATCCAGCGCTGGCCGCCAGGGCAGCGTGGCCAGGATCGCGCTGTTATCGGCGACCAGCGCGTCGGGGTCGCCCGCCCTGCGCCCCTCGTATCGGCGGTCGATCGTCATGTTGGTTACCCGGTCGACCGCGTCGAGCACGTCATTGACCGAATAGCCCCGGCCATAGCCCGCATTCATGATGTGGCTGTCGCCCGGTCGTGCCACAAGCAAATCGAGCGCGTGGACATGCGCAGCGGCCAGATCGCTGACATGGATATAGTCGCGCACCCCGGTGCCGTCAGGCGTGTCAAAATCGACGCCAAAAATGCAAACATGGTCACGCTTGCCGGTCGCCGCCTCCACGGCGACCTTGATCAGGTGCGTCGCGCCCGCAGTCGACTGGCCTGATCGGCCCTGCGGGTCAGCGCCGGCCACGTTGAAATAGCGCAGCGCGCAAAAATTCATCGGGTGTGCCGCTGCCACATCCTTCAACATCGCCTCTGTCATCAGTTTTGACGTGCCATAGGGATTGATCGGCCGGGTCGCGCTATCCTCGCGCACTGGCACGAACTCGGGGATGCCATAGGCGGCGGCCGTCGACGAGAAGATGAAATGTGGCACCCCGCAGGCGACCGCGCTTTCAATCAGCGCGCGGCTGGCAACGGTGTTGTTGCGATAATATTTCAGCGGATCGCTGACCGATTCGGGCACCACAACCGATCCGGCGAAGTGCATCACCGCTGCGACATGATGATCGCGCATCACGCTGCGCACCACGGTATCATCCTCGATATTCGCCTTGATCAGCGTGGCGCGTGTGTCGACTGCCCAGGCAAAACCCGTCACCAGATTGTCGATGACCACCACTGGCCACCCGGCATCGAGCAGGGCGAGCACGGCGTGGCTGCCGATATATCCTGCGCCACCTGTAACCAGTACCGAGCCCTGCATCGTATCACCTCCTATAAGGTCGGTTTCCATAGCAACGCCGTTTGCAAGGAGCGAGCCTGTCCCTATCTACGTACCAAGATGTTAAGGAGCCAATGATGACGACCGAGATCGCAACCTTCGCCGGCGGATGCTTTTGGTGCACCGAAGCGGTGTTCAACGATGTGATCGGCGTGGAAAAGGTGGAAAGCGGCTATATCGGCGGCTCTGTCGAAAACCCCACCTATCGCCAGGTATGCGGCGGGGACACCGGCCATGCAGAGGCAATCCGCATCACCTTTGACGCCGAACAACTGCGCTATGGCGATTTGCTGGATATGTTTTTTGCAACGCATGACCCGACGACGCTGAACCGCCAGGGCAATGATGTCGGCACGCAATACCGATCCGCCATTTTCCCGCATTCCGATGAGCAGCGTGCCGAGGCGATTGCCGCGATCCAGCGCGCATCCGCCGGTTGGCCCGCGCCAATCGTCACGACCATAGAACCGCTGACGCAGTGGTATGTGGCAGAGGATTATCACCAGGAATATTGGGACGGCGACGGCCAGCGTAACCCCTATTGCCTCGCCGTCATCCCGCCCAAGCTGAACAAGCTGCGCAAGAGCTTTGCAGCGCGATCAAAAAGCGCGCAGGCGGTGCGGTGAGAGTGTAGCTGCCTCGGCAAAGGGTGGCTGGAGTCGATAAACGGTTGCCAACACCGCTACTTGTTTCGACGAAACCACGCCTGGAATGTCTTTGCGAGCAATATTGGCCAGCCGAAAAGTGAGGTCGCACTCAGCCCGAGCAGGAGCGTTGTTGCAGCAGGCGACTGTGAAATGAGTTCCGAGGTGAACGCAATTAACAGCCCGCACAAAACAAAGATACCAAAGGCTCCTGCAGTCCATAAAGCCCAGATCTTTGTCACGACATCGACTTTAGCTGGCGACAATCATGTCGGCAACCGGAGGCTAAAAATCGCGTTCTGATCTGCCGGATTGGCCATTTTTCTGCCACGTCCCCACTTCGTCACCCCGGACTTGATCCGGGGTCCCGCTTCTTCGCGACATTCGTCGTTGAGGCGCGAAGGCAGCGGGACCCCGGGTCAGGCCCGGGGTGACGTTAGGATGAAATTTTCACGACCCATGCGCCGCCCGGCCCAGCCGGTCGTTGATCGCCACGCCGATGCCCTCCATTGGCACCGGGGCGACGGCAATCCGGGCGCGGTCGCTGGCGTCGGCATGGTGCAGGTAATCGAACAGCCGCGCGGCTGCTTCGATCAGATCGCCCGACGCTGACAGCGTGTCGTTTCCGCCGACATCGCCAAAGCCGATCAGCCATTCGTCAGGCGCGGCGCGTGTTGCGTTCAGGCGCAGGGGTTTTGCGGGGGCGTAATGGCTCGCCAATTGGCCTGGCGCGACGATTTGGCTGTCTGGATTGCCCAGCGGGAGTCCAAGCAGCGATTCAATCTCGGCTGACGAGACGGGGCCCGGACGGAGCATGCGGGGGTGTTCGCCAAATGCGCGCCCCGGCATGATGATCGTCGATTCGATACCGGCAGGGGTTGCCCCATCGTCGATGATCATCGCGATGCGCCCGCCAAGACTGCGCCGCACATGCGCCGCGCGCGTGGGGCTGATGCTGCCACTGGCGTTGGCGGACGGCGCGGCAAGTGGCTTGCCGGTTGCCGCCAACAGCGCCTGCATCGCCCGGTGTGCCGGCACCCGCAGCGCAATTGTTTTCAGGCCAGCAGTGGCGAGCGTTGCGATTCCCGCATCAGCGCGCAGCGGCACCACCAAAGTCAGCGGCCCCGGCCAATAGGCGGCGGCCAGCGCGCGGGCCTGCTCGCCAAACACGCCGATCTGTTCAGCAGCGCTAACATCCGCCACATGGACGATCAGCGGGTTGAAACTCGGCCTGCCCTTTGCCGCGTAAATCGCCGCCACCGCTATGGGATTGGTGGCGTCCGCTGCCAGGCCGTACACCGTCTCGGTTGGCACCGCGACCGGTTGCCCCGCCAGAATCAGCCCTGCGGCTTTGGCAATCGCTGCCGCGCCGTAAGGAAATGTCTGTGTCTGAAAGGCGGTATTTGGCGTGCTCACCCGACGGCGCTATAGCGCAGGGAAGTTAAGGACAAGAGAGGCTGCCAGCTGTGTTTACCCCCGCCGTTACCGAACAGCGTTTTGTGCTCGATCATATCGTCAAGATTGACGAACTTGCCGCGAGCGATCGCTTTGCCTCGTCATCCAGCGATGTTGTCGATGCTGTCCTGGAAGGCGTGGGCGCGCTGGCGGCGGGCGAATGGGCACCGCTGAGCCGGGTGGGCGACACCAACGGACCGAAATGGACAACCGAGGGGGTAAAGATGCCCGCCGGGTTCATCGATGCGTATCAGGCCTATGTCGATGGCGGCTGGGGCACGATTGGCGTGCCCGAAGCCTTTGGCGGGCAGGGGATGCCCTTCATCATCCAGACGGCGGTGCTGGAAACGCTGGGCGGAGCCAATCTCGGCTTTGCGCTTGCCCCCACGCTGACAGTAGGCGCAATTGAGGCGCTGGCGCATCATGGCAGTCCTGAACAGCAGGCGCAGTATCTGCCCCATCTGGCCACCGGCGAATGGACCGGCACCATGAACCTGACAGAACCACAGGCCGGATCAGATGTGGGTGCGGTGCGCGCCAAGGCTGAACCGCGCGCTGACGGCAAATGGAGCATCAGCGGCACGAAGATCTACATCTCGTTCGGCGATCATGACATGGCACCCAATATCGTCCATCTGGTGCTCGCGCGCACGCCCGATGCACCGCCGGGAACCAAGGGGCTGTCGTTGTTCCTTGTGCCCAAATACCGGCTGGATGCGGATGGTAATCCGGGCGAATTCAACGACGTGCGCGTTGTATCGATTGAGCATAAACTGGGTCTGCACGCCTCACCCACCTGCGTTTTGAGCTTTGGCGACAATGGCGATTGCGTTGGCGAATTGATCGGCGCGGAGCTGGGTGGGATGCGCGGCATGTTCACGATGATGAACAATGCGCGGCTGAACGTGGGGCTGCAGGGTGTGCAGGTGGCGGAACGCGCGACGCAGCTTGCCGTCGCCTATGCACGCGACCGGGTGCAATCGGCGCGCGCGGGCGCAGGGCGAGAGTCCGTCGCGATCATCGAGCATCCTGATGTGCGCCGCATGCTGATGCGGATGAAGGCGCAAACCCAGGCCGCGCGCGCGCTGGTGTATCTGGCGGCATCGCAGGTTGACCGGGCGACACTTGGTGATGGTAACGCGCAAAAGCGGCTCGATCTGCTCACCCCGCTCGCCAAGGCGCATGGGACGGACATTGGCTGTGAGGTCAGCTCAATCGCCATCCAGGTGCATGGCGGCATGGGCTTTATCGAGGAAACCGGTGTAGCGCAGGGCTTTCGCGATGCGCGGATCACCCCGATTTATGAGGGCACGAACGGCATCCAGGCCGCCGATCTGGTGGGCCGCAAGCTCAGCATGGATAATGGCGGCGTGCTGAACGCCCTGATCGCCGATATGCGCGCCGAAGCCGAGGATGCGGGCCTGCGCGGGCTGATCGATGCGTGTGAGGAAGTCGCGCGCCGCTTGCTGACCGTGGATGTCGATGATCGGCTGGCAGCAAGCTATCCGTTCCTGACGATGCTGTCGACCGCCGTTTGCGGCTGGCTGATGGAACGACAGGGCCGCATCGCGGCAGCTGCAGAAGGCGACCCGGCGTTCCTGAAAATGAAGCGTGCGGTGGCCGATTTCTATGTCGCGCAGATCGTGCCCGAAGCGATGGGGTTGAAAGCAGCGGCGATGGCGAGTGCGGCTATTTTGTATGCGCTGGAACCGGCGGCTTTTGCGGCGTGAGCGGCAAAGGTTGACGATGGTGATGCAGCATTAAGGTGCCATCGTCTGGGTCGCGAACCCATAAACGGCCAGTATTGGCGCACGGGCTGAACCGCCGACATTGGGCGGTTTCCTGTCCGACAGCTTTTGGTTGCTCAGATGGCCTGAGCTGTCGTTCGTTCAGGCCGCGACATCGGTAAACGACCGGATTTCGCGGTTCGCCTTGCGCAGACGCTGCGAAAGCTCCCGACCGATATTGCGCAGCAGCGCCGCGTGAACCGCCGGCGCCGTGAGCGACAGCGCATCGAGCCGATCGAGCGACAGGACATAGACTGACACGTCAGTGTCGGCGATGATGTCCGCCGAGCGCGGTGCGCCGTCGACCAGCGCCATTTCGCCAAAGGCAACGCCGGGATCAAGCGTGGTCAGGCGCACGCGGTGCCCGTCGCCGGTATTCAGGCTGACCGTCACCGTGCCACGCGCCAGGAAGTATAGATCGCTCGCCGGTTCGCCTTCCCGCACGATATGGCTACCGGCTGGCAGATCATGCTTCTCCAGCGCGGTTGCCAATGAATCGAGCAGGCTATCGTCGAGCCCGCGCAACAGGTTCATCTCGGCAAGCGTCGCCTGTGGCTGGCCATCGGAATGCGCATCCGCCTTGGCGAGCAGATCGTTTTCGGCCCATTCCAGCGCCCCATCGGCATCGGCAAACACCGTCGCGAAATCAACACCCGCGCGCGCCATCGCCTGGCCACAGGCCGAATCGCGCCACATGGCGAGCCGCACGATCCGACCTGCCTTGGCTTGCCCGGCCATGAGCTGGACAATCAGCAGCGCTGCCTGGGGCTCGATCATGTCCGACCGCGACAGATCAAGGATCAGGTGGGATACGCCGTCCGGCAGCGCCGCAGACAGACGACTAATCTGTTCGATCGCCGCAAAGTGAATCCGTCCCCGAAGCTCGACAATCTTGATCGCCGCGCCGTGGCGATCAAGCGCCGCGCGTTCGGTCTGCGACCGGGTCCGCTTCGAACTGACCGTCGCTGCATCATAGCTGCGGCGGATTGACGAGATCGCACCTTCGGCAACATCGAACATATTGAGACCGAACCGCTGCGACAATGTTTCGCACACCTTGATGCCGCGATAGGAATTGCCCCGTTCGTCAAGCGGTGGCGAGAAAACGCCGATGCCCATCACCCCCGGCAATACCGCGATGACGCCACCAGCCACGCCACTCTTGGCGGGCAGACCGATGCGATATCCCCATTCACCCGAATAATCATACATCCCGCAGAAGTTCATCACCGAGATGACGTTCTTCACATAGGCTGGATCGACTGCCTGCACGCCGGTCGCCGGATTAAGGCCGCCATTGGCGAGCGTTGCCGCCATGCGCGCCAGATCGCGCGCGGTGACGAGCATCGAACATTGCTGGAAATACAGGTCGAGATGTTCGTCGATCGGCTCGACAAGCATGCCGAAGTTCAGCTCAAGATGAGCAATGGCGCGGTTGCGATGGCCCGTCGCTTTTTCGGAAGCGAACACCGCTTCATCCACATCGACCGGGTGACCGATATAGCGTTCGAACATATCGCGCACCCGCTGCACGCGTGGCGCCAGCGACGGGCCGGTAACCAGGCTCGACGTGACGATTGCGCCTGCATTGACCATTGGGTTGAACGGACGATTGGCGCGCTGATCGAACACGATCGAGTTGAAGGCGTCGCCGCTTGGTTCAACGCCGACCCGGCGCAGCACCTCGTCCATGCCGTGATCCTCCAGCGCCAGCCCGAAAGCGAACGGCTTGGAAATCGATTGGATCGTAAAGGGCACCTCCGAATCGCCGACCGCGTAGATTGATCCATCCACGGTGGCGATGACGATGCCGAACTGGTTGGGATCGGCCTTGGCAAGTTCTGGGATGTAATCGGGAAGGTGGCCGCCTTTTTCCTTCTTGATCGAGGCATATAGCTCAGAGAGCACCTCATCGATCAGGCTGGCACTGATGCCCTTCTTCGCCGGTGTGCGCCGCTTCTTGCGATCAGCCATATTCCCCTCCCCCCAAGGATCGTTCCACCGTGGCAATGATGGTACGTCGCCAGAATAACGCGGTGGTCACGCATTGCCTATGGGGCATTTCGCCGCATCGCCGCCGCTGTACTGGATTTTTTTAAGCCTGAACGATTGGCGACTTTCGCGATCAGCTTCTGGGCAGGGGAAGCACCCAGACTGCGGCGCTTCTCAGCAGGCGGCTTTCTATAAGTCTATGACCCAACGCTAAGGCTGCTTCCCCGGCGAAGGGCGTTTATTTCGTTGGATAAATGCCGGATAGATACCGGGTGACGAGCGTGAGGTAATACAGCCCTCAGGCCCCCTCGCGCTCCAGCAGGTCCGCCGTGTCCAGCCCCAGCAGCTTGATGTGATCGCGAATGCGCGGCCAACTGCTGGTCATGAAGTGATCGCGCTCGGCGATGCGCAGTTTTTCGGCAGCACCGGCGAGCACGAACATGCCGACCCCGCGCCGCACCTCAACATAGCCGTCGTCTTGAAAGCTTTGATATGCCTTGGCCACCGTCAGCGGGTTCGCGCCGTGTTCAGCCGCCAATGCGCGGACGGAGGGAAGCTGGTCGCCTGCACGAAAATCGCCGCGCAAAATTGCTGCGGAAATCGTACCCCGCAGTTTGATATAGACTGGACTGTCTTCGCTGTTGAGCGCTGTCATGCTGCCTTAATACAGCAATCGCCCGTGTCGTCCAGCCCTTACGGCACCCAGGTGGAAATCACGCTGCCCGGATCGGGACGGGGGCGCTCTTCCAGCGCGCGCGAAGGGCTGCCGATGAAGAAAAACCCGGCAATCCGCTCAGGTGCTGCGCCAAATGCATCACGCACGACATCGGAATAGGCCGCCCAGCCTGTCAACCAGCCGGCGACAAATCCTTGCGCATGCGCGGCGTGGAGCAGGTTCATGCACGCAGCACCGACCGATAATTCCTGTTCCCACGCCGGAATTTTGCTTGATTCGCGCGGGCTGAACAGCGCGACGACCAGCGCGGGGGCCTGATGCGCAAAACTGGTCAGCGATTCCAGCTCCAGCCGGGCAGCCTGCGGGCGTTCAGCAAGATAGGCAGTGGTGATGAGCGTGGCGAGCGCGTCGCGGGTTTCGGTGGGCACGATCACAAACCGCCACGGGTTGAGCTTGCCGTGATCCGGCGTGCGCGTGGCGATGGCTAGGATGGCGGCGAGTTGCGCGGCATCCGGGCCGGGGGCGATCATCTCGCGCGGGCGGCCTGATCGGCGGGTGGTGAGCAAGGACAATGGGGTGGCGGTGTCGTTGAACATGGGCGGGCTTTAGCGGTCCAGGGAGCATGCGCCAACCATTGCTGGCAGTGTGCCTGTTTACACCGGGTCTTTTGTCGCTAGTCTCCCGCCGCAACAACTGCCGCTTGAACGGCAGGCGAGTAATCAGGGAGCGTATAATGGAAACCCCAACCGCCGATTCCCCCCGGGAACCGGATATCAGCCATGTTAACCCCACCAGCGGCGAAACGTGGTTCGGCCATCCGCGCCAGCTCGCGCGGCTATTCTCGACAGAGGCGATGGAGCGGTTTGGCTATTACGGGATGCGCGCGCTGCTGACGCTGTATCTGGCGCAGCATTTCCTGTTCAGCGACACCACGACGACCGGCATCTATGGCGGCTTCACCGCGCTGGTGTATCTGACGCCGCTGGTTGGCGGTTTGATGGCGGATCGCTTTTTGGGATCGAAACGCTCGGTAAAATTCGGCGCGATCATGATGTCGCTTGGCTATCTTACCTTGTGCCTGGGCGGCGGCGAAGCGGCGCGCCCATTCGCGACGATTGATGGCCAGCGCTATGAAGTAACCGTTCAGGGCACGGGATCAGCGCGGCAGCAATTTGTAACCGATGGTGGCCAGCAACTGCTGATCAAGGGCAATGACGACAAGACTGTCTCGCTGCTCGCGGCAGACGGCAAGGAGGTGCGCAAGGTTGCAGCGGGCGGTTTTGAGGCGGGCGGTGAGCGCGCACAGATTACGGTTTTCCTGCTGCTGATCGGGCTGGCGCTCGTCACCATCGGCAATGGTTTTTTCAAGCCCAACATCTCGACCATGGTCGGCGCGCTCTATGCGCAGGGCGACCGCCGCCGCGATGCGGGCTTCACGATTTTCTACATGGGCATCAACCTGGGATCGCTGTTTTCGCAAATCCTGTGTCCGCTGCTGGCAGTCGGCATGGGCAGCTGGGGCGGGCTTGGCTGGTGGGCCGGTTTTGGGCTGGCTGCGGCGGGGATGATGGTGTCGTGGCTGCTGATCCAGTTCGATGGCGGCAAGCTTGACGGCATTGGCGACCGCCCGGCGGATGCGCCTGCCAACCGCGATCTGTTCATTTATGCTGGCGCCATCCTGATGATCCCGGTCGTCTGGTTCTTGTTCACCAACCTGATGAGCTATGTGCCACCTGCCGAAGGATCGGGCATCATCGGTTACTTTGTGGGTCTGCCGGTAATGGGCAAGATCATGTTCGGGACGTTTCTGATCAGCGTGCCCGGCATTCTTGGCTGGTCATATTTCAAAGGGTCGCGCCAGGAGTTTCAGATGATGCTGGCGGCGATGGTGCTGATCACCTTCAACACTGTGTTCTGGACGCTGTTTGAACAGGCCGGATCATCGCTGACGCTGTTTGCCGACCGCAATACCGATTTATCGGTGTTCGGCTGGTTCTCCATCTCCGCCGGGCAGACGCAGTTTTTCAATGCATTGTTCATCGTGATGCTCGCGCCGCTGTTCAGTGTGATGTGGAACACCATGGCCAAGCGCGGGATTGAACCGACGATTCCGATCAAGTTTGGCATCGCGCTGGTCAGCGTTGGGTTGGGCTTTTTGTTCCTCGTCTGGGGGTCGCAATTTGCGGGGGGCGATTACAAGGTCGGGCTGTGGTGGCTGGCGGGTCTGTATCTGATCCATTCGATGGCAGAGTTGTGCATTTCCCCCGTTGGCCTGTCGATGATCACCAAGCTGTCCATCGCGCGGGTCGTGGGGTTGATGATGGGCGTGTGGTTCCTGTCCATCGCGGTGGCGCAATATGTCGCCGGCATCGTGGCGCAGTTTGCCAGCGTTGAAACCGTGGGCGGTCAGGTGACCAACCTGAAGGTCAGCCTGGATACCTATGTCGGGGTGTTCACCACGATTTCGCAGATTTCGATCGCCCTGGGCGTGGTGTTGCTGCTGCTGTCCTTCCCGCTGAAGAAATGGATGCACGGGGTTCAGTGATCAATTGGTGCTGACGGGGGGAATGGAAATGGACGGTACAACCATGGTCGCGGTGGCGGCAGCGTCGTTTGTGGGCAGCCATTTTCTGCTGTCGCATCCGCTGCGCGCGCCGCTGGTGAAAATGCTGGGCAATGGCGGGTTTACGATTGTTTATGCGTTGGTGGCGTTTGCTACGCTCGGCTGGACGGCCAATGCCTATAAGGCGGCACCCATCACCCCGATGCTGTGGGATGTTGGCGACGGGATGTGGGCGGTCGCATCAGTGATTATGCTGGTGGCCAGCATCATGCTGGTGGGATCGCTGATCGGCAATCCGGCGCTGCCCGGCCCGGCGACCAAGGCACCCGAAAAGGCGCGCGGCGTTTTCGCCATCACGCGCCACCCGATGATGTGGTCATTCGCCTTGTGGGCGCTCGCGCATGTGCTGGTGTTTCCCGTGGCGGCCAATATCGCGTTATGTGCCGCCATTGCGACGCTCGCGCTGGTGGGCGCCGCGTTGCAGGACGCCAAGAAGCGCGCGCTGGTGCCCGAGCTATGGCATGTCTGGGAAAAGCGCAGCGGATATTGGCCATTCGCGGCGATTGCAGCGGGCAAGGCCTTGTTCGGCGGGTTTCGCCCGCATGATCTGGCCGGTGGCGTGGTCATCTGGCTGGCGGCGACCTGGGCGCATATTCCGATGGCCGGGATTGCGGCGGGTATCTGGCGCTGGGTGGGATAACGACCAGCGCCAGCCCGCACGCCCTAATCCACTCAGACCCCAGGGACGCGGTTTTGGCGGTTTTCGCATAGCGAACAGGAAAAGCGGCGCTAATTTTTCGCCCTGCGCTCCCGTCTGTCAGACCAACGCCCCATCAACGCCGCAGCAAAAACACCGCATGTTCGGCCAGAAAATTGGCGGCCGCTGATGTCGTGCGCTTGCCGTCGGACAGGAACCATGCCCCCTCCACCGTCACGCCGCGCTCTTTCACGAAGGCGCGAAAATCGTCGACTGTCACGTGGTGGATATTGGGCGTGTCATACCAGCGTTCGGGCAACAGCCGCGTTACCGGCATGCGCCCACCCCACAATAACGACGCGCGCACGCGCCAATGCGCAAAATTGGGGAAGGAGACAAACGCCTGCCGCCCGATCCGCAGCAAATGATCAAGCACCACATCGGGCGCCCGCGCGGTTTGCAGCGTCTGGCTGAGGATCGCGTAATCAAAGCTGGCATCGGGATAATCGGCCAGATCGCGGTCAGCATCGCCCTGCACCACTGATAGCCCGCGCGCGACAGCGGCGGCGACATTGGCCGCATCAATCTCCAGACCGCGGGCATCAACCTGGCGATCATCGCGCAAAGCGGCCATCAGCGCGCCGTCGCCACAGCCAATATCCAGCACGCGCGCGCCAGCGGCGACATTGGCGGCGATGATCGCAAGATCGGGGCGGAGTGTCATTCGATCTCGCTAAATCTCGTCCCGTTCGTTTCGAGTGAAGTCGAGAAACCTGCCACAAGCGCTGCGCAGGGTGTCTCGACTTCGCTCGACACGAACGGTGAAGGGGAGAAGAAATCGTGGCTCATGTTACCGACCGCAAAAAACCGTCCACCACCCGGTTCAACTCCGGCGATTCAAGCAGGAACGCATCATGGCCGTAAGGGCTCGACAGCTCGACAAAGCTCGCCGCCGCGCCGCTGGCGTTGAGCGCGTGGACGATGCTGCGCGATTCCGACGTCGGGTACAGCCAGTCGGTATCGAAACTGACGAGGCAAAACCGCGCGGCGGTGGCGCGAAAGGCGTTGGCGAGCATGCCGCCATGTTCCTCGGCCAGATCGAAATAGTCCATCGCGCGGGTGATATAGAGGTAGGAATTGGCATCGAACCGATCGGTGAAGCTGATCCCTTGATGCCGCAAATAGCTTTCGACCTGGAAATCAGCGTCGAACCCGAACGACTTTGCTTCGCGCGCCTGCAACCGCCGCCCGAATTTCTCGGTCAAGCCCGCTTCGGACAGATAGGTGATGTGCGCCGCCATCCGCGCCACCGCCAGCCCGGCTGTCGGTGGATCGCCGGCGGCATAATAATTCCCGCCCTGCCAGCACGGATCAGCCATCACTGCCTGCCGCCCGACTTCGTGAAAGGCGATGTTTTGGGCAGTGTGTCGCGCCGTGGAGGCAATCACCACGGCGGCCCGAACGCGATCAGGAAAGGTTGCGGGCCAACTGAGCGCCTGCATGCCGCCCATTGATCCACCGACCACCGCCCGCAAGCTGCCCACGCCCAGATGATCAAGCAGCATCGCCTGCGCCCGCACCATATCGCGGATGGTGATGACGGGAAAATCCATGCCCCAGGGCTTGCCGGTCGCCGGGTTGATGCTGGCGGGGCCTGATGATCCCATGCAACTGCCCAGCACATTGGCGCAGATGATGAAATGGCGCGCGGGGTCGATCGGCTTGCCTGGCCCCACCATCCGCGTCCACCAGCCGGGTTTGCCGGTGATCGGGTGGTCGCTGGCGACATGCTGGTCGCCGGTCAGCGCGTGGCAGACAAGGATCGCATTGCCGCCATCGGCATCAAGGCTGCCATAGGTTTCATAAGCGATATCAACAGGCGACAGCAGATTTCCGCCGTCGAGCCGCAGCGGCCCCGGCAGCGTGATTGAGCGGCTGAGCCCGAAACGTGCGTCGTCTGACATGGCCGGGGCGCTAGGGCCGGGGCGCTTGCCTTGTCAATGTCGGGGTGCGGCGGCTATGCGCGGCGGATGAGCACTTCCCCCCCCAATGCCCCGGCCCCGAAAGACTGGGTGATGGCCATCGCGCCCTATGTGCCCGGTCGCTCCACCGCTGATGACGGGCGCAAGCTTGTGAAGCTTTCCGCCAACGAAAACCCGCTGGGCACCAGCCCGCATGCCCGCGCAGCCTTTGATGCGGGAAACGCCTCGCTTGATCGCTATCCTGATCCCGGCGCGACGATATTGCGTGAGGCAGTGGCCGACACTTACGGCCTTGATCCGCTGCGGGTGATTTACGGTACGGGCTCTGATGATGTGCTGCATTTGGCGGCGGGTGCCTTTGCCGGGCCAGGCGACGAGGTGATTTTCGTCCATTACGGCTTTGCGGTGTATGAAATTGCCGCCCGGCGGGTGGGCGCGACACCGGTGATTGCGCCGGACAGCGACTATGCCACCGATGTCGATGCGATTCTGGCTTGTGTGACAGATCGAACGCGCGTGGTATTCCTTGCCAACCCCAATAACCCGACAGGCACTTTTACCCCGCGTGCAGAAATTGCGCGGTTGCATGCGGCCCTGCCCGGCCATGTGCTGCTGGTGATCGATCAGGCCTATGCCGAATATATCGCGCCCGAAGACGATGATGCGGGGCTGGCCCTGGCGATGACTGCGCCCAATGTGCTGATCACGCGCACATTCTCCAAAATCTATGGCCTTGCGGCTGAACGGATTGGCTGGGGATATGGGGCGGCACCGCTGATTGAGGCGATGCACCGGATTCGCCTGCCCTTCAACGTCACGACGGCTGGTCAAATGGCGGCAGTGGCGGCGCTGGGCGATCAGGCGTTCGTGTCGGCGACACGCGCGCACAATGCCCGTTGGCGGGCGTGGCTGGCCGAAGAGGTCGCATCGATGGGCAATCACGGCTTGCGCTGCGTGCCATCAAAAGCCAATTTTTTGCTGGTGCTGTTCGAAGGCGCGGTGACGGCGGAGGCGGCGTATAAGGGGCTGATGGATCGGGGGTATATCGTCCGTTGGCTGCCGGGCCAGGGCCTGCCGCACGGATTGCGGATGACAATTGGCACCGAAGACGAAACGCGCGGGCTGGCGGCGGCACTGCGCGACATTATCGAGCATCACGGCTGATGCTGCCGTTCGCCCGCGTCACCATCATCGGGCTGGGGCTGATCGGATCGTCGATTGCGCACGCGGTGCGCGCGAACATGCCGACGGTGCGGCTGACCGGGCATGACGCCGATGCAGACGTGCGTGCGGCGGCGATCCGGCTGCAGCTATGCGATGACATTGCCGATAGCGCAGGCGCGGCGGTGATTGATGCCGATCTGGTGATCCTGTGCGTGCCGGTGGGCGCGATGGGCAATGCCGCCGCGTCGTTTCGCGACGATTTGCCTGCAGGGGTAGTCATCAGCGATGTCGGCAGCTGCAAGGAAGAAGTGGCGCGCATGCTGGTGGCGGCGCTGCCTGGTGTAACGATTGTTCCGGCGCACCCGGTGGCCGGTACGGAGCGATCTGGCCCCGAAGCGGGCTTTGCGACGCTGTTTCAGGGCCGCTGGTGCATCGTTACCCCGATTGAGGGCATGCCCGAGGCCGCAACCGAGCAGGTGAGCCATTTCTGGCGCAGGCTGGGCGCTGATGTCGAACTGATGGCCCCGCCGCACCATGACCGCGTGCTGGCCGTCACCAGCCATTTGCCGCATCTGATTGCCTATACGATCGTCGGCACGGCTTCCGATCTGGAGGAAGTGACACAATCCGAAGTGATCAAGTTTTCGGCCGGCGGCTTTCGCGACTTTACCCGCATTGCCGCGTCAGACCCCACCATGTGGCGCGATGTGTTCCTGTCTAATCGCGAAGCGGTGCTGGAGATGCTTCAGCGCTTTTCCGAAGATCTGTCGTCGCTGCAACGCGCGATCCGTTGGGGCAAGGGGGACGAGCTGTTCGATCTGTTCACCCGCACCCGTGCCGTCCGCCGCAGCATCATCGAACAGGGGCAGGATGATGCCGCCCCTGATTTCGGGCGGTCACATGACTAGCGGCACACGAATAATCGTTATCCGAGTAGGTTGATCGCCGCATGTACCCGCGCTTCAATTTCTTCGCGCGGCAATTTGGGGGGAATGCGCTCGCCAAACAGGAAGGTGACGACGCCAGGCCGTTTCGGCCCTTTTTTCGGCCACACCGCGCCTGAATTGATCGCGATCGGTATCACCGGCAGGCCAAGCACCCGGTACAGCCCGGCAAAGCCCGATTTCAGCGGCGGTGTTTCGCCCTGTGCCACGCGGGTGCCTTCAGGAAAGATGATCACCGATCGCCCCTGCGCCAACGCCGCCCTTGCTTCCCGCATCATCTGGCGCAGCGCAGCAGAGCTGCTGTCGCGGTCAACCACGATCGCGCCGTACCGCTGCACCGCCCAACCCCACACCGGGATTGACGCCAGTTCCCGCTTGATCACAAACACCGGGTTGCCCAGCGTCATGCACAAATCCAGCGTCTCGAACATGGCGTGGTGCTTGGCCGCGTAAAAGGTCGGCTCGGTCGCTATCTGTCCTTCATAGCGCGTCGTAATGCCCAGGGTAACGCGCGCCGCGAACCGGTGAAAGCGGGACCAGAGATAAACATTGGCGATAAACGCACGCTGGCCGAACAGCGAGGTGATGGGCGTTGCCAGCACGATTGGCACTGACCCCAGATAAAACACCAAGCTGAACATTGCCGTACGAAACCAGGCAATCATCCGCCAATTCCCAGCCAAAGTGCGACACGACGCACCAAATATTTGTCATATTCAGCCAAAAGCAGCAAAAAACGGGGCGTTCCGGCGACGCCGTCGCCCTCAACCCGGATATCGGGGCCAAGCGCATGGGTGAGTTCCAGCCGGGCGCGGCGCAGATGCCAGTCCGCGGTTACCAGCCGCACTGATCGGTAGCCATGGCGGCGCACCCACCCGCGCGTTTCTTCGGCATTGGACCGTGTGTCGACCGCTTCCCGCCCCAAATCAATGCAGCAGGTAAATAATTGAGGAGACGTGCGATACTCGATTGCCAGATCGACCGGGCGCACCCCCGGCGCGACCCCGGTGACAAGCATCCGTTTTGCAGCACCTGTCTTTAACAGTGCGATGCCGCGGTCAATGCGACCGGGTCCGCCGGTTGGCACCACGATTGCGTCGGTACGGCGATTGTCGAGCGGGCCGGGCAGGAACGCCATGAACCACGCAAAACCCAGCAACCACGCAATCGCGGCAATGCCCAGAACCCGCCGGATCACAAAAATTGCCTGAGCGCACCGATCACGGCGAACCGCGCCGCCACGGTGGCGAGCAGCGCGAACAGGATCGGCAAGCCTGCCAGCAACACCCAATCGCGCTCTGTGAGTGCAATGCCGCTCACCAAATCAGATCCCAACCCCGAAAGCTGGCTGCCGATCAGCGCAATCGTCGCCAAAGCCAGCACCGTTCCGGTAATGCCGCCATACAGCGTGTCGAGCGCAATCCGGCGCTGGAAAAGCCGGGCGACCTGCATGTCGGTCGATCCCAGCATGTGCATCACCTCAATGGTCTCGCGGTGCGTGTCCAGTCCTGCACGGCCAACCAATATCACCACCGCTGCGGTTGCCCCGGCCATCAGCAGCACCAGCCCCGCCGCCAGCCAGATCATCAGCTGCATGAAATTGCTAACCGGCGACATCCAGCTTTCATGACGATCAATACGCGCCGTCGGTACAATGGCGCGGACCGCCTGGGTAAGCTGGGCCACGGCGGTTGCGCTACCGGTCTTTAGCTGAACGTCGATCATGGCGGGGATGGGCAGATCAGGGTCGGCCCCGTCCTCCCCCAGCCAGGGGCGCAACAGTGCGGCGAGCTGGCCGCGATCAACCGGCACTGCCCGCGCGACACCGGGGATTTGGCGGATCGCAGCAAGTGCGGCGGTGGCGCCGCGCTCTCGTGCGCCCTCATTTGCTTCGACGATCTGCACGGTCACGCGCCCGGCGATCTGGCGGTCAAGCACCGTGGCAGCCGCCAGCGTGCCCAGCCCAAAGGCCGCCGCCAGCACCGTCAGAAACAACATGATTGCCATGATCCACACCATGGACCGCGTCCGCCGGCTTTCATCCAGCAAACGGCGGTCGGCCGCCGACGTGATGATGCGCACTTTCACGCGGCACCCCCGGGTGGGTGCCGCAGCGAGCCGGTCGGGTCGAGCAGCCGCCCTGCGTCAAGCCGCATCATGTGCGCGTTGGGGATGCGACCGAGCAGGTGAAAATCATGCGTTGCAACCACTACCGTTGTGCCCAGCCGGTTCAGGCTGTCGAACAAATGCAGCAGCCGTTCGGCCATATCGGGATCAACATTGCCGGTAGGCTCATCAGCGACCAGAATTTCCGGGCGGCCAATGACCGCGCGGGCAATGGCAACGCGCTGTTGTTCGCCCCCTGACAAGGTCGGCGGCTTGGCGTCCACCCGGTCTGAAAGCCCCACCCAGGCGAGCATCTCGCGCACGGGTGCCTCGACATCAGCCTCTGGCACACCGGAAACGCGCAGGGGCAAGGCAATGTTATCATAGGCCGACAAATGCGCCAGCAACCGGAAATCCTGGAACACCACACCGATCCGACGGCGAAAACCGGGCAGACGATCTCGCGGCAGTGCGCCCGCATCCTCGCCGAACAGCCTTATCGATCCGCGGCTGGGGCGTTGGGAGAGATAAAGCAGCTTCAACAGCGATGTCTTGCCTGCCCCCGAAGCCCCGGTGAGGAAGTAAAACGCCCCGCTCGACAGGGTAAAGCTGACATCGGACAGCGTCTCCTGCCCGGTGCCATAACGCAGCCCCACATTTTCAAATTGAACGATGTTCGCCATGGCGGCGCGGTTTCCGCTTTCGGTTCAGTTGGTCCAGTTGATCGCAGCCATCGCACGCCCGGGCGAACGGCTCAAGCAAACACGCCATGCCAGGATTTTTGGCCCCTGTTTCGGTTGGGTCACAAACGGGGTGCCATCATGTCTGCTATTGCCACCAGCGCCTGCAACGTGCTTAGATTCGTCATCATCCGGTCACGCAGTGGCATGCGCCCTGTAATGGCCAAAACGAAACGCAACTGCCAACGAAATACTGCGCCATGATACTGGAATGCACCGAATGCCGGACGCGCTATTTGGTCCCCGATGCGGCAATCGGGGCGGATGGCCGCACAGTGCGCTGCGCCAGTTGCAAACATAGCTGGTTCCAGGCACCGCCGCCGCTTGATCTTGTTACCCGTGCCGAAGCGTTGCAGTCGACCCCGGCACCAGCAAGCCCTTCACCCGCGCCGATGGTGTCAGGACGCGCTGCGCCAGCATCTGGACCACTATCGTCCCCGGCAATCAATACGCCGCGCCCTGCGCCTGCGGCGGCGAAGGACCCGGATTTCGATCCCTTTGCCCACCGCGCCCCCTTGCACGCCCGCCGCAACCCGGCCCGCCGCCAGACGGTAGCAGCGGTGGCAGCGGGCAGCGCTATGCTGGTGGGGGTGGCAGCGATTCTGTATTCCGGCGCGCCGGGTTTTGCGACGCAATTGGGGCTGGAACAGGCGGTGAAAAACGACCCGCTGGTGATCGAACAATACCCGATTGATCGGCGCGATCTGCCCACAGGAACAGAGCTATTCGCCGTCAGCGGGCGGATCATCAACACATCAAGCCAGCGTCAGACCGTGCCCGACATTCGGGCCGAACTGCGCGACGGGCGCAACATCAACGCCCGGATCGTTTTCAGCTGGACGATTACGCCTGAACGCCGCCTGCTCGCGCCGGGTGCATCGATCGAATTCAACAGCGCACAAACCGACGTGCCGGCGAATTCAAAGCGGCTCGACTTTACATTTGAGCGCGGACCCGTCGGCTGATTGCGTAAAAACGCACGCCATGCAGCAGCGCGGCGGCAACCATGCCGATGCCCGATGCCAGCACCAGCCCGGTCGCGCCCCACCCGGTATGGGTAAACCACAGCCCTAATCCACCCGTCACCACGAAATAGGCGATGATACTGTTGACGCCAGCGACCACCTGGTCGCCCAGCGATCGCAGCGCATAGACCAGCACCACCTGCGCGCCATCAAACAGAATGAACGGCGCCCAAATGGGCAGCATCGCCAGCGCCGTCGCATGCACCGCCGCCGTCGCCGGGAACAGCGCGGTGATTGGCCCGGCGGCAACGATTAACGCCGCCGCCAACAACCCCGTCACCACAACCGTAATCGCCACGGCAATGAGCGCGCGGGGAATGGCGGCGGCGGGTTGCCCCTCGCCGACTGCATTTCCCGTGCGGACGCCAGCGGCAGAGCCCAATCCCATCGCCACGGAGAATGTGACGTTATGGATGGAGAACACGATTTGGAACGCATGGGCGGTCGCATCCCCCAGTTGCGTCGACAGCGCGATCAGAATCGCAAATCCTGCCAGTTCAAGGCTGGATGCTATCGCGGGTACAATCCCGAAAACAAACATTCGCCAGGCCGCTCCCGATATGCCCGCCCATGCCGCTGCGCTGATGTTGCGCACGTCACGCGCCAGCGCTTGCGGCAGGGTCCACACCGCAAACATCATGCCTGCCGCGCCAAATCCATAGGCGATTGCGGTGGCCGTAACCGCCCCCATTGCGCCCCAGGCGGGAAGGCCCAGATGCCCGCCCGACAGCGCCCAGGCCAGCACCGCATTGAACGGCAGGATTGAAAAGTTGACGACGGTTACCCGACCCGGTCGGCTAACCCCTTCCAGAAAAAAACTGGCCGCGATGATCACCAACAGCAGGGGATAGGATATCGCCAACACCCGCACCAACGCAGCCGTTTGCTCAATCAGTCGAGGTGCAACTCCCAGCCCGGCCAGCAGCGGCGCGGCGAACAGGTACAAGATCAGCCCCAGTCCCGCGCCGAGCGCCAGCGCGAGCGCCAGCCCCTCGCGCAGCACGCGGCCGGTCGCGGGCAGATCGCCCGCGCCATCAGCGCGCGCTGCAAAAACCAGAATCCCTGACAAGCACCCCAGCCCGCCGACGATGGTGATGAAGCTCAACGTTCGGCTGGCGCTCAAAATCGCAACCTGATCCGTACTGACCAAGCCCACGACAGCAACGTCGGTTACATGCAGCAACGTCCAGGTTAGGCTGGTCATGATGACGGGCCAGGCGAGCCATAACAGGCGGCGCGTTTCGGTGGGCAGGCGATCAGCGCGGGTCATGGCGGCTGCTGTAGGGGCTGGCGCGGGCGACTGATAGCCTTGGCCGGCGATATTCGGGCGATGAGATATGTCGCTTGTAAGCCCCGCCCTGCTTTGCTAGGGCCTCGCGCCTACCAGCAGCCGGGTGACATATGGGGTCCGGCAGCGTTTCACGTGCGGCCGTGGCGGAACTGGTAGACGCGCAACGTTGAGGTCGTTGTGGGCGAAAGCCCGTGGAAGTTCGAGTCTTCTCGGCCGCACCACACTCTCTAAATCGTTCCCATAGAGAAAATGGTTGGGTGCCTCTACCGGGGCATTTGTCCGCTTTTTGCTTGACTTGTTGGATAATGTTCCTCAAATGTTCTCGCCGCAACGGACAGCGAGGGCGGCATGATTCGGACGTCGAGCGACAGGCGGCAAAGCGCATTTTCTTGGTGGCTGCGGACAGGCAGGCTGCCGCCGGTTCCAACGGCCGATGGGATTGAATGCAAATTCAACCCATGGCACGATCCGCTGGATGGCCGGTTTACCTTTGCGGGGTCGGGGCGCCATTATGGTGCAAGTGGGGCCGGGCCGAGCGGTCGCGCCGGCGACCGTAACGCCAAGCCTATCGATCGCCAAAAGCCGCAACAAGCTCGAATCGCAACGTGGTCGAGTGCGGCGACCCCGCCTGCCGGGCAAAGGGAACGCCATAGTAAGAAGCCGGTATCTCGCGCAACGATTGAGGCGCAGACCAAGCCCGTGGGCTTGCGGCGTACCGGTCAGTCAAATCAAGTTGCCGAGTTTATCACTGGTGTCGGTGAAGGCGTTTACGACGTCGCAGAAGGGACGGTTGCGGGAGCCTATGCCGCGTTAACGACGAATCCGGTCACCACAGTGCGCAATGCCGGTCGAGAAATTGCCGCCATGATCGACACGGCCATCGCGGCGGAGGATACGCCGGCACGTGTCCAAGTGTCGCGCGCGGCAGATGCTATCGCCAACGCTTCGCCGCGCGATATTGGTCGTGCGACCGGAACAGTTGCTGGCAATACAGCGCTCGCGGTTGCGCCGGGCGCGGCGCTCGCACGGGTTTCCGCGTTGCGCCGCCTGCGCATGGCAAGACCTAGTGCGGGTCCATTTCCCCCGCCGGAGATCGGTTGGGTGAAGGAGAACCTGGTTTCCGACAAGGATTGGAAAATCTACAATGACACCGCGCCGGGTGCCCGGCCTGGCCAAGCGCCGACCTTAACTCGGACCATGGCCGACGGATCGAAGCGTCCTGTTAAGTTCGACGGCGTGCAGGGTGAGTATCCCGTCGATCGAAAGTGGTCGATCAGGGATATGCCACGAGCGCGAGCGCAAATATTGCGTCAATCCGAGGCGCTCACACAAAATCGCTCCATCGGCGTGTGGGAGGTTCCCAACGAAATCGAGCGACGCGCGGCCCGAAACTTATTGAAGAAGATGAACATCAAAACCATCAAAGTAAGGGTAGTAAAGCCATGATCGCCATCCAGATCGCGCGCATCATCGCCCATTTTTCACTTTTTCTCGACCTCACGGACGACGAGACGCTGGATCCTGATGAGGCTGTGGAGATGATGGAGCTGCTGGGCGCAGATCTAAAGGCGCTGGACAAGGGCTTCCTGCGCGAATTGGTCGATGCTTTTGCCATAATCGCTCCTGAGTATAGAGGAGAGGCTCAGCAATTGGTTCGGGATATCCCGTACAGCTTCTATCTGGAGGAAGAATTGGCAGCCGACGATCCGGTGCGGCTGGCTGAGCTCGAGGCAATACGCGCTGCGCGGGACTGACCGCCAAGCGCTAACATTGCTGCGGGCATTGCAAGACGGTTCGAAGCGCCCCGTAAAGTTCGATGGCGTCCAGGGCGAGTATGTCATCAATCGGAAATCGAAAGTGGTCGATGCACCACATGCACGCGATCAGGTGCTACGGCAATTTGAGGTATTGACACAGCACCGCCTTATTGGGGTTTGGGAGGTTCCAACACAGGCCCAAAATATCAAGGCGCTAAAGTCGTTTAAGAAATTAAGCGTCACAAACATAAAGGTAAGGGTCGTTAAGCCATGATTGCTGAACAGGTTGCGCGTATCATCGCCGATTTTTTTATTTTTCTCTCTCTCACTGATGAAGATGAGCTTAATCTCGATACGGCTGTTGAAATGACGGAAAATTTGGCCGGACGAATTGAAGAGATGGATAAGGGATTTCTCCGAGAATTAGTCGACGCCTTTGCGGTGATCGCTGATGAATATAGCGGCGAGGCTCAGCAATTGGTTCGGGATATCCCGTACAGCTTCTATCTGGAGGAAGAATTGGCAGCCGACGATCCGGTGCGGCTGGCTGAGCTCGAGGCAATTCGCGCTGCGCGGGACTGATCGCCAAGCGCGGGAAAAATGCGGACTGCAAAACCGAGCTCTATTTCTTAGAATTATCGACGACTGATCGAAATTATCCAATGATTTGAGTGCCCAGTTTCGTCCTCTATGGGGCAGCAAACAGTCCAGAATATACTCCCCCTTAAGCGGCCATCGTCTCCGAAGGCCGGCCGAATGACGCGGGCAATTTGGCGGGGCATGAAACGATTTGCAGCCGGGCGCTTGCATGGGCACAACGCGGCACCGCGATGGACACCATCAGCGCGCGAAGAGGGGATGATGAAAGACAACAATACGCCAATTCTCGCGATGGTCGGGTTTATCGTGTTCGTGGACATGCTCGGATTGGGGCTGATCCTGCCAGTCATGCCGAATTTGATCCGCGAAATTGCCCATACAGAACTTGAAAATGCCGCAGAGATTGGCGGGGTTTTGCTGTTCGCCTATGCGGGCATGCAATTCCTGTTCGCCCCGGTGATCGGTGGGTTGAGCGACCGGTTTGGCCGACGTCCCGTGCTGCTGATCACGCTATTTCTGCTCAGCATCGATTATGCCGTGATGGCACTGGCACCATCGCTTGGCTGGTTGATCGCGGGGCGGATTGTTTCAGGGGTTATGGGGGCAACCTGGGCCGCGTCCAATTCGTGCATTGCGGACCGCATTCCTGCCGAGCGGCGGGGTGCAGCGTTTGGCATGCTGGGCGGTGCGGGTGCCGCCGGCTATGTGCTCGGCCCCGCTATCGGCGGCTTTGCCGGGGAATGGGGCACGCGCATTCCCTTTTGGATCGCATCGGCCCTGGCATTTGCCGGCGTTGTCGCCGGGTTGATTCTGCTGAAAGAAACATTGCCGCCAGAGCGCCGCCGCGCTTTCGATCTTGCGCGCGCCAACCCTTTGGGATCGCTGATCCAAATGTCAAAAACGCCCTTTGTTTTTGCCTGTCTGGCAGTGTTGTTCCTCATCCAGCTATCAGCACAGGCACAGATATCGATCTGGGCCTATTGGGGCGAATTGCAATTTGGCTGGACGCCGCTGACCAGCGGGCTGACGGTTTCGCTTTATGGCGTCCTGATCGGCGTTGCCCAGGCGGTTCTGACCGGACGCAGCATTGCGCGGTTCGGCCCGGCATACACGGCGAAATACTCGCTGCTGTTCGGGCTTCCCAGCTATGTCGTGCTGGCCTTTGCATCGTCCACGCCCATGGTGATCGCCGCCATTGTGGTGGGCACCATTACTGGGATGACGTTTCCTGCGTTGCAGGGCATCGTCACCGCCCGGATCAGCGAAGATGCGCAAGGCGAGCTCCAGGGGGCAATCGGCAGCACCGTCAGCCTTACCTACATCATTGGTCCGATCATGATGACGCAGATATTCGGGCATTTCGCCGATCACCGTGGATTTTATTTCCCCGGCGCGCCCTATCTTCTGTCGTTTGGGCTGCTGTGCGTGGCGATCATCATCTTGTGGCGGACCCTTGCTGGCGATCAGGCGCGCGCGGCGCTGGCGTCGTAAAGGATGACGGCATGGGGCTCGCATCGCTTGCCTTGGCCAACCGCTGACCGCCGGGCGCGCTGATCACCGAGCAGGTTTCGCCTTTTCTGCCGCAATCCAGGCAAGCATCTCGCTTTGCATCGCGGGTAGCGGCACTGAGCCCATATTCAGCAGCGCATCGTGGAAGCGCCGCTGGTCAAAATGATCCCCGAGCTCTGCCTCAGCCTTACCGCGCAGCGCGCGCATCTTCATCTCGCCCAGCTTATAGGCAAGCGCCTGGCCCGGCCAACTGATGTAACGATCAACCTCAATCTCGATATCGAGCCGGGCGAGCGCGGTATGGCTGGCGAGATAGTCGATCGCTTGTTGCCGGGTCCAGCCTTCGTTATGCAGCCCGGTATCGATCACCAGTCGGCAAGCGCGCCACATTTCAAAGGTTTCGCGCCCAAATTCTTCATAGGGCGTCCGGTACATGCCCAGCTTGGTACCAAGCCATTCCGAATAAAGCCCCCATCCTTCGCCATAGCCGGAGAAATAGGTTTCCCGGCGAAATGCCGGGCGATCTGGCGCTTCCAGCGCCATCGCGGCTTGATGGCTGTGGCCGGGTACGCATTCGTGGAGCGTCAACGATACCAGATTGTAAAGCGGGCGCGATTTCAGATCATAAGTGTTCATCAGGCAAGCGCTCAGCCCGCCGCGGCCAGATGTGTAAACAGGCGCGATTGCATCGGGCACCGGCTGAATGGTGAAGCGATAGCGAGGCAGCACGGTGAAAATGTCTTTCAGCCGGGCATCCATCCGTTTGGCGACATAGGCTGAAAAGCCCAGCAGCTCTTCAGGCGTACGGGCATAGAATTGCGGATCGCTGCGCAAGAAGCTCAAAAATTCAGCGAAGCTCCCCTTGAACCCGGTCTGTGCGATCGTTGCCTTCATGTCGGCATCGATGCGCGCAACCTCCTTCAGGCCAATCGCGTGGATTTCCTCCGGCGTCAGGTCGAGTGTTGTGTATTCGCGGATCTGGCTGCGGTAAAAGGCCTTGCCATCGGGCAGCGCGGCGGCGGCAATCGTCTCGCGCGTTCCGGGCAGGTACGTATCGCGAAAAAAGGCCAGCAACTTGCGATAGGCGGGGGCCGTTTCGGCATCGATTACCGCCGCTGCTTCCGCGCGCAAGATGGCTTGTTCAGCTGCCGGGATTGATGCGGGCATTGCCTTGAACGGATCGTTGAGCGGGTTGGCAGCGCCATTCACCGCAAACGCGGCGATCGTCGCGTCGCGACCGTTCAGCGTAACGCGCGGTGGCGTATAACCGCGCTGCAGCCCGGCCCGCATGTTCGCAATATGCTCGTCAAACCATCGCGGCACATCCTTCAGCCGGCCAATATAGCGGCGATAATCGGCGGCGCTTTCCAGCGCGGCATAGGGTTTCACCTCACCCCAGAAATAGGAATCGCTGTTGAGCGGCGCTTCATAGGTCCGGTAATCGATGCTGGCGATGTTGGCGCGCAGCGATTCGGTAAGGACGGCGGCGTTCAGGCGTTCTTCGGCGGATAATGTTGCAGCAGGGATTTTCGCGATCTGATCGACGACATTTTGCCAATAGGCGCGGCGTCGCGTCCAGGCGGCAGCGGTGACGGCGGGGAAATGGTCGTCGCCCTTACTGCGCAAACCGTCGACAATCTGGGCAAATTCCTTTTTGCGCCATTGCCATTCCGCGTCATAAATCGCCTTTAGCTGCCGGTCCGCCGGGCTGGCAGCAACGGTCGCGGCGGTGGACGTCCCGCCAGCGAGCAGCGCCGCCGCCACCGCGGACGTCAGCGCCAATGCTGTGGCCAGATGCTTCATGTCGCCCCCTTGTTGCAAAGCCCGCCCGCGTGCGCTTGTACCGGCGAACTTAGGTGGGCGTGCGCCTGATTGGCAAGTTGCGCCGTGCCGGTGGCAAATGCGGGCCCCCACTCGGCCCCCCTCGTCCGCGTGCTGAATTGCTTCTGGTGCCATCTCTCGGTAAATCCTGTGCTGGGCGGTGGCGCGGCGGATGCCGACGCTGGTTTGGCATGACGGAGAGAATATTTTGGCCGAAAACTTCCGCACCGAAACCGACAGCCTTGGCCCGATCAGCGTACCCGCCAGTGCCTATTGGGGCGCGCAAACGCAGCGCAGCATCGCCAATTTTCCGTTTGGCGAGCGCGAACGGATGCCGATCGCCATTATCCACGCTCTGGCGATTGTGAAGCAGGCGGCGGCGCGGGTGAACCGGGCGCACGGCCTGCCCGACAATATCGCCGACGCAATTGAGGCGGCAGCGGCAGAGGTTGCGAGCGGCAAGTTCGACGATCAGTTCCCGCTCGTCATCTGGCAGACGGGCAGCGGCACCCAGACCAACATGAACGTCAACGAGGTGATCGCCGGCCGCGCCAATGAGGTGCTGACTGGGGTGAGGGGCGGCAAATCGCCCGTGCATCCCAATGATCATGTCAATATGAGCCAGTCGTCGAACGACAGCTTTCCGACGGCGATGCACATTGCGGTCTCCACCGCGATCAGGCGCGATCTCTTGCGGGCGATTGATCGCCTTTATACCGCGCTGGCGGCCAAGGCGGAGGCGTGGCGCGGCATCGTCAAAATTGGTCGCACCCACCTGCAGGATGCAACGCCGATCACGCTGGGGCAGGAGTTTTCGGGCTATGCCAATCAGGTATACCGGTGCGGACGCCGGGTTGAGCCTGGGATCGTGGCCGGAACTGATCGTCTGGCGCAGGGTGGTACTGCGGTTGGCACCGGGCTGAACGCGCCACCGGGATTCGGCGTGGCGGTGTGTGCGGCGATCGCCGATATCACCAGCCAGCCATTCCACCCGGCGGAAAATGCTTTTGAGGCGCTGGCGAGCAACGATCCGCTGGTCCACCTGTCCGGTACGCTCAACACGCTCGCCGTCGCCCTCACCAAAATCGCCAACGATATCCGCCTGCTCGGTTCCGGCCCACGCTCGGGCCTTGGTGAGCTGAACTTGCCCGAAAACGAACCCGGCAGCTCGATCATGCCCGGCAAGGTGAACCCCACACAGTGCGAAATGCTGACGATGGTCGCGGCTCAGGTGATTGGCAATCACATGGCGATCACCGTTGGCGGCATGCAGGGGCATTTGGAACTGAATGTGTTCAAGCCGATGATCGCCGCCAATGTGCTCCGCTCGATTGATCTGCTGAGCGTGGGCATGGCCAGCTTTGCCGAGCGCTGCGTTGAGGGGATCGAACCGAACCTGTCGCGCATCGCCGAACTGGTCGACCGGTCCCTGATGCTCGTCACCGCGCTTGCGCCCGAAATTGGGTATGACAACGCCGCCAAGATCGCCAAGCACGCCCATGCCCATAATCTGACGCTGAAAGCGGCCGGACTGGCGCTTGGGCTGGTCGACGAAGCCACCTTTGATAGGCTGGTCCGTCCCGAAACGATGGTCTGATCGCGCGCCGCCCTTGACGAAGGCAGCGCTGCCGCGCCACTAGCGCGCATGGAAGCTGCCGACCACAATTTGCACGAATTCAGGCGCCGGGGCGTTTTGTTCGTCCTGTCGTCTCCCTCGGGTGCCGGGAAATCGACGATTGCGCGCAAGCTGCTCGCCGATGAACCCGATCTGGATATGTCTGTTTCGGCGACCACGCGGCCTATTCGGCCCGGCGAGGAAGACGGCAAGGATTATCATTTCGTCGGCCTTGATAGGTTTCGCGATATGGTGGCCAATCACGAATTCCTCGAATGGGCGCATGTTTTTGGCCAGCGTTACGGCACGCCCAAGGCCCAGGTCGATGCGATGCTGGCGGCGGGCAAGGATGTGTTGTTCGATATTGACTGGCAGGGCGCGCAACAGCTTTTTCAGATTGCTGGCGGCGATGTCGTCCGCGTTTTCATCCTGCCGCCGTCGATGGAGGAACTGAACGAGCGGCTTGTGCGCCGCGCGACCGACAGCGCCGAGGTCATCGCCGCCCGAATGCAGCGCGCCACTGCCGAGATCAGCCACTGGGACGGCTATGATTATGTGCTGGTCAACGATGATGTTGAACAGTGTTTTCGCGATGTGAAGACGATTCTGGCCGCCGAAAGACTGAAGCGGTCACGCCAGACCGGGCTTATCGGGTTTATCCGCAAGTTGATGAAATAGGCGTCGAAACGCCAACGTGCATCGTCACCCCGGGCTCGACCCGGGGTCCCGCTGCCTTTTTCCGCACCGCAGAAAAGCGGGACCCCGGATCAAGTCCGGGGTGACGGGAATGGTTATTGGGTCGCTGACGACAACTTCCGGCGACAAGTTTACGTGCCCACGATCGCAAGCAGCCCCAGAAACCGCACCCCCGCGTCAAAATCGGCCCGGTGGGCAGTGCGGGTGGCGATGGCCAGATCGTCATCGCCCCATTTTTCGACTTGCCAGTCCTCATCCACCTGGGCCGCGCGCCAAACGGTATCGGCATCGGCCGCGCCCTCAATCAGCGCCAGGGCTGCGATTAGCGAACCGGTGATCGTGACGATGGGGGATAGCCCGGCCAGAGCATAGGCGCTGCGCGCGGCCAGGGCATCCGCCAGCCGCGACAAGGTTTGCGGCGGCTGCGCGCGGTGGATGATCCCGCTGACGACCTCGACATGGATATCATATCGCCGCTGTGCCCAATCGATCAGTGGGTCCCAGGCGGCGGCCTGTCGCGCCACCAGGGCCTCAGGGGCTTCAGCGCGGTAACAGAGCAGGTCGCTTTCGGCATAGGCGGCCAGATTGGCGATGAAGGGCAGCGGATCAGCCGCGATCCGTTCAATCGCAACATTGGCCAGGCCCGTCAGCGGCATCGCGCGCGGATCAATCTTCTCGGTTACGGCCCGCCATTCATCGGCAATTGCCTCAGCCAGCGCGGCGTGCGGCATGGCCAGCGGCAGCCGACCGGGCGTGCGCACCGGGCGCCCATCCAGCGTTATTGCATGGCCGTCCGCGCTTGTGACAACGGCAACGTCCTTCCAGAACCGCTTCACGGGGTTGTCGTGTCTTCAGGCGGGGTCCGCCAGCGTGCGGCAAGGGCGCGTGGCACCAGCGCCATCATCGTCATTGCCGAAATCACGATCGCCACGCCCAGCATTTGCGGCCCCAGCGTCTGCGCCCGCCCCAGCAGGATCACCCCGAACACCGCGCCACCCGCGCCGGCCAGCCGAGACCCGGCCATCATCATATAGCGATTGCGCGCCACGGTGTCTTTGCTCGCCACAGGATCGGTCATTGCTGTTCCATCATGTCGACGAGCAGGGCGACATGATCGACCACGATGTGCGCGCCTGCCTCGATCAATTCTTCGGGCGGGTGATAGCCCCAGGCGACGCCCACCGCGCGGGTGCCCGCTGCCCGCGCCATTTCCATATCATAGCTGGTATCGCCGATCATCACGGTCTGCGCCGCGCTCGCGCCTGCATCGGCCATGGCGGTTTCGATCATCGACGGGTGCGGTTTGGAAGGGTGGCGATCGGCGGTTTGCAGCGTAACGAACCAGTCGATGATGCCGTGATGCGTCAGGACATGGGTAAGCCCGCGATCAGATTTGCCGGTGGCGACGCCCAGCGCCCAGCCGCCGGCGCGCAGCGCCTCCAGCGCGTCCAGCATACCATCGTATAACGGCTCTTCCGCCATTGTGCCCGAAGAGCGCAGGCGAAAGAATGCGGCCTTGTAATCATCTGCCAGCGCCACATGCTGAGCTGGATCTGCACCCGGCAGCAGCGTGCGCATCGCCTCTACCAAGCTGAGCCCCACGATGCGGCGAATGGCATTGCGCGGCGGCGGGGCCAGCCTTGCGCTGCCAAACGCCTCCTCCACCGCCCGACAGATATTGGCCTGGCTGTCCACCAGCGTGCCGTCGCAATCAAAAATGGCGAGGCGGGTCATGCGGTGCCCTTGCGTGCAAGTTTTTCGGCGAATTTATGGACGGCGCGGCGCATCGGCACCGGATAGCCTATGACGCCGCAAAAGCAAAAGGCCGGAGGATTGCGCCCCCGGCCTTTCGTTTTGCTTGGTGATGTTTGGCAGGTAAACGAGCGACAGCAACGATGCCGCCGTCCGTCCTCGGGCAGCCTGCGCCAGTGAGGCGCAGCCTGCCCTTTGGATCAGAAATCCATGCCGCCCATGCCGCCCATGCCGCCGCCGCCCATGGCAGGGGCAGCCTTGTCTTCCGGCATTTCGCTGATCGCCGCTTCGGTGGTGATCAACAGGCCTGCGACCGAAGCTGCATCCTGCAGCGCGGTGCGGACGACCTTGGTCGGGTCGATCACGCCGCTTTCAACCAGGTTTTCATACTGGTCGGTCTGCGCGTTGAAACCGCGCGTTTCGTCATCTTCACGCAGCAGATTGCCCGCAACCACGGCGCCATCGACACCAGCATTCTGGGCGATCTGACGCAGCGGAGCTTCAAGCGCCTTGCGGACGATATCGATGCCACGCGTCTGATCGTCATTCGCGCCCTTCATGCCAGCCAAAGCCTTGGTGGCATAAAGCAGTGCGGTGCCGCCACCGGGGACGATGCCTTCTTCAACGGCTGCGCGGGTTGCGTGCAGCGCGTCGTCAACGCGGTCCTTGCGCTCCTTGACCTCCACTTCGGTCGAACCACCGACCTTGATCACCGCAACACCGCCAGCCAGCTTGGCCAGACGCTCTTGCAGCTTTTCCTTGTCGTAATCAGACGTGGTGTTTTCGATCTGCTGGCGGATCGCATCGGTGCGGCCCTTGATCGCGTCATGGTCACCGGCACCATCGACGATGGTCGTGTTGTCCTTGTCGATCGTGACGCGCTTGGCGGTGCCGAGCATGCCAACCGTGACGGACTCAAGCTTGATGCCCAGGTCTTCCGAAATCATCTCGCCCTTGGTCAGGATCGCGATGTCTTCCAGCATCGCCTTGCGACGATCGCCAAATCCAGGTGCCTTGACGGCAGCGACCTTCAGGCCACCGCGCAGCTTGTTCACAACGAGCGTGGCTAGAGCCTCACCCTCAATGTCTTCTGCGATGATCAGCAGCGGACGGCCCGACTGAACGACGGCTTCCAGAATCGGGAGCATCGCCTGCAGGTTCGACAGCTTCTTCTCGTGGATCAGGATGTACGGATCGTTCAGTTCGACCGACATTTTTTCCGGGTTGGTGATGAAGTAAGGTGACAGGTAACCGCGGTCGAACTGCATGCCTTCAACGACATCAAGCTCGAATTCGAGGCCCTTGGCTTCCTCGACGGTGATCACGCCTTCCTTGCCAACCTTTTCCATTGCTTCGGCGATCTTCTCGCCAACAACGGTGTCGCCATTGGCCGAGATGATGCCAACCTGAGCGATTTCCTTGGTGCCGGAAACGGGCTTGGAACGCGCCTTCAAATCAACAACGACGGCAGCAACGGCCAAATCGATGCCGCGCTTCAGGTCCATCGGGTTCATGCCGGCCGAAACCGACTTCATGCCTTCGCGAACAATCGCCTGGGCCAGCACGGTTGCGGTGGTGGTGCCGTCACCTGCGATGTCGTTGGTCTTGGAGGCGACTTCACGCAGCATCTGCGCGCCCATATTCTCGAACTTATCCTTCAGTTCGATTCCCTTGGCGACGGTAACGCCGTCCTTGGTGATGCGGGGCGCACCGAAGCTTTTGTCGATCACAACGTTGCGGCCCTTTGGCCCCAGCGTTACCTTGACGGCATCGGCGAGAATGTCGACGCCGCGCAGAATGCGTTCACGCGCGTCACGCGAAAATTTTACGTCCTTGGCTGCCATGTGGCTACCCTTTCTGTTACGTGCTCTGGCGAAGGCCGGAGCGCTGGATTGATGGAATGCAATGTGGCCAACGCTCCGGACTGCGCCGGAGCACCAGCCAGGAAATCAGCCAACGATCCCGAGAATGTCCGATTCCTTCATGATCAGCAGGTCTTCGCCACCAACCTTCACTTCGGTGCCAGACCATTTGCCGAACAGGATCTTGTCGCCGGCCTTAACGTCCAGCGGGGTAATCTTGCCATCATCGGCGCGGGTGCCGGTGCCAACGGAGACGACTTCGCCTTCCTGCGGCTTTTCCTTGGCGGTTTCGGGGATGATGATGCCGCCAGCCGTTTTTTCTTCGGCTTCAACGCGGCGAACGAGAACGCGATCGTGCAACGGACGAAAGTTCATGCGTTCAATCCTTTCCATAAGGGTGTAAGTTCAATGGCGTTAGCACTCGCCATAGGTGAGTGCCAGCACGGCGCATATGTGGATGAAGCACAGATTCGTCAAGACGCGGCGACAGCATAAATATGCGGGTTTTCCGGTATGCGGTAACCGTCCCAAGCCTGTATTGCGGGCATAATACGGGACGTTTACTCGGTCATGTGCATGGGCTAGCGATAGCGGGTCCGGCGTGCTTAATCCGGTCGCGGATGGAATTTGGGAGCAAATGCGGTGAAACTGGTGCGCGGAGCCTGGAAGCTGTTGGTCGGAATCAAGGACGGTCTTGTCCTGATTGCGATGCTGTTATTCTTTGGCCTGCTGTTCGCGGCATTGTCGTCAAAGCCAAATCCGGGCGGTGTGCGCGATGGTGCGCTGGTGCTCGACCTGGCCGGTGTGATTGTCGAACAACCGGCAGAGGCCGAATTTAATTTTGGCGGCAACGATGGCCCACGCGAAATTCGTCTGCGCGATCTGGTTCGGGTGATTGATGCTGCCAAGGATGACAAGCGCGTCAAGGCGATCGTGCTGGATCTTGATAGTTTTGCAGGTGGCTATCCCGCTGCCGTCAGCGAAGTGGCGACGGCGCTGGGCCGTGTGCGCAGCAGCGGCAAACCCGTCCTGGCCTATGCGACGGGCTATACCGATTCAGGCTATCGGCTGGCGGCGAATGCGAGCGAAATCTGGATGAACCCGATGGGGGGCACGCTGTTTACCGGCCCCGGCGGATCGCAGCTTTATTATAAGGGGCTGATCGACAAGCTTGGCGTCAACGTCCATGTCTACCGCGTTGGCAAGTTCAAATCCTTTGTCGAGCCCTATACCCGCAGCGATCAATCGCCAGAGGCGCGCGCGGCCAGCGAGGCGCTGTACGGGTCGCTGCTGACCGATTGGAAGGACGCCGTTGGCAAGGCGCGGCCTAAGGCGCAGTCGGCGCAATTCCTGGCCACGCCCGCGGCGCAGATTGCCGCCACCAAGGGCGATATTGCCGCGGCCAATCTGAAGGCAGGGCTGATCGACAAATTGGGTGATCGAGCTGAATTCAATCAGCGGGTGATTGCGCTGGCCGGGCTGAAATCCGGTAAGGGCGCCCCGACGTTTAATGCCATCACTTATGCTGATTTTTTAAAGGCTAATCCGCTGCCCAGCACGGGCGATGCGATTGGCGTCATTACCGTTGCGGGCGATATTGTTGACGGCAAGGCTGGCCCTGGCACGGCGGGTGGCGCGACGATTTCGAAGCTGGTGCTTGATGGCCTGGCAAAGAAGACGCTGAAGGCGCTGGTAGTGCGTGTCGATTCACCGGGCGGGTCTGCGCTGGCATCTGAAGCGATCCGCCGCGCGGTGCTGGAGGCAAAGGCGCAGAAGCTGCCCGTGGTGATCTCAATGGGGTCGATTGCGGCATCGGGCGGCTATTGGGTGGCAACGGCGGGCGATGTGATCTTTGCTGAACCCAACACAATCACCGGATCAATCGGCATTTTCGGCATCATCCCCACGTTTGAAAACAGCCTGAAAAAGCTGGGTATCACTGCCGATGGGGTGAAAAGCAGCCCATTGTCTGGCCAGCCTGACGTATTTTCCGGCACCAATTCAGAAGTCGATTCGATCCTGCAGGCAGGCATTGAACACGGTTATGCTCAATTCCTGTCGCGCGTCGCGTCGGCTCGTAAAATGTCGGTGGAAAAGGTGGATAGCATTGCACAGGGCCGGGTGTGGGACGGCGGCACGGCGCGGCAGATTGGCCTGGTCGACCGGTTCGGTACGCTGCAGGACGCCATTGATGAAGCCGCCAAGCGCGCCAAGCTGGACCCCACAAAGGTGCATGCCGAATATCTCGAAAAAAAGCCGGGCTGGTTCGCGCGGTTTGCCAATGATTTTGGCCGCAAGGACGATGATGAGGAAGCCGATCAACCCGGCGACGCCTTTGCCCGGATCGCCCGGGATCGTCGGGCGGTATTTGCCCAGGCGCTGGGCGATGTTCGGCGGCTCGCGCTGGGCGGGTCAGTGCAGGCGCGCTGCTTGGAATGCGGCGGGCTTGCGCCTGCCGCGCCCGATCGTGATGATCTTCGCCTGATGGATGTCGTGCTCGCGAGGTTGGGCCTGTGATTGCCATAAGGGCTGCAACGCCGGACGATGCCGCCGCCATTGCGGCCATCTATGCGCCGTTCGTGCTCAGCGGCACCGTGTCGTTCGAAACCGAGGCCCCCGATACCCGCCAGATGCGCACGCGGATGGCATCATCGGGCGGGCTCTATCCCTGGCTGGTCGCCACCAATGGCGATCCCGAAGGCGGCGGTGTGCTGGCCTATGCCTATGCCAGCCAGTTTCGGGATCGGCCCGCCTATCGCTATGTCGTCGAAACATCGATTTATGTGGCTGGCGCGGTGCAGGGGCAGGGTGCAGGGCGGCTGCTATACGAAGCGTTGATTGATACGTTGCGGGTTCAGGGCTTTACCCAGGCGATCGGCGCGATTGCGCTACCCAATGACGGGTCGATCCGGCTGCACGAAGCCGTCGGCTTCCGCCGCGCCGGTGTGTACCGCGAAGTTGGTTATAAACAGGGCCAGTGGATCGATGTCGGCTTCTGGCAGTGTGAGTTGAACGAACCGAGTGTCCCGCCGGTGGAGCCAAAGCCGTTCAGCGAGGTCGGCGTCGTTCGCGACGCTTAGTCTATAATGTGCTAGCACCACATGGATTGTGCAAAGCGCATGATAGAGAGATCGCCGATGAAACGCGCAGGAATTTTGCAGGCGTTTTGCCTGTTGTTTTGCGCCAGTCCGGCGGCGGCGGCGGAGGATGATGGTCAGGCCTGGGGTGCGATACTCGTGCAGGGGCCAATCAAAGGCGATCTCGTCTTTTGGGCCGAGGGACAGGCCCGAGCTAGCGATGATGCGTCACGGCTTGGGCAGGTGCTCATCCGCCCAGCGATTGGCGTAAGGCTGGCGCACAACACGATCGCTCATCTCGGCTATGCCTATGTCCATACCGATCCCGCCAATGGCACCGCGACCAACGAACATCGGATCTGGGAGCAACTGAGCTTTCCGATCATCCGGAATGGGCGGGGACTCTATATCTGGGGCCGATCGCGGATCGAGCAAAGGGTGTTTGAGGGGCGAAACGATACGGGTTGGCGGCTCCGGCAGTTCGTCCGTGCGCAATTGCCGCTGCGGCGCGGCGGAAAATTATCGGGCGTTATCTTTACCGAAGGATTCTACGCCACGAACAGCACTGACTGGGGCGCCCGTGCCGGGATGGATCAGCTCCGCACCTTCGTCGGTCTGTCCATTCCGGTCAGCAAGCAGGTCAATCTCGAGCCGGGCTACCTTAACCAGACGATTTTTCGGCGAGGCCCGGATCGGACTAACCATGTCGCCAGCATCAATCTGATGGCCCGGCTTTAACCCTGCTTGTCGGGCGTTCGATACGCAGGCAGTGCCAGTTTCCAGCCGATGGCGGCAGCGCGCAACGCGAAGCCAGCGCTTGCCGCGATGATCCCCGCTATGGTGCCGGGGGTGCCAAGCGTGACGAGTGCCACATATAGCCCGGCCGCGAGTGCGGCTGCGGTTACGTATATTTCCGGTCGCATGATGATCGATGGTTCGCCTGCCAGCACATCGCGGATGATGCCGCCAACGCATGCGGTGACCACGCCCATCAGCGCGGCGGGGACTAGGGGAACACCGTAATCGAGCGCTTTGGCGGCGCCGAACACCGCATAGGCGGCCAGCCCCACCGCATCGAACCAGTCGAGCGCCGATCCCTGCCACCAGTGCACGGGCGTGATCCAAATGAGCATCGCGACGATCAGGCAGGCGGCGGCGACGCGGCTGTCGCTGACCCAGAATACCGGCGCCCCGATCAGCAAGTCGCGCACCGTGCCGCCGCCGACGCCGGTGACGAGCGCGAAGAAGCAGGCGGTGACGATCGTCTGCTCGCGCTTTGCCGCGGCAAGCGCCCCGGTCGCGGCGAACAACGAAATCGCGATGACATCCAGCCACGGCGCGATCGCGGGCAGGACGGTGGTAGCGGTGGGAATGATGGGCGACATGGCACGAGCTTAGCGGATCGCGGGCAGGTCGCGAAGACACTGCTCCCGGCTAAACTTGCTGAGGGTCACCCCAAAAACCAAAATGGGGGCCAGCATTGCTGCCGACCCCCGGTCGCCGGACTTCGATCCGCTTGGTTGCGCTTTCACACATCCCGCGCCCTCTGGTTTCGGCGGCATGCTCAGCCGTTGCCGCGGGGGGCATCTGGCGTTGCGTTTTTGGGCGCTCCCTGCCGGTTTGGTCCAGGGTCTTGCGATCCCGCGCCCCACCGGCAGCTTGCATCCTGCCCCGTTGCCCTTTTCAGGTGCTTCGGAACATTTGGCTATCGGCCCGGTCCCGGCACGTTGCCCGCTTGCGCGTGCCCGCCGCCTCCACCGATCGACATCCCGCCTGGCATTCCCACGGTTTCCTTGCGGCACCTGCGAGCAATCCGAGCCTAAACTGCTGATCTCACTTTGGTTTCCCGCGTTTCGATCCGCTGCTTACAGTCATGATGCTGTCATCAAATCCGAGTCGCACCAAGAGGGATTCGGCGGAGCGAACCTGTGGATAATGTGGATATCGTGGACTGAATTTGCACGTCCCACCACGCTTGGTTCACGGAACATCGCAAGTGATTGGGCAGCTGAATGAATTGTTGTTTTACGTTCATGAAACGCGTTCCACCTTCGAAGCGTTACCCCGATATCATTCCAAGAAAAGTAAGGGAGTTTGTTCGATGCGTAGGTTTTTGATGGCGTTGACCGCAGTTTCGCTCGTTGTTCCAGTCGCCACGGTGTCGTTCCCGACCCAGGCCGAAGCCCGCAAAAAGCACTACAAGCCACGCGTTTATACCCGTAATGGCAAAACCTATTGCCGCCGTTCGGATGGCACGACAGGCCTGATCGCTGGTGGCGTTGGCGGTGCTGTCGTGGGCAACGCGCTTGGTGGTGGATTGCTGGGCACGGTTGCAGGCGGGGTTGGCGGTGCATTTGCCGGCCGGGCAATTGATCGCTCGATCACGGCAAAAAAGCGCTGCCGCTAAATTAAGCGCTAATATTACAGAAAAGGGCGCGGATAACTCCGCGCCTTTTTTGTTGTTTGTTCCGGGAATTTTTCCTTTCGCCAGCCTGAACACAATGTCATTTTATGTTCACGCAACTCACGCCGTGTCGGAACGTTATAGTGGGTAGTTCAACGATAAAAGGAATAAGCTCATGCGTTTCACCATGCTGGCCGCCGCAATTGCTGCGGTCATGATCCCCGGCGCTTCAGTGTCCGCTCAAACGCCCGCGCAGACCCAGCGCGAATATAACCGCGATGTTCGCGATGCGCGCCAGGACTATCGCCGGGACGTTCGCAATGCCGATTCGCAGCGCGATGTGCGCGAAGCCCGGCAGGATTATCGCGAGGATATTCGCGACGCCCGTCAGGATGTCCGCGATAGCCAGCGCCGCAATGCGCGCGATTGGCGCCAGTATCGCAACTATGACTATAACCGGTTGCCGCGTGGCCAGCGCGCCTATTATGCCGATCAATATTACCGCGATGGCCGCTATTACCAGCCACGTCGGTTGAACCGTAACGACCGGATTTATCGCGGGCAGGACAATCGTTATTATTGCCGCCGTTCAGATGGCACGACGGGCCTGATCATCGGTGGCATTTCGGGCGCTGTGATCGGCAATTCGATCGCTGGTGGTGGATCGCGTACGCTGGGCGCACTGCTTGGTGGTACTGCCGGCGCGTTGCTGGGTCAGTCGATTGACCGGGGCAATGTCCGTTGCCGCTAATCCACGACACGGGCGATTAAAACGGGGCTCGGCAGCAATGCCGGGCCCTTTTTTTATCAGCGACGAATCAGATGAAGCCGCTGCCGATAAACAGGCGAAAACCGCCAAAGATCAGCACCAGAATGTTCAGGTTCCGTCCGGCCTTGCTGTCAGACAGCAACCCTAGCGCGGTACCCACTGCTGCAATCGGCAGGGCGAGCCAGTTGAGCCAGCCGAGGAACAGCACCAGCCCCACAAACGCGATGACAAAGGCCACAAGGCCGACGAGCAGGGAAAGGATGTTTAGCATGGCTCAAAAATAAGTAGCTGTATTACTAATGTCAAGCACCTGCTGGGCGTTGCGCCAGAAAATACTGGTCTACCCAACGCTTCCTTAACCCATTTCAGGCCATGAACCGCGCTGGTCCGCTCGGGGATCCGCGCAGGAGCGATATGATGGTTGGTAGTGGCATGCGTGCCCGGTTTTGGCGTTACGGGGCGGCATTTTGCGCGCCGCTGGCGCTGGCTGCCTGCGCGCCGGCCAACGAAGCAGATCGCAATCTGGATTCGCTTGATGCCGAACTGGCCGATGGCACCAACGGTGGCAGCGCGCGTGATCCCGCCGTGATGAGCGCGCTTCAAGATCAGATCATGGTTGATCCCGCCCTTGCCGGACAAGCAAATTACGATTCGATCCGCCCGCCAGCCCAGCCCTATTCAACGCCCATTGCGCCAGACATGGCCGGGGCACATGCCCAGCCTGCGGCCGATTTGAGCAGCAGCGAAACGCTGAAATCCGCCCCGGCGCCGGTGCGCGGGCAAGCATGTTCGCAGTGTACCGCCGCCCGTGAATCGCTGACGTTGGGCGGCCTTGTCGAGCGCCAGGCCAATCGCGGCGCGCGCGCCTGTGCCGGCTCCATCAGCTATTCGACGCGTTGGGCACTGCGCCTGCCGGCGTCGGTGCCGCTCTATCCCGATGCGCGGGTAAGCGAAGCGGCAGGCACTGAGGCTGGGCCATGCGCGCTCCGCGTCGTCAGCTTTGCCACCGCTGCCCCGCTGCAACGGGTGCTCGACTGGTATTACACCCGCGTCAGCAAATCGGGCTATTCGGCAGAGCATCAGGCCGAAGGTGACGAACATGTGCTGGCCGGCACGCTGGGTGATTCTGCTTACGCGGTGTTTGCAACGGCGCGCGCCGACGGCGGCACTGATGTCGATCTGGTTGCCAATAACGGCAAGTAAGCCAGCTCCGCCCCGCGCCCAATCTGGGTGTACCGGGGTTTTCTGAAGCGGGCGTTACAGATTGCCATACTTCCTGAAGCTGGTCTATTCGGGTAGGGCAGATGGGATCGGGCATTGGCCTGGACCAACCCGGGGAGAGACAGATCATGGCGACCGCGCTGAAGCAGATCGAGGAAGATGCCATCGAGGCAGCTCGCTCTATCGCCTATTCGATGCCAATCGAAGATATCGACATGACGGATGCAACGCGGTTCGTGGACAACACGCATTGGGCGTTTTTCGAACGGCTGCGCAAGGAAGCGCCGGTGCATTATTGCGCCAATGGCCGGTTCGGGCCGTTCTGGTCGGTGACGCGTTATAAAGACATCATGGCGGTGGACACCAACCACGCCGTCTTTTCATCCGAAGCGCATCTGGGTGGCATCACCGCCAAGGATCAGGAGGATGATTTCATCCTGCCGATGTTCATCGCGATGGATCAGCCAAAGCATGACGTGCAGCGCAAGGCCGTGTCGCCCATCGTCGCGCCCGCCAATCTTGCGGTGCTGGAAGTGCTGATCCGCGAACGCGCGCAGAAAATTTTCGATAATCTGCCAATCAACGAACCCTTTGATTGGGTCGATCGTGTGTCGATTGAGCTCACGACGCAGATGCTGGCCACCTTATTCGATTTCCCGTGGGAGGAGCGGCGCAAGCTTACCTATTGGTCTGATGTCACGACCATCGACACCACCGCGCCTGACGCGATCATGACCCGCGATGAGCAGCGCGCGATCCTGATCGAATGTCTCACCTATTTCACCGGCCTGTGGAATGCGCGCGTCAATGCCCCACCGGCAGGCGACCTGATTTCGATGATGGCGCATAATCCGTCGATGCGCGACATGCAGCCGATGGAATATCTGGGCAATTTGTTGCTCCTGATCGTGGGCGGCAATGATACCACCCGCAATTCGATTACGGGCGGGCTGTTGTTCCTCAACGAAAATCCGGCTGAGTATGAAAAGCTGCGCAATAACCACGCGCTGATCGATTCGATGGTGCCGGAAATTGTGCGCTATCAAACGCCGCTGGCGCATATGCGCCGCACGGCTTTGCAGGATACGATCCTGGGCGGGCAGCACATCAAAAAGGGTGACCGCGTGGTGATGTGGTACGTCTCTGGCAACCGCGACGATAGCGAGATTGAGAACGCCGATGATTTCATCATCGATCGCGCCCGCCCGCGCCAGCATCTCTCGTTCGGCTTTGGCATCCACCGCTGCGTCGGCAATCGCCTGGCGGAAATGCAGCTGAAAATCGTCTGGGAAGAAATTCTGAAGCGCTGGCCGATGATTGAGGTGATCGAACCGCCCGTCCGGGTGAAATCGGCCTTTGTCAAAGGCTATGAAAAGATGATGGTCCGCATCCCGGGTTGATCCTGGCTTACGATCCGATCTGTCAAACCACTGAATATCCGGGGAACACCATGCCGCGCGTCACTTTTGTTGAACCCAATGGTACTGAACATGCAGTGGAGGTCGCGACCGGCTATTCGGTGATGGAGGCCGCGCTCAACAACAATATTCGCGGTATTGATGGCGATTGCGGGGGCAATTGTGCGTGCGGCACTTGCCATGTCTATGTCGCCGCTGAATGGCGCGCACGGACCGGCGAACAGAGTGAGATGGAGCATGACATGCTCGAATTCGCGGAGGGCGTGCGCGAGGATAGCCGGTTGTGCTGCCAGATCGAAATGACCGACGCGCTGGACGGGCTGGTCGTGTATGTCGCGGATTCCCAGCACTAATCGGGGCACTGTCAGCTGCCGATAAAATGCGCCGGGTTCTCAATCGGCGCTAATCGCGCTAACGCGCGACATGATTTCTCTTTTACTCGTGATGATGGGCGGGGCGCTGGGCGCTGGTGCTCGCTATTTGGTCGGCAAGGCATTGCTTGGCTGGCTTGGTCCGGATTACCCTTGGGGTACCCTGGCAGTGAACGTGCTTGGCGGGCTGGCGATGGGTGCGCTGGCGGGCATGTTGGGGCGGATGACGGCGGGCGACCAGGCCCGGCTGTTCCTTGCAGTTGGCGTGCTGGGCGGGTTCACCACCTTTTCGGCCTTCTCGCTTGAACTGGTAACCATGCTGGAACGCGGCGCGATGATGACGGCCATGGGCTATGCACTTGCCTCTGTGGCGGGCGCGGTCGTGGCGTTGTTTGCCGGGTTGGCGATGACGCGGGGGCTGGCATGAGCGTGGCTCCCAAAACAGGCGTCGGCAGCCACGGCGATGTCCGCCAGTTCACGGTATCGGCTGAAGATGACGGCATCCGGCTTGATCGCTGGTTCAAGCGGCATCTGGAGGCGACCAGCTTTACCACCGTTGCCAAATGGGCGCGCACCGGCCAGCTGCGAATCGATGGCGCGCGCGCGACGCCGGGCGACCGGCTGGCGGCAGGGCAGGTGCTCCGCGTACCGCCGGCAGAGCCCGTGCGCGCTGATGCGCCAAAGGTCGCCGCACGCACCCGCACGCCGCTGACGCCGGATGAGGAATCGTTCATTCAGGAAATGGTGATCCACAAAGACACCCAGGCGATCGTCATCAACAAGCCGCCGGGCCTTGCAACGCAGGGCGGCACCAAGACGACCGAGCATGTTGACGGCCTGCTCGACGGGCTGTGCTTTGAAAGCGAGGGGCGGCCAAAGCTGGTTCACCGGCTCGACAAGGATACATCCGGCGCACTGCTGGTGGCGCGTAACGCGCGGGCAGCGGGGCATTTCGCCAAGGCGTTCTCGAGCCGTACGGCGCGTAAAGTGTATTGGGCGCTCATCGTCGGCGTGCCCGAAATTTTTGACGGCATGATTGAACTGCCGATCGGCAAGCAACCCGGTTCTGGCGGTGAAAAAATGCACGTCGATGAGGAAAATGGCAGCCCGTCGCGCACCCGCTACCGCGTTATTGAGCGCGCCGGCAATCGGGCCGCCTGGGTTGAATTGCAGCCCCTTACTGGGCGCACGCACCAATTGCGGGTCCATATGAACGCGATTGGCCACCCGATTGTTGGCGATGGCAAATATGGCGGGGCCGCATCGTTCCTCACCGGCGGGGTCAGCCGCAAGATGCATCTCCACGCGCGCCGCATCCGCATCGATCATCCCGATGGCGGGCAGATCGACGTAACGGCGGACCTGCCAGCGCATTTCGCCGAAAGCCTGAAGCTGCTCGGCTTTGACGAAAAACTGGGCAATGCGATGCCGATGGACGAGGTGAAGTTCAGCGAAACAGCGGAGGGCAAGCGCCGCGCCGCCACTGCCATCGCCAAATCCCGCCGACAGGAACGCAAAGGCGAACGGCGGGGGCGGCAGCGGGGTTAGCGCGGATTTCGATTGTTCTGCGGCGGACCGGGACGAGCGTAAGTGTGCCCCGCCCCAATCAGCCCGCCCCAATCAGATCGCCGTCAGTCCTTATCGTCCGCTGGCAGTTCAGGCCGATCAGCGATTGCGGCCGGCAGCGGCGCGGCAGTGCCGCGGCAACCCTTGATACGACCCAATCCTTTCAGATAGCCGCGCCGAACTGATCCGGCATACACGGCTGCTTCTGCGCGCCGCTGGGCTTTGTCCGCCCCGGTGATAACGCGCACCAGCCCCAGACCGGGGATGAAGCTGTTCACGACCCCGCGGGCCGCCGCTGCTGCGACAGCTGAGCCTTCGCCCTTTTTCGCAGCGGGTGCATCGACATCAGGGCCGAGCACGCTCGTCAGCCGGTTAACCTCGCCCCTTATTGCATCGCAGCTCTGGGTATTGACCGACGAATAGGGTGCAGAGGCCGCGAGCAACAGGATTTCGGGGATTTTGTCCTGCCTGATCCTTGCGTCGCGCAGCGGCTGCGTGGCAGCGCGTCCAACCGAGTTGTCCTTCTGCTGCTGGGCGTGCGCGGCAATGGCGACGCTGCTGCCCAGCGCAACGGTTGCACATAAAATCAGGCCAGGACGCATATCAGTCTCCTAAAAGTCATGCCCCCATAACGCTGTTAGCGTCATTCGGTTGCGCTGTCGAAGCCGGTGCTGCGGGTGCTGCTAATCCTTCTTCATCGCGGCCAACAGGGCTTTGACTTCCTGTGATCTCCCGCGCGGCAGGATCAGCACATCATTCCCGCTGGCGACAACAATCAGGTCAGTCGCCCCCAGCATCGCGATTCGAATACCGTCGCTGCGCACCAGGCAATTGTGCGATTCAAGCGTCAGCACATCGCCCTGGCAGGCATTGCCATGGGTGTCGCGGTCGCTAAGCGTGTGCAGCGCATCCCAACTGCCAACATCGCTCCACCCCATGCTCACCGGTACCACGGCGACCCGGTCAGCCTTTTCCATCACCGCATAATCGATTGAGCGCGCAGGGGAGGCGGCAAAGGCGACGGGATCGGGCGTGATACGGTTCGCGTGATGTGTCGCCTGTGCCATCGCCTGTTCGGCAGCGGCAAGCATTGCCGGTTCAAAAATGCCCAATGCCGACAAAAAGGCATTGGCGCAGAATAGAAAGATGCCGCCATTCCAATAATGGTTGCCCGCCGCCAGCATGGCTTCGGCCCGGTCAAGCGGGGGCTTTTCGACGAACTGGACGATTTGGTGCACGCCGGGGGCAATTTCCTGCCCGGATTTGATCCAGCCATAGCCTGTTTCGGGCGATAATGCGTCAATGCCAAACGTCACCATCCAGCCATCGCGCACCAGCGGCAGGGCCCGCAAAATGGCGGCATGAAAGGCGTCGATATCGTCGATGACATGATCGGATGGCATGACAAGCAATGGCGCATCGCCCGATCCAGCGGCAATCGCAGCGAGCGCGATGGCAGGCGCGGTATCGCGCCCTACCGTCTCAAGGATCATTGCCTGCGGCGTCACGCCGATCGCTTCAAGCTGCGCTGCGACCAGATCACCGTGCCGCGCATTGGCAACCACGATCGGCGCGGAAAACTGATCGCGCGCAACGGTGCGCTGGGCAGTCAGCTGGAACATCGTATGGTCCGCCGTCAGCGGCAGCATCTGCTTTGGCATTTCCGGGCGGGACATTGGCCATAGCCGTGATCCGGCGCCACCCGACAGGATAACGGGAACGATGGGTGGTTGATCAGACATTCGTTGCTTCCCATGGCATCTGCGGTCACCCAATCAATGGCAGAATCTACACGGCCATGTTGCGAGAACGGCTCATTGGCAAAAGGGCTGCATTGCAGCAAGGCGCGGCGGTGAAAAATCATGTCGCGCACCGCAATATGTGTCGGAATTGTTTACATTTGGGCTGTTAGAACGCCCGTGTCATGATCAAATTGTTCAAGCATTATGTCCCCAACGCGGTGCTGCTGCTCGCGATTCTGGACCTTATCCTGCTCTTTTTGGCGGGCGAACTCGGCTGGATGTTCCGGATGGGCCAGCTTGATCGCGCGGTTGAACCGATCATCACGCGGCTGCCGCAGCTGATGTGCTTTACCCTGACGCTTGAACTCGCGATGATCGCGGTCGGCGTTTATGGTGCCGATGCGCTGCAATCGCTGCGTTACGCCACGGCGCGGCTGATCGTCGCGGTGTCGCTGGGTGTCATCCTGCAAAGCGCGATTTTCTACCTGGTGCCGGCGCTTGATTTCTGGCGTTCGAACCTGCTGTACGGCATGGGGCTGGCGGTTGTCGGCTTGATCCTGCTGCGCATTTTGCTGGGCAAGACATTGGGCAGCCAGGCCTTCAAGCGTCGCATCGTCGTGCTGGGCGCTGGCCTGCGCGCGCAACGGCTGAAGGCGATGGCGCAAACGCCGGGTGCCGCATTCGTGGTCGTCGGCTATGTGTCGATGAGCGAGGCCAATCGCGTTATCCCTGAGGCGATTGCGCGCGATGCAATCTATAATCTGGCCGATCACGTCGTGCTGCTGAACGCCAGCGAAGTTGTGCTGGCGCTGGAGGAACGGCGCAACGCCCTACCCCTGAAGGATTTGCTGCGGATCAAGACGACGGGCGTTCATGTCAACGAGATATCGACCTTTCTGGAACGCGAAACGGGCCGGGTGGATCTCGATAGCGTTAATCCCAGCTGGCTGATCTTTTCGGACGGCTTTTCATCGGGGCGGATGCTTTCTGGCGTATTCAAGCGGCTGTTTGATATTGCCGCCAGCCTGATTCTGATCGTGCTAACGGCGCCCATGGTGCTTGCCACGGCCATCGCCATCAAGCTGGAGAGCAACGGGCCGATCCTGTACCGGCAACGTCGCGTCGGGCTGTACAATGTCGGTTTTGATATTGTGAAGCTGCGTTCGATGCGGGTGGATGCCGAGGTGAACGGCAAGGCAGTATGGGCCGAAAAAGATGATCCGCGCATCACCCGGATTGGTCGCATCATCCGCAAACTGCGCATTGATGAGCTGCCCCAGGCATGGAGCGTCTTGAAGGGCGAGATGAGCTTTGTCGGCCCGCGCCCTGAACGGCCGCAATTTGTGGACGATCTTGAACAACAGCTTCCCTATTATGCCGAACGCCACATGGTGAAGCCGGGGATCACCGGCTGGGCACAGATTAATTACCCCTATGGCGCGTCGATTGAGGATAGCCGCCAGAAGCTGGAATATGATCTGTACTACGCCAAAAACTATTCGCCGTTTCTCGATCTGCTAATCCTGTTGCAGACGATCCGGGTGGTGTTGTGGCCCGAAGGCGCGCGCTGACATGATGATCGCGACGCTGATCGTTTGGGCACATGCCCTGGCGGGATTGGTTTTCGGGGTGCTGGCGCTGTCGCAGGTCAGCCGGGCCGGGGCCGCATTGCCGCACATGGCGTTTTTGGTCGCGTTGGCAACCACCGCTTGCTGGGCGCTCGCCATCGCCGGCATTGGCGCAGGCGACCCGATAAGCTGGATTGCAGAAGCGGCGCGCAACATCGCCTGGCTGGTGTTCATGGGCGCGCTGGTGCGCCGGGGGCATGATGCGCCATCGGTGCGGCCTGTAGCGATCATCTATGCAATGTTGGCGCTGATGGTGCTGATCGGCGCTGGATTGTCGGCAATTTCCGCCGCGCTGCCGGTGTGGTCCGATCACGGCGCGATTGATCAGGTCGCTGGTATCTTGCGGATGCTGGTGGCGGTTACCGCCTTGGTGCTGGTCGACCATCTGTACAAGGCGGTTGCGCCATCGGCGCGGGGCGGCATTCGGTTGGCAGTCGCAGCGCTGGCGCTGATGTGGGGATTTGACCTTGCCCTTTACGCGCTATCCTATCTGGATGCGGCACAACTGCCCGCGTTGACGTTGTTGCGCGGCATCGCGGTGGTGCTGATCGCCCCACTGTTCGCGCTGGCGGCACACCGCAATGGCGATTGGGCGCTGCAATTGTCGCGTACGATTGCCTATCAGTCGATCTCGCTTGGCGGGCTGCTGCTGTACGGGACGGTGATGGTGCTGGCGACGGGCGCGCTAGGCACGGTGGGCGGCGATTATGGCCGGCTGTTGCAGACCGCCTTTGTCGTTGGCTCCACCACCGCCCTCGTCACGATCATCTCAACCCCGTGGCTGCGCGCCTGGATTAAGGTGAAGCTGGCCAAACATTTCTTCACCCACCGTTATGATTACCGTGCCGAATGGCTGCGCTTTACCGATACGCTGGGCAAACCGGGTGACGGCGCGGCGCCGCTGGACGAACGCATCGTCAAGGCGGTCGCTGATTTGACCGATTCTCCTGCCGGTCTGTTGCTGGTGCCTGATGGTGCGGCGCTGGGGCAAGGCGCGGTGTGGAACTGGGAGCTTGCGGCTGCCCCCTTGCAAAGTGGTGAGGCGGTGCTTGCGCGTTATCTCGAATCATCCGGCAGGATCATCGAACTGGATAGCGTGCGCGCCGACACCGCTGATCCAGCCGAGACCAACATCGTGCCCATCTGGATGCTTGACCGCGCCGATGCCTGGGTGCTCGTGCCGCTGGTGCATTTCGGCAAACTGGCAGGCGCCATCCTGCTCGCGCGCCCGCCGATTGATCGGCGGCCCGATTGGGAGGATCTTGATCTGCTGCGGATCGCCGGGCGTCAGGTGGCGAGCTATCTGGCGGAAGCGCGCGCGCATGAGGCGCTGTCTGATGCGCAGCGCTTTGACGAATTCAACCGCCGCTTTGCCTTTATCATGCACGACATCAAAAACATCGTCAGCCAGCTCAGCCTGGTCGCGCGTAATGCCGAACGCCATGCCGATAATCCCGATTTCCGGACCGACATGGTCGCAACGCTGCAAAATTCGGCAGCCCGGATGAATGATCTGCTCGCGCGACTGTCGCAACACCATAGCGGCCGACCCGACGCGCTTGGTCCGGTGGAGATTGTGCCGTTGATCGAACGGGTGATTGCGCTACGCCGCGCGCTGCACCCCATTGCCACCGCCGGCTTGCGTGATGCGATTGCGCTGGCTGATCCGGCGCGGGTCGAACAGGTGCTTGGCCATCTGCTCCAGAATGCCATCGATGCCAGCCCGGTTGACGATCCCATCACCGTGATGGTTGGCCGCGCCGATCATGCAATTACGATTGACGTGGTTGATCACGGTCCGGGGATGAGCCCGGCCTTTATCCGCGACAAATTGTTCAAGCCGTTCGTTTCGTCCAAATCAGGCGGGTTCGGGCTGGGCGCGTTTGAGGCGCGGCAATTGGCCGAGGCCATGGGTGGCCGGATTGAGGCGTTTAGCCGCGAGGGCGAGGGCAGCCGTTTTCGCTTTACGCTGCCTGCAGCCGTTACTGCCCAGCGACAGATTGGGCAGGCAGCATGAACGCCCCCACTGAATTTGCGCAAAAACACTTGCCCAAATTGCTGATCATTGAAGATGATCCGGGGCTGCAGCGGCAATTGCGCTGGGCCTATGATGGCTATGAAGTGCTGGTGGCCAGTGACCGGGCAGAGGCAATCGCGCTGCTGCGTGCAGAAGCACCCGATGTGGTGACGCTTGATCTGGGCTTGCCGCCCGATCCGGACGGCGTGACGGAGGGGTTTGCCACGCTTGATGCCATCCTGTCGCTAAAGCCCGACACCAAAGTCGTTGTCGCGTCTGGCCACGGCGCGCGCGAAAGTGCGTTGCGGGCGATTGAACACGGCGCGTGGGATTTTTATCAAAAGCCGATCGACATCGACCAACTGGGGCTGATCGTGTCGCGCGCGTTCCATGTGCACGCGCTGGAAGCGGAGAACCGGCGGCTTGCTGACGGTATTGCGGGCACAGCGGCGCTGGGCGGCATGATCACCGCTGCCCCTGAAATGCTGAAGGTCACGCGCACGATAGAGCGGGTGGCCCCGGCGGACGTATCGGTGATGCTGCTGGGCGCAAGCGGCACCGGTAAGGAATTGCTGGCGCGCGGGCTGCATGAGGCAAGCGGGCGGCGCAAGGGCGCGTTCATTGCAATCAACTGCGCGGCGATCCCCGAGACGTTGCTGGAAAGCGAATTGTTCGGCCACGAAAAGGGCGCATTCACAGGTGCTGTCAAAACCACTGAGGGCAAGATCGAACAGGCGCAAGGCGGCACGCTGTTCCTTGACGAAGTGGGCGATATTCCCTTGCCGCTGCAGGTAAAGTTACTGCGCTTCCTGCAGGAACGGGTGATTGAGCGGATTGGCGGACGCAAGCCGATTGCCGTCGACACGCGGATTGTGTGCGCTACCCATCAGGATGTCGATGCGATGATCGCCGATGGGCGGTTTCGCGATGATCTTTATTACCGGTTGGCGGAAATCGTCGTGCGTATCCCTTCGCTCGCTGAACGGACCGGCGATGCCGGGCTGCTCGCGCGCCATTTCCTGAAGAAATACGCCAAGGCGATGAACAGTTCGGTGACCAGCCTGGCGCCCGATGCGCGCGCCGCCATCGATGCCTGGGGTTGGCCGGGCAATGTCCGCGAGCTGGAAAACCGCATGAAGCGGGCGGTGATCATGGCAGAGGGCAAGGCGATTACCGCCGCGGATCTCGATCTGGCCGGTGATGCCCCTGCTGAGCCGCTGAACTTGAAGGCGGTGCGCGAAACCGCTGATCGGGCCGCGATTCGCCACGCGCTGGCGCGGGCGGAGGGTAACATCTCGAACACCGCCAAGCTGCTCGGGGTCAGCCGCCCGACATTATATGATTTGCTCAAATCCTATGATTTGCATGTTTAATAGTCGCCAGGGTCTAGGCGCCAAGCCCCTCCCCTTCAGGGGAGGGGTTGGGGTGGGGGCTATCAACGTGCGCAGCGTATATGGACAGCCCCCACCCCCTACCCCTCCCCTGAAGGGGAGGGGCTTAAGTGCGGTGGCCGTTGCCGCAGTTGCATCGCTGCTCGGGTTCGTCACGTTTACTGCCCCAGCGCGCGCCGACAGTGCAACAGCGCGGCAGGAATTGGCGATCAGTCTGGGCCTGTTCAAACAGGGGCAGGCAACCTCCGCACGCAGCCATGCGCTAAAGGCCGTTACTGCTGATCCGGGCTGGGGGCTGGCGCATGCCGTGCTCGCGCGCACCTATCTGGCGCTGGGAGAGGGCGTGGCAGCGGAGGGCGAGCTTGGCCGTGCGCGTGATGCCGGTTTCGATATATCGCGCGCGCATCAGCTTTATGCCCATGCCTGGCTGCTGCAGGGCGATGCCAAACGCGCGCTGGCTGAAGTCGACAAGGCGCAACCCCGCTACCGCCTTTATGCGTTGCGGGTCGGGGCGCGGGCGCTGGCGGCGCAGGGCAAGCTGCCGGAAGCGCAGCGGCTGCTCGCCAAGATACTGGAATCCACCGACGGTGCCGATGGTTTGGCCTGGACCGATCTGGGCCGGGTACGCCAGCAATCGAGCGACATCGCCGGTGCCATCGCCGCTGCGGACCGTGCGCTGTCGATTGATCGGGGCAATGTCGATGCGCTGGTGCTGCGCGGCGAGTTGGTGCGCGGGCAATATGGGCTGATCGCCGCCCTGCCCTGGTTTGAAACCGCACTGAAGGTTGATCCCTGGCGGCACGATGCCCTGATTCAATATGCCGCGACGCTGGGCGATGCCGGGCGTTATTCGGCGATGTTGCGCGCAACACGGCGGGCATTGGCGGCACGACCGGGCAGCCCGCAAGCGCTGTATCTGCAGGCGGTGCTCGCCGCACGCGCGGAGAATGACGATCTGGCCCGCAGCCTGCTTCAGCGCACCAATGGCGCGCTGGTGGGGCAGCCGGGGCCGTTGCTGCTGGGCGGCATGCTTGATTACCGGGCGGGTGCCTATCAGCAGGCGATTGACCAGTGGCGGGGTTTGCTGAGCCTGCAGCCGATGAACCTGGTGGCACGGCGGTTGCTGGGCGCAGCACTTTTCAAATCGGGCGATCCGCGCGGCGCGCTGGCGGTGTTGCGCGCGATTGCGGTGCGCGGTGATGCCGACAGTTATGTGCTGGGGCTGGCAGGTCAGGCGTTTGAAGCCACCAATGAACGCGATTGGGCGGCCCGGTTGCTTGATCGCGCCGCCATTCCGTTGCGTGAGGTGGCGACACCCTTTGGCAGCGATATTCCGTTGGAAGCGGCAGCGGGTGCGCTTGATCAACGCCCTGACGATCCGGTTCTGGCGGTGAATTATGTGCGCGGGCTGATCGATACCGGGCGGCTTGGTGCGGCACTTGGCGAAGCGCAGCAGCTTGTTCGGCAGGCACCGGGGGCACCCCAGGCGCATCTGCTGGTGGGCGATACGCTGATGCAAATGCAGCGCTACCGCGATGCCGCCGCCGCTTATGGCCGTGCCGCCAATCTGCGCTTTGATGAAGGCACAATGCTGCGCACGGTCGATGCCTATGATCGCGCTGGGGATCAGCGGCGCGCGGCAATCGTGCTGGCGCTGTTCCAGGCACAAAACCCGACCAATGTCGCGGCGCTGCGGTTGGCGGCGCATTGGCAGATCGCAGCGGGTGAATGGGATGCAGCGATTGATGGGCTGGAGGGGCTTCGCGCCCGGCTCGGTAATCGCGATGCGACGCTGCTGGCGGAACTGGCCTATGCCTATGCCGGCAATGATGAACTGGATGCGGCGCGATTATATGGTGCTGCGGCTTACCGGCTTGCGCCGCTCAACCCGGCGGCCACCGATGCATTTGGCTGGGCGCTGTACCAGGCAGGCGAGAGCAAGGCTGCGCTGGAGCTGATGCGCAAAGCCGTATCGATTGCGCCCGGCCATAGCGGCCTGCGCTGGCACATTGCGCAAGTTGAAGCCGATCTTGGCCACAAAGACGCCGCTCGCGCCGATATTGCGCTGGTGCTCGCTGATCCGCGCTTCCCGGATCGCGCGACCGCAAAAGCGTTGCTGGCGAGCTTTTAACGGCGTTGGCCTTCGCCGGGGAAACACGCTGATGCTTAACGGGTTAGGGTAATGCACGCCGCAAGCGTGTCACCGCAGCGCCTCAACTTGTTCGGCAAGCTCCAGCCAGCGCATTTCAGCGGCCTCTTTCTCTGCTCGCTCGCGTTCAATCGCTTTGGTCAGCGCCTCGAACCGCGCAAAATCGCGCGTATACAGCGCAGGATCGGCGAGCAGTGTTTCGTTGCGCGCGATTGCCTTGTCCATTTCCTCGATCCGCTTGGGCAGCAGATCATAATCACGCTGGTCCTTATAGGTCAGCTTGGCGCGCGGCGCAGGCGGGGGTGCTGACGTCGCCGTGGGGCTCGCCTTGGCGGTTGCCGGGCGCTTTTCCTGCAATCGCTGCGTGCGCTGGCGTTCCCAATCTTCATAACCGCCCGCCACCACATCAACATGGCCGCTGCCGTCCAGCCCCAGCGTGACCGTTACCGTCCGGTCCAGAAAATCACGGTCATGGCTGACGATCAGCACCGTGCCCTGATAATCGCCAATCACTTCCTGCAGCAGATCAAGCGTTTCCAGATCAAGGTCGTTGGTCGGCTCGTCGAGCACCAGCAGGTTGGATGGCCGCGCAAATTCGCGCGCCAGCAACAGCCGGGATCGCTCCCCGCCTGATAGCGTCGCGATTCGCGCCTCGGTCATGTTCGGATCGAACAGGAATTCCTTCAGGTAACCCGCAATGTGCTTTTTGACGCCCTGCACTTCGATCCACTCGCCGCCATCGCACAGCACATCGCGCACTGTTTTTTCAGGCGACATCAGGCTGCGCTGCTGATCGATGATCACCCCGTCCAGCGTTTTGGCCAGGCGGATATGGCCGATATCGGGGGCAAGCTCTCCGGTCAGCAGCTTGAGAAGCGTCGTTTTGCCCGCACCATTTTTGCCGACAATGCCAATGCGGTCGCCGCGCGTTACCCGCAGCGTCAGATTGTCGATGATCGTGCGGTCGCCGAATTTCTTGGTCACGCCCTTGGCATCAATTACCGTCTTGGTGCGCACATCGTCATTGCCGATGGTCAGATTGGCGGCCCCCTGCGGCCCCAACATCGCCGCCCGCGTGGCGCGCATTTCCTTCAGCTTGGCCAGCCGCCCCTGGTTGCGCCGCCGCCGCCCGGTCACCCCGCGCAGCAGCCAGTGCTCCTCCAGCTTCAGCTTGGCGTCGAGCCGTTCGGCATTGCGCGCTTCTTCGGCATAAACCGTCTCGGTCCATGCTTCGAACCCGCCAAAACCCACTTCGGCACGGCGGATTGCGCCCCGATCAAGCCATAATGTCTGCCGGGTCAGCCGCGTCAAAAAGGTGCGATCATGGCTGATGACGATAAACGCCCCGCGAAACCGCGCGAGCCAGTTTTCGAGCCATTCGATCGCGGCGATGTCGAGATGATTGGTCGGTTCGTCAAGCAACAGTACATCCGGGTCCTGCGCCAGCGCGCGGACAATCGCGGCGCGGCGGCGCTCCCCGCCGGACGCGCTGGCAGCTTCGCGGCTCAGATCAATGCCCAATTGATCGGCAATTGCCTCTGCCTCATGCTTTTCGGGCGCGTCATCGCCCGCCATCACGAAATCTTCCAGCGTGGCAAAGCCGCTTACCTGCGGGTCTTGCTCCAGCAAAATCACCCGCGTGCCCGGCACAATCGTGCGGCGCCCCTCATCTGCATCAATGCGCCCGGCAATCAGCTTCAGCAGCGTCGTCTTGCCCGCGCCATTGCGCCCGATCAGCGCCAGCCGGTCGCGCGTGCCGACATGAATGTCCAGTTCGCGGAACAACCAGCCCGATCCCTGAACAAGCCCGAGATTTTCATATGCAAGAATTGGTGCAGCCATAACCGTCGCGGTTAGGGTGCTTGCCCCGCTGCGGCAAGTCGCGCCTTGCACGCAGTGTCGTTCCCCGCGACCGGGATGATCTGCGGCACACCGTCCAGCATGGCAATTTGGCCGCACCCGCCCATCAACGCCGGGGGCAAAACCGGTGGACCGCCGATAGGTATCATCGCTTGTGCGCGTGCCAGCGCGCCCGGCAGCACGGTTTCCAGCTTTGCAGAAAACCATTCCGGCTCCCGCAAGCCGGGGGGCGGGGCGGACTGGGCCATGGATCGGATGATGGTCGCGAGCGGCGGCTTGCCTGCATCGCGCAGTGCCGAATCGATGACGAGCGCAATCAGGAAACCACGATCATAGGAAAATTGCATCGCCGCATTATCCGTCCAGAATTGTTCATCAAGCTGGGCGGCAGTCAGTTTCAGCGCGCTCGAACGACTATGCTGCTTCAGCAGCGCATTGGCGTTGGCGGTCCATTCCGCCACCCCCCACAGACCTGATTCGACCAGCGCTTGGGCGGCAAACCAATCATTAAACCCTTCGGTGAACCAATAATCGCGCGCGCCATCTTCAAACGGGCCAAATTGCCCGCCAAACCAGCGATGACCATATTCATGTGCCAATAGCCGCGTGAATGCACTGATCGGGACGTTGCTGGTCGCGGCGAGGGCAAAGCCGCCGGTTCGGCCAGTGCCGCCATAGCTGCGTGCCTTGCCTGTCGGGTTGGTCAGCGGGGCCAATTGGATGAAATAGGGGCGTGCCGAATTGCCCATCAGCGCATTTTCGGTCGCGATGATCCGCGCCCCTCGGTCCGCTAAATCAGCATCGGCAAAGCCCCACGTTCCGCGAAACGCAAATCGAACGGTCTGGCCGCCAACATTGCGCTCAATCAGCCGCAGATCGGTGCCGCCGAATAAGGCACTGCTCGCCACCTGATTGGCGGTAAGGGCGGGGGGTGGCGTATCGAGGCCGCTTATTGCCTGCCAGCCACGCGGCACCTGACCCCAACGGAAGCGCGCCGCCCGATTCTCGCCGCCGGTGGGCACCATGAACACCCCTTCACCGTGGAGATAGAACCAGCCGGGTTCAATCACCGGGATCGCCTTTTCAAAATCGGGGCCGGGCGGCTTGGGGTCGGGGTCGGTGACGCGATAGCGAATCGTCAACCGCGCGGCTGGCCGGTGGCGGATGCGCAACAGCTCGGGTTTTTCGCTGCGCACAGGCGCTCCACCGCGGACGCGCACATCGGACACGTTGCGCCACAGCTGGTCGCGCCCGGCCCATTCATTGGGAAGGTCCAGCTCGGTGGTGCCATCGCGGTCGCCGCGCATATTGACGGTGATGATCACGGTGGGGGCGCTTGTCGCGCGCGGCGCAACGATGTCGACGCTATAATCGACCGGTTGAGCCCATGCAGGGGTGCAAGCAAGCAACAATGCGGTGGCTAATAAACATCGCATAGGGATTTGACATGACCCTTGGCTGACAGCACCGTTCATTGGCTATTCAATGGGCGGTGGCTATGCAAGCGGTGTTATGAGAATCCAGACCGTCCTTTTCATTGCTGCCAGTCTTGTCGCCTGCACCCCGGTTGAGGCGCAGCGGCGGGGCGAGCAGGTTGATGTGCTGGTGCAGATGCGCAGCGGCCGGCTGTTGCCGTTGCGCGACATTGAACGCCGGGTGCTGCCAACCATGGGCGGCGCGCAATATATTGGCTTTGATTTCGATTCCGGCACGGGCATTTACACCTTGAAGTTCCTGCGCAATGGCGATGTGATCTGGGTCGATGTCGATGGCCGTTCGGGGCAGATTATCGGCCGGACCGGCAATTGACCCGCGTTGCAAGCGGCACCGACCAAGGGGAAGAAATAATGCGCGTGTTGATCGTCGAGGATGAGCCCAGCCTGGGCCAGCAGTTGAAGAACACGCTGGAAGGCGCCGGTTACGCAATCGATCTGGCAACAGATGGTGAGGAAGGGCTCTTCCTGGGGCAGACCGAAAGCTATGATGCCGTCGTACTCGACCTTGGCTTGCCAGAGATTGACGGGCTGACGGTGCTTGATCGCTGGCGCAAGGATGGCAAGGTGATGCCGGTGCTGGTGCTCACCGCGCGCGACAGTTGGTCAGACAAGGTCGCCGGGCTTGATGCCGGGGCCGATGATTATGTCGCCAAGCCGTTCCAGTCCGAAGAACTGATCGCGCGGCTACGCGCGCTGATCCGCCGTGCGTCGGGTAATGCATCGTCGGAGCTGATCGCAGGCGACATCCGGCTCGATACGCGCTCGGGCAAGGTGACCAAGGCGGGTGACCCGGTAAAGATGACCGCGCAGGAATATAAGCTGCTCAGCTATCTGATCCACCACAAGGGCAAGGTCGTCAGCCGTACCGAGCTGATCGAGCATATCTATGATCAGGATTTTGACCGCGATTCGAACGCCATCGAAGTGTTCGTCACGCGCATCCGCAAGAAACTGGGCCAGGATGTGATCACCACGATCCGCGGCCTGGGCTATAGCCTTGAAGATCCCGATGCCTGATCGCCGCCCGGCCTGGTCGGTTCGGTCGGTGTTGTCGGTCAGCTAATATGGACCTGTCCGGCACGCCTGCCCAACCTGTTCCCGTGACCCAACAGTCCACCGGGTCGCTAAGCCGCCGGATGATCGTGACGGCGGCGGTTTGGATTACGCTGTTGTTGACGATCGGCGGCTTTGCGCTCGACCGAGTGCTGACCAATGCGGTGACGCGCAGTTTTGATGATCAGCTGGAATATGTGCTGACCGCGCTGATTGCCTCGGCAGAAATCGGGCCGGAAAAGGAAGTTCGGTTCAACCGGGAGCCGGCCGACCAGCGTTTTCTGGAATCCTATTCCGGGCTATACTGGCAGGTTAGCGGCAAAGGCTTTGAGGATTTCCCCTCGCGGTCCTTGTGGGATCGGCGGCTCGCCTATGGCAGCCAGCACCGCGATCTGGGCGTCCATATCTATGACAGCACGCAGTTTCGTGATGAGAAGCTGCGGATTATTGAGCGCGACGTGCGATTGCCGGGCTCGCCGGTCCGCTGGCGGTTTCAGGTGGCGGGCAGCCGGGTCGGGCTTGACGAACAGATCAAGGCGCTGCGCCAGACGTTGCTGGTCAGTTTCCTGATGCTCGCCATCGGGCTGATCGTGATGGCCGCGCTGCAAACCTTTTACGGGCTGTGGCCGCTGCGCAAGGTGCGGGAGGAGATCGCGCTGATGCGGGCGGGCCAATCGCGCCAGATTGATCGCGCCATGCCTGTTGAGGTCGCGCCAATGGTCGAAGAGCTGAACGGCCTGATCGCGCATAACGAACGCCAGGCCGAAGAAGCGCGGCGGCATGCCGGCAACCTTGCCCATGCACTGAAAACGCCGCTGACGGTGATCATGAACGCCGCCACCGCCAACGCCGATGATCTGGGGCCAACGGTGATCCGCGAAGCGACAACGATGCGGCGTCAGGTCGATCACCATCTCGCCCGCGCGCGCGCTGTGGGGCGTCGCGGTAATGCGCATAGCCGCGCCGATGTGTGGCCCAGCCTTGAATCAGTCGAGCGTGCGGTGGGGCGGCTGTACAGTCATGTCCGATTCGATCTCGACGGGCCAAAGGATCTGAAGGCGCATGTTGAGCGGCAGGATCTTGATGAAATGCTGGGCAATCTGATTGAAAATGCCGCTAAATATGGCGGAGGCAGTGTTTTCGTCACGGTGAAAGCCCAGGCGGGCTTTGTCGAATTTCTGGTCGAGGATGACGGTCGCGGCATCCCGGAAAGCGAACGCCAGCGGCTGTTTGATCGCGGCGCGCGGCTGGATACGGGCAAACCCGGTACGGGGCTTGGGCTGGCAATCGTGCGCGACGTCGCAGAAATCTATGATGGCACCGTCTCGCTGGAAGAAAGCGAGGATTTGGGTGGCTTGCTCGTTCGGCTTCGGCTGCCCGCCGCGACCTGACCGGCGTTGCGCGGGCCACGGCGTCCCGTTTTGATCGGGTGCCGGTGGCTGTGCTTGCGGTGCCGGGTGCGGATTGGCATTATTACCGTTACTTTTTGGCGAGCGATTATCTGGGGTGTGAGGGTTTGATACAGGACGAGATGGATACGCGTGGCATGTTGAGCCGCCGCCAGATGCTGGTTGGCGGGGCAGTCGCCGCAATGATCCCGACGGCGGCGCAGGCAGCACTTCCGGCGGGCTGGCGCGCGGTAAGCTTTCCCTTTTTGCGGGCCAATGCATTTGCCGAAATTGATCATGGTTTTATTCAGGTTGATGGCAAACGATCGTCATCCCTGCTGTACCGGACGATCTCGATTGATTTGGGACAAACGCCAAAGCTGAACTGGCGCTGGCGGGTTGATAGCGGGCCGCCCGCCACCGATCTTGCCGTTCGCGGTAATGATGATCGCGCGCTGGCTGTGATCGTCGGTTTTCCCTATGATCCCGCCCAGGCGAGCGCATCCGAACGCAGTCAGCACCGGGCGATGAAGTTTCTGCTCGGCCGCGATGCGCCGGGCCGCAGCCTGCATTATGTGTGGGGCAGCGGGCTGCAGCGCGGCGCGGTGATCCGCCCGCCCAAAACCGACGCGCACCGGTTTGTGGTGCTGCGGTCAGCAAGTGAGCCGACGGGCGTGTGGCACCCCGAAAGCGTTGATGTTGCCGCCGATTATCGCCGCATTTTCGGAGAGAAAGCCCCGCGCGCGGTGCAGCTTGCGATTTCCAGCGACGGTGATGACACCCGGTCAACCGTGCGCGCGGCAATCGGCGGCTTTACCTGGAGCTGACTGACTGGCCTTTGCGGCGCGGCAGCTCTCGGTCACGCGGCTACACCCCGTGCGCCTTGAAATGGGCCATCAGCCGCGCCCAGCCATCCTTGGCATCGGCTTCGTTGTAACTCGGGCGGTAATCGGCGTGGAAACCGTGTTGCGCGTCGGCATAAACCTTGATGTCGCTGCCGGTTTTGCCCGCCGCCTTCAGCGCGTCGACCATGGCGGTCACATCAGTCTGCGGAATGCCGCTGTCGAGCGCACCGTAAAGCCCCAATACGGGGGCTTTCAGCTCGGCAGCACGCGGGATCAGGGGTTTCAACTGGCCGTACCAGGCAACGCCTGCCTTGATATCGGGGTTCACCATTGCTGATCGCCACACGACCGCACCGCCCCAGCAAAAGCCGGTGATGCCGATCTTTGCGGGCTTGGCGAATTTCGCGGCGTTGATCCACGCCGTCGTTGCCTTCACATCGCCGTCAACCTGATCGGGGGTTGCCTGCGCAACAATGGGGCGGATGGCCGCAAAATCTTTCAACGCGGGCAGGTTCACGCCAGCGCGGTAAAAGAAATCGGGCGCGACCGCGACATAACCGAGTGTTGCCAGCCGCTTACAGACATCCTTGATGTAATCATGGATGCCGAAAATCTCGTTACACACGATGATCGTCGCATGTTTGCCCGCGCCTTTGGGCCGCGCGACATAGGCAGGAAGGGGAGTCGCCGCGCCATTGGGGATCAGCACTTCCTCGATGACGAGCCCATCGGCAGGCGTGGTCACCGGCCGCGCATTTGCGGCGACCGCCGCCACTGCATAGCCGGCGAAGAACATGCTGACAGCGGTCCGCCGGGTCAGGTGAAAATCCTGGGGTTCCGATCCTTCGGGGCGGGTGAGCGTGATCATCGGCGAAACTCCTGCGCTGGTTGTGCAACAAGATAGGCTGGTCGAAGCCGCCATGACAATGCCTCTAAGGGTCGCGGCGGGTGCCGTTGCGGTGACTTGTTTTGTAAACCCGGCGCAGCTATTCTGTGGCCACGATGAACAAGCGTCCATCCTTGACCCTCACTACCACCACCCGGGCTGTCCCGGGGGGCTTGGGGTTGCGCGTCACCGGTTGACGTTCGCGCCTTCAGGCTCTTCCCCGGTGAACGGGGATGTGCTGGCGCTCCGTCCTCGTTCCGCCCTTTCCCCAGCGCCGCACTCCCTCAGCGCCGCACTCCCTCAGCGCCGCCCTTTTCCCAAACCGGTACTTTGTGCATAAGCGCGGCCCATGCGACAGGAACGATCATGAACGATTTTTATTCGATTACGCTGCCCGATGGTTCAGTTCGCCAGGTAGCGCCCGGCAGCAGCCCGGCGGATATCGCCGCGGCGATTGGCCCTGGCCTGGCGAAGGCCGCCCTCGCTGCGCGCGTGAATGGCGAACTGCGTGATATCGGGCGGCCGTTTGAGGGCGATGCCCAGCTCGCGCTGGTCACCAACCGGGATGAGGCGGATGCGCTGGAAATGGCGCGGCATGATTTTGCGCATGTGCTGGCAGAGGCGGTGCAACAGAAGTTTCCCGGTACGCAGATCACGTTCGGCCCATCGACCGACGATGGGTTCTATTATGATTTCGCGCCGTCCGCTGACCATGGCCCCTTCACCGAGGAGGACCTGCCGGTCATCGAAGAGGCGATGCGCGCCATCATCCGCGCCAACAAGCCGCTGCGCCGCGAAGTGTGGGACCGCGCGACGCTGATCAGCCGGTGGAAGCAACAGGGTGAAAGCTTCAAGGCCGAATGGGCTGCCGAACTGCCAGGTGATGAGCCGTTGACGGTCTATTGGTCGGGCGATGACTGGCTCGATATGTGCCGGGGCCCGCATCTGGCATCGACGGGCAAGCTTGATCCCGAAGCGTTCAAGCTGACGCGGGTTTCCGGTGCCTATTGGCGCGGCGACCAGAATAATCCCCAGCTTTCGCGGATTTACGGCACGGGCTGGCTCAACAAAAAACAGCTGGCCGAGCATATGACGCGGCTGGAGGAAGCCGCCAAGCGCGATCACCGCAAAATCGGCGCGGAGATGGACCTGTTCCATCTGCAGGCAGAAGCACATGGCAGCGTGTTCTGGCACCCCAATGGCTTTGTCATCTACCGCGCGCTTGAGGCGTATATGCGCCGCCGCCTTGATGCCGCTGGCTATCAGGAAGTGAAGACGCCGCAGATCATGGACGCGCGCCAATGGGAGCAATCGGGCCATTGGGGCAAATACCGCGAGAATATGTTCGTGATTCCCGATGAAGTTCCAAATGTCGATGATGACGGCCCCGTCATTTCAGACAAGGCGCAATGGATGGCATTGAAGCCGATGAACTGCCCGGCGCATGTGCTGATTTTCCGCCAGGGCATCAAAAGCTACCGGGATCTGCCGCTGCGGCTCGCCGAAATGGGGTGCTGCCACCGCAATGAACCGCACGGCGCGCTGCACGGGCTGATGCGGGTGCGCCAGTTCACGCAGGATGACGCGCATATTTTCTGCCGCGAGGATCAGATTGTCGAAGAAGTCAGCCGTTTCTGCGACTTGCTCGATGCGGTGTATAAGGATCTGGGCTTTGGGGATTATGCCATCAAGCTCGCGCTGCGCCCCGAAAAGCGGTTCGGCACTGACGCGATGTGGGACTGGTCTGAACAGAGCATGCGCGATGCCGTGGCCGCCACGGGACGCAACACGGCGGAATGGGGTTGGGAAGAACTGCCCGGCGAAGGGGCGTTCTATGCGCCAAAGCTGGAATTTCACCTGACCGACGCGATCGGGCGGACATGGCAGGTGGGTACGATCCAGACCGATACGGTGCTGCCCGACCGGCTCGACGCCAGCTATGTCGGTGCTGACGGCGAGCGTCACCGCCCGGTGATGCTCCACCGCGCGATTCTGGGCAGTTACGAACGGTTTATCGGCATTTTGATCGAACATTATGCCGGCCGCTTCCCCCTATGGCTGGCGCCTGTGCAGGCGGTGGTCGCGACGATTGTGTCCGACGCAGATGATTATGCGCTGGCGGTTGCTGCAAAGCTGAAAGCCGCCGGGATCCGCGTGGAAACCGATCTGCGCAACGAGAAGATCAACTATAAGGTGCGCGAACACTCACTGGCAAAGGTGCCCAACCTGCTCGTCGTCGGCAAGCGCGAGGCAGAGGAAAGCACCGTCGCGCTGCGCCAACTCGGCAGCGACCGGCAACAGGTGATGGCGCTCGATGATCTGGTCGCGCAATTGGTGCGCGATGCCACCCCGCCGGATTTGGTGGCGGGGTGAGGGTGGGGCGGTGCCGCGTCGCCCCAAACCCGTCACCCCGGATCTAGTCCGGGGTGACGACCGAGTTGGAGGGCTATCCTCAAGCGCCGGTCGCGATCAGATTACACCACCCCCGCACCTTTCGCTTTAAACAAGAAACCGCTATATAACAGAATTCCAAACCACAGGAGCTTTACCCATACGTCCTCCCATGACCCGGCGCCCCCTCGCGCCCCCGCCGATCAACGGTCCGCGCTTTAATGAATTCATCGTCTCGCCCAAGGTGCGCGTGATCGATCAGGACGGCGAAAATCTGGGGGTGATGTACACCCGCGAAGCGATGGAGCAAGCGCAGGCCGTCGGCCTCGACCTTGTCGAAGTGTCGCCCAACGCCGATCCACCCGTCGCCAAGTTCCTTGATGTCGGCAAGTTCAAATATGAGGCCCAGAAAAAGGCCAACCTCGCCCGCAAGAGCCAGAAAACGCAGGAGATCAAAGAGATCAAAATGCGGCCCAACATCGACGATCATGATTATGATACGAAGATGAAAAAGGTGCTGGAATTCATCGATGAGGGCGACAAGGTGAAGATCACGCTGCGCTTTCGCGGTCGTGAGTTGAGCCACGGCCAGCTTGGCATGGCGCTGCTGCAACGGGTGCAGGCCGATGTCGTCGAAACCGCGAAGGTTGAGGCTTATCCGCGCATGGAAGGCCGACAGATGCTGATGGTGCTCGCGCCCAAGTGACGCTGCACGGGGGCTTGGCGGTTAATCGCCGCCCCCACCCCCGTCGCCCCCACCACCGCCGTCTCCGCCCGAATCGCCGCCATGGCTGCCACTGTCATGATGGTGGCCAGCATGGTGCCCGCCATCGCCGCCGTCGCTTGCCATGATGGTGTCGCTATTGCTGCCATCTGCGCCTTTACCTTTTGCGCTCTTGTTGCTCCGCGCGGCCATTGAGGTGCCAAGCGCGATGAACACGGCGGCGAGCGCTATCCAAACCGCAATGCCGCCCTTCTTCTCGGTCTTGATATCGGTGGCGGCGGTTAGCATCAGCATTGCCGGCATGACGCACAGCGTCAGGGCTTTCCACGGCATCGCGTTGCGGGTCTGTCGGCGAGCGTGATCAATCCGGTGCTGGCTCATGTGGCGGGTGGCTCCCAGAGTTCGATGGCGTTGCCTTCAGGATCATGGATACGTGCAAACTTGCCGACGGAGGGATCATTCCATTCAGGCCGGGTTTCAACCGCGATCCCCGCCGCCATCAGCGCGGGCAACATGCCGTCAAGATCAGCGACGCGCAAGTTGAGCATATACTGCTTGTCCGCCGCAAAATAATCAGTGTCCGCCTTGAACGGCGCGAACACGACTGGCCCGGCTTGCGTCTTCCAAATCCATTCATCGATATCGCCGGTGTCCTGCGCCGCGCAGCCAGCGCCAATGCCCAGATGATCGCGGTACCAAGCGTTGAGTAAATCCGGGTCTCTCGCGCGGAAGAAGAGTCCGCCAATACCAAGCACACTCATCTTCCTACTCCCCATTAAGTACCCAATGCTAAGCCGTTCTTCCCTGCGCGGCAATCCCGCGGCCAAAGCGTGCTTCCATCCGCAGCGTATACGCCACCAGCCGGGGAAATCGTCGCAGCAACGCCGCGAGTGGTGTTTCCAGATCGGCAAAATGGATGGAGGCAAGCATGCCATAGGTCGCGGCGTCGATGCTCCGTGTCACATCGCCCAGCATGAAGGGCTTGTCGCCCAGAATCTGGTCAAGCGCGCGCAGATTGTCCTCGGCCTTTTGCTGGCGCTCCGCTGCTGTATAGCGCCCGAACCCCTGCAGGCGGATGCGTCGGCGTACGCCCCGGCGAAAGATCATCCCCACCCAAAGACGAAGCGGCATCGGCCAAGGCCCCAGAAAATTGTCCCGAACCCGCGGCCAAACCGAATCGTCGTCCCATCGGCTGTCGATCAGCATGAAGAACATGTGTTCGTCGATCATCCGTTGCACGGCGCGGCTAAGGCCGCGTTCGGCATCGCTTAAGCCGGCATCGACATCGATCCCATGCCGCGCACTCAGGGTGGCGATAATGACCTCACTGTCGTCGATCCAGCATCCATCATCGAATCTGACGAAAGGAACGCGGCGACGTGGTGCGCGTGACGCCAGATTGCTCGCGACACGATCAAACTCCAGCCCCGCCATCTGCAGCCAGACATCAACCTTTAGGCACAGGTTGCTGGGCTGCATGCCGCCCCATGCGGCCTTGAAAATGTGCAGTTTCATTGTCATCGGCCGCTTCCTTGGTCTTGATTAGGCCGCCTGCGCCCACCCTTGTTCGTTCCCGGCCGCTGCCATCAATCGACGCTCGATCGATTTGAGCCGCTGGGTGCTGCTGATCTTGTCGCCGAGCAGGTCGGTCAGGTAAAATGTGTCGACCGCGCGCTCGCCATAGGTCGCGACATGGGCTGAATGAATCGTCACCTTTGACTGGAACAGTGCCAGTGCCAGCCGGTTGAGCAGCGCGGGGCCATCGCGTGCGTTGACCTCAATCACGGTAAAGCGGTTCGATGCCTGGTTGTCGATCAGCACCACCGGCGCGATAACAAACGCATCGGCTCGCGGGCGTGAAAGCGGCTTGGCACGCAACCGTTCCGCCAGCTTGCCGCGATTGGCGAGCGAATCCTCAATCGCGGTCTTCAGCCGGTTGAGTTGTTCGGGCTGGTCGAACGGGCGACCATAGGGATCCTGCACCAGGAAGTTATCCAGCGCCATGCCGTCGCGCGTGGTGTGAATGCGCGCATCGATGATGTTGCCGCCCGCGACATGGATCGCCCCTGCCGTGCGGTAAAACAGCCCGGGATGATCAGCGGCGTACAGCGTCACCAGTGTTGCCCCGCGCCCCGGATAGACCTGTGCGTCAATTGTCAATTGGGCCTGGCCGGCGGCTGCAATCAACCGCGCATTGCGTTCCAGCACATCATCAGGCTCGGCCACCCAATAGGGTTCGGGCAGCCTTGCGACCAGCGCTGTAAACCGCTCTGGCGCCCAGCCCAGCGCGGTCGACAGCGCTTCTTGCTTGGCCAAAATCCGCTCGCCGCGCCCGCGCTGCTTGTGCCCCAGCCGCAGCACTTCTTCTGCTGCTTCGTACAGATCCGTCAGCAATTGCCGCTTCCAGCTGTTCCACACGCCGGGGCCAACTGCGCGGATATCGACCACGGTCAGCGCGAGCAGCAGTCGCAGCCGTTCGGGGCTTTGCACAATCTCGGCAAAATCCAGGATCGTCTTGAAATCCGACAAGTCACGCTTGAACGCGGTGGCCGACATCAGCAGGTGGCATCGCACCAGCCAGGCCACCGTCTCGGTCTCTGCCGCGCTCATGCCCAGCCGGGGGCATAACCGCTGCGCCACTTCTGCGCCCAGCACCGAATGGTCGCCGCCGCGTCCCTTGGCAATGTCGTGCAGCAGCACCGCAACATACAGCACCCGCCGCGATACGATCCGTTTCAAAATGCCCGCAGCGAGCGGATGATCTACCGCCAGATCGCCCCGCTCGATCCGGCTAAGCAGCCCAATCGCGCGGATCGAATGCTCGTCGACGGTATAATGGTGATACATGTCGAACTGCATCTGCGCGACGACGCGGCCAAAATCGGGGACAAAACGGCCAAAAACCCCAGCCTCGTTCATCCAGCGAAGCGGTGCTTCGGGGTCGCGCGGGCTGGTCAGCACATCAAGGAACAGCGCGTTGGCGCGCGGATCGGTGCGGATATCGTCCGCCAGTTTGGCATCGCGTGCCGCAACCCGCATCGCCAGCGGGTGCACTTCAAGCCCGTTTTTGTCGGCAAGCGCGAACATCTCAATCAACCGCACTGGATCGCGCGCAAACCAATCATCCGATGGCAGCGCCAGCCGACCGCGATCAAGCAAGAAACCATTCAGGTTGCGCGGCCAACGCCGCAGCATCGGCAGCCCAAAACGCCTGCCGCGCGACGCAAATTTATCATCCAGATGCGCCAGGAAAACCCCGGTCAGATCGCCAACGGTTTTTGCCTGCAGAAAATAATGCCGCATGAATCGTTCGACCCGCGATCCGCCCGCGCGGTCGGCATAGCGCATCCGCTCGGCAATTTCGCGCTGCACATCAAAGGTCAGCCGGTCTTCGGCACGGCCAGCGATGCTGTGCAAATGGCACCGCACGGCCCACAGGAAATTCTCGGCGCGGTGAAACTGGCGATACTCGATCCGCGTCAGCAACCCGGCCTCTACCAACTCGGCGACACTGCGGACGTTGTAAGCATATTTACCCATCCAGAACAGCGTATGCAGATCGCGCAAGCCGCCCTTGCCCTCTTTGATATTGGGTTCGACGACATAGCGGCTATCGCCCATTTTGCGATGGCGTTCGGTGCGTTCGGCGAGTTTGTCGGCGATGAACTGGCGCGCGGTGCCGGCCTGTACTTCGGCTTTGAAGCGGGCGGCGGCTTCGTCATATAAATCAGTGTCACCCCATACATAGCGTGCTTCGAGCAGCGCGGTGCGGATCGTCATATCGGCCTTGGCCTGGCGCACCATTTCATCCAGCGAGCGTGACGAATGGCCGATCTTCAGCCCAAGATCCCATAGCGCATAGAGCATCGATTCGATGACCTGTTCAGACCAGGCGGTCTGCTTCCAGGGCGTCAGAAAACCGATATCGACATCGGAAAACGGGGCCATTTCGCCGCGACCATATCCGCCGACGGCAATCAGCGTGAGCCGCTCGCTCGTGGTCGCATTGGGTTTGGGATAGAGCCGCTCGGTGATGAAATCATATAGCAGGCGGATGATCTGATCGATCAGAAACGCCTGCGCCGCCGCTGCTTCCAGCCCGCGAGAGGGGTGTTCGATCAGCCGTCGGGCAATCTCCGCCCGGCCTTCGGCAAGCGCGGCGGCCAGCACCTGGGTCGCTGTGCGGCGCATGCTGGCGCAATCGGCCTGGTCTAGTGCGGCAAGCGCATCGGCAATCGTGCGGCGATCAATGATTGCGCGGCGCTGGGGCAGGGCTTCGAAACGGCTGGCCATGATGGCAGGATAGGGCGGGGCAGGGGATTCGTCACCACATGATCGCGCGCATTGCCGCCAAATGGTGTAAAAACGCCCCCTTGTCGCGCGGCCCGCGTCGCTTTAGCGCTTTGGGCCATGATATTCCTGCGCCGCGCCGCCTTCATCCTTGCCCTTTTCGCAACGGGCCTGACGCTTGCAGCACCCATTGATGCGCGGCGCGCCAAGCCCGTTGGCAAAGGCCTTGTCCGCGTTCGCCTCGTCACGTCGCAAGGGCCGATTGTCCTCGCGTTGGAGGCACGGCGGGCACCGGCGACAACGGCCAATTTTCTTGCCTATGTCGATGATCACCGGTTTGACGGCACCAGTTTCTACCGCGCGGCTCGGCGAAAGGCTGATCCGCGCTTTGGCTTCATCCAGGGTGGCATCCAAACTGACGCCCGCCGCATATTGCCACCCTTCCCGCTGGAGCCGACGAGCAAAACCGGCGTGCTGCATCTTGATGGCGCAATCTCGATGGCCCGGCGCGCAGACCCTGATTCAGCGGGCGGCAATTTCATCATCACCCTGGGGCCAATCCCCAGCCTTGATGCAACCGCTACTTCGCCCGGCTATGCCGCCTTTGGCTATGTCATTTCGGGGCGCGCGACCATGGAGCGCATCCTGGCTGCGCCCACCGGGGGCGGCACGGATTCAATGCGCGGGCAGATGATTATTCACCCCATCCGCCTGATCCGGGCCGAACGGCTCGACGGGGTGCCCAAACCAACGGGGCAGGTAAAACCCTGGCTGATCAAAGTACCGCGCTAGGGCGTTGGCTGGCTGGCCGCTGGGCACCGCGCCGCCGCACGCGGCGCACCCCGCCAACCATTCCTGACAGGATCAGCCCGTCAAGACTCGCATAGCCCAGTCCCAGATGATCGGGCCGAACGGCCAGCGCATCGGCCAGGCCAATGCTGCCTGATCGCAGCGCAGCGCGCCCGATCCGCGCCCATAGCCGCGCGGTCTCCCAGCGGATCAACCGGATGTCCGCCTCATCGGGGCGCAGTTGTTCCAGAAACGCGGCTTGCAGGGTCATGATCGTATCGCCCAGCGCCGTTAGTGTTGCGCGATCGGGCACGGGCTTATGCCCCATCACATGCTGCACCAGCAGGGCCGCGCGCGCTTCGGCCGCATCGCCGAATTGCGGGCGGTGCCGGTCGGCCAACACTTGCGTGGCGCTGGCTTCCATCGTCATCGTAAAGCGTTGCGATGCGCCGCCGCCATGGCTGCGATAATCGAGCAGCTCGGTATCGATTTGGGCAATCCGTCCCTTGGCGGCCAGCCGGTGATAGAGATCAAAATCTTCCGCATAAAGCCGGTCTGGCCGCGTGAACGGGGTCAGCGATTGTGCAACATTGCTGCGCAGCATTACGGATGACCAGACGATCGGATTGCAGATGCATAACATCCATTCCACCAGCGCCGGGCTAGTCACGGGCGGCAGCGCGGAGGCGCGGATTGCGCCGTTGCGAAGCTGGCGGGTGGCCGTGGCCACGAGCACGGTTGCTGGATGTGCATCCAGATACGCCACCTGCGCCGCCAGGCGATCGGGGTGGCAAAGGTCATCCTGGTCAAGGGCCGCAATATATCGCCCGCGCGCCAGGGCAACGGCCTGGTTGCGGGCGTGGACGGGGCCCTGGTTTATGCTGGATTCAATCACCCGGAAGCGCGGATCGCTGATGCTGCGCAGCATTTGCGGCGTCGAATCTGTTGAACAATCGTCGACGATCACCACTTCGAAATCGGTGAAACGCTGCGCGATCAACGTCGCAATGGTCTCGCCGATTACCGCCGCCCCGTTATAGGCCGCCATGATGACGCTGACGGCAGGCACGCTGACAACCGGCAATGTCACGCCACCGCTCGCGCCTGTTCGCCCAGCAGTTGATCAACAATCATGAGCCCGACATCATTTTGCCATTGCCACAGGCCATTGGCCTGCCCCTTGAAGCTCGCCTCGCCCCCCAGCGGCCCCCACGGCACAAATCCGGCGGCGAGGCCGATGCCGTACACGCCGGGAATTGGCGCGCCGCCAGCATCGGTAACCCGGCAATAGCGATCAACCATCGGGTCGCCCTGATCGGCGGCAAGCGTGATCGCACTGCCATCGGCGCGCAACAGCGGCAGGGCGTGGGGGCGATAACCAAGCGCCGCAATTACCAGATCGGCGCTTTGCACAATTGCGCGCGCGGCGGCATCGTCGTCCTGGCCAAGCCGGTGCAGCGCCACGCGCGGCTCTGGCGTGCGGCCATCCACCGCCAGCATCCGCAGCACCAGATCGCGCGCCTCCAGCCGGAACCCGGCGAGCCGATAGACAAAACCACTGACCGGGCAGATGTCGTCAGCGTCAAAATCGGTAAACCCCTCGGCCAGCGCTGCCGCCGCTGAATGATAAAAGGGGCGCAGTGGCCGGCGGTGCAGCAGGGTGATCGCGCCCGCACCAAATGGCAGGGCGGGTTGCGCCTTTAGCAACAGCGCAATCGTCGCCAGCGCGCTGGTCGATCCGCCAATTACCGCAATACGCGGTGCGCGCTTTTCCCGCAGGCGATCAGCCAGCATCGCCATGCCGCCCTGGGCCGCAATCACATCAGACTGGATCAGCCGGTCGCCTGCCAGTTCCACCAGGGGTGCGCCTGCAACATGCTGCGCAGCAAGCCGCGCTTCGGGCTGGTGGCCACCGGTTGCAATGATGATCGCTCTGCTGCGTTGCTGGATCGTCGCGCCATCGGCATGGCGACGCGCACGCACCGTCCAGATATTGTCAGCGCCCAGCGTGGCATTAACCGCATCATGCCCGGTCAGAACGGTGCCGCCATTGGTGGTGACAATCTGCCCCAGCCGCTCGCCGGCAGCGCGCAGCAGCGGCCCGACCTGGGGCAATGGCACGCCGACAATATCGGGGTGCGCGCGGATCGCCTGCCCTGCGGCACCGGTTGCCAGCGCGGCAAGCTCGCCGTGCACATTATCCTTAACCGCCGTCAGAAAGGTCGTCGCCGTGCTATCCGATGTGATCGCATAGCCACCCAGCCGCCCGATCCCCAACGCCGAATCGCGTTCGATCACGACCAGCCCCGACGCGGCGAGCGTGGGCAGCAGGTTGCGCTTGGTCGCCGCCGTCAGCAGCGCGGTTCCGGCCGGCCCACCGCCAATCACAACAGCCGAAGCAATGGGGGCGGGCGCCGCGCGCGCAGCATAGGCCCGGCTCGCCTGGCGCGCGCACACATCGGCAAATATGCCGGCAATGTCGATCGCATCGCCTGGCCGCATCGCATCGGTGATCGGCAACGACACAATCCGCGCCCCAATCATGTCCGCGACAGGCGTCGGCTCGATGACGGCGCTGGCCTTGAACAGCGGTTGCTGCGCAAGATGGGGGCTGAAATAGCACCCGGCACCCACGCCCTGATCGGTCAGCGCGGCAATCACGGCATCGCGCCGCCCGGCGAGCACCGACGGCAGCAGCACCGGCATGAATTGCAATGCACGCCGTTGCCCGGTCACATGCTGCATCGTAAAATCGCGCAGGCTTGACCGGTAATGCGCTTCAATGGCGGCCCGGTTTGCGCACACCGCTTCGATCTCGCTTAGTTTTTCGCGCGCCATCAGCGCCATGATTTCGGGCAATTTCGCGTTGATGCCGGGCAGGGTGGCGCTGCGGCTGCCGTCAAAACCAAAATTGGTCATTGATCGCAGCCGCGCGATAAGCGCCTGATTGCCGCTGTGGATCAGCCCACCTTCGCCCACGGCAAAGGTTTTGGTGGCGTGCATCGAATGGACAATGGCGAAATCGGCGCGAGCGCCAAAACCCATGCCGGCTTGATCGGTGGTGCCAAGGGAGGCTGCTGCGTCGACCACGATTCCCACGCCGTGGCGCTCCCGCAGCCTGGCATAGCGATCAAGGTCGATGGCGTTGCCGAATGTGGCATAGGGGATAATCACGGCGATGCGGTCGCCATATCGCGCCAGCAGTGCCTCCTCTGCATCGGCACTCGCCCCCCAATGGTGCGGGTCGATATCGCAGATCAGCGGTGTCAGCCCCGCCCAGATCGCGGCTTGCGCGGTTGCCGCAAAGGTCAGGCTGGGCATCAGCGCCAGCGCACCCGGCGCGTGGCGCGCACCCGCTGCATCGCGAATCGCGATCATCAGCCCCAATGTCGCGTTTGCCACTGCCAGGCTGTCGCCGTTTCCGCCAAATAGCTGATCGGTCACGTCACGCTCAAACGCGCGGACCTCGGGGCCGTTGTTGCTGAAGACGCCCGATTCCTCGATCCGGCGCAGACCATCGCCAAGCGTGCTCAGCTTTGGCGGGCGCGGGGCGATCAGGGGAAAATGTTTCTTCATTGTTGCGCGCTCGTCCGGGTCAAGAGCGATCACGCTACACGCGGGCTTGCTAAAAACCCGTTACGGTGGTGCGAAGGGGAAGATGAGGAGAGCAACATGGCCGAGTTCGAAACGATCACGCTGGGGATTGACGGTGGCATCGCCACAATCACGCTGAACCGGCCCGATCGGCTGAATGCGTTCACCGGGCAGATGATGGCCGATCTGATCGCCGCGTTTGACATCACCGACACCGACGATGCCGTCCGCGCCGTCATCATCACCGGCGCGGGGCGGGGGTTTTGTGCGGGCGCTGATCTGGCGGCGGGGGATGCAACGTTTGATTATGCGCGGCTGGGCGACGATGGCCCGGTTGCGGCCGACGGATCAGTTGATTTCAGCCATGCATCGGTGCGCGACACTGGCGGTCGACTAACGCTACGGATGTTCGATTCGCTGAAACCGGTGATCGGGGCGATTAACGGCCCCGCTGTGGGCATCGGCGCGACGATGTTGCTGCCCATGGATTTCCGGATGGCCAGCGATACCGCGCGCTTCGGCTTTGTGTTTGCGCGGCGCGGGATTGTGCCCGAAGCGGCATCAAGCTGGTTCCTGCCCCGGCTGGTGGGCATCGGCCAGGCGCTGGACTGGTGCTATTCGGGCCGGGTGTTTGATGCAGCAGAGGCGCTGAAAGGCGGCCTGGTGCGATCGGTGCACGCCCCCGATGCTCTGCTGCCCGCCGCCCGCGCGCTGGCGCTGGAACTGACCGCGCACAGCGCCCCGGTATCGGTGGCGATGACGCGGCGGATGATGTGGACAATGCTGGGTGCCGCCCACCCGATGGACGCGCACCGCATTGACAGTCGCGGCGTGTGGGTACGCGGGTCGAGCGATGACGCGAAGGAGGGCGTGATGTCATTCCTCGAAAAGCGCGACGCGGTGTTTGGCGACCGCGTTTCTGATCAGTGGCCGCTGGCCGATGGGTGGTTCGACGCACCGGGCTATCGGTAACGGCGGCGCGCGGCCGTGTTTCTCACTGGGCACCGACCCTCATTACCCAGGCGGATAACCTGCTGAACCGGCTTGTGGTCACACAAACTCATTTTATCACACAAATTCATCCGTCACCCCGGATCAAGTCCCCCGTTATGCTTTTCAGCCAAGGACGACTTTGATGTGCTCCCGCGAAGGCGAGTGCTGGGTCGGATCGTCCCCCGGACGATCCTTGCACCTATGGGGTTAGGTGCAACCCTGCACTCCCAGTCTGGGCCCCCGCCTTCGCGGGGGAACAAGAAACTTGGCGTTCCATAGGAAGTGCCGCGCCGCCGTGGCTGAAGGGGATAGCTACCGATCAAGTCCGGGGTGAAGGGGGTTTCCGGATCCGGACGATCACAATCAGCTATAATCGTTCAGGGTGCCCGCTTGCGCCAGGAACGACCGCTTCGCGCCGCTGCGCGACCAATTTCACGTCTCGGACGATCCACCGCCTCGCATCACATAACCGCGCGTCTCATAGGGCGGCGATAGCCCCTCCACCCACGCCCCGTGCGCATGGGTTAGCGCCACCAGCTCCATCGGCGTATCGCCGGGCCAGCCCCGCACGCGGATTTCGTGGCGGTGCAGATCGCGGTTGGGTTCCATCATCACCCAGCCGAGCGGGCGTTCTGGCGTGGCGTTCGCACCCGCTGCCGCCATCGCTGCGCTGATGCGGTCGCGGCCTTGCTTTGGCAGATATTGCCACACCACCGAATGCACCAGCACGCGCGCCACGCCCGCCGGTTGCGGCTCGGCGAGGCGCGCCTCAACCCAATCAGCGGCATCGCCTGCGTCAAGCTGCACGCCGTAACGCCGCACCATTGCAATGGCGGTGTCGATCCGGGCCTGCCGCTCCACCGCGTCCACCCACACATAAGCCGCGAGCCGTTCAGCGGCGGCATCATCATTCAGGTCCACCGGCGCGATATCCACCCCGCGCACCCCGACAATGTCGACGGGCGCGGTGGGCGGCACTGGTCCGCGCCATTCGGGCTTGATCAGCAACTCTGCCGGCACAGGCCCGGCGCGCACACCGCCCAGGTCATAGCCGTATCGATCAATCAGCAGGTTCAGCCCGGCGCTCGATCCAATTTCCAACAACGCCATTTTCGGCCCAAACCGCGCCGCAAGATGGAGCAACCCCGTCATCAACCCGGCCGATCGCCCCGCCTCATTGGTCTGCGGCGGTCCGGCCAGCCAGGGCAAAAGCGCGGCATCATGCGCCGTCAGCGTGCGCGCGATGATGCCATCAACCGCATCGTCGCCCGTCACCGCGCCCAGGAACACCCGTGACAGCGCCGGATCAACCCCGGCCCGGTGCAGCGCGTGAAACCCGCCCATCAACCGCAGCACCATTGCATCGGCCACCGGCTCGCCCGGCCAGTCGAGCACCGCCCGCCCGGTCGCGGTTTCGCGGGTAATGGCCCGGCCAATCGATCGACACAGTCGCGTGGTGACCGGCGCGTCCATTGCGTTGCAATAGCCCGCCTGCACCTCAAAAGAGTCCCGGTTGGTTGCTTCATCGGCCATGTTTCTTCCCTCCGCTACGGTATCAAGCCTTGTTGCGCCGCACCCACGCGCCCTCTACAGCGCCATCGAAATGTCCCAAAACCCGATCATTATCGCTGTCCCCAAGGGGCGCATCCTTGCCGAGGCGTTGCCGCTGCTCGCGCGTGTCGGCATTGAGCCTGAGGCGGCGTTTGCCGATGAGTCCAGCCGGGCGTTGCGCTTTACGACGAATCAGCCCGGGATTGAGTTGATCCGCGTCCGCGCGTTCGATGTCGCCACCTTTGTCGCGCACGGCGCGGCGCAACTGGGGATTGTCGGGTCGGATGTGCTGGCCGAATTTGCCTATTCGGAACTTTATGCCCCGGTTGATCTGGGCATCGGCCATTGCCGCCTGTCGGTTGCAGAGCCTGCCGAAATGGCCGCAACGGATGATCCGCGCGGGTGGAGCCATATTCGCATCGCCACCAAATATCCGCATGTCACCAAGGCGCATTTCGCCGCGCGCGGCGTGCAGGCCGAATGCGTGAAGCTGAACGGCGCGATGGAGCTGGCACCGCTGCTGGGGCTTGCCCCGCGCATCGTCGATCTGGTGTCGTCGGGCCGCACCTTGCAGGAAAACGGGCTGGTTGAGGTGGAGGTGATTGCGCAGGTTACCAGCCGCCTCGTCGTCAACCGCGCCGCCTTCAAAACCCGCACCGAAATTGTGCCGCTGGTCGATGCATTCAGAAGGGCGGTTGCCTGACATGATCAGATTGTCCACCGACGCGCCCGGTTTCGCCAGTGCATTCACCGCACTCGTCAATGCGCGCCGCGAAGCCGATAGCGATGTCGCGCGCGACGTAACCGCAATCATCGCCCGCGTGCGGGATGAAGGCGATGCCGCGCTCGCTGCGCTGACGCTGGAGTTTGACGGGCATGATCTGGACCGGTCAGGCTGGCAGATTGACCTTGCCGATTGCCGCGCGGCTTATGAGGCGCTGGCGCCAGCGTTGCGCGCCGCGCTTGATCTCGCCGCGGACCGGATCACCACCTATCACCGCAAGCAGCGCCCCGAAGGCAGCGACACCACCGACGGCGCCGGGGTAAGGCTCGGCGCGCGCTGGTCGGCGGTGGAGGGGGCGGGCGTCTATGTGCCCGGCGGCCGCGCTGCTTATCCCAGCTCGGTATTGATGAACGCCATCCCGGCCAAGGTCGCCGGTGTCGACCGGCTCGTCATGGTCACGCCGACGCCAAAGGGTGAGATTAACCCGCTGGTGCTGGCGGCGGCCCATCTGGCGGGCGTGGATGAGCTATGGCGCGTCGGCGGCGCGCAGGCCGTGGCTGCACTGGCTTACGGCACCGATCACATCGCCCCGGTCGACGTCATCACCGGCCCCGGCAATGCCTGGGTGGCGGAGGCAAAGCGCCAGTTATACGGCGTGGTCGGCATCGATATGGTTGCCGGCCCCAGCGAAATCGTGGTGATCGCAGACGGCCAGAACGACCCCGAATGGATCGCCGCCGATCTGCTCAGCCAGTCGGAACATGATCCCACCAGCCAGTCGATCCTGTTCACCGATGATGCGGGTTTTGCCGACCGGGTGGCATTGGCAGTCGACGCGCAGATCGAAACGCTCGCCACCGCCAAGGTTGCCCGCGCGGCCTGGGACGCGAACGGCGCGATCATCGTGGTGCGCGACTTTGCCCAGGCAATGCCGCTGGTCGATCGGCTGGCGGCGGAACATCTCGAACTCGCGGTGGCTGATCCGCAGGCGTTATTCGATCAGGTGCGCCATGCAGGCTCTGTATTTCTGGGACGACACACGCCGGAAGCCGTGGGCGATTATGTCGCGGGGCCAAACCACGTCCTGCCCACGGGGCGCCGCGCGCGCTTTTCCAGCGGATTGTCTGTGCTGGATTTCATGAAGCGCACCAGTTTCCTCCAGCTCGATCCCGCATCGCTGGCCGCGATTGGCCCGGCGGCAGTGGCGCTGGCAGGCGCGGAAGGGCTGCCCGCACATGCGCGGTCGGTGGCGCTTCGGCTCGAATAATATTTCCCAATATCCGTTCGTCCCGAGCGAAGTCGAGGGACGTGCCGCAAGCGCTGCGCTTGGTGTCTCGACTTCGCTCGACACGAACGGATTGGGAAATGATCATAACCCGCCCTATGGAAGTTAAATGACCCAACCCAACTCTCGATCCAACCCCCGCACCGCCGCCCGCAGCAAGGCCCGCGCCGCTTCCCGGCTCGCTGCCGTTCAGGCGCTGTACCAGCATGATATGGAGCAAACGCCGATCGCGCAGCTGCTGCATGAGTTCCATAATCACCGGCTGGGTGCCGAGATTGAGGACGCGCAATATGCCGAGGCCGACGTCGATTTCTTTGACGATGTCGTCAAGGGCGTGCTGGCGCGCGAGGGCGAGATTGACGCCGCCATCGCCGCAAAGCTCGCCAGCGGCTGGAATCTCGACCGGCTCGACAAGCCGATGAAGGCGATCCTGCGCTGCGGCACCTATGAACTGCTCGCCCGCGCTGATGTGCCGACGGGCGCAGTGATCACCGAATATGTCGATGTTGCGCATGCCTTTTACGACAAGCGCGAGGCGGGTTTTGTGAATGGCTTGCTCGATGCGATCAGCAAGGTCGTGCGGCCTGCATGAGCGACGTCGTCAACCTGCGGTTGGCGCGAAAGGCAAAAGCGCGCGTAACGGCTGAGGCTACCGCGAGCGCCAACCGCGCTGCCTTCGGCCGGACAAAGGCAGAAAAATCCACCGCAGCCACCGAAACCGCCCGCACTGATCGCGTGCTGGACGGTGCCAGGCGAGAGGAGTGACCGGGCGGGTGTCCGGCTAGCTGGTCACCGAAACCGGCCTCCAATCTCCCGTCACCCCGGGCTCGACCCGGGGTCCAGCTACCTTTTCCCCGACATCGACAACAGCGGGACCCCGGATCAAGTCCGGGGTGACGGTTTTAGTGAATGGCAGCTTGCGCCCCAGTTGTGGCCGTTGACATTGTGCTCCCGCGAAGGCGGGAGCCCAGACTGGGTCCCCGCCTTCGCGGGGACACAACCGAAGTTGAGGTGACCGCTGTCCACCACCAGCAGACACAGCGCTAAACCCGCGCTACCACTATCCCATGACCGAAGCCGATTTCCTCGCCGCGTTGCGCGCGCTGCCGCTGCATCCGGGCGCGCAGGGGCTGGCCGATGATGCCGCGCGGTTGGGCAATTACGTGCTCACCACCGATACGCTGGTGGAGGGCGTTCATTTCCTGCCCAGCGATCCGCCGGGCGATGTCGCGTGGAAATTGCTGGTGGTGAACCTGTCCGATCTGGCGGCAAAGGGCGCGACGCCAGTGGGGGTGATGCTCAATTATCCGCTTGGACAAGACGCCTGGGACCGCGCTTTTCTGGACGGGCTTGATGCGGCGATGCGGGCGTTTGGATGCCAATTGCTGGGCGGCGATACCGTGTCGCTGCCAGCGGGCGCACCGCGCGTGCTGACGCTGACGGCGATCGGCAGCGCGACCAATCCGCCCAACCGCAGCGGTGCGCTGGCGGGCGATGGCCTGTTCGTTACCGGCACGATTGGTGATGGGGGTGCGGGTCTGGCCATTGCGCAAGGTGAGGATGGCCCTGACGCTTTGCGTGTCGCCTATCGCCGCCCGGTGCCGCGTCTGGCGGAGGGGCGCATCCTTGCCGCGCATGTTCATGCGATGATGGATGTATCCGATGGGTTGTTGATCGATGCCGCGCGGATGGCCAGCGCCAGCGGGCTTGCGGTGACGATTGATCTGGCGGCGATCCCGCTGTCCGATGCCTATCGCCAGCATGTGGGCGATGATCGTCCCGCCCGGCTGGGCGCGGCGACCGCGGGGGATGATTACCAGTTGTTGTTCGCGGCAACCTCGGCGCTGGCAGTGCCCGCGCGGCGAATTGGCAGTTTTCTGGAAGGGGCAGGGCTGACGCTGGTAGACGGCGACGAACAAGTGCCGCTGCCCACGCGGCTGGGGTTTGAGCACGGCGGATAGCGCATGCACGAAGCGCCCCGGACGCCACCCCATCAGTTCCAAACGGAGCTGCCCCGCCTAGCGATGCGTGCACTTTTGCTTCTCCGGTGAAGGCCCGGACCTGTTCGGTCGTTATCTTCTTAAGCCAAGGAAGCGTGCCAGTTCCAACGGACTGCCGGGTTCCCTGTTTCCGCAAACCGTTCCCCCGCGAAGGCGGGGGCCCAGACTGGGCTCCCGCCTTCGCGGGAGCACAACTAAGCTGTCCTTGGGTGAAAGGGATAAGCCTGGACGTGTTCCGGGGCGCACCAGGCCGCAAACGCAACACGCATCCCCTGCCCTACCCGGCCGGTACCGGATTGCGTCGGGCACGGCCAAGATGGCTTGCCCCCTTCTCCACGGCGCTTGCGCTCCCGCCCGCCGCCTTTATAGGGTCGTCCCCATAAGACAGGCGCTAGGGGGCGAGCCAGGTCGGCAACCCTTGAAGCGACCGTATCAGGGAAGGAAGTTGCCGATGACGATTGTCTATGCCGCTATGATCTGTGGCCTGCTGGCTGTGCTGTACGGGGTGATTACCAGTCGCCAGGTGCTTGCAGCACCCGCTGGTAATGAAAAAATGCGCGATATCGCCGCCGCCATCCAGGAAGGCGCGCAGGCCTATCTGGGTCGCCAGTACCGCACCATCGGCATTGTCGGCGTCATCATGCTCGCACTCGTCTGGGTGCTGATCGATGGCATGAGCTCGCCCGTATCGGCAGCCAGCTTTGCAATTGGCGCGGTCCTTTCGGGCGTCGCGGGCTATATCGGCATGAACATTTCGGTGCGCGCCAATGTGCGCACGGCAGAGGCTGCCCGCACCTCGCTGCAGGGCGGGCTCACGATGGCGTTCCGTGCAGGTGCCATCACTGGCATGCTGGTGGCGGGACTCGGGCTGCTCTCCATCTCGGGCGTGTTCTGGTTCCTCGCCGGACCAGACGGCGCGGATGCGGGCGCGCAGATCGTCGTCAAGGCGCTCACCGGGCTGGCGTTCGGCTCGTCACTCATCTCCATCTTCGCGCGTCTGGGCGGCGGCATCTTCACCAAGGCGGCAGACGTTGGCGCCGATCTGGTCGGCAAGGTCGAGGCCGGCATCCCAGAGGATGACCCCCGCAACCCCGCCACTATCGCCGATAACGTTGGCGATAACGTCGGCGATTGCGCTGGCATGGCCGCTGATTTGTTCGAAACCTATGTTGTCACCTTTGGCGTCACGATGATCTCGGTCGCGCTCGCGCTGAAGAACGCCGATCAACTCCTGCAAGTCATGACCTTGCCGCTGATCGTTGGCGGCGTGTGCATCATCACGTCGATTATCGGCACTTATGCGGTGCGTTTGGGCAGCAGCAACAACATCATGGGCGCGCTGTACAAGGGCTTTTGGCTCAGCGTTGGCCTGTCCGTCCCCGCCATTTACTTCGCCACGCAATATACGCTGGGCGATATGAACGCGGTGATCGGCGGCAACAGCTTCCTTGATGGCGGGGCTGCCACTGCAGAGGCGCTGGCGGGCGCTGCGGCCACCACCACCACTGGCATGGCGCTGTTCTGGTGCATGATGATCGGCCTGGCCGTCACCGGCCTGTTGGTGTGGATTACCGAATATTACACGGGCACCAATTTCCGCCCCGTGCGCAGCATCGCCAAGGCATCGGAGACGGGCCACGGCACCAATGTGATCCAGGGGCTGGCGGTCAGCCTTGAATCGCCCGCGTTGCCAACGCTCGTCATCGTTGTCGCGGTGATTGCGGCCTATCAGCTGGCGGGCGTGATCGGCATCGCCTTTGCCGCCACGTCGATGCTGGCGCAGGCCGGGATGGTCGTGGCGCTGGATGCTTATGGTCCGGTCACCGATAACGCGGGCGGCATCGCCGAAATGGCGGGCCTGCCCGATGATGTACGCCACCGCACCGATGCGCTGGACGCGGTGGGCAACACCACCAAGGCCGTGACAAAGGGCTATGCGATTGGCTCGGCCGCCCTCGCCGCACTCGTGCTGTTCAACGCCTATACGAGCGATCTGGCCCGCGATTTCCCCACGCTTGCGGTGAATTTCCAGCTCAGCAACCCCTATGTCATCGTCGGCCTGCTGCTCGGCGCGCTGTTGCCCTATCTGTTCGGGGCAATGGGGATGACGGCGGTTGGCCGTGCGGCGGGTTCGGTTGTGGAGGATGTTCGCGCCCAGTTCCGCGATAATCCCGGCATCATGGCGGGCACCAGCCGCCCCGATTATGCCCGCACGGTCGATCTCGTCACCAAGGCGGCGATTGCGGAGATGATTGTGCCCAGCCTGCTCCCCGTGCTGAGCCCGATTGCGGTATATTTCATCATCACCGGTGTGGCGGGCCAGGCAGAGGGCTTTGCGGCGCTTGGCGCGATGCTGCTGGGCGTGATCGTGTCGGGACTGTTCGTCGCGATTTCGATGACGAGCGGCGGCGGCGCGTGGGACAATGCCAAGAAATATATCGAAGACGGCCATCACGGCGGCAAGGGCAGCGAAGCCCACAAAGCCGCAGTGACGGGCGATACCGTGGGCGATCCGTATAAGGATACGGCAGGCCCGGCGGTGAACCCGATGATCAAGATCACGAATATCGTCGCTCTGTTGCTGCTCGCGGCTTTGGCCGCAGGCTAAGCGCAGCTTAGCCGCCGATCAGCCAAAGCCCGGCCGGCGTTAGTGCGAGCTCGTTCTCGCACTAACGACCGACGAGTGACAGGAGAGCAATGCCCCGCATTGCTCTCCTGTCACTGGCTTTGCCGGGTCGCGACTTCTTTTTCTTCCAAACCCCCGTCCGGCACCCGCCGGGCGGGTTTTTTTGTTTACCGGTCCCCGTCTTGTCCCCCGTAAGGAAAAGCCTTACCATTCACCCATGATCGTGTCGCGCATCACCAGCAAAGCCCAGACGACCATTCCGCGTGCCGTTCGGGTAGCACTTGGACTCCAGCAGGGTGACGAAGTTCGCTACGACATCGATGGCGACCGCGTCATCCTCACCCGCGCCGAAGTGCCGGACCCGTTGCCAGACCCCTTCTTTGCCAATTTTTCTACCTTTACCGAATGGGCGGATGAGGCCGATTGCAAGGCCTATGACGGATTTTAGCCCCGGCGCGCTGGTCCGGGTGCCGTTTCCCTATGTCGATCAGGCAAAGCGCGCTTATCGCCCGGCGGTGGTCGTGGCGCAGGTGACCGGCGGGCCGACCGGGCCGCTGCTCTGGGTATTGATGGTCACGAGTGCCGAAAATCGCCGCTGGCCGGGCGATGTCGCGCTGATTGACGATCACGCAGCGATCGGCCTGCCCGCCCCCTCGCTCATTCGTACCGCCAAGATCGCGACGGTGGCCGCGGGCGATGCCGAATGGCGCGGCGATATCGGCCCGGTTCATTGGGCGGCGGTGTGTGCGCGACTTCGGAGTCACGCAGACAGATGGGTGCCTGAATGAGCTTGGCCGTCGCCCTTGATCGGGCAAGGACCGAGGAAGACGTCAAGGACGCCTATATCAAGGCGCTTGGTCTCAAATCCTATTTCAAGGGTCTCGTCGATATCCAGACTGAAGAAGTCTGGTTTGAGGCCAAGGATTCGCCCACCCCATCGATCATCATGTTCGGGCAATTGCTCGTCTATGTCCGTGCGGCGAAGAAGCGCGGCGAGCCGATCCCCGCCTTCCTCGCCGTCATCGACCGCGAAAAAGCGGCAATCATGCCGACCGAAAAGGCGCTGCCGCTGCTTGATGACAAGGCGGTGGTCTGGCCCAAATCCGGATCACAGGCAGGCAAGGAACTTGCCAGCCAGATCGCGCCCTATGTTCAGGCGCACATCGTCGAATACACCATCGCCCACGACGAAGCCGCATTCCTGAAGGCGGTGAAGGATGCAATCCGCGAACGCCGGATCATTCGCACACCGATTACACCCGATAATCTGAGGCAGGTGTTTGACCGCTGGGTAGACATGGTTGGCAGCGAGCTGGGCGTGAAGAATCACGCCGATTATGCCGTACTGTTTTTTGCCGACATCATGCATGACGGCACGCGAGAGGCGATGAAACAACCGGCTGGTGCACGCCTGTTGTTCAGCGATGACAAGCCGGTGTTTCTGCTCGGTTCCGAGCAATATGAACTGGCAAGCGACCGGGGCTATCGCAATTTCTGGGCAATCTATCACCGCCCGCCCGAACAGCAGCACCGCCACTATCTGCTCGAACGGCGCGACAGCTTGCTCCCGGTCGACGAGCAGAAGTTCAAGGGTGCTTATTACACCCCTCTGCACATCGTCGATAAAGCCTATGACCAGCTCCGCGCCACGCTGGGGGAGAATTGGCAGGACCGCTATCTGGTGTGGGATATGTGCGCAGGCGTCGGCAATCTGGAGGCCAAGCACAGCAATTTGCGCAACGTGTTCATGTCGACGCTCGATCAGGCCGATGTGACGATCATGAAGTCCAACCCGGCGTTCGCGGGGGCCGAGATTTTCCAATACGACTATCTCAACGACGACGTCACCGATTTCGGTGAGATCCACTATTCGCTGTCGAATAAGGTGCCGCTGGCACTGCGGCAGGCGATCAATGACGCACGCGAAGGCGCTAAGGGTGCGAAGCCGATCTTGGTACTGATTAACCCGCCATATGGCGAGGCAGCGAATTCACAGGGAAATGCTGGTAAGACTGGGATCGCGAAAACACGTATCAGCGCCGGAATGGGCCATCTCGGCTATGCTGCGCGTGAGCTTTTTGTCCAATTCCTGCACCGGATCGAGTCAGAGCTACCGAATGCAACCGTGGCGATGTTCAGTACCCTGAAGTATATAAACGCTCCGAACTTTGGAAAATTTCGTGCACGATGGACAGCACAGTATTTAGACGGATTTATAGTTCACAGCAAAGCATTCGATGCGTTGAGCGGTAACTTTCCGATCGGTTTTCTGCTATGGAATTTACAAAACAACGTACCTGCGGTTGCAATCAATACCATAGCTCTTGATAAGGCGGGGCAGGCCGTTAGCGAGAAAGTAATTTTTAACATTCCAAACAGTCGCTTGTTGAGTGGCTGGATGTCACGTCTAAATACCAGTAGCGAAAAAATTCCGCTGAAAAATGCAATCACACCTCAACTCAACCACGCAAAGGTCAGCAGCTGGCATCAAGGTGCAATTGGCTACCTCTTCGCGAATAGTAACGACGTACAGAATACGGGTACGAAAACTGCGATATTTTCATCAGTCTATAGCGCGGGAAATGGCTACTACGTAACCGAGCAAAATCTTTGGCAGGCTGCCATAGTGTTTACCGTTCGCATGATTATCCCACACACATGGCAAAACCACAACGACCAGTTCCTGCAACCTTCGCGACCACTTACGGACGCATTCAAATCGGACTGCCTTGTCTGGATGCTGTTCGCCGGCAAGAACCTCACCGCCGGGGCGGACGGGCTTCGCTGGGACGACCGGGATTGGTCCGTCACCAACCACTTCATCCCCTTTACCGAGGCCGAAGTGGGCGCGAAGGGGCGGTTCGAGAGCGACTTCATGGCTCGCTACATGGCGGGCATGACCTTCTCACCCGAAGCGCAGGCGGTGCTCGATGAAGGACGCAAGCTGTGGACGCGCTTCCACGCAACCCAATTCCCGCGCAAGATCCGGGACGAATACAAGCTCGGTCGCCCCGATGCTGGTTGGTATCAGATCCGCCGCGCGCTCGAAGCCTATGGTGACACCGAATTGACCGACTTCGATCCGTTCAAAGCGGCCTATACCGCGCTTTCGGCAAAGCTGCGGCCGATGGTTTATGAACTTGGGTTTCTACCCGAGTAGCCGGGGAGCGAATGACCGCAATTTCGAGGAGGACTCTGTCGACGCTCGAAACCCTCTCGCTGCCGCTAGAGCTGCTTGCGATCAAACCAACTCACCCCTCCCCTTTAGGGGAGGGGCCGGGGGTGGGGGCTATCAGTCTCACCGAGACCAACGCGCCTTGGGAGAGCCCCCACCCCAACCCCTCCCCTAAAGGGGAGGGGCTTGAGAGTGCTACCAAGTGATCACAAACGGCTCTCAAGGCCGCCTGATCCCACACCCTTTCGCCCCCTTCGCCCCCACGCTTCCCTTTTGCCCCTCCATCCGCTATGCGCCGCGCTTCACGAAATCCCCATCCGTTCCCAGAGGTTTGTTTGGCAAAAGAAGAACTGCTCGAAATGCGTGGACAGGTGGTGGAGCTTCTCCCCAATGCCATGTTCCGCGTGAAGCTTGAAAATGATCACGAAATCCTTGGCCACACCGCCGGCAAGATGCGCAAAAACCGCATCCGCGTGCTGGTGGGGGATGAGGTGCTGGTTGAGCTGACCCCCTATGACCTTACCAAAGGGCGGATCACGTACCGCTTCAAATAAAGCGTGCCGTGGGTGGTTCTGCTGAAAACGGCTTGCCGACTTCGCTCAAAAGCGAACGGGGTCGGTGGCGGTTGATGCTTTCCCATCCGTTCGTTTCGAGCGCCGCCCGGAAACGCTGAGATGCCATTGAACAGCTCGCCCACGCCCCAACTCGTGCTGGCCTCCAGCTCACCGCGCCGCCTGTCATTGCTCGCGCAGATTGGCATTGTGCCGGCGCGCATCGCCGCGCCCGATATTGATGAAGCGACCCATGCCGCAGAGCTGCCGCGAGATTATGTGCTGCGCATCGCTGTGCAAAAGGCGCTGGCGGTGCCGCGTGCGCCGGGGGAGGTTGTGCTGGCGGGCGACACCACCGTTGCGGTTGGCCGCCGCATCCTGGCCAAGCCCGATGATGCCGCCGATCTGCGGCGCATGCTCATGCTGCTGTCGGGGCGGCGGCACCATGTGTTTTCCGCCATCTGCGTGATCGGCGATGATGCCAAACCCCGCACCCGCGTTTCCGACACGATCGTCACCTTCAAGCGGCTGAGCGCGGCAGAGATCGCCGCCTATATCGCCAGTGGCGAGGGGATGGGCAAAGCGGGCGGCTATGCGATTCAGGGCCGTGCAGAGGGCTTTGTGCGGTTCTTGTCGGGCAGTTATTCGGGTGTGGTTGGCCTGCCGCTGTTTGAGGCGCGCGCGCTGCTGGAAAGCGCCGGGGTGCGCCTTGGCTGAATGGCTGTATGAAGCTGGTATTGGCGAGGCGCGGGCAGCCCTTGTCGATGGCGGCACGATCGTGAAGGCGCGGATTGCGCTCGACGGCGGGCTGGTGGTGGGCAGCGTGGCCGAAGCGCGGCTGGTGGAGGCGCTGGCGGGCGCGCAGGGCCGCGTTACGCTGCTTGATGGCAGTGGCGATGCTTTGCTGGCCGCCGTGCCCCGGGGGCTGAGCGTGGGTCGCACCTTGCTGGTCACGATGGTGCGAGAGGCTATTCCAGAACCGGGCCGTGCCAAGCTGGCCAAGGCGGTGGTCGCCGCCGAAGGGGCAGGGCCTGCGCCGGGCCCCGATCTGCTCGAACGGATCAGCGAAAGCGGGCACCCGGTGCGCCACTGCCGCGCGCATGAAGCCGATGTGCTGGAAGCGGCCGGCTGGTCTGAAGTGCTGGAGGAAGCGGTGACGGGCGAGATTGCCTTTCCCGGCGGGGTGCTGCGGATGAGCCCCACGCCGGCCATGACCTTGTTCGACGTTGACGGATCAGGCGCGCTGGAGGCGCTGGCCGTGGCGGCAGCAACGGCGGTGGGGCAGGCCATTATCCGCCACGGGATTGGCGGGTCGATCGGCGTTGATTTCCCCAGCGTCCAGGGCAAGGCCGCGCGCCAGGCGGTGGCAGCGGCAATTGATGCAGCACTGCCCCCGGCACTGGCAGGGCCGTTTGAACGTACCGCGCTGAACGGCTTTGGCTTCCTCCAACTGGTGCGCCCGCGCCCGCGCGCGTCGCTGCCCGAATTGCTCCGGGCCGATCCGGTGGGGGCAGCGGCGCGGGCCGCGCTGCGCCAGATCGAACGCTCGCCCCCCGGCGCATCACGCCGCCATGTCCTGCCGCCGGCCATCAAAGCGCGACTCATCGCCCGCCCCGATTGGCGCGACGCCATCGTCCGCCGCACCGGTGGCGACATTTTGTGGGAGGATTGAACATGCCCAAGTCCGGAACCTGCCCAATCTGCGGTAAGCAGACAGCACCTGCACATAAGCCATTTTGCAGCCGCGGCTGCGTTGGTCGCGATTTGTTGCAGTGGCTGGGTGAGGGCTATCGCCTGCCCGCTGGCCCTGCGAGCGACGAGGAAGCGTCCAGGGATCGGCCAGGCGCCGCCGATGGACTGGAAGCCGGACTAGAAGCCAGACTAGAAGCCAGACTAGACAGGGCCGATAACGATGACTAAGAGCCGCGTTCCCCGGTAACAACCGGGCCAGATGCCCGGGTAGCTCAGTTGGTAGAGCATGCGACTGAAAATCGCAGTGTCGGCGGTTCGATCCCGTCCCCGGGCACCATTTTCCCCCATCATCGGACCGTTAGAACCGTCGGCCTGACCCGCTAACGCGCTCACAGCCCGACTTAGGGTTTTGATTGTCGCCTCGCCCAGCAGAGGTGAACGTCGACCTCATAATTCGTCACATCGGCCTTGCTCCCGTGACGCGCGCCAAGATGCGCAATTTCGCGAAATCACTCTATTACGGGATCATACTGAACCTTTGAGATAATCCACCAATGCCCTGACCTTGCGCGAAACATAGGCGTTGGACGGGAAGAGAATCCACGCCGCGGTATCGAAATCGGCGGCGGTTGCTTCCCAATCCGGCAGCAGATCGACCAGCGCTCCGCTGCGGAAATCGGTTGCAACCATCCAGTCCGCCAGAAGCGCAGGCCCCATGTCGTCAAGCGCCGCGCGACGAATGGCCGCCGGGCTGGAGATCGCGAGCCGACCCTGCACCCCGACCTGCAGATTGTCTCCACCGCGCCTGAACGACCACATCGAACGGTAGCCGGGCAGCGTCAGCAATAGGCATTGCCGACCGGCGAGATCGCCCGGCTCGGCAAGGCCGCCTGCACGATCGAGGTAAGCGGGGCTCGCCACCACGCGATAATGCGTGTCCATCAGCCGCGTCGCGATCAGATCCCCGCTCGGCCGGACGGCGAGCCGCAACGCCAGATCGATCCGCTCTGCCGCAATATCGACCACCGAATCGGTCAGCACGGCTTCGATCGCGATGTCCGGAAAGTCGGCCATGAAACGTTGCAATCGCGGCGTAAGCCAATGGACACCGAAGGCGGTTGATGCGGTGATGCGGATCAGGCCGCTGGGCTGGGTGAGGGCATCGCTCGCTGCCTCGCGGGCCGCATCGAGCTCAGCCACCAAGGTCAGCGAGCGATGCAGATAGATTGATCCGGCCTCGGTCAAGTTCAGCCGCCGCGTCGTGCGATCAAACAGGCGGAAACCCAGTTCGTGCTCGAGCCCTGCGATGGTGCGCGAGACAATCGACGGATCGACCATGCGCTTGCGGGCAACGGCCGCGAAGGACCCTTCGGACGCCACATCGGCGAAGCATTTGAGCGCGCCGAGAGAAATTTCATCCTGATTCATTAATGCGAAATTTGCATGAAAGTATGACCGACTGCAATATTTCCGATGCAGATTGCGTAATCCATATCGCCTCCATCAACAAGGAGACGATGATGACCACTATCCTCAGAATTGATGCCTCGGCCCGTCCGGGTCCTGCTCATGCGGCCGGGGAACAGGCCTCGTTCAGCCGCACGCTGGCCGATGCCGTGCAACAGGGCCTGATCGGACATGATGGAGCCCAGATCGTCACTCTGCGCGATCTTGCCACCGATCCGCCACCGGCGATCGCCGATGCGACCATCAAGGGCTTCTACACCCCGGCCGAGGCAATGGACGATCGGCTGCGGGCAGCAACGGCGCTGTCCGACAGCTTGATCGCCGAGCTGGAAGCAGCCGACATACTGCTCATTTCCACACCCATGTACAACTTCGCGGTCCCGGCGGCGCTGAAAGCCTGGATCGACCAGATCATGCGGATCAACCGGACCTTTGCCTATAACAACGGCGCGTTCAGCGGTCTGCTCAAGGGCAAGCGCGCCTATGTCGCCTATTCATACGGCGCAGGCGGCTATGGCGACGGCGGGCCGTTGCATAGTTTCGATTTCATGCGGCCCTATCTGACGATGATCCTCAATTTCATCGGCATCGAAGATGTCACCAGCTTCGCGGTCGAGGCCACCACGGCCGATATGGCCACGGTTGATGCGGCGATGGTCGCAGCAATCAAGGGGATCGACCGCCACTTTGTCGGCGCGGGAGAAGTCTGATGGTGAACCCCCATATCAATTTGTCGGGTCAGACGGCCGTCATCACCGGTGCCAGCCGCGGGATCGGCGAAGCCACCGCCAGGCGCCTCGCACACGCTGGGGCGAACGTGGTGCTGCTGGCGCGCTCGGCGACCGAGATCGCCAGGATCGCCGACGAGATCGGACCGCAGGCCTTGCCGGTCGTGTGCGACGTGGCAAACTGGTCATCGGTGCAGGCGGCCATGGCACGCGCCGTCGAGCACTTCGGTGCCATTGACATCCTCTTCAACAATGCCGGCGTGATCGATCCGATCGCCCGGATTGCGGATGTCGATCCCGAGGGTTGGAGCCGCGTGGTCGACATCAACCTGAAGGGCGTGTTCCACTGCACCCGTGCCGTGCTCCCGGTGATGAAACAAACCGGCGGCGGGACGATCATCAACATCTCGTCGGGCGCCGCCACCAGCCCGTTGGAGGGTTGGTCGCATTACTCGTCGACCAAGGCGGCCGCGCTGATGTTCACGCGCTGCGTGCACAAGGAAGAGGCTGGCAACGGCATCAGATGCGTCGGTCTGTCGCCAGGGACGGTCGCGACGCAGCTGCAGCGCGAGATCGCGGCGGCCGGGATCAATCCGGTATCGAGGCTGGCATGGTCAGCCCACATCCCGGCTGAATGGGCGGCCGAGGCGGTCCTGTGGCTGACAAGCGAGCCTGCACGCGAACATGATGGTGGTGACTTCTCGATCAAGATTGGGGCCGGGCGGGCCGCTGTCGGGCTGCCATTGACTTAGGCAACGGGGAGGACCGGATTGGGGTCGATAGCCGGCTGACCGGTTCAAGATGGGGGGAACGACCCAAGAAGCGACATCAATGTCCTCATCACCGCCTCCTAAACCCGGCGCTCGTTCAGTTTCCGATTGTGTCGATCTCCCATTCGCAGACTCGCGCACCATATACGCGAAGAGCATGCGACCGACGGCTTTGCGCCGCCGATCAATGGACTGCGGGACGGGAGATTGTTGTTGGAAAAGATCGGCTTTGGCGGCGGGTGCCATTGGTGCACTGAGGGCGTTTTTCAGGCGTTGAGAGGCGTCTTGCAGGTCGATCAAGGCTTCATTCAATCGGAGCCCCCGTCGGACGCCTGGGCGGAAGGCGTCGTGGTGAGCTTTGATCCGACGATCATCAGCTTGGGGACACTGGCTGAGGTACACCTAAGGACCCATTCGGCTAACACATCCTACTCACCTAATGGGAGGTATCGGAGCGCGATCTACACCTTTGCAGCGAACCAGCAGCATGAATCTGAGCGGATAGTCGCGCAGTTCGCAAAAGATTCGGGCGAGACCGCCCGAACACTGGTGCTTCCATTCGTCGGCTTCAAACCTTCTGAGGCACGTTACCAGAATTACTACCGGACCGACCCGGACAGGCCGTTCTGTCGCCGCTACATTGATCCCAAGCTGGAGTATATCCGGCGCCACTTCGCCCAGATCGCGCTTCCTGATGGGGAGGATGTCGAGCGATAAGCGGCAATGCAATGCGGACCATTTGGATTGCGCAGCAGCGCGAACAGCAACCAAGATGCTGCGAATGACTGATCAGACCCACAGGTAGCCGTTCCGACCGCCCGACTCCGTTTCCAGCTCCAGACCTTCATTCATCGACGCTGCGCACCCGCATCAGGCGGCAGGCTCCGTGCCGATCTCGTAGCGCCGGGGTTGTCCCCTTGCGCTGCTGCAAATTGTTTCGCATCGTCAACCCGCAAAGTGACGAGGGGATATCCGTCGATGCCACTCCGATAAACGACAGCGCGGCGAATGACCGGAACTAGGGCGTATTGCTGATCGTCGGCTATGATCGGCGTTATGGGTTTACCGCGACCGACGGTGGTTCTGCGAGAGTGCCGGTCGGACAGTTCTAACGGGTCCGATTATCGCCCATGATCGTCGGTCAGTTTGGTGCGCGGTGCATCGGTCGCGTGCGCCAAATCGCGCCATTGATGGTGCATTCTCGACCAAAATCTTCCAAAAACTTGGATTATCCGGCGCGAACGCCGAATTTTCCGCCAGAAAACGGCCATTTTGGGCACAAAATCGGCCGCGCAGCCGACCATTATGGTCGGTTCGCCGCACTCAAAACCGCGCGCACGCTGGCGGTGGCAATGTCGGTATCCAGCCCGACGCCGAACACCGTCCGTCCGTCGGTGGTGCGGCATTCGACATAGGCAACCGCCTGCGCATCAGCACCATGGCCGATCGCATGTTCATTATAATCGACCACGTCGAGCGCCGGCCCGGTGCTCTCGCTGAGCGCCGCGATGACGCCTGAGATTAAGCCATTGCCGCGCCCGGAAATCGATCGCTCCTCGCCATCGACGGCGACATGGCCGATGAAAACGCGCTGCCCCGCCGTGCCGCTTTCCTCATAATCGCGCAGCACGAAGCGATCTGAAGCGCTGGGCAGATAGGTCGCCTCGAACAGTTGCCAGATGTCGGCAGCATTCAGTTCGCGGCCCGCGCTATCGGCCAGCGTCTGCACATGGCGGCTGAAATCGGCCTGCAGGCGCTTGGGCAGTTTTAGCCCCTTGTCCTGCTCAATCACCCAGGCAACGCCGCCCTTGCCCGACTGCGAATTGACGCGAATAACGGCTTCGTAACTGCGGCCCAGATCAGCCGGATCAATCGGCAGATAGGGAACTTCCCAAAGCTCATCATTGCGCGCGTCCTGCGCGGCAAAGCCTTTCTTGATCGCGTCCTGGTGCGATCCCGAAAATGCCGTGAAGACGAGATCGCCAGCATAGGGCGTGCGCGGGTGGATGGGGATCTGGGTGCAATATTCGACCGTGCGCACCACCGCATCAATGTCCGACAGGTCGAGTCGGGGGTCGACGCCTTGCGTGTACATATTGAGCGCAACGGTGACCAAATCGCAATTGCCGGTTCGCTCGCCATTGCCGAGCAAACATCCTTCAACCCGGTCTGCCCCTGCCATCAGGCCCAGCTCCGCTGCTGCAACGCCGGTACCGCGATCATTATGCGTGTGCAGCGAGATCACCACGCTATCGCGGTTGGGGATGTTGCGCCCGAACCATTCGATCTGATCGGCATAGACGTTGGGCGTTGCGCACTCCACCGTGGCGGGCAGGTTGAAGATGACCGGATGATCGGGCGTTGGCTGCAAAACCTCCATCACGGCGGCGCACACCTCAACCGAGAAATCGAGTTCGGCGGTAGAAAATGTTTCGGGGCTATATTCGAAATGCCAGTCGGTATCAGGCTGGGCAGCGGCGCAATCGCGCAGGATTTTGGCCCCCTCAACCGCTATATTGCGGACCTCATCACGGGTCATGCCGAATACGATCTTGCGCCATGCCGGGCTGACCGCGTTGTAGAGATGGACGATGGCACGCGGCACGCCACGCAGCGATTCAAAGCTTGTTTCAATCAGGTCGCGGCGCGACTGGGTAAGCACCTGTACCGTCACATCGCCGGGAATCCGCCCTTCTGTCACCAGCCCCGCGATGAAGTTGTAATCGGTGGCGCCGGCACTTGGAAACCCAACCTCAATCTCCTTCATGCCGATTTTGCAGAGCAGATCGAACATGCGTGTCTTTTTTTCCGCATCCATCGGGTCGATCAGCGCCTGATTGCCGTCGCGCAAATCGGTCGACAGCCAGCGCGGCGCAGTGGTGATGGTGCGCGATGGCCATTGCCGGTCGGGCAGGTTGATCGGCGGAAAGGGGCGGTATTTGGGTGCAGGATCACGCAGCATGGCAAGTCGCTTTTCGGCTTCGGATGGACGACGGGAGGATGGCCCTCAGGTCATGCGGGCCGCGTGAAGCGGCACCCTGGCACGCCTAAGGGCGTGTAAGTCGAAGCGTCAGGAGCAGGCCAAGGAAGGATGTCATTCCCCTCCAATGGCCCAGCATCCCGCGACAGTAAAGGGGTGATCAGCTCTGCTTTTCGAACGGCACCGCGATTTTCAGCGCCACATCATCGGCGACCATGGGGATGCCCATCGTCAGCCCGAACGCGCTGCGCTTGATGGTGGCGGTGGCGGCGAAACCGACGGTTTCCTTCTTATTATACGGATTGGTCCCTGCCGCCTTGAAGCTGGCATTGAGCACAACCGGCGCGGTAATGCCGTTCAGCGTCAGATTGCCAAAGATGCGCGCCGTCATCCCCTTCACCTCAACTTTGGTCGATACAAAATGGGCATCGGCCGGGGCGGGGCCAAAGAAATCAGCCTTTTTGCCATCCTTGCCGGCGCGCAGCAGGTGGCCGGTGAGCCCGGCGCTGGCGGTCGTCACTTTCGACACGGGGATCGTGATATCCACCTTGGCGTTGGCGGGTTTTTTCGGATCAAGCACCAGCGTGCCGGTGGCATCGCCGAAAATGCCGAAATAGTCGCTGAAACCGAAATGGACGACATCGAACATGATCAGCGTATGGGAAGGATCAGTGGCATAGGTGCCGCCGGTGATGCGGCTTGGATCAGCGGTGCCGGGCAGCTGGGGTGCAGATTGGGCGAGCAGCGGTGCGGCGGCGAGGGCGCTGGCGAGAATCAGTATCTTGCGCATGAAAAAGGCCTCCAACAAAAAAAGGGACGCCCATCTCTCGGCGGACGCCCCTGATATGTCAAAACCCAATGCGGCAACATTGGGTTTACGGATGGCTTAGTTCTTGGCCTTGTCGACCAGCTTGTTCGCGCCAATCCACGGCATCATCGCGCGCAGTTCTGCACCCACTTTTTCAATCGGGTGCGCCGCCGCCGCCTTGCGCGATGCCTTTAGCTCGGGCTGGCCGGCGCGGTTATCGAGCACGAAATCCTTGACGAACCGGCCCGCCTGAATGTCCGCCAGTACGCGCTTCATCTCCGCCTTGGTTTCCGCGGTAATGATTCGAGGCCCGGTTTTGATGTCGCCATATTCAGCGGTGTTGCTGATCGAATAACGCATATTGGCGATGCCGCCTTCGTACAGCAGGTCGACGATCAACTTGGTCTCATGCAGGCATTCGAAATAGGCCATTTCGGGGGCATAGCCCGCCTCGACCAGTGTTTCGAACCCGGCCTGGATCAAATGGGTAATGCCGCCGCACAGCACGGCCTGTTCACCGAACAGATCGGTTTCGCACTCTTCACGAAACGTTGTCTCGATGATGCCGCTGCGGCCACCGCCGACGGCACTGGCATAGGATAGCGCGAGCGCCTTGGCATAGCCATTGCCGGCGCCGCCTTCGGCTTCCTGTGCGACCGCGATGAGACAGGGCACGCCGCCGCCCTTTTGATACTCGCTGCGCACGGTGTGGCCGGGGCCCTTGGGCGCAATCATGATCACGTCGAGATCGGGGCGCGCTTCGATCAGGCCGAAATGCACGTTCAGGCCGTGGGCGAAGGCAATCGTTGCGCCCTGTTTCAGGTTCGCGTGGAGATCATCGGCATAGATTGCCGCCTGATGCTCGTCGGGGGCAAGAATCATCGTCACATCGGCCCAGGCCGCAGCCTCGGCGTTGGACATGACCTTAAATCCCGCCGCTTCCGCCTTTTTCGCCGTGGCCGAACCGGGGCGCAGCGCGATCGCGACGTCTTTGACGCCGCTGTCGCGCAAATTCTGCGCATGGGCATGGCCTTGCGATCCATAGCCGACGACCGCGACTTTTTTGCCCTTGATCATGTCGATATCGGCGTCGCCGTCGTAATAGACTTTCATGTTGGTAGCTCCCTGCTGTTCTTGTCCTGTCGTCACCCCGGACTTGTTCCAGGGCCCACGGCGCCTCATCAGCGACAATTGTTGGTGAAAACGAGACCCCGGAACAAATCCGGGGCGACGGTTGATGGTAGACGGCGGTTATGCCGCGCTCTTCCCCCGCGAAATAGCGACAATGCCCGTGCGCGCGACCTCTATCAGCCCCACTTCGCGCATCAACTCGACAAATTTGTCGATCTTTTCGCGTCCGCCGGTCACTTCGAACACGAAGCTCGATGTGGTCGCGTCGACCACGCGGGCGCGATAGACATCGGCCAGCCGCAGCGCCTCAATCCGGTGGTCACCCGTGCCGGCCACCTTGATCAACGCCAGCTCGCGTTCAACATGCGCGCCGGATGTCGTCAGGTCAGTAACCTTGTGGACGGGCACCAGTCGATCGAGCTGCGCCACAATCTGTTCCAGCACCTGCGGGCTTGCCGATGTCACGATGGTGATCCGGCTGATCGTCTTGTCCTCAGACACCTCGCTGACCGTGAGGCTCTCGATATTATAGCCACGCGCCGTGAACAGCCCGGCGATCCGGGCCAAAATACCCGGTTCGTTATCGACGATCACCGCCAGCGTGTGGCGTTCGACCTTTTCCTGCGTGATCTGCATCAAACCAGCGCCTTGGCTTCGTCGTCCATGACGCCGGTAACCTGATCAGCCGCCAGGATCATGTCAGTATGCGCCGCGCCCGACGGGATCATCGGGAAGCAGTTCGCGTTCTGGGACACCCGGCAGTCGACCATGACCGGGCCGTCATAAGCGAGCATCTCGGCAATGCCTGAGTCGAGCTGTCCGGGATTTTCGATCAGAATGCCCTTCCAGCCATAGGCCTCGGCCAGCTTAACGAAATCGGGCAGCGAATCGCTGTAGCTTTCGGCGTAGCGGCTCTCATAGGTCAGTTCCTGCCACTGCCGGACCATGCCCATATACTGGTTGTTGACGATGAAAATCTTGACCGGCAGCCGATATTGCGTCGCCGTCGCCAGTTCCTGGATATTCATCTGGATGGAGGCTTCGCCAGCAATGTCGATCACCAGCGCGCCGGGATTGCCCAATTGTGCGCCAATCGCGGCCGGCAAGCCATATCCCATCGTGCCAAGCCCACCGCTGGTCAGCCATTTGTTGGGCAGTTCGAAATCGAAATGCTGGGCGGCCCACATCTGGTGCTGGCCGACTTCGGTGGTGATGATGGGCGACTGCTTATGCGTCGCCTCCCACAGCGCCCTGATGGCGCGTTGCGGCATGATTTCGGTGGTGGAATCGGTAAAGCCAAGGCTCTTCTTGGCGCGCCACCCTTCAATCCGCTGCCACCATTCCGTCAGGTCGGGCTTGGGGTGCTGACGCGCCTTGTAAACGCGGATCATCGCTTCGAGCGCATAGCCGACATCGGCGATGATCGGCAGGTCAACCCGAACCGTTTTGTTCACGCTGCTTCGGTCAATGTCGATATGGGCCTTGCGCGAATGCGGGCTGAACGCATCCAGCCGCCCGGTCACGCGATCATCAAAGCGCGCGCCCATCGCGATGATCAGATCTGCCTGGTTCATCGCCCAGTTCGCTTCATAGGTGCCGTGCATGCCCAGCATGCCCAGCCATTGATCTGATGCAGCGGGAAAGGCACCCAATCCCATCAGCGTCGATGTTACCGGCGCGCCGGTCATCCGGGCAAGTTCGCGGAGCAGCTGGCTCGCGGCGGGTCCGGAATTGATGATGCCACCGCCGGTATAAAAAATCGGTCTTTCCGCAGCGGCCAGCAGGTCGACCAGCTGTTCAATCGCCGCCAGATCGGGCTTGATTTGTGGGCGATAGGTTTTGTGCTTGATCGGGCCGGGCTTGGTGTAGCGCGCAACGGCGACCTGAACGTCTTTTGGAATGTCGACAACGACTGGCCCGGGGCGGCCCGTGGTGGCGATGTGGAAGGCCTCATGCACGATTGGACCGAGCTTGGCGGGATCCTTCACCAGATAATTGTGTTTGGTACAGTGGCGCGTGATGCCAACCGTGTCGGCCTCCTGAAAGGCATCCGTTCCAATCAACGCGGTTGGCACCTGTCCGGTGATGACCACCATCGGGATTGAATCCATCAGCGCATCGGTGATGCCGGTGACGGCATTGGTCGCGCCGGGGCCAGAAGTGACCAGGACAACGCCGGGCTTGCCAGTCGACCGGGCATATCCCTCTGCTGCATGCGTCGCTGCTTGTTCATGGCGCACCAGGATATGCTTGATCTGGCCGCTCTTTGCGTTTTGGATCTTGGCGTTGTGCCGGAACAGCGCGTCATAGATTGGCAGCACGGCGCCGCCGGGATAGCCGAACACGACCTCCACGCCGAGATCGCACAGCGCCTCGATCAGGATATCGGCTCCGGATTTCTCGTTCATTACGTGTCCTTGCGTTTCACATGCGCCGCCTGGCGCCATATAGACTATAATTAGTTTGTGCGAGCCGGGCTGCTAGGGATGTAAAATTTGCATGTCAACCCTTTCAATGTAATTTAGTTACTAAACTTACACCTTGAAAGTTATATTAATGCGCGTCTGCCGTGCGCTGTTTCCATAACAGCGCCTTTGCATGCCGCCTGAGGGATTCGGCGAAATCGCCTTGACCGCGCTTGTCGGACACTCTCTCCTGCACCCCAATAAAAGCCAGCCATTGTTGAGCGTGGCGAGTCAAATGGAGCAGGGGTGGGTAGATGACCGAATGGAATTATGGCGACATTCTTGATGGGGTCGCGACCGTCATCCCGCCGCAAACGCCGGCCTATATCCATGGCGACCAGCTGATATCGTGGGGGGAGGCGTCGGCGCGATCAAACCGGTTGGCTCGCGCATTAACCGCGCGCGGGGCGGTGCCGGGCGACAAGATTGCCTTTTATATGACCAACCGGTCCGAATATTGCGAGTTGCTCGCCGCCTGCTTCAAGGGCCGATTTGTCCACGCCAATGTCAATTATCGCTACACGGCGGATGAGGTTTTTTATATTTTCGACAATGCCGACGCGCAAACAGTGGTGTTTGGCCAGGAATTTCGCGCGCAAGTCGACGCCATTCGTCCCCGGCTGAGCAAGGTAAAGACCTTCATCGAAATCGGGGAGGGGACTGACTGGGCTGAGAGTTTTGAAGCGCTGTGCGCGCAGGGCGATGGCACGCCGCTGGGGATCAAGCGCAGCGGCAGCGACATGATGTTCATCTATACCGGTGGCACCACCGGCATGCCCAAGGGCGTGATGTGGACGCAGCATGACCTGAAGATGATGTCGATCATCGCCGCATCGGTGCTTGGCCCCACGCCCTTAACAATGGAGGAAATGCTGGTATCCATGCGGCAGACCGGGCCGGGGCCGGCATCGCTGATCGCCCCGCCGCTGATGCATGCGACCGGACTGATTTCTGCAATCGCGGCAATGCTGGCCGGGGGCACGGTGATTACGCTGGAAAAGCCACAATATGACGCTGTTGAACTGCTTGATGCGGTCGACCGGTGGCGGCCGCAATCGCTGGCGATTGTGGGTGATCCCTTTGCCCGCCCGATCGTTGAAGCGCTGGACCTGGAGCCGAAGCGTTGGAACATGGGCAGTATCGCGCGCATCCTTTCATCGGGGGTCATGTGGAGCGTCGAGGTAAAGCGCGCGTTGCTGCGCCATATGCCGCAGGCCGTGCTTGCCGATGCGTTTTCCTCATCTGAGGCAATGGGGCTGGGCACGTCGTTGATGACTGCGGCGGGGGAAACACCCACCGCCAAATTCATGGTCACCGAACGAACGCGCGTGTTTGATGAGCATGATCAGCCCGTCGTGCCAGGATCGGGCGTAAAGGGAATGGTTGCGGTTGGGCCGCCGGTTCCGACGGGCTATTACAAGGATGCCGAAAAGACCGCGCGTACCTTTCGCATGATTGACGGCGTGCGGTATTCGATTCCCGGTGACTGGTGCGTTGTTGAGGCGGATGGATCAATGACATTGCTTGGGCGGGGCAGTGCCTGCATCAACACCGCCGGTGAAAAGGTTTTCCCCGAAGAAGTGGAAGAGGCGCTGAAAACGCATCCCGGCGTGATGGATGCGCTGGTGATTGGGTTGCCCGATCCGAAATGGGGCCAATCCGTCAACGCGGTTGTTACCCTGAATCGCGGCGCAATTTTCGATGAAGCTGGCATGATCGCCCATGTCCGCCAACACCTCGCCGCCTATAAGGCGCCCAAGCGGATTGTGTCTGGCGATGTCAATCTGCGCGCGCCCAATGGCAAGGCGGATTACCCCGCTGCCACCGATTTTGCCAAGCGCCTGCTGGCCGGAGGATAGCTGGGAGATGGGGGCAAATGCGCCTGGCGGCAAAGGCCGTAGCGACGCTTTGCTGCGGTAAGCGGTAAAAGCCACGGCAAGCCGAAAAACATCGTTGGCGTCTGACGCCATGTTACTGTCTATCAAAACATATCCCAATCGCTGGAGCCCGTACAATGAAGCCCCAATTTCTGTTGATCGCCTCCGCTGCACTCCTTGCCTCGCCGATCGCCGCGCAACAGGCCACATTTCCGCCCAGCGACATTCCCGCAGACTTTGCCGTGCCAATCGACGCGCGCGATTATGTGAAGCGCGAGGCGATGATTCCCATGCGGGACGGCACCAAGCTGTACACCGTCATCGTGTTCCCCAAGGGGCTCACCAACGCGCCGATCGTGCTGACGCGCACGCCCTATAATGCCAAGGCGCGGGCAAAGCGGATGGACAGCCCATCGATTCTGTCAACATTGCCCCTTGCCGACGAAGCATTTGTGAAGGCGGGTTACATCCGCGTCTATCAGGATGTGCGCGGCAAATACGGGTCGGAGGGGGATTACATCGTTACCCGCCCGGTGCGCGGGCCGCTGAATCCAACTGCCACCGATCATGTCACTGATGCCTATGACACAATCGACTGGCTGGTGAACAAGGCCAATCTGCCGGAATCAAACGGTCGCGTCGGCATGATCGGATCATCCTATGAAGGTTTTACGGTGGTGATGGCGCTGCTCGCGCCACACCCCGCGCTAAAGGTTGCCGCACCCGAGAGCCCGATGATCGACGGCTGGATGGGCGATGATTGGTTCCATTACGGCGCGTTCCGGCTCGCCAATATCGGCTGGGTGGGATCGCAGACCGGTTACAAAGGCGACGGCAAGGAACCCGCGACGGGCATTTACGATAATTATGAGGAGTTTCGTCGACTCGGCGGTGCCAATGAATGGGCCAAACGATCGGGTTTTGATCAGCTGCCCGCATGGCAAAAGATGGTGGCGCACACCGCCTATGACAGCTTTTGGCAGGGCCAGGCGCTCGACAAGCTGCTTGCGGCCAACCCCTCCAACGTGCCGACATTATGGGAGCAGGGGCTGTGGGATCAGGAGGATATTTACGGCGCCATCACCGCTTGGGAGGCGCTGAAGGCCAAGGGCAAGCTGGGCAATAATTTTCTCGTTATGGGGCCATGGCGGCACAGCCAGGTTAACCGCGAGGGGCGCGAGTTGGGGCCATTGAAATGGAGTGGCGATACCGCAGCCCAGTTCCGCGACGACATGGTGCTGCCGCTGTTCGACCAATATCTGAAAGACGGCCCGCCCGCCAAGCAGGCGGCAGCGACGATCTACAATACCGGCGAGAATAAGTGGGAGCATTTCGCCAACTGGCCGCTTGCCTGTGAACAGGGGTGTGCCGCGCCGTTAACACCCATCTACCTTCAGGCCGGTGGGCAACTGGGCTTTGATAAGGGTGCGCCGGGCAGTGACAGCTATGTTGCCGATCCCGATAAGCCCGTGCCGCATCTGCCGCGCCCGGTGAATTTTGGGGACGGACGCTGGAATGACTGGTTGGTCAGCGACCAGCGCCACGCCGATGGTCGTCCCGACGTTGAAACCTATATCACCGGCGCGCTGACAGCGCCGATGCGCCTGTCAGGCGCGCCAATTGCCGATATCTATGCCAAGACGACCGGCACTGACGGTGACTTTGTGGTCAAGCTGATCGATGTTTACCCCGATGAAGTACCGGGCGACGCCAAAATGGGCGGTTATCAGCTCGCCGTCAGCCTCGACATTTTCCGGGGCAGATATCGCGACAGTTTCGAAAAGCCGAGCGCAATTCCGGCGGGCAAGACCCAGCGTTATCGCTTTCGCCTGCCTGTGGTGAACCACGTGTTTCAGCCGGGGCACAGGGTGATGGTGCAGGTTCAGTCGAGCCTGTTTCCGCTATATGATCGCAATCCGCAGAAATTTGTCCCGAATATCTTTCTCGCCCAAAAGGCCGATTTTCAGAAAGCAACGGTCACGCTGGAACGCGGCGGATCGGCTGCCAGCGCGGTATGGTTGCCGCTGGTGCCGGCAAGCAAATGAGCTGACGCTGCCGTCGCACCGGCGTTCCTCACGCAGTCCATTCGGCGAGGCTTGGCTCATCGCCGATCAGCGCCAACCCGTGCGCGATTGACGTGAGTTCACCGCCGGTCGCGATCCGGTCTGCACCAAAGCGCCTGTCGAATATCGCCCGGATCACCGGGATTAGCGATGATCCGCCGGTCAGGAACACGCGATCCACCTGATCGGCGGTGATGCCCGCCCGCGCCAGGGCGACGTCCATCGCCTCCTCAATCAGCACCAGATCGTCAGCGATCCAGCGCTCAAAATCCTCGCGGTTGACGCGCGCTGATATGTCGACGCCGCCACCGGCAAAGTTGAGCTCAGCGTGATCGGCTGCCGAAAGCGCGCGCTTCAGCTTGCCGACTGCATCGTACAGCGGAAATCCCTGTTCATGCTCGATCAGCGCGATCATCCGGCCGATCGGCTCAGGATCAAGCGCATTACGGTGAAGCTTGCGCAGTTCATCCAGCGTGCGCCGGTTGCGCATCAGCGCCAGCCGTGACCAATCGGCAAAATCCGCAAAATACCCGCCCGGTATCTCCAGCTCCTTACCGAACGACCGGTAGCTGCCGCCCTTGCCCAGCAATGGCAAAACCAGCCGATCGATGATCCGCCGATCAAAGCGGTCGCCAGCAATCCCAACGCCTGATGACGACAGCGGAATACAGCGCCGCTCCGCACCCGGTGCGGCGACGCGCACAACCGAGAAATCCGTGGTGCCACCGCCAAAGTCAGCGACCAGCAACGTGGCTGGTTCGGCAAGCCGCGATGCATAGCTGAACGCTGCACCCAACGGCTCGTACACAAAGTGAAGGTCGAGCCCGAAGCCCTCGAGCATCAGATTATATCGCTGGCGCGCCAAGGCGGGATCGGGGCGGGCGCCGACATATTCAACAGGTCGCCCAACCACGACCCGGCGCGGCCGGGAATCGAGCGCACCGCCTGCATGCGCGACCAGTTTTTGCAGGAATAACCGGCCAAAATCCTCAAATCGGAAATTGCGGCCAAAGATCTGCGCGCGCTCAAACAGGGTGCTGGCCGCCACGCTTTTGAACGACTGGACAAACCGGCTGTCGAGCGGCGATTGAAGATATTCCGCGATGGCCCAGGGTCCGGCTTCATGCGCCACCCCGTTCCAGCCGCGTTCTTCCTCCCAGAAGCAAAGGGCTGATCGAAACACCGCTCCAGTCGATTCTTCGCCAGCAAATTCGATCAGACGTGAGCCACCGCAGCCATCGCTCACCGCGACAACAGTGTTGGTCGTGCCAAAATCGAGCCCAAGCGCGGTTGCCGGCGTCACATGAAATCCCTTTTGGCTTGGCGCCGGAACGGCGGGCAGCGCCTATTGCATGGCGCTTGGCAGGTCGCAAGTTGGGGGGGCGATCAGCAAATTATCATGCGTTGATCGGTCGATCCCGCTGCTTGCTACAACCAGGCCCGCATCGCGGTGTTGACGGCGTCGGGTGCTTCCCACGGGACAAAATGGCCCGCGTCCACCTTTACCAGGGTCATTTGCGGCACCAGTTCTGTCAGCCCAACCAACTGGCTGGGCTTTAACGCCGTGTCGGCCATGCCCCAGATGATCAGCGCCGGCATGGCGAGCGGGGCAAAGGGCTTGTCAAGAAAGGCGGGGCGGGGTGGTTCTTCGTCCATGGCGGGAACGATGATCGGGCTGGCGCGGTACCAGTTGTACATGCCGGTCAACGCGCCCGGCTGGGCCCATTGATCGAGGTAGAAGGGGCGTTCCAGCGCCAGCTTGGCCTGATCGGCATGGCCGACAAAGGTCTTCGCGAAATAGGCCTCAACGCCAATCTCGGCGATATGCCCTTCCAGATCGGGGTTGCGGAACGCGCGGATATACTGGCTGGCGGCACGCTGATCGGGGTCGTCAAACATGGTTCGTTGAAAGATCAGCGGGTGCGGCGCATTGATGATGATCAGTCGTTCAACCCGGTCGGGCCGGTTCAGCGCGGCCATCCACGCCACCGCGCCGCCCCAATCATGCCCCACCAGCGTGAAGCGATCGATGCCGAAATGATCAGCCAGCGCGAGCAGATCAGCAAGCAGCTTTGCCGGCGCATAATCACTGACCGCCGCCGGTTTGGATGACCGGGCAAAGCCGCGCTGATCGGGGGCAATCACGAAATGTGTTTTGGCGAGTTCAGGTATCTGGTGCCGCCAAGTGCGATGCGATTCGGGAAAACCGTGCAGCAAAATGATCGCCGGATGGCCGGGATCCCCTGCAACCGCCACATCGAGTTCAACCCCGGTTGGCAGGGTAATACGCTGCTGCGGAAAACGGGTTGCCATCATTTGTCCTTCAGTGCTGTCGGGACTGGGCAGATTAATCCTCACGATGCGCCCTGAAGCAATGAATCCAGCAGCGCCACAATGTCTTCGGGAAAGATCGTTTCGGGCCAATCGGCCAGTTCGGCGCGGGTGAACCAGCGCCAGCCCGCCATCACGCGTCGTTCCAGATCGGTGTGGCCATGGGTTGCAATCTCGGTGGTGGCGGTACGGATCAGGAAATAGCGTTCATCGGCAAATACCGCATCACCCTCCAGCGTGATAAACTCCACCTCGCGCCGCGCGACTTGCGGGCCGGGATCAAGATCAAAACCGGTTTCCTCCATCAACTCGCGTCGGGCCGCTGCTTCATAGCTTTCGCCTGGATCACACCCACCACCCGCCGTGGCCCAAAAGGGCGGTCGATCATCAGCGGCAAAACGGAACATCAGCAGCCGATAGTCGGGATCGAGCAGCAGCAGCCGCGCGGCTGGCCGGGGCAGGCGTGCGGTCATGCGTCTTGCGGAGGACGCGCCTTGATCGCGAGCGCGTGCACGGTTCCGTCCATCAGATCGCCCAGTGCCTGATTCACCAATCGCTGCTGCCCGACGCGGGATTGGCCGACAAAGGCAGCGCTTTCGATGATAACGGTGAAGTGCGATTCGCCCGATCCGTCATCGCCCATATGGCCGGAATGCTGGGCGCTATCGTTGATCACCTCCAGCAACGTGGGTTCAAGCGCGCCGGCAAGACGGCGGGCAATTTCGCTGGCGACGGGGCCGGTGGCAGACTGTGTCATGCGCCCTATATAGACGGTTTTCGGGTTGTGGGGAGCCGTGTGACGCAAGAAGGTGAAAAGAAGGATCGCCCCAAGCCGCGCTTTCATGGCCGCGTTGAGGGGAGCGGAACAGCGTGTATGGAACCCGGCTGCGACGCGCCGGGTGAATTCCGTGCGCCGCATCCCGCAGGGGCCAGCTTTCGCGATCAGCCCGCCCCGTACCGTTGGTTCTGCCTGGAACATGTGCGCGCGTTCAACGCGCGGTATAATTATTTTGCGGGGATGAGCGTTGATGAGATCAACGCCGCCCAGCGCCCCTATGCCGGGTGGGAAACAGAGACGCGCGCCTTTGCGACTGGCGGTGCAGATCGCCCGCCCGCCTGGGCCGATTTCGCCGATCCACTCGACGCCATCGGCGCGCGGTTTCGCGCACGGGCAGCGGCAGCGCGCAAGGATGGTCGGCCCTTGTCAGAAGCTGATCGCCGGTCATTGCGGGTGCTGGGCCTGGCCGCCGATGTCGATCGGCGTGCCCTGCGGGAGCGCTATGCAGAGCTGGTCCGCCGTTATCACCCTGATCGCAATGGCGGCGACCGTAGTTTTGAACGGCAACTGCAGGACGTGATTGCAGCCTATCAGCAGCTAAAGGGTGCAGCGGCCTTTGCCTGATGGTGCTGGTGGACGAAGGATTGGCCCAAGGCTTGGGCCAAGTGTATCAGCGGCGGCGGCAAATTCCCCGGCTGTCGCGGCTCGTGTTGCAGCCCCGGTCGGTTTGCGCCTGAATGCCCGCGCAGCTATTGTTCACGCTGCATTGTGAACTAAGCCCCCGCGTTACGGAATCGCAGCGGTCCGCAAGCTGGCTGGCGGCGGCAAAGCCGATTTCGCTAATGCAACTGCGCTGCTCATGCTGGGGGCGGGGATGGCTGTCACCGCTGCGGCAATAGCTTTTGTTGCCATGGCGGTCATCGCAATCATGGGCACGACGCGGCACCCATTTTACCGGGCGCTTGGGCCGATAGTGAGAATGGTCCGGATTTACCCATGGCTTGGCATAGGTCGATCGGCCGTCCAGATAGCGATGATAGGCGGTGGCGACGCAGGCGATATCTTCGCACGCATTGCGTTCCCCCAGGAAAGCATTTTGCTGCGCGATCAGCACGCTGACGCGTTCGGGAGAAGCGACACGCCGAGCGGCTTCCCATTGCAGGGCAAGCTTGCGGTGGAGCAGCCCCAGCGATTCATGCTCGCACACCAGCCACTGCGCGCGGCGCAACGCGCCCGAACAGGCATAATCAAGCGTCAGCCAATCCGAGGGTGATCCATAGGGCGATCCATAATCGTCATATATCTCACCCCGCTCGCGCCGTTCCCGCGCCGCGGCTGCGGCCTTGCGTTCACGCGCGATCCGCTGGTCATACATGCGTTGATCGTAGATACGCTGATCATAGCGCGCTCGGCTTTCGTCGCGCGAGCGGCCGTTCCACCAATCGCAGGAGCCAAGGCCAACCAACATGCCGGTCAGGCCAATCAGAAGAAGCAGTCTTTTGATCACGACATCCCCCAATTTACTTATCCGGCGTCATGACGTCACTTTTGCACGAAAGCGGTCCGTATCAAAGGCGGAAATGATCACCGCGCCGATTTGTGCCGTGCATTTTGTGTTCGGGGTGGTCGTTTGGGCGGGCGTTTGCGCGGTGCGGGAGGTGAAGGGGGTACGGCCACGTAACGACCCTACGCCGCCTGCCCGCCACCGGGCAATCAGCAACCGTGCTGCTCCCGCCAATTTGGACCTGAACACCAATTTGGACCCGAATCAGGGACGATTATGGACCGCGTCACCAAGACATCTCGACTTTGCGCGCGACGAACGGCTAGGGGAGGGGCACGAAAGGTCGATTGCATGACAAACATCCCTAATACCCAGCCCGATAGCCGCGACACCACGATCATGGACGCCCCTGATAAGATGGTGAAAGTGCGCGACATGTTCGGCATCGATTCGGACATGGAAGTGCCGGCGTTCAGCGAAGCGGATGAGCGCGTGCCCGATCTTGATCCGTCCTATGTGTTCGATGCGGATACCACGCTGGCGATCTGCGCGGGCTTTGCGCATAACCGCCGGGTGATGGTGCAGGGCTATCACGGCACCGGCAAATCGACGCATATCGAACAGGTTGCCGCGCGGCTGAAATGGCCATGCATCCGCATCAACCTGGACGCGCATATCAGCCGTATCGATCTGGTCGGTCGCGACGCGATTGTGCTGAAGGATGGCCAGCAGATCACCGAATTTCGTGAAGGCCTGCTCCCCTGGGCGCTGCAAACGCCGACGGCGTTGGTGTTTGACGAATATGATGCCGGGCGACCCGATGTGATGTTCGTTATCCAGCGCGTGCTGGAATCAGAGGGGAAGCTGACGCTGCTCGATCAGAACCGGGTGATTCGCCCGAACCCGTGGTTCCGGCTGTTTGCCACCGCCAATACGGTCGGGCTTGGCGATACCAGCGGGCTGTATCACGGTACGCAGCAGATCAACCAGGGCCAGATGGACCGGTGGAACATCGTCGTCACGCTCAACTATCTTCCGGCTGCGGTAGAGGCGCAGATCGTGCTCGCCAAATCGGGCGAATATGACAAGCCACACGGCAAGCAAGTGGTCGACAACATGGTTCGCGTGGCGGATTTGACGCGCAAGGGATTTATCAACGGCGATATCTCCACCGTCATGAGCCCGCGCACCGTGATCACCTGGGCCCAAAACGCGCTGATCTTCGGCGATGTCGGCTTTGCGTTCCGCTTGAGCTTCCTCAACAAATGCGACGATGCAGAACGCGCGCTGGTGGCCGAATATTACCAGCGCGTGTTCGGCAAGGATTTGCCCGAAAGCGTGGTGGGGAAGAACTGAGGCCTGTTCACGCGCACGGATCATGGTCGTAAAACTCGACAAGAAATCGCGCGCCCGGCTCCAACGCGACATGGTGGACGAGCTCGGGTGGAATGACCCAGGTTTCGCCCTGGGTCAGCCGCTTCGAGCACGTCTCGCCCGCTTCATATAGCACAGCGCCCGCAGTCACGCGAAGGAGCCCCCAAGAGCCAGCCTTGATGCTGTGATCGCGCAGCAGACCGGTCGGGACGGTCAAACTGTCGAATTCTATCGTGCTGCGATACGGCATCGCCACGCCCTCACGCACTTGCCAAGCTGATGATGGCAATGGCGACGCCGAACAGTGCGATCATCAGCGGCACGGTCAGAATCTGCGCAAAGCCCGCACCATAGCTCAGCCGCCCGGTCAGCGTCTCAAAGTCGTGGGTTGCGGCGGGCGTGGCGGGCATCGTATCGCCGACCGTCTTGAGCACGGTTGCGGTGCCGAAATACATCGCCGCATAGGCCGCCGAAATGACGATCACGAATACCGCGCCGCCGTCGCCGCGCGTGGCGGCGAGCATGGCGAGGAAAAACACGGCATAGGCGCCGAACATCACCGCCCAGATGCCGCGCGGCATTTCGAAACTGCGCGACTCATGGCTGCGGTGCGCCAATTCGGGCGGCGGCGCGGTCTCGATCACGGTTGCGTAGGCGGGGTTAAAGGCGTTAACATCGATTTTCATGGTTCACCTCTTCGTCTGTGCGGCGGGCAAGATGCCGTCGCGGTGGATGGAAATGCCGAGCATCAGGCTGCGGGCGATGCGTTCGGCGCGCAGTTGGAGAAACGCTTCAGCTTCGGGCGTCGGCGCGAGATCGACCAAAGTCGTTTGCCACAGCGCGAGCCAACGTTCGAAATGCGCAGACGTAATCTCGCGGATGGCAACATGCTTGAGCATCGGATTGCCGCGAAAGCGCCCGCCCTCGATCGCGACCGAGGCCCAGAAATCCTTCATGCGCGCCAGATGCGGCGCCCAGTTGGCGACGCGCGCAGCAAAGATCGGGCCGAGCGCTTCGTCAGCTTGGATGCGCGCGTAAAACCCCTCGACCAGCCGGTCGATCAGCGCGTCGTCGATGCCCGCACGGGCTGCGGCATCGTGCTTGTTATCGCGGGCCAGGGTCACATCGACGTTCACGGCTAAACCTCATAAGATGCTTATCACTTGCATGATATAGGGCCATTGCATTTCAAATGCAATATTCTAAATGCATCTTATGAGACTAACGCTTCATACCGACTATGGGCTGCGCGTGCTGATGGCGCTTGCGGTCAGCAATGAGCGTGTGACGATTGCGGTGATCGCCGACCGCTATGGCATCTCGCGCAATCACTTGATGAAAGTGGTGCAGCGGCTGGCGCAGCTAGGGCTGGTGCACGCCGAACGCGGGCGCAGCGGCGGGCTGAGGCTCGCCGCGCTGCCGGACGAAATCAATCTCGGCGCCGTGGTGCGGGCGATGGAGGAAACGGGCAGCTTCGTCGAATGTCTCGACAGCGCGACCAATAGCTGTGTCGTTACGCCGGTGTGCGGCCTACGGGGCATTCTGGGCGGCGCGTTGCTGGCGTTCTTGCGGCATCTCGATCGCTTCACCCTCGCCGATCTGGTGCCGCAGCCTGGGCGGATGGCGGCTATCCTGAGGCTCGACGAACTGACCGCGCCGGTGCCTTAGCCCAACCCTTCCCCGCATCAACTTTGCAATCGACCTTGCGCTCGATCAGAACCGCGTGATCCGGTCGAATCCGCACTTTCGGCTGTTTGCGGCTGCCAATACCGTGGGGCTGGGCGATACCATCGGGCTGTATCATGGCACGCAGCAGATAAACTAGGGTCAGATGGATCGCTGGAACATCGTCGTGAGGCTCAACTATCTGCCGGCCGCAGTAGAGGCGCAGATCGTGCTCGCCAAATCGGGCGAATATGACAAGCCGCACGGCAGGCAAGTGGTCGACAACATGGTTCGCGTGGCAGATTTGACGCGCAAGGGATTTATCAACGGCGATATCTCCACCGTCATGAGCCTGCGCACCGTGACCACCTGGGCCCAAAACGCGCTGTTCTTCGGTGATGTCGGCTTTGCGTTCCGGCAAAGCTTCCTCAACAAATGCGACGAGGCAGAACGCGCGCTGGTCGCGGAAAATTATCAACGCTTGTTCGGGATGGATTTGCCGGAGAGCGTGGTGGGGAACGGGTAAGGCCCCACCCCACGCCGCCGTGCGCCGCGATCAGTTCTTGGCCTTTATCACAGCGCCACTGGTTTCACCGGTGTTGAACGCATCGGTGTGGACATTCAGCACCATCGTGCCGCGATCACGCGCTGCAAAAGGCTCTACAAAGCTTGCCCTTGAACTCAGCGTTGCCATCCCCGTGGCATAGGATTGCGGCCCGGTGTCGACCGTAAAGCCGCCCTCGGTCGCCTGGTAGCTCGGCCCGAACGGCAGCGGAAAGGCGAGCAGCGATGCATTGGGATCGGCGAAGACGACATCGGCATATTGGTGCAGGTGGACAGGGCCGATGGGCGCGGCGACGAGCGTGTCTCACAGCGCGGCCATCGGCATGCCGGAAACCTGCATTCGCCCGGCCAAGGTCGTTGCGTCGACATCGGCGTAAATCTGCGCCGTTGCAGTCGGCCGCGACCTGGTCTTGGCTGACGCCGGGTCGCCGCTCGGCGTCGCCCAATAGGCAAGGATGCGCGCCTGGGCAGCGGCTGGCGCCAGCAGCATCGTTGCCGTCACCAAGATCGTCAATTTGGCAATGTGCATGGTCGTGTTTCTGTCCGTGCCAGTCGGCGCCACCGCGCCACGCGTTAAGCTGCACCGGCATAGATACGCTGGCAACCGACATTTGGACTTTCCAATCGAGCGGCTTGATCGATAAAGGGTCATAGCATGTCCACCGAAACCCCTCTCGATCGCTTCAAAGCCGTGCTTGGCGGCGCGGCGCGGGTGCTGGCCGATGAGGCTGAGGTGGAGCTTGCCTATACCGCCGACGCGCCCACGCAGAGCGGCAAGCACATCAAGGTGCCAATGCCTGCGCGCAATTTGCCCGCTGACCAGGTGGCGGAAGCGCGCGGGTTTGCCGATGGTTTTGCGCTGCGGCTGAAGCACCACAACACCGCGCTGCATATGCGCGGCGCGCCGGTGGAAGCGGTGGCGCGCGCCGTGTTTGACGCGGTGGAAAGTGCGCGGGTGGAGGCGCTCGGCTCGCGTGGCTACAAAGGCATTAGCGACAATCTGGAAACCGCGCTGGGCGTGCGTTTGCGCGCTGACCCCATCGTGCGTGCCCGCTCCCGCGACGAAGTGCCACTGTCGACCGCTGTATCGCTGCTGGTGCGCGAGCGGCTGACGGGGCTTGCCGCGCCCGATGCCTGTATGGACGGGCTGGCGATGGTGCGCGACTGGATTGAGGAAAAGGCGGGCAGTGATCTCGACGCGCTTGGCCTGGTGATTGATGATCAGGCGGCGTTTGCGCAATTATCGATGAAATTGCTGCAGGATCTGGAGCTGATTGAGGGCGACCTGCTGCCCGATGAAGCCGATGACGGCGGCAGCGATGATGAGGGTCAGGACGACCAGCAACAAGACGACAGCGATCAGGGCGATGACGCTGGCGAACAGGGTCAGGGAGAGATTGAGCAGCGCAGCGATTCTCGCGATGCCGATCAAGAGGAAGGCGAAGGCACCGAACAGCGCGACGATTCGCTCGACGATGCTGATGGTGAGCCCGGCGATGAGGGCGAGGATGGGATGATGCCGGTGCGGCCAAACCGGCCCATGGCTGATTTCTCGCCGCAGTTTGAATATAAGGCCTGGACCAACCAGTTTGACGAAGTGATCGCCGCGACCGAGCTGTGCGATGCGGAGGAGCTTACCCGGCTGCGGTCCTATCTGGACCAGCAATTGATCCACCTGCAAAGCGCGGTCAGCAAACTGGCCAACCGGCTGCAACGTCGCTTGATGGCGCAGCAGAACCGCAGTTGGGATTTCGACCAGGACGAAGGGATGCTCGACGCTGCCCGGCTGGCGCGCGTCATCATCAACCCGATGCAGTCGCTGTCGTACAAGATAGAGCGCGAGACCGATTTTAAGGACACTGTCGTCACGCTGTTGATCGACAATTCGGGCTCGATGCGTGGTCGGCCGATTTCGATCGCGGCGATCAGTGCCGATATTCTGGCGCGCACATTGGAACGATGCGGCGTCAAAACCGAGATTCTGGGCTTTACCACCCGCGCGTGGAAGGGTGGGCAAAGCCGCGAAAGCTGGCTCGCCGCTGGCCGCCCGCCGCAGCCCGGCCGCCTGAACGACATCCGCCACATTATCTACAAACAGGCCGATGAACCATGGCGCCGCGCCAAGGCCAACCTTGGGCTGATGATGCGCGAGGGGTTGCTGAAGGAAAATATCGACGGTGAGGCTTTGCTCTGGGCGCATGGTCGGCTGATCGCGCGGCCCGAGGATCGCAAGATCCTGATGGTGATTTCAGATGGCGCGCCGGTTGATGATTCCACCCTGTCGGTGAATTCGGGCAGCTATCTGGAGCGGCATCTGCGCCAGGTCATTGGCTGGATCGAAGCGCGATCGCCGGTTGAACTATGCGCCATCGGCATCGGGCATGACGTAACCCGCTATTATAGCCGTGCGGTGACCATCATGGACGCCGAACAGCTCGGCGGCACGATGATCGAGCAACTGGCGGCGTTGTTCGACACCAAGTGACCCGGCGGATCGTATCGCCGCCTGGCGGTTTCATGGGCCCCACTAAGCGATCAGTGACAATCGCTGGCCACCCGACATCGATCAGTCTTGAGCCGGTGTTCTGGTCTGCGCTGGATGCTGCTGCTGTCGCACACGGCTTGCCGTTGAATGCGCTGATTGCTGAGATTGATGCGCTGCGTATCACCGCCGCCAATCCACCCAATCTGGCGAGCGCCTTGCGGAGTTGGCTGTTTGCACATGTCATGCCTGTTAGTGAAAATCATTCGCAATAAGCTTGACGCTGCGAGCGACTCTCAATAGACAGCCCTAACGCGAGTCATTCGCAATTGGGGGTCAGTTTCGTGCGTATTTCTACCTTGTCCGCTATGGTGTCGGCCTCCGTTGTCGCGGTTTTGTCGCTGCCCGCCCACGCCCTCCCCAATGATGGTGTCGATTTGGCGATCGATGCGCAGAGCGGCACTGAAATCATCGTCACCGGCAAAATCGATGGGTACCGCACGGAAAAAACCAGCAGTGCGACCAAGACGAATACGCCCCTGATTGATGTGCCGCAGGCGATCACCGTGCTGACCCGCGAACAGATTGATGATCAGGCGATCCGGTCTGTGGCTGATCTGGTCCGCTATGTGCCAGGCCTGTCGGCGGGGCAGGGCGAGGGCAATCGCGACCAGATTACGCTGCGCGGCAATAATTCCACCGCCGATTTCTTCGTCGATGGCCTGCGCGATGACGTCCAATATTTTCGCGGCTTTTACAATGTCGACCGGGTCGAAGTGCTGAAAGGCCCCAATGCCACGATTTTTGGTCGCGGCGGCGGCGGCGGCGTATTCAACCGGGTGACGAAGGGACCAATCATCGGCACCAACAGCGCCGTTGGCGAAATCACCGGCGATACATTTGGCAGCTGGGCAGCGACAGGCGACGTGAACCTGGACTTGGGTGGTGCGGCATTCCGCCTGAACAGCTTCTACGAAGAGCTTGATAGCCACCGCGATTTTTATGAAGGCGCGCGCTATGCCGTTAATCCGGTGATTGGTACGGAGCTGGCGGGCGGCATCAAGCTGCAGCTTGGCTATGAGCGCGTCGGCGATACCCGGGTGACCGACCGGGGGGTGCCTTCGTTCGCTGGCCGCCCGCTTGCCGGGTTCCGCGATACGTTTTTCGGGGTGCCGGGGGTTAACAGCACGCCATTTGAGGCAAATGTCGTGCGCGCGCGCATCGAAGCACCGCTGACCGACCACCTGACTGTCAACGGCCAGCTTCTCTATGGTGATTACAACAAGTCCTATGCGAATGCCTTTCCGGCTACTGCCGTGACCGTCAACACGCTCGGCGTGCGCGAGCTGGTGGTGGAGGCCTATTTCGACCTTACCCAGCGCGAGAATTTCATCGCCCAGGGCAATGCCGAATGGCGCGCCTCGACCGGCGGGATCGATCATGTCGTGTTGTTCGGGGGCGAATATACCCGGCAGGATAGCGGCAATGAACGCCGCAACGGCTTCTTCAACCCGGCTGCGCAGCTCACCGCGGCCAATCGTCGCAGGATGGTGGCGTTGAGCGATCCCTTCGTGATCCCGTCTTTCACCTTCATCGCGGGTCGGGACGGCGACGCCAATCGCCACACGCGCAGCGAGCTGTCCCAAGGTTCGGTCTATCTGCAGGATCAGATCAGCATCGGCGATCATGTCGATGTGATCGCGGGCGTGCGCTATGATCGGCTCGATCTGGTCGTGAACAATCTTTTCACCCGTGAACGATTTCAACGCAGCGACGATTTGTGGTCGCCTCGGTTCGGGCTGGTGCTGAAGCCGATTGTGAATGCGTCGCTGTATGGCAGCTATACCCGGTCCTATCTGCCGCAATCAGGCGATCAGTTCTTGTCGCTCACGCCCGCCCTGACCGCGCTCGTCCCCGAACGATTCGACAATTACGAAATCGGCGTGAAGTGGGATGTGACACCAGCGCTCCAGACGACCCTTGCCATCTATCAGCTCGATCGCACCAATACGCGCGCCACTGGGCCGAGGCCGGGCGAGATTGTGCCTACGGGTTCACAGCGGTCCAAAGGCGTCGAATTCGGCTTGACCGGCAATTTGACGAAGCGGTGGCAGACCAGCCTTGGCTACGCCTATACCGAGGCGGAGATCACCAGCACCACTGCTGCTGCGCGGCAAGGGCAGCAGGTGGCACAAGTGCCGCGTCACCAATTCTCGCTATGGAACCGCTACCAGTTGCTTGACCGGCTGGGTGTTGGCGTCGGGCTGTATCATCAGGCCGACCAATTCACGACGATCAGCAATGATGTGACGCTGCCTGCCTATACCCGGCTCGATCTTGCGCTGTTCGTGAAGTTGACTGACCGGATCGACGCGCAAATCAACGTCGAAAACGTCACCAACACCACCTATTTCCCCGTCGCCCATAACGACTTCAATATCTCGACAGGTGCGCCCACCAACGCACGCTTCACCCTGCGCGCGCGTTTCTGAGGCGGGGTTAGCACAGCTAGAGCATCGTGCTTGAAGTATGAATCGTCATTGCGAGCGCAGCGAAGCAATCCAGATTTTCCGCGAGCATTCCGCTGGATTGCTTCGCTCCGCTCGTGGGTGACAGGTGATCCTGAACTACGGCCCGATGCTCTAGAGCCGCATCACCGACCCAGCAACACCCGCGCCTGCCCGGCAATCTGCGCCAGCATTGCCGCATTGGGCGCGGGTGCGCGGCGGGCGCGGTCGACCAATGCCTTGAACTGCGCGACGCGGGCGGCGTTGACCGTCAGCCAAGCCTCGACCAACGCCTGCGGATCGCCCCCGGCATTTCGGCCCAGAAACTCCAGCCGCAGCTGCTGAAAGTCGCGCGCCAGACCGGCGATCAACAAGCGTTCCCACGGATCGCTTGAGGTGATCCACGCGGCGTTCGCCTGCGCCCAATCAAGCCCCAGCGCCTGGCCCAGCCGGGTGAAGGCGCGCGTCAGTACCGTTTCGTCAATCCCAAGCCGCTGGCCCAGATCAGCCAGCCCGATGACGCCGTCGAGCTCAAACAAGCGCAATATCTTGTGGATCAGCTTTGATGGCGCGCCAAATCCTTCCAGCCGCGCGACGATGCGCTGGCTTTGCGTTTGTGCCTCTTCGAGCAGCAACGCCTTGGTCTGCTTGTCGAGCGCGCCGAACCCTTTGGCGATCCGGTCGAGGACCGGGCCGGGGCTGGTGCCGGGGCGGGTGATGCGCAACAGATCGGCGATCTGAGAGCGGGTGGCGATGGCCACTTCGTCGAACAGGATGATGCGCGCGATCTCCGGCATGTCAGTTGCCTCAATCTCGGCCCACAATGCCGGCAATTCAAACAATTGCTCGATCACCAAGAACATGGCCGCGATATCGGCCATCGCCGCGCCTTCTTCTTCGGCCAGCTCAAATGGGTGCAGCACGCCCAGCCGGTTGATCAGCCGGTTGGCCAGTTTGGTTGCCACGATTTCACCGCGCAACTGGTGCGTGTCGATAGCCTCTGCGAATTTTTGGCGCATTGCTTTGGGAAAGGCTGCGCGCAAATCTGCCGACAGCATCGCATCGGTCGCCAGCGGGCTGGTCTCAATTGCCTCTTGCAGCGCCAGCTTGGCGGTTGCGAGCAGCACGGCGAGTTCTGGCCGGGTAAGTCCCTGGCCCTCCTGTGCGCGGCGCAGCAGATCCTCATTGGCGCTCAACCCTTCAACCACCCGGTCGAGCTTGCCGCTGCCTTCAAATATCTCAATCAGGCGGACATAGCTGGCCAGCGACTGCGCGCCGTCATGCTCCATGATCGATAGCGCGAGCGTTTGTAGCCGGTTATCCTCCAGCACGATATTGGCGACATCATCGGTCATCGCGACGAGCAGCTTGTTGCGCTTGTCGAACGATAGCCGCCCCTCAATCATCTCACGGTTCAGCGCGATTTTGATGTTTACTTCGTTATCCGAGCAATCGACGCCGGCTGAATTGTCGATGAAATCAGTGTTGATCCGCCCGCCGCGTGCCGCAAAGGCGATACGCGCTGCTTGCGTAACACCCAGATTGGCCCCCTCGCCAATTGCTGTTGCGCGCACTTCCTCGGCGTTAATCCGCAAGCGATCATTGGCGGGGTCACCGACCTGAATGTTGTTTTCTGCGGCTGCCTTCACATAGGTGCCAATGCCGCCGAACCAGATCAGGTCGACCTGGGCCTTCAGAATGGCGGATATCAGGGCCACAGGGTCCAACTCAGCCACATCCATGCCGATCAGATCACGGATCTGTTTTGACAGCTTGATCGATTTTTCGGTGCGCGAAAAAATGCCGCCGCCTTTGGAGATCAGCTTGGCATCATAGTCCGCCCAGCTTGACCGGGGCAGCGCGAACAACCGCGCGCGTTCATTCCAGCTTGTGGTGGGATCGGGATCGGGATCGATAAAAATATGCCGGTGGTCGAACGCGGCGACCAGCTTGACTGCCTTTGACAATAACAGCCCGTTGCCAAACACATCGCCCGACATATCGCCGCAACCGGCAATGCGGATTGCTTGGGTTTGCACATCCACGCCGCGTTCCGCGAAATGGCGCTGCACGCTGATCCACGCACCCTTGGCGGTGATTGCCATCGCTTTATGGTCATAGCCCTGGCTGCCGCCCGAGGCGAAGGCGTCACCCAGCCAGAAACCGCGTTCCAGCGCGATGGCATTGGCAACGTCGGAAAACGTCGCGGTGCCCTTGTCCGCCGCGACGACGAAATACGGATCGTCACCGTCATGGATGGCGACCTGAGGCGGATGAATCACTTTGCCATCGACGATATTGTCCGTGACTGACAGCAAGGTGCGGATGAAGATGCGATAGCTTTCGGTGCCCTCCGCCAGCCACGCATCACGGTTTGCCACGGGCGGCAGTTGCTTGGGGTAAAAACCGCCTTTGGCCCCGGTTGGCACGATCACCGCGTTCTTCACGCGCTGCGCCTTCATCAGTCCCAGAATTTCAGTGCGGAAATCATCGCGGCGGTCAGACCAGCGAAGGCCACCACGCGCGACGGGGCCAGCGCGCAGATGAATCCCCTCAACGCGCGGACTGTACACCCAAATCTCACGCCACGGCACCGGCGCGGGCAGGCCGGGCACCAGCTTACTATCCAGCTTGAACGCCAACGCTTCGGCGGCGGCGGGCGCAAAGGCATTGGTGCGCAGCGTGGCGGCAATCACCCCGTTTATCGCTCGCAAAATGCGATCATCATCAATTGCCGCAACCGTTTCCAGTCCAGCTTCAATTGCGGCGATGGCCGTCTCCACCTTCGCTTTTGATTTGGGGCCATGCGCTGCATCAAACCGCTCGATCAGTGCCTTGGCGACTGCAGGCGCGCGGCGAAGCGCGTCGACTACCGTCAGTAGACTATAGGCCATGCCTGCCTGGCGCAGATAGCGGAACCATGCGCGAAACAGCACCACCGACGACGGCTTCATCCCGGCATCGACAATCAGCCGGTTGAACGCGTCATTTTCTGCATGACCCTCCAGCACCGCAGCAATCGCGTGTTCGAGCACGGCGTTGTCGCCGTCGAGCGCGCCAGCCGGCGCACCAACGCCCGGCGTAATCTCAAAATCATGGACGAACCCTTGAGCGTCGTCAGTCAGTGCGGTCGGCACTTCCTCAATCACCCGAAAGCCAAAATTTTCGAGCACCGGGACGGCGTCTGACAGCGCTAACGCGCCGCCCAGCCGATAGATTTTCAGGCGCGCGCCGCTGGCTGCCTGATACAGCCGGACTGATCGGGCGCTGCCATCTTGCAGCGTTGCCAGTCGTTCGATATCGCGCGCAGCCTCAGCGGCCGTGTTGGCGGTGCGATAGCTTTCCGGAAACGACGCTGCGTGGCGCAATGCGAGCCGCGCTGCCCGGGTGGGCTCCAGTCCTTCGCCCAGCGCTGCTTCAACTGCGGGCACCCAGCCACGCACCATATGCTGCAATCGCTGGTTCAGCGGTGCCACCTCCGGCATCCGGCCATCGCCGCGCAAATCAAATGTGTAGCGGATCATGGCGATCACGCCGTCTTCCAGCGCAATTGACCAGCTAAGCAGCACACCGTTTGATGCCTGGGCGAGCATGTCGCCAATCGCGACGCGCCGTGCCGTCGACACATCATCACGCGGCAGCCACACAAACGCGAACATGTGCCGCCCCAGCATGCTGCGCACCAGCACCATTTCTGCACGCGGACGATCAGCCAGCGACATCGCGGTCAGCGATACTTGTTCGAGCGATGCCTGGTCGAACGCTGTCACCAGATCATGCGGCAATGCGCCCAGCGCATGGTTCAGCGCCTTGCCAGCATGGCCGCGCGGATCAAAACCAAGTTTTTTCTCCAGCATCTCCAGCCGCGCCCGCATGACGGGCACCGTCTGCGGGGGCGCGCCGAGCGCTGCGCTGGTCCATAATCCGGCATGGATGGACAAGCCGGTGATCTTTTTCCCGTCGCGCACGGGCACGATCACCAGGTCGAGCGGCACATGGCGATGCACGCTGGAAATCAGGTTGGATTTCACCACCAGCGGCGGGACATTGCCTTCCTCAAACCACGCCAGCGCTAGCGCGCGAGAGTTATCGGCTAACAGCGGCACGGGCTGGCGCTGCCGGGTAATGCCCAGTTGTTCGTCTACCGTGCCGTTGCGGTTCCAGCGTTCATAGCCAAGCAGTGTCATCTTGCGATCGGCAAACCAGTCAAGCAAAGCAGCGCCCTCGCGCACCTCTGCAATCGTCGTGCGCGCAAGCAAGGCGGCATCATCGCTCATCCGCGCCTGCATCGTCAGCCAATCGCCCACCGCAGCGCGCACATTGGCCAGACCGCGCTCAAGATCGTTCAGCAACGCGCGACGGACGCGGGCATCTGCGCGCTCCATCTCAATATAAATCATCGATTCAGGCTTGCCCTGCCCGACGCCCAACAACGCGCCGTTATTGTCACGCTCAACGGGCAGCACCGGGTGGATGATTCGGTCGATCGCAATGTCGTGCGCGCTGATTGCTGCTGCAATCGAATCGACCAAAAACGGCATATCGTCATTGACGATCGCCAGCCGCATCTTGCGGTGTGCAGCGTCGCCTGCAATCGTTTCAAGGTCCAGACGTGGGGTGCCGGGGTCGCGCTGACCGGCAATGGCGGCCATGAAGCGCGCAGCCTCTGCCCGCTCGGCCTTGCCGAACCCCTCCAACTCGCCCGGTAGGGCCCCCTCGACAAGCCGGACAGCAAGCGCGTCAGACAGTGATTTTAGCGTGGTTTTGACCATATCCCGCTATGCGCCGGGTCGCGCCGTTGCTCAAGCCATAGTGCAGCAAATCCGGTGCTCAATTGGCCACCCTGTGGCCGCGGCGCCGCCGATCAGCGTTTGCGGGCGGCTTTCCCGATCAGGGCTGCGGCACCTGCATCGGTGGCGGAAACGCTGCCCATGATGTCAACCGACCCGTCAACGCCTGTGCGTGCCACCAGCAGCACAAATGCCCCGCTTGCCAGCCCGGTTGCAAAATCAACCGTGGCCAGCGGCGTGCGATCAGCAAAAGCAGTCGCCGCCGACACCAGCGGATCGGGCTTGGCGGCAGGGCGGCGCAGCGCCCGTTCGGCGCCCACAATGCCCTTTATCCCGCCCTCGGCCATGTCGAGAAAGTCAGCCAATGCCCCGCTTGGCACGTTGCAGCGCCGGGCGTGGGCGAGCACCGATGCAAATTCGGTGATCCGCGTCTTGTCATAATCGGCACCAAAAATGAGCTTGACGATCGGCGTCATCGGCGCGCGCGCCTGTTCGCCAATGCCGGCTGCACGGAGCAATGCTGCATAGCCGGCAGGATCGTTATTGGTGGCGGTGGCAAAATCAAACGCGCGGCCAAGCGCCCGGTACAATGCGGCACGGCTGCGCGTGTCGGACGCACGTGCAGCCGCAGCGGTTTGCTGGGCCAGCATCAGTTGGTCTGCTAGCGGGCCAAACAGACCGACGTCGCCGACGGTGGTGAAATCATCTTCCCCATCGGTCAGATCATGCGGCATGAGGTCAGCCTGCACCTTGGCGTCAAACACGTCCCTCATTTCCGCACTTGGCCCGCTTGCCCAGGCGGGGGCGGTAACCGAGACGCGTGCGGCGGTGCGCACTGATTCTGCCACTTCGGCGGTCAATGCCGCCTGAGTTTGCGCATCGACCAGCTCTTTCCAGTTAATGACGCCGTAAATGAAATCAATCGTGTCATCATCCGACGAAAACGGCATCAGGATGCCGCGATACATCGTGTTGTGGCCGCGCGTGCCGACGAACTCTGCCTCAAATCCAATCGGCGCGCGGTTGGCAATGATCTGCAAATAATGATCCGTCAGCCTTGAAAGCAGCGACCGGCTGGGTACCTGGCTGATATGCGTCACGCTGAAATCGAGGGCGCATTCTTCGCGCAACGCCTTGCCCAGAAACTGAATTGCAGGGTTGTCTATGCCGCCGGTGAAATCCAGCAGCACGCTGTGCGGCCCAAAATCGGCGATATTTTCCGGGTCCAGATCCTCAATACAGGGATAGGCGCGCGCCTTTAGCAGCGATACCCAATGATTATAGGCGCGCACGTGCATGCGGCGCTCATCCGTGCCGATATCCAGCCTGGGATTATCATCCACGCGCAAATCAGCCTGATCGTGGCTGTCCACGTCGTGACGGTCATAACGATCATCTTCGAACCCGCGGAGCGTGTCCATGCGCATTTCCCCTTTGGGCAGGTGCCCGATTCCGCATCCGTTCTGCCTGATTGTGGTAAATCTTCTGTAAAGCGCGCCGCAGGAATTTGAACGGGATCGCCAGGCCCGACATGCTGGACGATAAACGTGCAGCTTGGGGCGGCTTGCCAGCCAGTAACCCGTCTGATAGGGGCCGCGATCTTGACGCCACCAATATGCGCGTCGCACCAGGCGCCGCTTTAGCTCAGCTGGTAGAGCATCGCATTCGTAATGCGGGGGTCACAGGTTCGAGTCCTGTAAGCGGCACCAGCCCTTTCAGAAGGCAATCTCAGAATCATAGGGCGGAAGTGCCTTTCGGTAGGAAGCCCGTTTGGGTCCTGCTTGGGGCGCTTTGGGTTGGGGAATGTGCTCGACCCCCTGTATCGCCTTTTACGCAACGCTCTCTAGCGGCCTAGGAGCGCGCGATACTTCGCTTCGTTCTTTTCGACGTAAAGGGCCTGAAATGCCTGCCAAGCGATCGTTGGAACGATGTAGATGAAGGGCCAAGGCTCGATCGTCTGAAGCCTTTTTGCTGTTAAATCGAAGCCCGCCATGTAGACCGGGCAATCGTGGCGGGTGTACTGCTGGATGGTGGCCTTGAATTGAGTGGCTGGCCGAAGTTGATGTTTCTCCCGTTCGAACGTGACGTAGCTGGTTCGGTTTACGCGAAATAAAACCCGCTGCGCGCTCTCTGATACATTCACGAACGAGCCACAGACTTGCACCACGTAAAAGAGAACTGCGTCATTGACCCGCTGGCGATTATCGCTGCGCGGGGGAGTCTGCGTTCCGTCCCCGCCATAATGAATGACGGCCCTGCCGCCATGTAGGTCGTGGTCATCGATCTTCACCATCGTAGAAGCCTATAGTCAATTCTCACAACTAGCTACCTTCTTGCTGCTTCCGCTAGTTATAGCACTGGACTCACCTCACGGACCGTTGCACCACTCGAAAAACGGGAGTGCTCGAATTGAAAACTGTTGATGTGATCGCGCGCGCGACGGCGGATTTCGAATCCCTGCAAGGGCATTGTTTCGACCTGGTGGACGTGAAAAAGCCGATCTCACCCGCCGCCGCTTTGAATCTGGCAAAGATCATCTCGAAGCTGTCTCCGCTCCTTGGCAACCTTATCGAATTTAACATTGTCGAGTTCCTAAACGACCAGAAGCATTTTCAAGGGCTCGGACGGTGGAAGCGACAGGATCCAGGCTTTCCCGACGCGGTTTTCGAAGGCGGCATAACGCCAGTGCCAGGATTTGAGATAAAAGCTTGGTTCCCCCTCGCAACCGAGATCACAGCGCGATTCAAAGATAGCCAAAACCACTTTACCGGCGACAATACCTACGTCGCGCTGATAGCATGGATTCCACGCAACCTCATTTACGGCGAGCCCTATATCCTCGACATCGCGGTCGTGTCTGGGCAATCGGTCGCGGCGAAGCGTGACGCTCACTATCATAATCCACCCGACTATCTGGTTCTTGAGCCAGAAGACACCACGGGCCGAACCGTCAACTTGCGACAGACCAATACCAATGGCTACAAATGGCAAGGGCCTCCATCCAAAAAGGCTGAGGCCGCAGCACTTATCAAGGCATGGGGCGCGGGCGGGTCGTCATACCTTCCTACACCGCAATATCAGACAAAATTGCGCGAACTGATCGCAAAATTTCCCTACCGACTCGATACCAACTTTGCAAAGATTGATCGGATCGCGCATCCCGAGATCGAGGCGTTCAAGCGTAAAGTTTTAGCAATGAAGCTGCACGGCCACACGATCGCGCAGTGGGCTAAGATTTTCGCCTCCGACGACGACGCCTATGTCTGCAAAATGCTCAAGGATCACTTAGGCATCGAGGACATAGACGCTACAGCAATCGTGTCTTGAACCGATCGACACCAGTGCTGAAGTAAGTCCAGTCCAACTCGGCTGCAAACGCACGGCGACCTGTGTTGCGTGCGGCCAATGAGGCGCTGAAGAGGCCGCCGAAGGGTTCCCATACTACATCGCTCGCGTCGCTACTGGCCTCTATGATTTGCTGCATTAGGTCGAGCGGCTTTTGATTGAGATGAGCAGCTTTCCCGTTGGGTGCGACTACACGCTCAGAGCCTTTCAGCGGGTTGCGGTCCCAGACATTCGTTTTGCCGTGGGGACATCGGAATTTGGACCGCATCGTCAGCCAATCGCTGCCGTTCATCGGTTCAATACCGTCGCGCGAGAAGTAAGGTCTGCCTTCGGGTCTGCCATGCTCGTTGGCGTATGCTGCCATTTTCTCAAACATCTCGGCTGGCGGAAAATACCACAGATGCCCCTGATCAAGATATTTCCGAACTGCTGCATCCTTCACACCGCATGCATCATTTGCCTTACGAACAGCCAAGCCGGTGCGTTTCCATTCTTTTAGAAGCCAGCGCTTGAGCGGGAGGCCCTCCATCTGCGCCTCGAACACATACTGCACGCAGACCTCAGTCACGACGGGGAAACGCCGAATTTTCTGGGTGTTCACGTTGCCTGCGATGTGGGCCACGCCTTTGTTCCAGACGTTGGCGTTCTGATATCGGAAGCCATATTTCTCGAGGATCGGATGTACAGCGGCCCAACCAATCTCCGAGTTCCAAAACCAGAGCGTGGTCCCTGGCGTCGCTTTCGCTGCCCAAGCAGCGACATGCGGCTCGTACCACTCGGGCATGCCTGTGTGATCAGACGTATCGCCTTCGAAGCCGAGAACTCCATAGGCGCCGTCCGACACGATAACCGTTGGAGTCTCCCAGCGACAGTATTGGTCAAGCGAGTTTCCCAGCGAAAGGTCGACAAGAGCGTCTGACCAATGCCGAAATGTCGGCTCGCCCTCCAACACATGATTCTTGCCCCGATTAACGGTGCTAGTAGGCTCTCTCCTGCGCGCAGAGGATGGTGTTTCAAGCGAAATGGCGGGAGCTTCGGCTACAGTTTCAGTCATTTTCAATCCTTAGAACGCAGCATGCAACTTGGCTACGGCCAACACTTATGTTCCCTGTTTGTACGGGTTTTGCTAGTCTTTTTGTGATGGCTTGGCGGGTTACGCCCGGACGAGCGATCCAGCCTCAACGCGTGCCAGTTTCTTGAACCCAGGAAACGCAGAAAATGTAATCTTATCTGAAGGTTAAGATGACGCGACGTGCTAATCCAGTAGGTCGCCCATTTGACATTGCAGTGCCACCGCCACCCGCTCCACAACCGTCACGGTCGGGTTCCTCACCACGCGTTCAATGCCGCTGACGTAGGTCCGATCAAGGCCCGCTTCGTCGGCCAGGGCCTCTTGCGACCAACCGCGCTCCTTGCGCAGGCGCTTCACGTTTGCAGCCAGTCTGTGCCGGACATCCATCCTCTAGCATGAGCCAGAGTGATGCCTATCGTGCCACGTACTATGAATCTCAATTTGACCTGCTCCCCATTTTCAGG